>Ga0075425_100009142_pt1 | contig 10538 bp, 6 predicted proteins | sample SoiMethybrSBSTD4_FD_75300 | JGI IMG/M metagenome (GOLD analysis project Ga0075425, IMG submission 75300) | Bulk soil microbial communities from a Populus tree surrounding site in Tennessee, USA - Soil MetaG P. TD hybrid SBSTD4 | ecosystem: Environmental > Terrestrial > Soil > Tree plantation...
GATGCCGTCAACGGTGTCGTCACGCGTCTGGATCACGCGAAGGCCGCCGTCCGGACCCCGGGTCTCGTGAAGGCCAGCTGACCGAACCCGTCTCGGTCGACGCGCCGTGTCACGCTGGACACGTTTTCGTTCCGGAACGAAAAGCGCCGGAATTCTGGCGCTACAGCCTCAGCGATTGACGCCGAACGTCACGTCGAAGTCCGTGGCGCGCCCGGCGGCGGCGGGCTCCATCACGATCTCGAAGCCCCGCTGATCGGGCCGGCCCTGCTCGATCGAGCCCGGCTGGCCCGGCGCCGTGAGGATGGTCGGACCCGTGCGCACACGCGCGCCCAAGGGGAGCGCGGCGCGGCCGTCCAGGATGTCCCCCTGGCGGTCGCTGAAGGACGTGCCGTCGATGGTGAACGGCCGATCCGCGTGCAGGTACCACGCGGCCAGCCGCGGCTCCGACGTCTCGACGTGGTCCCGGACGCGGAAGCGCCCTGGCGCGTCGAACGAGAACTCGCGCCGCAGCGTGGTCACGCCCGCGCCCGGAGGATAGGCGGCCGCGAAGTCGGCGACGATGCGCGCGGACGCGGGGGTCAGGGTGGCCTGCGTGATGCGGATGCGGTCGAGGGCGGCGCGGTCCATGCCCTCCCAGGCGTCGTGCTCCTTTTCCATTCCCTGACCGAACTCGCCGATCACGATCGTGTTGTGGTGCTGCGCGAGAGGCTTGCCGGCGTATCCGGTGTCGCCGACGACCAGGTGCCCGCCGGACCAGACGATGAAGCTGCCCGCGTCCGGATGCGAATGGCCCGTGCTGGACCGCCATTCCGGGACCTGCGCGAGCAGGCGCGCGGCGCGATGACCCTCCGGCGGGCCCGCCTTGAAGGCGAAGGCGAGCGCGTCCTTCTCCCAGGACGTGCGGAAGAAGACGACGCCGGAATCGTCGAAGCGGTGCCCCAGGGGGACGCGGCTCATGGGTGCGGGCGCGAGGGCGGCATCGCGCCAGAGGAGGGTCCAGTGCTCTTCGAGGCTCGTATGCCCGAAGGTGTGGCAGCGGTCGGCGACCGCTTGTGTCTCCGGATCGCGCAGGCGCGCGGCCACACGGTAGAGGAGATTGCAGTTGCTCTCCAGAGTGCCGCCCGGGTAGAGGCGAGAGATCTCCTCGCCCCGCCGCGCACGCGTCACGGGGCCTTCCCACACGTCCCCGAAATCGAACGCGTCCTGCCCGTTCGGGAGAAGGACGTGGGCGACGTAGAGCTTCCAGTTACGGTACGGCCCGAGCTCCCACACGCTCTCGCCGGTCGCGTGCTCCCAGGCGTCCGCGAAGTGGACGAGCCAGGGCGCGGAGAAGATCCAGTACTCGATCCCCTCGTAGTAGTAGCCGTCCGGAGACAGGAGCTGGTTCGCGCGGTGATGGTGGGCGTAGGCGGCGGCCGCCCATTTCTCCGCGTCCTTCGACTCGCCGAGCAGGGCGAGGGCGGCGACGGCCAGCCCCGCCGTCGGGATGAAGTCGTGGTTCTGGGTGAACTCGAACTGCGTGCGCTTGGGACCGGGCGTGAAGTACTCGTGCACGAGCGCGGCGTGGCGCTCGAGCGAGGTCCGGATGCGCAGCCGCTCGTCCGGGGTGAGCTCGGAGTAGAGGAGGTCGTAGGCCCATCCGATCGCGTAGAGGAGATGCCCGGCCGCGAGGTCCACATTCGGCTTGTTGTACGTGTAGCCCCAGGGCTCGTAGGCGGCGGCGGCCAGCGTCCACTTCTTCGCCGCGGCCAGCATCTCCGGCTTCTTCTCGACGGCCCAGGCCAGGCTCACGCCCGCGATCGCGTGGGCCACGTTGTTCTGGGAGCGTCTCTCCTGCGGGCCGGGCGGCGGGGGAGGATCGCCCTTGAGCGCGGGAAGCGACGCGAGGACCTTCTGCCAGTCCTCCCGGTGCGTCGTCCGTGCGCGCGTGCGCAAGGTCTCGAGCTCGGCCGCGGTGACGAAGACGCGCGGGTGCACGCCGACGAGCTCGGGCTTGAGGTGGACGGGATGCGAGAGGAGGTCGGCGAAGGGAGGAGGAACGGGGTCGGAGGCCAGGCCGAGGATCACCACGGAGGAAAAAAGAGAGGCCAGGATCATCCTTTGATCTCCAATCGCTGGATGCGGCCGGCAAGAATGAGGACGGCCAGGAGTCCGACAGGTCCCAGCAGCGCCGCCGCTGCGAACACGGGCGTGTAGCCCATGAGGTCCACCACCCGTCCCGTGTTCCAGTTGTAGAGCACGCTGGCCACGGCCGCCGCCGTTCCCCCGAGACCCGCTACCGACGCCACCGCGCTCCCCGGAAAGAAGTCGCTGGGAAGCGTCTGGAGGTTGTTGATCCAGACCTGGAAGCCGAAGAGCACGACCCCCATCCACGCGAGCGCGACGTACGGGTTCGGCGCGCGCATGGCCAGGATCCCCGCGGGGACGAGCAGCGCCCCCGCCGCCATCACGGTCTTGCGTGCGCGATCGACGCTCCACCCGCGCGCGATCAGGTGTCCGGAGGCCCAGCCGCCGGTGAGCGCTCCCAGGCCCGCGGCCAGGAAGGGGAACCACGCGGACCAGCCGACCTGGGTGAGGCTGAAGCCGCGCGCCTCCTGGAAGTAGCTGGGCAGCCAGAAGACGTAGAGCCACCAGATGGGATCGGTGAGGAAGCGGCCGACCACGACCGCCCAGACCTGCCGGTAGCGCAGCAGCTCCAGCCAGGTGAGGCGGCCCGTGGCGCCGGCCGCGGGAAGCGCTTCGCGCTGTCCCTCCAGGATGTAGGCGCGCTCGTCGTCCCGCAGCCAGGGGTGCTCCTGGGGGACGCGGTAGAGGAGGAGCCAGAGACAGAGCCAGAGCAGGCCGAGGGCGCCCGTGATGATGAAGGTGGGCCGCCAGCCCCAGCTCGAGGCCAGCCAGGCGATGAGGGGCGGCGACAGCGCGCCCCCCACGGCGGCGCCGGTGTTGAAGATCCCCATGCCCAGCGCGCGCTCCCGCGGCGGGAACCATTCCGCGATCGACTTCGCCGCCCCCGGCCAGTTTCCGGCCTCGCCGAAGCCGAGCACGAAGCGCCAGAAGGCGAAGCTCGTCATGCTGCGGGCGGCCGCGTGGGCGACGGCCGCGATCGACCATACGACGATCGAGATCGTGAAGCCGGCGCGCGTGCCCACGACGTCGTACAGGCGGCCGGAGAGCATCTGGCTCACGGCATAGGCGACGAGGAAGGCGTTCTGGATGGCCGCGTATTCGGGGTTGCTGAGGCCGAGGTCGTCGCTGATCGACTTCTTGAGGACGGAGACGGTCTGGCGATCGACGTAGTTGATCACGGTGGCCAGGAAGATGAGAGAGACCATGGCCCAGCGCAGGCCCGAGACCTTCACCCCGCCCCGGGACGTGGCCGCCGCCACGCGCGTCATCGCATCAGCATCCCGCCGTTGATCTCGATCGTCTCCCCCGCGAGGTAGGCGGAGTCGGGGCCGCACAGGAAGGCGATCACCCGTGCGACCTCCTCCGGCGTGCCCGCCCGGCCCAGGGGCACCGTCTTCTCCGCGGCCGTGAAGGCGTCGCGGGAGGTGTAGCGGTCGTGGAAGCTGGTCTGGCCGATGAGGCCGGGGGCGACGCAGTTCACGCGCACGCCCTTTCCGCCCAGCTCCTTGGCCATGGCCTTGGTGAGCGAGATGAGCCCGCCCTTGGCCGCGGAGTAGGCGAGGGCGCCCGGCCCCCCGCCGTTGTGCGCGGCCAGGGAGGAGACGTTGACTACGGCCCCGCGCTTCCTCTCGATCATCCCGGGGACCACGGCCTGCGTCACGTAGAACGCGCTCGACAGGTTCAGGTCGAGGACCTGCCGCCACAGCGCCTCCGTCATCTCGAGGAGGGGCTTCCTCTCCACGAGGTCCCCCGCGTTGTTGACGAGCACGTCGACGTGCCCGAAGCGCTCGAGGACGGAGGCGACGAGCGCGCGGGCGTGATCCATTCGCGCGAGATCGCCGCGGAACACCGCGGTCCGGCGCCCCATGGACTCCAGGAGGCGCGCCGTCTCCGCGGCGCCCGACTCGTTGCGGTGGTAATGGACGGCCACGTCGGCCCCGCGGCGCGCGAGCTCCAGTGCCGCGGCCTGGCCGATCCCGCCCCCCGCGCCCGTGACGAGGGCGACCGCGTCCTTGAGCTCCGCGTTCATGTTCGCTCTCCTTATCTCAGGGGGGGCACTCACGCGTCACCTCGTTGGGCGTTCGCGACCCCCCCTGAAACCCCCCTCGCGCGTCGCCGCCGCTGCGCGTCGCCGCCGCGCTCTGCGATCCATCAGGCCACGATCGGCGCGGCGAAAGCGGGCGCGGTGACGAGGGCGGCCGCTCCGCGCAGGCGCGGCAGCTCTTGCGGCGGGATGACGACGAGGTCGGCCCGTCCGCGAATCGGCTCCAGCGTCCGCTCGTCGAGGGCCGCCCGCACGATGGGCTCGAGCATGTCCCAGGCCGACGTGATCTCTCCGCTGAGGCAGATCCGCGCGGGATCGACGGCGTTGACGACGGCGGCCAGGCCGGCGCCCAGGAAATGCGCGGTGGCGCGCAGGGCGGCCACGGCGGGGGCGTCTCCCTGGCGCGCGCGGGAGACGACGTCTTCGACGGTCAAGGTCGCCATCTCGTCCGGGATGGGCTTGCCCGGATCGAGCTCGCGGCCCAGATAGCGCGAGAGGGTCGCGAGGTTCGACACGTGCGCCTCCCAGCACCCCTGCACTCCGCAGGCGCAGCGCGGTCCCTTCAGGGCCAGCGGGATGTGTCCGAACTCGCCCCCCGCGTTGTGCTGCCCGCGCAGGATCCGGCCGTTGGTGACGATGCCGACGCCGAGGCCGTCGGAGACGCTGATGTAGACCAGGCCGCCCGGGGCCGCGGGCTCGCCGCGGGCGCTCGAGGCCTGAGCGAGGGCGCAGGCCTTGCCCGCGTTCTCGATGACGACGGGGAGCCCGGTCGCCGCCGCCAGCGGCTCCTGGAACGGGACGTCGCGCCAGCGCAATCGTGGGGCGAAGAGGACGCGGGTGCCGGAGCCGTCGACCATGCCCGGGACGACCACGCCCACTCCGTCACACCGTCCCAGCTCGGGATGCCGAGCGAGGGTGTCGCGGATCTTCGCCGCCAGCGTGGCCACCAGGCGCACGGGATCGCGGTCGGTGGGGAAGCTGGTCATCCCGACCAGCGACTCGCCGACGATGTTCGTCACCATCAGGAAGGAGCGCGTGGGGCGCACGTCGATGGCCACCACGCAGCGGCGGCGCGAGTCGATGTAGAGGAACTTCGGCTTGCGTCCGCGCGGGGCCTCGCCCTTGGCCCCTTCGAACACGAGGCCGTCCGCGATGAGGGCGTTCACGAGCACGCTCACCGCACCCCGTGTCGTGCCCATGAGGCGTGCGAGGTCGGCCCGCGAGATGGGCTGGCGGGTGCGGATCAGGTTGAAGGCGATCTGCCGGTTGATCTCGCGCGACGTGCCCCGCCGGGCCAGGCGGAACGCCGCCGGATGGCTGCGGCGGGCGGGCCGGTTTTGTTCGATCGCCGTCCGTGGGCCGGGGGGAGGGGTCCCGGCCCGGCCCTGGACCCGCGCCTCGGCCCGCTTTTTCAAGCGTTTCCTCGCCGGGCCGCTCGCGCGGGGCGGGGCCGGCCGGGGCACGACCGCGGTGATGGATCGATCCAATGCAAGTATTTTGACCGCTGGGCGAACAATGTAGGCACGTCTCGTCCCTGTGTCAACGAGAAACAGGGCAAATTCCTACAATCCTGGTGAAACTTCCTTGACAAGGCTCGAACTGCGGCTATATTGCCCTTCAAAAGGACAAAACAGAGCGGTTGCCGTGCGCCGCCCCGTCGCGTAACCGCTTTCAAGGAGGTCCGATGACCGAGACCAGCCGCAGGGATCCCCGCCGTCCCCTGGCCCCCGGGCCCGCCGCCGCCGCGTTCATCGGCATCCTGCTCCTGGCCACGAGCGCCCACGCCCAGGTCGCCACGGGCACGATCCTCGGCAACGTGAAGGACAGCACGGGGGCGGCGGTCCCCACCGCGATCGTGACCGCGACCAACCTCGGCACGCAGTTCTCGCGCAGCACGACCACGGACTCCGCGGGGCAATACGCGCTGCGGCTGCTGCCCGTCGGCCAGTACAAGCTCGAGGTCAGCCTGACCGGCTTCAAGGGGTTCACCCAGACCGGCATCGTGCTCGAGGTCGGACGCAACGCGCGCGTGGACGCGGTGATCGAGCCGGGCGGCGTCACCGAAGTGGTCTCCGTGGTTGCGGACGCGCCCCTCGTCGAGACCAACTCTTCCTCGCTCTCCCGGACCGTGGGCCAGAACGAGGTCTTGAACCTCCCCCTCGTCAACCGCGACCTCTACTCCCTCCTGAGCATCACGGGGGGCGTCACCAGCAACGAGAACTCGAACTCCCTGGGCGGCCCCGAGCAGCTCACGACCATCAACGGCTCGCAGCGGGCCCAGGTCGGCACCGTGAACTTCCAGCTCGACGGCGGGAACAACACGGCCGGGCTGCGCGGCACCGGCAACCCCGCCCCCAACCCGGAGGCCATCCAGGAGTTCCGCGTCATCACCAACAACTACGCCGCGGAGTACGGGCGCTATCCCGCGGGCGTGGTAGACATCGTGACCAAGTCCGGGACGAACGACTTCCACGGCGCGGCCTTCGAGTTCTTCCGCAACGAGAGCCTCAACGCCAAGCGCTGGGCGCCCCCGGGGACGACCTCGGCCAAGGACCCCCTGGATCGCAACCAGTACGGGGCCGCGATCGGCGGGCCCCTCCGGAAGGACAAGACCTTCTTCTTCGCGAGCTTCTCCGGCCTGCGGCAGGAGGAGACCTACTACCGCAACACCGCGGTGGTGCCGACATCGCGCGAGCGGCTCGGCGACTTCTCCCAGTCCGCGAGCAAGCCGCGCGATCCCGTCACCAACCAGCCCTTCGCAGGCGGGATCATCCCGACCTCGCGCCTCGACCCCGCTGCCCTCGCCATCCAGGACAAATACGTCCCGCAGTCGAACCTCCCCAACAACTTCTTCGAGGTGAGCCGGCCCGATCCCCTCAACACCGACGAGGCCACGCTCAAGCTCGACCACAACTTCAAGGCCACGCACTCCATCGCGCTGAGCTACTTCTACCAGAAGGGAACGGACACCCAGCCCTTGTCCCTCACCGGCAACATCCCGTGGGTGGACCGCGACTTCAAGTGGACGCAGCACAACCTGAACCTGGCCGACACCTGGACGCTGAGCTCGAACACCATCAACCAGCTCCGCTTCACGTACGTGCGGCAGTTCGGCGGCCGCGTGAACAACCCGACCACGTCGCTGGGCGACCTGGGCTCGAAGTTCAAGATCCAGGGCGATCCCACCCTGCCCCGCTTGACCGTCTCCGGCTTCTTCACCGGCCAGACCTCGATCGCGGGGCCGGACGCGGGCAGCGACTACTGGGCCGTGCGCGACGCCGTCAGCATCACCCGCGGCAAGCACTCCTTCAAGGTCGGGGGCGAGGTCTCGTACGAGAAGATCGTGCACGACACCCTGCTCGACAACTACGGCGTGTTCGCCTTCAACGGCAGCAAGACGGGCAACGCCTACGCCGACTTCCTGCTCGGCCTGCCCAGCACGTTCACGCAGGACGCGCCCATCCGCAAGACGGACAACGGCGCCTACCTGAGCGCGTTCGTGCAGGACGACTTCCGCGTGCATCCGCGCCTGACCTTGAACCTCGGGATCCGCTACGACGTGCAGTTCCCGTTCACCGATCCGGAGGACCGCAAGCTGGCCTATGTCCCGGGCGCGAAGTCACAGGTCTCGCCCACCGCCCTGGAAGGCCTCCTCTTCCCCGGCGATCCCGGGATCAGCCGCGGCATCGTCCACACCGACTGGAACAACGTGGCCCCGCGCCTGGGCCTGGCCTGGGACCCCAAGGGAGACGGGCGCACCTCGATCCGCGCCGGCTTCGGCATCTTCTACGGCAGCATCAGCGGCAACGAGTGGAACACGACGGCGGACAACCAGCCCTTCACCGTCCGCCAGCCCTTCCCGACGGTCAAGACGCTGTCCGATCCCTACGGGAACCTGCCCGGCGGCGTGGCCCCCTTCCCGTTCGAGTACAACCCCGCGAGCCCGCGCTTCACGCTGCCGGCGGCCGTGTTCGGCCCCTCGCTCGACTTCGTGTGGCCCTTCACCTACCAGATGAACCTGACGGTGGAGAAGGAGCTGCTGCGCGACTTCAGCGTGAGCGCCTCCTACGTGGGCGCCCTCGGCCGCCACCTGCCGGCCAGCATCGATCGGAACTACCCCGTGTTCGGCCCCGGCGCCACCACCGCGAACGTGAACGCGCGCCGGCCCTATCAGCCCGGCGTCATCGGGTCGGCCCGCGTGCTGGAGTCCACGTTCGCCAGTGACTATCACGCCCTGCAGCTCAGCGCCGAGCGCCGCGGGACCCACTTCTCGGGCAAGGCGTATTACACGTTCGGCAAGGCCCTCGAGGACGTCGACTACCAGGGTGGCGGCCTGCCCGCGGTCCAGAACTCGAACCGCATCGAGCTCGAGCGCGCGCGCACGTCCGCCGATCGCACCCACAGCTTCGTGCTCTCCGGGATCTGGAGGATCGACTACTTCAAGAACTCCGGGGGAGCGGCCAAGGCCCTGCTGAGAGGGTGGACGGTCTCGACCATCGTCACGCTGCAGAGCGGCACCCCGCTCACCATCACCTCCGGGGTCGACCGCAACCTCGACGGCGTCACCACCGATCGCCCGGACGTGATCGCCGACCCCAAGCTGGACAGCAGCCGTCCGCGCGAGGAGCTGATCGAGCAGTGGTTCAACACGGCGGCCTTCGCCCAGCCCGCGATCGGGGCGGACGGCACCGCCGGACGCAGCATCGTGATCGGCCCTGGCTATAAGAACGTCGACCTGGGCATCTTCCGGGACATCGGCCTGGCCGGCCGCTCCGTCCTCCAGCTCCGGGTGGAGGCGACGAACGTGCTGAACTTCGTGAACCTCATGAACCCGGGGCTCAGCCTCAACGCGCCCGCCACCTTCGGAAAGATCCGGACGGCGCGGGACATGCGGCGGATCCAGCTCGGCGCGCGTCTCTCGTTCTAGAGCGCTTCACCGCGCGGCGCGGGCCCCTCGCGACGAGGGCGCCCGCGCCGTCGACTCACGCACGATGAGCTGGGTGGCGAACCGGGGCAGGGCCGGCGGCTCGCCCCGGAGCTCGCGCAGCAGCATCGCCACCGCCGCCGATCCCATCTCGATCTCGGGCTGGCGCACGGTCGTGAGGGCCGGCGTGGTGAACGGCGACTGCGGCCGGTCGTCGAAGCCGACGATCGACACGTCTTTGGGCACGCGCAGGCCGCGCACGAACAGGGCGTGCATGGCCCCGTAGGCCATGGGGTCGTTGGCCGCGAAGACGGCGGTGAAGCCGATCCGGCGGCGGAGCAGGCTCTCCACCGCGCGCGCGCCGGAGGCGGCCTCGAAATCGCCCTCCACGATCAGGCGCACGTCGGTCTTGATGCGCGCGTCCTGGAGCGCCTTGTTGAAGCCGAGCACCCGGTCCGCGGAGTGCTGGTGGCTGGCGGGCCCGGCGATGTGCACGATGCGGCGGTGGCCGAGCGCGATCAGGTGGCGCGTGGCCTCGTAGGCGCCGTTGAGGTTGTCCGCCACCGCGCACCGGTCTTCCAGCCCCGCGATGCGCGGCCCCACGTTCACGAAGGGGAGCTTGCGGGCCAGCTCCTTGAGCCGCTCCTCGCGGAAGAATCCGACCGCGATCAGGGCGGAGATCCGGTTCCGCAGGAGGAGCTCGATGGCGGCGTCCGCCTCCGCGGGCTGGGCGCCGCTGGCGAAGATCGGGTGGTATCCGGTGTTGCGCAGGCCGGCCTCGATGCCCTTGAGGGCCTGGCCGTAGAAGTCGCTGGCCAGGTCCTCGGTCAGGACGCCGATGGCCTGCGAGGTCCCCCGGGCCAGCCACTGCGCGACGACGCTGGGCTGGTAGTGGACCTGCTCGATGACGGCGAGCACGGCGCCGCGCTTGGCCGTGCTGACGCGCGCGTCGCGATTGACCACGCGGGAGACGGTGGCCGCGGAGACGCCGGCCAGGCGCGCGATGTCCCGGATGGTCAAGGCGGATTTCTGGGGGCCGGACCGCGCACTCATCGGTGAACCGAAAGTATCGACCTCGCCGTGACGCGTCACGCCCATGGGGAACCCGTGGAAAAGGGGAGCGGACAGGGCCGTGGCCCTGCCCGCCCCCGAGTGGACGGCCTAGAAGACGAAACGAGCCTGCAACTGGATGGTGCGCGGCGGGCGCACCGCCGTCACCGCGCCGAACCCGCTGGGGTTCACGATGTTCCCGTTCGCGTCGTAGGGAAGGTTCGTCGGGGTCGGATCGGTCAGGCTGCGCACGGTGAGGCTCGTGTTGAGCGTGTAGAACTGGGTGTGGTTGAGCGCGTTGAACGCGTCCACCCGCAGCTCCAGCTTCCGCGCTCCGCCCATGTAGAACGACTTCGAGAGCGACAGGTCCCAGTTGTTGGTGGGGGCGGTGGT
>Ga0075425_100009145_pt1 | contig 10535 bp, 9 predicted proteins | sample SoiMethybrSBSTD4_FD_75300 | JGI IMG/M metagenome (GOLD analysis project Ga0075425, IMG submission 75300) | Bulk soil microbial communities from a Populus tree surrounding site in Tennessee, USA - Soil MetaG P. TD hybrid SBSTD4 | ecosystem: Environmental > Terrestrial > Soil > Tree plantation...
CGCGGCCTGAAGAGGCACATCCGCCTGGAGGAGGACATCCTGTTTCCGATCCTCGAGGGCGTGGCGCCGAAGGGACACACCTACGCGATGCGCGACGAGCACACGCGGATCCGCGGCATCCTCGGCACCCTGCACGATGACGTCCGCCGCGGCGACGCCGTCCGGTTCCGTAGCACCCTGGCCGTGCTTCTTTCCATCCTGCGCAGCCACAACGCCAAGGAGGAAGAGGTCCTCTACTTTGCGGACCAGGGCCTGCCGGAGGACGAGCGCGTGGCGCTGCTCCTGCGCCTGAGGAGCGAGTAGCAGGTCACCACTTGTCCTCGGCGCGGCGAGCTTTCCGGTTCTGATAGCGGGCCAGGACGAACAACAGGTCCGAGAGGCGGTTCATGTAGGCGAGCAGCGCCGCGTCCACCGGATCCTGGCGGGCCAGGGCCACGATGCTGCGCTCGGCGCGCCGGCAGACCGCGCGCGCGAGGTGCAGGAACGAGCCCAGCGGCGACCCGCCAGGCAGGATGAACGCCCGCAGGGGCTCCATCTTCGCCTGGCGGGAATCGATCTCCTTCTCGAGCTGGCGCACCTTCGCGGCCGGGAACGCGGCCTTGGCCCGCTTCTTCCCGATGGTGGCCCGCGGGTCGGCGAGCTGCGCGCCGAGGGCGAAGAGGTCGCGCTGGATGCGCAGCAAGAGACCGCCCAGGGCCTTGTCGTCGGAGTGGGCGAGGACCACGCCCAGCGCGGCGTTGAGCTCGTCCACGTCGCCGTAGGCCGCGACGCGCGGGTCGTCCTTCCGCACGCGCGCCCCGCCGATGAGACCGGTATGCCCGCCGTCGCCGCTCTTCGTGTAGATCTTCAGGGCTTCGGCTCCGCGCGCGCGGCAGCCTGGAACGGCAGGCCCGCGACGGTGGCGGCGGCGCCGCCCACCTCGACCCGCGTGCCCGCCTCGAAGCGGGTGCGGTGTACGTATCCCATGGCGATGGGACCCAGCCGCGGTGAGACGCCTGCGGTGGTGACGCGGCCGACCTCCTTCTCGTCCGACATCACCGGCGCGCCCGCCTCCACCCGCGCGGAGAGGCGCAGGCCGCGCAAGGCCCGGCTCACGTTGCCGCCCCGCGCCTCCAGCCGGGCGATCACTTCCTGTCCCACGTAGCAGCCCTTGGTCGGCGAATGGTATTCGCGCACCAGGCCTGTCTCATGGAGGAGAGTCTCGTCGTTGACGTCGGGACCGTACCACGGCCGGCCGTCCTCGATCCGCAGCACGTCCAGGGTCTCGCGGTCGAGGGGCACGGCCCCCGCCGACTCCAACGCGGCGGCGGCCGCGGCGGCGGCGGGGGACTCGGCGTGGAGCACGTAGCCCTGGGCCGGCATGTCGCCGGCGCGGGCCACCAGGACCGGCTGCCCGCCGACGGCGCCGGCCAGGTGCCCTTCAGGCTCGAGGGCGAGGACGTCGCAGCCGGCGCGCGCGAGGACCTGGCCGGCGCGCGGGCCGAGCACGGCCAGGACTTCCACCGGCCGGCGCTGGAAGCGCACCGGCGCCGCGACGCGATAGAAGGCCAGCCTCTCCTCGACGACGTCGATCCGGTTGCCGCTGACCTCCAGCCACACCTCCGTCTGGCCGTTCAACACGCGCATGAAGGCGAGCAGGCGGCCCTTGGTATCCATGAGGGCGGCGCGCCGTCCCTGGCCGGGGAGCAGGCCCTGGATCTCGTTGCTCAGGACCCCGTGCAGGAACTTCTGGCGCGTGGGGCCGGTCACGGCCAGCACGCCGCGGTCGGGCAGGTTCACGAGCGCCGCGCCCTCGCGCGCGGCGTCGTATCCGGTCTGGCTCGCGGCGGTCAACGGCTCGCGCGGCGTCAGGCCTTCTTGGTGGGGTCGAGCGTCGCGAGCAGCGTGGCCAGGTCGTCCGCGTGCTCCTCCTCCACCGCCAGGATGGACTCGAGCATCCGCCGCGTGGTGGGGTCGTCGTCGCCGACGTAGCGGGCCATCTCCGCGTAGGAGTCGATGGCCACGCGCTCCGCCACCAGGTCCTCCTTCAGCATGTCCACCAGGCTCCCGCCCTCCACGTACTCCGAGTGGCTGCGCGAGAGCAGCCCCTCCGGGCTCCAGTTGGGGGCGCCGCCGAGCTGCACGATGCGGGCGGAGATCTGGTCGGCGTGGCCCTGCTCCTCGTTGGCGTGCTGAAGGAACTCCGCGGCCACCGCCTGGGCGTGGATGCCCTGGGCCATGAAGTAGTGCCTCTTGTAGCGCAGGACGCAGACGATCTCGGTGGCCAGGGCCTCGTTGAGCAGGCGGACCACCGTGTCGCGGTCGGCCTTGTAGCTCTCGGTCACGGCGCCGTTCTCGATGTGCTTCCGGGCCCGGTCGCGAAGGGTCTTGACGTCGGTGATGAACTCCTTGGGCATCGATAATCTCCTCAGGGGCATCTTACCCTCGCGCCGCGGCGCGGCGGCGGCTACGGCTCGATCGAGACCTGGAAGGCCTCGAACCGGTCGGCCATGCGGACGGTCACGGTCCCATCCGCCGAGCGGGACCACCCTTTGGCGCCGGCCTTGGACGTATCGAGCTGGGACAGCGTTTCGGTTCCAACACGGACCCGCCCGGGAGTCGAGTCGAGACGGACACGAAGGACCAGGTCGCGCGCGGCGGGACGGTAGGAACCGGCAGCACTGACATCAATGACGGTCCGGCCTTCCTCACGGGTCTGGCGGAACGTCCGGCGCACGGACCCTCCGCGTGTGTAATCGAGCGTAGAGCCATCATCCTCGTACAGCGACCGTTCGGACCGCGCTGCCGGATAGACATCAACGATCATGGGTTGGCCCGGCATCTCGCCGGTGTGCTGGATGACGGGCTGCCGGAACACGAACGCCCCGCCGCGGGCGAAGACGGGGATGTTGTCGAGCGTCAGGGGCACCTTGATCGTCTTCCCCCCCTCGTAGCGCTTGCTGGTCCAGAAGTCGTACCAGTCGCCCTTGGGCAGGTAGACCTCCCGCTCGCTCTGCGGCTCGCGCAGCGCGGGCGCCACCAGCAGGTCCGCGCCGAAGAGGAACTCGTCGTCGCGCTCCCAGGTCGCGGGGTCGGACGGGTATTCGAGTAGCAGCGGCCGGAAGGCGGGGACCCCCGTCTCGCTGGCTTCCTGCATGACGTTGTAGATGTGGGGCAGCAGCTCGTAGCGCAATTCGATGGCCCGCCGGTTCACCTCCTCGTAGCGCGGGCCATAGGACCACGGCTCCTGGTCGGGCGTCCCGAAGGCGCTGTGCACGCGCATGAAGGGGTAGAAGACGCCGAGCTGCAGCCAGCGCGTGAACAGCTCCGGCGTGGGCGCGTCCGCGAAGCCGCCGATGTCGGAGCCGACGAACGAGAAGCCCGACATCCCCATCCCCGAGAACATCGGTATGGTGGCGCGCAGGTGGTTCCAGTCGCTGGTGTTGTCCCCGGGCCAGAGGGCCGCGTAGCGCTGCCCGCCCGCAAACGACGCGCGGCTCAGGATGAAGGGCCGCTCGTCGGGCCGCAGGCGCAGCAGGCCCTCGTAGGTGGCCCGGGACATCTGCATGCCGTAGACGTTGTGCACCTCGCGGTGGTCCGTGGGCTGCCCCTCGTTGTCGAAGCGCACCTGGGGCGGCATGGTGTGGGCGGGATCGATGAAGACGGCCGGCTCGTTCATGTCGTTCCAGATCCCGGCCACGCCGATGTCCAGGTACGGCTTCTTGTACAGGCCGCCCCACCACTCGCGGGCCGCCGGCTTCGTGAAGTCGGGGAAGACGCTCGGCCCCGGGTTCCTCTCCGCCTGCGAGGGCCAGACCGGCGCCTCGTAGACAGTGCCGTCCGGGTTCTTCGCGAAGTCGTCGCCGGCCAGGCCGGTGTCGTAGGGCTCGTAGCCCACCTGCTTCTTCGGGTGCGGGTCCACGATGGTCACGGTGCGGAACCCGTCGCGCCGCAGGTCGGCGATGAGCTTGGCGGGATCGGGGAACCGCTCCTTGTCCCAGGTGAACGGGTTGTACCCGTCGAGATAGTGGATGTCCAGCCAGATCACGTCGGCGGGGATCTTTCGTTTGCGGAAGTTCTCGGCGATGGAGCGGACCTTCGACTCCGGGTAGTAGCTGTACCGGCACTGGTGGAAGCCCAGCGCCCACCGCGGGGGCAGGGGCGTGCGCCCGGTCAGCTCCGTGTAGCGCTGGACGACCTGCTTGGGGGCCGGGCCGTTGATGAAGTAGTAGTTCATCTCGCCGCCCTCGGCGCCGAACGACAGCAGCTCCTGCACCTCGTGGCCCACGTCGAACAAGCTGCGGAAGGTGTTGTCGAAGAAGATGCCGTGGGCGCGGCCGGCGCGCGTCACCATGAAGAAGGGCACCGAGACGTAGATGGGGTCGGTGTCGTCGCCGTACGCGAAGGTGTCGCTGTTCCACATCGCGTAGCTGTATCCCCCGAGGTTCCGGCCGCGCTTGTTCAGGCGGCCGGTCTTCTCGCCCAGGCCGTACACGAACTCGTCGTCACGGAGCCGCTTCCAGACCTTCACCTGCTTGCCGGCCCAGGCCATCCCGCGGTCGGGGTCGTCCTCGTCCAGCGACTCGCCGGAGGCGTCGGCGAAGCCGATGCGGAAGGGATCGTGCCGGATCGTCACTTTCAGGGAGGGGGTCGTGATCGTTGAGGCCCCGGCCCCGATGTCGAAGGCCGCGCGCGCGTCGCCGAAGTCGGTCTTGACGACGGCGTAGGAATGATCGCGGCCGAAGGCCGGCGTGGGCGAGAAGCGGACGCGCACCACGTCGGGGGACAGGGCCGAGACCGACACCGTTCCCTGCGCGCCGCGGAACACCAGGGCGTTGGCCTCGCGCGTCGGCGCGGGCATGGCCCCGATCGAGGACCATCCCGCGAAAGCGGGAGCGGCGACGGCGGCGGCGACGAGCGCGAGCGCGAGGTGGCGCAGGACGCGGCGCAGCGGGAAGGGTGTCATGGGGATCTCCTTTGGCGCGGGGATTCTAACCCGCGCCACCGGGCATACTGCATACAATGATGACAGGAGGGCGAATGACCGACACCAAGGTGATCGTGCGGGGCAACGGACCCTTGCGCATCGAGGGCAACGACATCAGGCTCGTCGACGAGGACGGTAAGGTCTACGGTCTGGCGGGCCGCACGGTGGTCTCGCTCTGCCGGTGCGGCCAGTCGCAGAACAAGCCGTTCTGCGACGGGTCTCATGCCAAGACCGGCTTCGTGGCCGAGTCCCTGGCTCGCGACCTCCCGCCCCCGGCGCCGAAGCCCCCGCAACCCTGACGTTGGCGGCCAGGACGAACCCGCGGCGGAGCGGGATCCTGCTGCACCCGACGTCCCTGCCGGGGCGCTACGGGATCGGCGAGCTGGGGCCCGAGGCCCATCGCTTCGTGGACTTCCTGGCCGGCGCGGGCCAGCGACTCTGGCAGGTGCTGCCGCTCGGCCCCACCGGCTACGGCGACTCGCCCTACCAGTGCTTCTCCGCCTTCGCGGGCAACCCGCTGCTCGTCAGCCTCGACGCGCTCGTCGAGGACGGATGGCTGGAGGCCGCGGACGTCGCGTACGCGCCGCCGGTGCCGGCGGATTCCGTGGACTACGACGCGGTGGCCGCCTTCAAGCTTCCCCTGCTCGACCGCGCGTTCCGCCGCTTCGAGAAAGGCGCTGCGCCCGCGGACCGCGCGGCCTTCGATACGTTCCGCGCGGAGAACGCCTCGTGGCTCGACGATTACGCCCTGTACATGGCGGTCAAGGAGGCCCAGGGCGGGACGGAATGGACGGAGTGGGACGAGGACATCGCGCGCCGGCGCCCCGAGGCGCTGGCCCGCTGGCGCGAGGAGCGCAGGGACGCCGTCCGGGCCCGCGAGTTCGGCCAGTTCCTCTTCTTCCGGCAGTGGCAGCGCCTCCGCGACCGGTGCCGGGAGCGCGACATCGCGCTCATGGGCGACATCCCGATCTTCGTGGCCCGCGACAGCGCAGACGTCTGGTCGCACCCCGGGCTCTTCCAGCTCGACGAGCACGGGCGGCCCAGGGTGGTGGCCGGCGTGCCGCCGGACTACTTCAGCGCCACCGGCCAGCTCTGGGGCAACCCGCTCTACGACTGGGAGGAGATGGCGCGCGGCGGCTACGCGTGGTGGATCGAGCGGCTCCGTGCCGCGCTGGAGCTGGTGGACCTCGTCCGGCTCGACCACTTCCGCGGCTTCGAGGCCTCCTGGACGATCCCGGCGGGGGAGGAGACCGCGGTCAACGGACAGTGGGTCAAGGGCCCCGGCGCGGCCCTCTTCGAGGCCCTGCGGGAGGCGCTCGGAGAGCTGCCCATCGTGGCCGAGAACCTGGGGGTGATCACGGCCGAGGTGGAGGATCTGCGCGAGCGGTTCGGCTTTCCCGGGATGGCCATCCTCCAGTTCGCCTTCGGCCGGGACCCCGAGGCGGCGCAGTTCCAGCCCCACAACTATCCGCGCAACCGCGTGGTCTACACGGGAACCCACGACAACGACACCACGGTGGGGTGGTGGACCAGCAGCGGCGCCGCCGACAGCACACGTTCCACCGACGAGGTGAGCGAAGAGCGCGAGCGGGCGCTGGCCTACCTCGATGCGGAGGGCCGCGAGATCCACTGGGCCTTCATCCGCGCCGCCGTGGCCTCCGTGGCCGACCTGGCCATCGTGCCGTTGCAGGACGTGCTGGGCCTGGGCAGCGAGGCCCGCATGAACCTGCCCGGCCGCGCCCGCGACAACTGGCGCTGGCGCTTCGGGCCGGAGGACCTGACCGACGCCATCCGGGACCGGCTGAAACAACTGGCCGAGCTCTACGGACGGACGGCCCCATCGCAGCAGAAGGCCGGCGCGACCGAGTGAAGGGGCGCGCTGCTCAGCGCGCGGCGGCGGCCTTGGCCACGGCCAGCTCCGGCAGGTCCGGATCGGCGTCGGCCCAGTAGCGCGCGGCCTCGGCCCGCGCGGCCGCGGCCTGGGCCCGATCGCCCCGATGCTCCGCCACGAGCGCCCGCGCCAGGTGCGATCCGCCGTAGGCCGCGTCGTGCTCGATCATCTGGTCGGCCAGGAAGCCGGCCAGCCCCCACTCGCCCGCGTCGCGGGCGGTGCGGGCCATGGCCTCCAGCCGGAAAAGGGCCTGGATCCACGCGTCGGGACCGGGCAGCCCGCGCAGTGTGCGGGCCACGCCCTCGAGGACGCGACGCCCCTCGGCGCGGTCGCCTTCGCGTAGCAGCAGCTCGCCGCGCAGCGTGTCCACCCACGGCTGCGTCTGACCGCGGCTCACGCTGGTCCCGGCGGCGGCGGCCGGCACCTCCGCCACTTCGCGCTCCGCCGCCTCGAGGGCCGCGCGAGCCTCGGCCGCGTGCCCGCGGACGAGCAGCGCATGGCCCAGAAGCGCCTGGCCCACCGCGCGCGTGGCCGGCCACTTGCCGCGGGCCAGGTGCAGGGCGGCCTCGCTGGCCTCGTCCCATCGCTCCCGGCCCAGGAGGAATACCGGCAGCAGCTTCTGGTTGAACTCGATGTAGTCGGTCAGCGGCGGCAGCGCGGCGGCCTCGCGCATCGTGGCCTCGGCCTTGCGCATCTGGCCCTTGTGTTGGTAGGCGGTGGCCAGCAGGTCGAGGTTGTGGACGTGGTGCCAGTCGAGCGCGGGATCGATGCCTTCGGCGGCGTAGTACGCCTTCTCCAGGTCGTCCGTCCGCCGGAAGGCGGCGATGGCGTCGTCGATGCGGCCCACGCGGCGCAGGTCGTGGCCCCACATGTGGTGCGAATGCGGGATCGACGGCGCCAGGCGCGCGTAGGCCTCGCCGTGCTCGAGGGCCAGCGGGATCTGGCCGATGGTCTCGTAGGAGTGGGTCAGGTAGTGGTGCGCGGCCGCATTGTCCGGAGAGAGCCGCAGCGCCTCCAGGTAGAAGGCGGTGGACGCGGCCCCGCCGCGCTGGCCGCGGCCCGCGGCCGAGGCCTCCTCGGCGTTGCCGCGGATGAGCCACAGGGCCGGGTCGCCGATGTCGGCGGCCAGCGCGTCGTCGATGGCCTTCTTGTAGGCGGCGTGCTTCACGGCGTCGGTGATGTCGGCCATGGCCTCGAGCTGCCTGGCCCGCAGCGCGATGCGGCGCTGTTCGCGCGGGCTGGTGCGGGCGGCGAGCGTCTCGGCCTTCGCCGCCGCGTCGCGCGCCGCCTGGGGATCGTCGAGGCCGGAGTACACGCGCGAGAGGCCGACCCAGGCCAGGGCCAGGTCCGGGTCGAGGCGCAGGGCCTGCCGGAACGAGCGCGCGGCCTCGATCCAGACGTACCCGTGCAGGTAGTTGACGCCCTGGTCGTAGAAGGCCTGGGCCTCCGCCGACGCGGTGGTCACGGGCTCGTGGACGTTGCCGGTGCCGGACCGGAGCGGCACCGGGCGTTCCAGGATCGCCCGCGGCACCCAGCCCATGGCGGCACACTGGGCGTGGGGATCGTCCTGCGCGGCGGCGGAGACCGCGGCTGCGCAGAGCAGGGCGGCCGCGAGGCGGGCGTGCGGGAGCGTCATGCGCGGGACGCTACACCTCGGCCCTCGCTCCGGCAAGCGCCGGGCGCGCGATGCGGCCGGCGCATCAGCGCTCGTAATCCGCGGGCAGGAGGGGCTCGTCGAGGCGGCGGCCGAAGAGCGCCATGGCGGCGGGGACCGTCGTCACCGCGCCCACCGCGAGCAGGGCGGTGCCGATCGAGCGCCGCTGGCTGCGGCTCAGCCGGTCGGAGACGAGCAGGGCCACGCCGGCGGCCAGGGCCGCGCGCGTGCCGACGATGAACAGCACCTCGGGGAAGCTCAACTCCGGGTCGCGCATGCGTCCTCCCAGGGTCGCTCACGCCGGCGCCGAGGTCCGGCGGGCTCCCGTCCCAGAATACGCCGGAACCGCCGTTGTTCAGAACTCTCGAACGGCAACAGTTGGCGCCCGCCGGCCCCATCTGTTTCATTTTCGGCGGCGTTCTTGACGTCGGCGGCAGCGGCAACCACGATCGAATCAGGGGCACCACCCTGAGATCCCCGGCCTTCGGAGGAGGGGATGCTATGAAAAGGCTGCTCGGAGCGGCGCTGGCCGTCGGCGCCCTGCTGGCCGCATGCCGGCACCTGAAGCCGGAAGAGTCGGCGCCGCGCAATCCCGCCGTCAAGAAGATCCCGGGCCGGCCCGACATCGAGGCCAACGCCGACCGGATGATCGACGAAGGCCGGAAGACCTTCCGGCACGACACGTTCGGCAGCGAGGACTTCTGGGGCGGGAAGCTGCGCCTGCACGAGGCCATCTCCGGAGCCGAGCGCCACGGCGTAGGGCCGGGGCTGACGCCACATCAGGCCCTCGCCCTGGGCCTGAAGGTGGATTTCGACGCCGTCCCCGACGTGCTGGGGAAGGTCCTGGGCCACGGCTCCGTCAGCCTGGACAAGGAGAAGACGACCCTCGAGCTGCTGAAGGCCGACGCCGTCGTCGGCGTGAAGGGCTTCTTCGACGATCCCCAGGACGGCCTGCACCTGACGTCCATCGGGATCACGTGCGCGATCTGCCATTCCACCGTGGACGACTCGTTCATGAAGGGGATCGGCCAGAGGCTCGACGGCTGGCCGAACCGGGACCTGGACGTGGGATCGATCGTCGCCCTGGCGCCGAACCTCCAGCCGATGGCCGAGCCGCTGGGCATCGACGTGGAGACGCTCACGAAGGTCCTGAAGTCCTGGGGGCCGGGCAAGTACGACGCGGAGGTGAACCAGGACGGCAAGGCCTTCCGTCCCGACGGCAAGTCGGCGGCCACGCTCCTGCCGGCGGCCTTCGGCCTGGCGGGCGTGAACCTGCACACCTACAACGGCTGGGGATCCGTGACGCACTGGAACGCGTACGTGGCCAACACGCAGATGCACGGCAAGGGGACGTTCTTCGATCCCCGCCTGAACGACCCGCAACAGTTCCCGGCCGCGGTGCGGCAGAAGCACTACGACATGCGGAGCAACCCGGACCTCGTCACGCCCAGGCTGGCCGCGCTGCACTTCTATCAGCTGGCCATCCCCGCGCCGCGCCCCAAGGCGGGGACCTACGACGTGCAGGCCGCGACACGGGGCGCCGCGATCTTCAGCGGCAAGGCCGGCTGCGCGCGCTGCCACGTGCCGCCGCTCTTCACCGAGCCGGGCTGGCCGATGCACACGGCCGAGGAGATGGGGATCGACGACTTCCAGGCCAGCCGGTCCCCGGACAAGAGGTTCTACCGCACGACCCCGCTGCGCGGGCTGTTCGTGCGGGAGAAGGGCGGCTTCTACCACGACGGCCGGTTCGCCACCTACGCCGACGTCATCGCCCATTACGAGAAGCTCCTGCGCTTCGAGCTGACCACGCAGGAGAGGCTGGACCTCGTGCAGTACCTGAAATCACTCTAGCTATCGACAAGGAGCGCTTTCATGAGCCGACGACACGCCGTTCACGTCATTGCCCTCGTCACCTTCGCCCTGCTCGTCCCCGCGGGGGCGGTCCCGTCCATGACCATGAGCGCGGCGGACAAGCTGCACTCGGACATGCGGAAGCTCTGGGAGGACCACATCACCTGGACGCG
>Ga0075425_100009146_pt1 | contig 10535 bp, 11 predicted proteins | sample SoiMethybrSBSTD4_FD_75300 | JGI IMG/M metagenome (GOLD analysis project Ga0075425, IMG submission 75300) | Bulk soil microbial communities from a Populus tree surrounding site in Tennessee, USA - Soil MetaG P. TD hybrid SBSTD4 | ecosystem: Environmental > Terrestrial > Soil > Tree plantation...
GTTCCTGCCTCAGATCGTGGATCGTGATTTGCCCCATCTTTGGCGAGAATACCGAGACCTCACGCCCGTCCTCCCAGTACGAGTTGTTGGGGAGGTCGCGAAGTAGCAAACAGATCATGTAGCCGTCCACACGCGGAATCGGATCGGACAACCGTCCGAGAGGCCGGTCCACGCAAACCTCTGTGACCGCGATCTCTCCGCGCTGCAGCGTCCGTGTGACGATGAAAGGCGCGTCCTCGGCGCCGAAATTTCCGCCCAGCTTTGGACCATAGACGCCCCTCGTGGCTGGCGAATCCAGGTTCGCGCGCATCGCCGTGCCTCCAGCTTGATGTTGCGGCGCGAGGCAGAGATCTGCCCTCGTCACTCGACCCGAGAGAATAGGCTGGAAGGCGCTTGTCTCCAAATTCGGGCCGCCACGTTCGAGGAGTTGTCGCCCCGTTTTGAGCGGTGGGCTCTAGGTGATTGAGGCTTAACGCGATTCCCGGAAGAGTGCGTTCACGCGCAGCCACGACAACCTCGGCTGCACCCAACGATGTCCTCGCCGATCTCCTCAACAAAGTGGACGGCGATATTGGAGTGGACGATTGTTCTTTTGGCGCTCGATTGTCCAAAATATGCGCCGATCGTCCATGGGTCGACGCGTGGCCCGGGACGAAGCCTCCGCGATGCCATGCTAACTTGACTCGGCTCTGTACCGATGCGGGTTGCGGTTCACACCGATCTTCGGCGGGATGCTTGCTCCGCCGACAGGAGGATGCCGCCTGGCGCGCTTGGCTGCAGCCTGAGGTCGAACCAGGGAGAACGCGATGACGGCCTATAACGTCAAGGTCAATGGTCGCAGCCAGAGTGTCGACGTGTTACCGGACACCCCGCTGCTATGGGTGCTCCGTGATAGTCTGGGGCTGACAGGAACCAAGTTCGGTTGCGGCATTGCCATGTGCGGCGCGTGCACTGTGTTCCTTGATGGCAAGCCGTTGCGCTCCTGCTCTTTCCCGGTATCTTCGGTCGGTGACCGTGAGGTCACGACCATCGAAGGCCTGTCTGGGCGCGAGGCCGCTGCTGTGCAGCGCGCATGGGTGGCGCGGGACGTGCCGCAATGCGGCTACTGCCAATCAGGGCAGGTCATGAGCGCGGTGGCGCTCCTGAAGGAGGTTAAGCGCCCGACGGACCGGGATATTGATCTGGCCATGATCGGCAATCTCTGCCGGTGCGCCACCTATGTTCGCATCCGCGCCGCCATCAATGACGCCGCGCGCTCGCTGGGGGCATGAGCCATGCAGCAAGAGCAACCACGTTTTTCGCGCCGCACCGCGCTCAAGGGTGCGCGCGGTCTTTTGCTCGGGCTCTGTCTGAGGCCCGGATCGGGATTGGCGCAGTCAGGATTGGGGCAAAAGCTGCGTCCTGACGGTTCAACCGGTATGGCCTTCGCTCCCAACGCTTTCGTGCGTATCAGCAGTGACGACACCGTCACCGTGCTCGTGAAGCACATCGAGTTCGGGCAAGGCCCGTTCACCGGCCTTGCCACGATCGTCGCTGAGGAGTTGGATGCCGACTGGTCCAAGGTTCGGGCCGAGCACGCCCCTGCTGACCTTAATCTCTATAAGAACACCTTACTGGGCGTGCAAGGCACCGGAGGTTCCACGTCGATCGCCAATTCCTACGAGCAGTTGCGCAAGGCGGGCGCGGCCGCGCGGACGATGCTGGTGGAGGCGGCCGCGCAGAGTTGGCGTGTGCCTGCGAGTGAGATCAGCGTTGAACGTGGCGTGCTGCGACATGCCAAATCCAATCGGCTGGCGCGCTTCGGTCAATTTGCCGAGGCAGCGGCCAAGTTGCCGGTGCCGGAGAATCCGCCACTCAAGGACCCGTCGAAGTTCCGGCTCATTGGCCGCGAGGGCGCCGTCAAAAAGCTCGACGTGCCGGCCAAAACCAATGGTACAGCGCAGTTCACCATCGATATTCGTGAGCCGGGCACGCTGACCGCGGTGGTCGCCCACCCACCACGATTTGGCAGCAAGGTGGCGAGCGTCGATGTCACAGGGGCGCGTGCGGTTCCAGGACTCGTCGACGTCAAGCAGATTCCAAGCGGCATCGCCGTCTATGCCGACAGCACATGGCCCGCGTTGAAGGCGCGTGAGGCGCTCAAAATCGAATGGGATGAGAGTGCTGCCGAGAAGCGCAGCTCATCGCAACTGATCGAGGAGTATCGCGCCCTGTCGCGGCAGAAAGGCAACACCGCCAGCCAGCATGGCGACGTCGATGCCGCACTGGCCGGCGCCGAACGCGTGATAGAGGCCGAGTTCGTCTTTCCGTACCTGGCGCATGCTCCGATGGAGCCGCTTGACGGTTTCCTGCGCTGGGATGGCAACAAGGCCGTGGCGCGCTTCGGCAGCCAGCTGCAAACGGTCGAACAACAGACGATCGCCGGCGTGCTGGGACTCAAGCTGGAGCAGGTGAGCCTCGAGACGATGCTGGCCGGTGGTAGCTTCGGCAGACGTGCGCAGCCGACATCGCATTTTGCGGCGGAGCTGGCAGAGGTCGCCAAGGCGATTGGTCCCAACCGCGCCATCAAGCTGATCTGGACGCGCGAAGACGACCTGCGCGGGGGCTATTACCGACCAATGTTCGTGCACCGACTGCGCGGCGCGATTCGTGGTGGCAAGATCATGGGCTGGGCCAACACCGTCGTCGGTCAGTCGTTCATTGAAGGCACACCTTTCGCGCCGATGATCATCAAGGACGGTATCGACCCTCTTACAGTCGAGGGTGCTCGCGAGCTCCCTTATGAGATCCCGAATTTCCGCTGCGACGTGCACACGCCTACGGTTGGCGTGACGACGCTGTCGTGGCGCTCGGTTGGGCACACTCACACGGGTTACGCGGTGGAGTGTTTCATCGACGAGCTGCTGCAGGCCACAGGCCAGGACCCCGTCGCCGGCCGCTTGGCGTTGATGGGCAACGCGCCTCGGGCGGCTGTCGTCCTTCGGACTGTCGCACAGCTTGCCCGTTGGGCCGGGCCTGGGCCGTTCCGGGATAGGGCACGAGGCGTGGCCGTGGTCGAAAGCTTCGGTACCTCCATTGCCCAAATCGCGGAAGTGTCTATTGGCGATGGCGAGGGGCCGAAGGTTCACAAGGTCTGGTGTGCCGTCGATTGCGGCGTTGCCGTCAATCCCGACATCATCCGTGCGCAAATGGAGGGCGGTATCGGCTTCGGTCTCGGGCATGCGCTGTTTGCCGAGGTGCAGATCGACGAAGGGCGGCCGGTGCCGGCCAACTTCGACACCTACCGGTCGCTACGCATTCACGAGATGCCGGAGGTCGAGGTCACGATCGTGCCCTCCAGCGAGAAACCGACTGGCGTTGGCGAACCCGGCGTGCCGCCGATCGGACCGGCCGTAGCCAATGCGCTGGCACGTCTGGGCGACAACCGACCCCGCCAGCTGCCGATCGTGCGAGGCACGGTATGAGGCGTGCACCCTTCATCTTCGCCTGCGCAGGTGCAGTAGTCGTTCTGATCGCCGGCACAACGATCGAGCGATCTGTCGGCCAAACGACGGCGCCCGATTGGCCACGAATGGCGACCGAACTGCGTCCGGTGGACAGCTTCGCCAACATTGCCGATACACAGGCGCGGTCCATCGCCCTGTTCGAGGAAGTCGGCAAGGTGTTGCAGCATCCGCGCTGCATGAATTGCCATCCGGCAGGCGAGCGACCGCGCCAGACGGATCAGAGACGCCTGCATCAGCCATTGGTCGTGCGGGGCAAGGATGGCCACGGCGCACCCGGCATGGCCTGTGCGACCTGTCACGGCGGGACCAACTTCGACCCGTCCCATGTGCCCGGCAACCCCCACTGGGCTTTGGCGCCCACGTCGATGGCATGGGAAGGCAAGACGCTCGGCGAAATCTGCATCCAGCTGAAAGATCTCCGCCGCAACGGCGGCCGAGATGTCGCCGCCATCCTCAAGCATGTGACCAGCGACAGCCTGGTGCTGTGGGCCTGGGCGCCAGGGCCCGGCCGGACGCCGGCACCGGGAAGTAATATAGAGTTCGCTAACCTGCTTACAGCTTGGGCAGAGACTGGAGCACATTGCCCGGCCCGGTGAACTCTGCCGCAAGATCGTAGTGACCGTCGCGCTCGAGCCCCGTCCCTAACTATCGCAGGACAACGCGGATGTTCTGCCGCGTAATCACACTGTGCGCACAATCCGGTCTCGGACGGTGCATCAGCAGTTTATCACGCGCCGTGACAAGCTCGTCGCGTCAACGTGCAATAGGCGATGAATGCCGGTCACCCAGCAGCGGCCTCAACGCGCGAGGCGCACTAGTGTGGTCAGTGTGAGCAATGGCTAGGACCTAGACAAACTGTTGGCGGAGCGCCGGGCAGCGATGATGACTTACCGCCACAGCATCGCAGCCATCCCGCTCCCAACAAACTAGGGCTCTGCCCCTCCTAAGGTCGCTGCCACAGCGCCACCGACCCTCTTGTTAGCCGCATCAGGAACCAGTACCGGTGCGCGCGCCGCCGTGTGACGCTGCCGAGCAAAAAGCGCTCTTGTCGTTCCTCTTACAGCTTGAGCCATAAACCCCGGTTTCGTTCCTGCCTTTGGCCGCGCGATCGTATACCACTGAGCAAGCGCCAAGAGCGGTTTGGTCACGGCCTTATGCCAGACAACGCCGGTTCCCCGTAAAAGACGCAATGTCGATCCACGTAATAAAATCCGTCGTACCTTTCACGAAGCCCAAATGCCTTACGAATGGCACCTTATCCAGAGCAGAAATAAACACTGGAACATTTAGAAACTCGAGGCCAGAAACCCCATTGGCCCACCCTTTTGCCCTTCCTGCGACTTGCGCGCCCGCTACGGCGAACGCAACTGTTGACCAAAACAACAACTTTCCATTTACGCGCCGTAGCCGGTCGCCGAGCGCGGCCGCCTGAGTGTTATCAAGGAAGCCGGCCGGTATTTTAGTATCTTCGTCTGGCATAATGACCTCCCTTATGTAAGTGATCGAACATGGCGAACCAAGGCCCCAACCGATCGAGCTGCCGATACCGACCGCCCGGCTGGCTACGCGAGTGAAGCGCGGGCATATCCCGTGCTTCACTCGGAACCGCACCGATCCGACCGGCTGCCACATTCCAAATTCGCAGTCAGTAACGCGAGCGATCCTGTTGTTCAAAGAAACTCTTCGCGTCGAACGCGCCAGCAGGGACCGATGCAATGCCGGCAAGGACCGACAGGGCGATTAGGCTGGAAACGATGATCTTCATGGCTTGTCTCCTGAAGTTGAGCCTCGCGTCTGCGAAGCCATGTACTTCTAAGGATCCACGCGCCTGGCCGGTTAATCCGCGTTCGAGCTCGCGGCCATCATCAAAAAAACGTCAGGTAACCAAAAGTTGGGGTAAGCGAACCGATTTCGCTTCGACTGTTGCTCGTCACCGAGTGTCGACCGCCGCGTGTAGGTCGAAGCGCAGCTCGTGGGAGCGACGCACAGCGACGACTAGGGAGGTTACGTCTAGCTGTTTGCCAGCCAATGCGAGCTTCGGCGAATGCTGCCAAAGACGCCGCTCCCCAATCGCGTCGCTCGCTAGATTGCTGCCGATGGGGAGCGCGACATAACCAGCCTTGGAGTGGTCCTCACAGAGCCCCAGGAGAAACATGTACTTTCATTACTATTGGGCGAGGTCGATTCCAGTTGCAGAAGGGACCCTCGACCTCTCGGTCGATCAGAGTGTTGTGAAGTAGCGACATGGATTTGTGAATATATCGTGGGATTGGATCAGCTTTCTTCGGAGTCCTCTTCTTGTGTGGACCTCGTACAGCCTTGCCTGGACCCATCATCAAGGAGACGACCATGAAGCCTATGGGTAATTCCAATGAAGTGACTAAGCCAAAGCTCACCGTCGCGTGTCTCGCTGCGGCTTATTTACTAAGCCTAGTCGCAGCGGCTATTGCTACGAGCAACGAGAGCTTCGCGTACCATAACTTTGCGCACCACAATGGTCGCCCGTCGCTTTCAGCCCGCCATCAAGTCGCAGACCCACCGTTTTCCTTCGCGTGTACGACGGACGGCGGCCTCCGGCCCGGGTGCACAGATGGGTTGGTCAATAGGTAGGTTGCCCCACAACGTTGCAGGCCGACCCGGTGAGCTGGGTATGGGAAGGACCGTTAGCTCATGACCAAATCTGGTGATCAGAAGCTGCAGACCTGGATAGCAGTTGGATTGGTCTTCTGCACCGTCATCTTTGCGCTGTACGGTCCGTTCCTATGGGAACTTATTCATTCCGCCTGACACCAGGGCCTGTCTGCCCCGTGCCAGCAAACGTGTCTCGTCTGAACCTCATGAACCTGCCTTCTGAAGCTACCGGTCATGCACCTATTTAGACTTCCCTCCGCCTTCACCCTCTGCGTCTGTTGGGCCAGCGTTTCTTTCACCCAAAGTGGCCTGGCCAAACCGATGTTGAAGAGCTACCAAGAACGAGCGGCCATATATGCTCACTCGGACCTTGCATTACGGGGTGAGCCGACCAAGGAGGAAAGATTGGCGCGCTGCTTAGGCGACTGGGATTCTTCAACTCACATGACCAAGGCTGAATGGCGCAGGTCTTGTGAGCTTTCCGTTGTTTATGACCCTGATGCCTTCCGGTGATTTGGCAATCAAATTGTCCTCTGCTCTTTCCAGGACTGACTTCCCATAAGCCTTCAATGCGGCGTCCAGCCGGCCATTCAGCTCCGATACCGAGTCCCAGCTGGCTACGCGAGTGAAGCGCTGGGTATGCCCCGCACTTCGCTCGGGCCCGCAACGATCCGACCGGCTGTCACATTCCAATAGCTAACTTTTAGTTGGAGATCCCCAATCGTCCATCATCGATATAGAGCGTTTAGAACGACCCAACGAGAGCGCGCATAGCTTCACAAATGATGACGCCTCGCGTTCCTGCTCGGCGCTCTAGAGACGGGGGTCCGTTGGAGGATGTTATCTTTTAAGCTCCTGATTAACCTGACATTTCAAGGGTATCTCGAATTCATCCATAAAGGATGTCCTGTCCATTGAAGCAATCTCGGACTTACCCTCGAACTTACCCTTAGAGCACCGCAAAGGAAGCAGGGGCCACGAGGGACTCGGATGAATTCGCTGTCTGCTGCGCAGATGGTTCGCATGCGACGCTGGCCCCAAGCGGCCGAGGCAGACGCGCCGAGCGCCGTCGCAAAATCCCGTACCAGCCGGCAACGATCCCAACCCGGGCGACGACAATGCCCGGATTGCAAATCTGGTCTCTCGACAAGGCCTGCAATCTGGCCCGGTGCCTCACCGACAGGATGGATCGATGCCGAGGACATCCTGCAGGTCACCTGCCTCAATGGAATTCAGGGGCATCGCCAATTCTGCCGATCAATGCCCGCACACATCGAGGGGATTACTATGAAGAAATTAGCGATCTACGCTGTCGCGCTCGGCGGCTTAGCAGCCTTGGCACAAGCGGCTGATCTGGGTGATCCCTCGAAGGATCCGCTTCCCGATGGCCCAATAACTTGGCACGGCATCACCGTCTATGGAACTGTTGACGTCGGCGGAGCCTATCAAACGCACGGCGCCAAGCTGAGTGGTTTCGACCCAGCTCCTCTTAACTACATGATGTTTGGGGCCGCACCGAACAATAAGTCCCTTGCGACATTCACGTCGAACGCTTTGGAGGCATCGAAGCTTGGCGTTAAGATCGATGTAAGTCTGGGTTATGGCTTCAGTGCGATCGGCCAGATCGAGACCGGCTTTGTGCCGACATCAGGCGAACTCGACGATGGTTGTAAAAGCATACTGTTGCAGAATGGCAAATCGACCTTCAACAGGGACTCGTTCGGAGATTCGAGCCGATGCGGTCAGGCATTTAATGGCGTCATCTATGCCGGTTTGAGTTCAGTGAACTATGGCGCGCTGACTATCGGGCGGCAAAATTCGCTAGAACTCGATACGCTTGCTAAATACGATCCGATGACACTGTCGTTTGCCTTCTCGCTCTTGGGTTTTACCGGCAACGTGAGCGGCACGGGCGCTACAGAGACGGCCCGCTGGGACAACTCAATAAAGTACACTTACCAATACGGCCCTGTTCACGCCGGAGCCATGTACACGAATGGTGGACCCGAGACGGCGATGTTTGGCGGCGGTTATGGCTTCGATATTGGCGGAGAATATCGGGGCTTCTCGCTCGATGCGACCTATCAGAACGAAAGAGGCGAAGTTAACTCTTCGGCGTTCGGAATACCCGATCCAACGTCTCCCACGGCCACTACTCCAACGTCAAGGGCATGCTACTACGCGGCGGCCACGGATTTGAATCCAGCTAATGCCCCAGGTAATCTGATTTGTCCGAACGGCCTGTCGGGTAGCATCTCTGACGACTCGTCATGGGCTGTCCAGGCGAAGTATTCCTTCAATGTTGGCCGCGCACATGGAATGAAGGACGAGTATGTCACCGGTGGCAAGGTTACGCTGTATGGCGGCTTTGAGCGCGTGTACTTCAACGATCCACGCAGCCCCGTTGCCCCTGGTTCTCAGACGGTCGGTGGATATACCCTTTTCGCCGTGAACAACACCCCCTTCGGTACCACCCAAGTCCGCGAGCTGGAGTGGGGCGGCGCGAAGTACGAGTTAGACAAGTGGACCGCCACGGTCGCCTATTATCACTATGGCCAGAACGACACCTTGACTGGGGCAAAGGCGAATATAACCTGTGCAGCTCAAACCATTACGAACAGCGCAAACAAACTCAAAGGTGTATTCTTTGGAGATACAGTTGCCGCTAATTGCGGCGGTGACTTCAATCTAGTTTCTGCTGTCCTCGATTATGCCTGGACCAAGCATCTCGACACCTATCTGGGTGCGAACTACTCAGAGGTTAGTGGAGGATTTGCGAGCGGCAATTTGCAACACAATTCGACGCTTGTCACGACTGGAGCCCGCTTGAAGTTCTAACGGCGATTTTCAAGAGCTCTGCCAGCCAAGTCTGCCTATGCCCCTATATCGACAGGCTCGAAAAGGAACTCGAGCGGATCGAGCAACGCCCCGCAACCGTCGCATTGATCGCGGCGTGCCGCCTCATATCGGCAATGTGGGCAGATACCTTTGACGTACCGGTCTGGGAGGAAGCAGCCGTCCAGCAACGGGCCCATATGGCGCGTCAATCAGGATGAAAGCGCGTTCTCATCTTGATTGTCGCCGCCCAGGGCCCACGCGCGTACCGGGAGCACGACCGAGTCAAGCTCTTAGGCGAGTGCGCCACCGATCCGTTGGTTGATGGTCGCGGCATATGACGTTGTCGGCGTCGGGCCCCAAGAAAATACAGGCAGGCTAGACCCGTATTCTCAAATAGCCAGTGCTTGGTTCGCAGGGCATAGTTCACCCATGTTCCCCGGGAGGAGAATGGATGAAGCCGGATGTGAACCAACGCTACAATCTGCTCTGTCGGGTGATGGAGGCCACCATCGGTTCACGCGGGGCCATCGATGCGCGAGAAGTCTCACTCAAGCAGGGGGCCATCGTCTGTGAGGCTGGGGACCCGGTCCGGCAGGTCTATTTCCCAATCTCATGTGTGCTCTTGGCTCTGGTGCCTGTCAGGGACGGCACTATGGTGGCAATTACCTTGCGGGGTCGCGAAGGAGCATACGGTCTCCTCGCGGGAGTTCGAAGAGCTTCGGCACCCGAACGCTGCGAGGTGCAAATCGGTGGATCTGCTCTTCGAATTAGCGCCAAGCAGCTCCGTAGTCTCTTTCATGACAGCACAGAGGTGCGGCATCTCTTTTTGTCGTATTGGGACGCGATCATGCATCAGCACGAGCAAATGTCACTCTGCAACGCGAGGCACTCAATCCCTTCGCGACTGAGCCGATGCTTGCTCGAGATCCACGATCGGGTGGTCGGTGATACGTTCCCCTTTACCCATCAGCACATGGCGAACCTGATCGGCGCGAACCGGTCGACTATCACCCTTGCCGCGGCATCACTTCGCCGTTCTGGTCTTATCGAAACCAGCCGTGCGCATGTTCAGATCATTGATCGCTCGGGCTTACGAGCCGAAAGCTGCGAGTGCTATGACCTCGTCACCAGGAAATTTGCGGCGGCCTATGGGTTGACACCGGGCTCCATGCCTACCCCCTCCAATCTCTGACATTGGACAGGCGTCTTTCAATCCCCAGAAGCTCGACCGGCCGCACGCCTCCCGACGATTGTGGCACGGTAAGCCCATACGATAAGGCTTCTCGGTGCTGGCCGCTGGCCCCAGCCGGCTCAATGCTCATAAGATAAAGAGCTGCGCCCGACCCCAATGCGCCATGCCTAGGTGAAAGCGCTTGATGGTGTGAACAAGTAGAAAGCATGCGGTGAGCACCTCGCCGTATGCGCGATGAGGCCTACGGTCGCCGCTTACAACAACGAAGTGTCCCACGAATGGTCAATTGCTTCTGGCTTACCAATTATCCAACGGCTCACCACTGACAGCCATTGACAACTCTGATTCGCCCGATGCGCTGGACAACA
>Ga0075425_100009147_pt1 | contig 10535 bp, 7 predicted proteins | sample SoiMethybrSBSTD4_FD_75300 | JGI IMG/M metagenome (GOLD analysis project Ga0075425, IMG submission 75300) | Bulk soil microbial communities from a Populus tree surrounding site in Tennessee, USA - Soil MetaG P. TD hybrid SBSTD4 | ecosystem: Environmental > Terrestrial > Soil > Tree plantation...
GGCGCCGCCGGAGCGGCGGCACTGGGCGACGGGTTCCTGCGCGAACCCAACGCGCTGAGCATCTCGCGTCACACCATTCCCGTGCCGCGCCTGCCGGCGGCGCTCGACGGCCTGCGCCTCGCCTGCGTGAGCGACGTGCATCTCCACGGCGGCGTGTCGCTTCCGGCGCGCGCCGTGATCGAGCTGCTCGCGCGGGAGCGGCCCGACGTCGTGATGTTCGCGGGGGACGTGTGCAATCGCCGCAGCGATCTGCCTCACCTCGCCGCCTGGGCGCGCGAGGCGCACGGCACCCGCGCCACCGTCGCCACGCTCGGCAACTGGGAGCACGACGCAGGGATAGACCGGGCGACGGCCGAGCGCGCCTACAGCGGGTCGGGGGTGGAGCTGCTGTACAACTCCCACACGCGGGTCACGGTCGGCGACGCGGCTCTCGTGATCGTGGGAATCGACGATCCGGTGCTGGGCGAGCCGGACCTCGGTGCAGCGGTGGCGGGGTTGCGGGCCGGAGAACCGGCGGTCTGGATGGTGCATGCGCCGGGATTCGTGGACACCGTCGCGCGCGGCGTCTACCCGGACCCGCTCGCCGTCTTCGCGGGCCACACCCACGGCGGCCAGGTGCGGCTGCCGTTCTGGACGCCCTACACGCCGCAGGGCAGCGGGCGGTTCGTTTCGGGCTGGTACCGCGATACGGTCGCGCCGCTCTACGTCACGCGCGGGATCGGCACGGTGATGCTGCCGGCGCGGTTCTGCTGCCCGCCGGAGCTGCCCATCTTCACCCTGACTACTTCCCGATCTTGATCAGCGTGTAGACCGTGACGGGGATGCTGAGCAGCAGCGCCGTGATCCGAAACGCACCGTAGGGATCGTGGTGCGTGCGCGCCGGCACGATGAACTGATCTCCCGGCCGCACGCCCGCGTCGTCCACGGTCCGTCCTTCCTCTATCATGCGCTGCAGGGCGGGCCCCTGGAAGACACGCACGCCGCCGCGCTCGATGCGCAGGTCCTCGACTTTGGCGTCTTTCGTGAGTCCACCGGCGGCGGTCAACACGTCGGACAGCGGCGCGTCGGCCCGGACGACACAGTAGCCGGGGTGCGTCACTTCGCCCTGCACCGCGACGCGCACCAAGGCATGCGCGTGCACTTCGGGGTCGCGGATCACGCGGCCCACCGCGCGGGACAGCTGCTCCTCCACCTCGGTGCGCAGCACGCCGTGCAGCGGGACGGTGCCGACTGTCTGCACGTCCACGTCACCGTCGTTCGAGACCGTGAGCGTCTCCGGCAGGCCCACTTCCCCCACCACGCGCACCACCAGGCGGTCGCCCGCCTGGAAATCGCCGGCGTCGAGGCGTGCGCGGGTGTCCTGGCCCAAGGCCCGGGCGCGGCGGCGCTGGTCGGCGGTGACGGTGGGCGAGGCGGCGATCGAATCGAGCCGGCCCGCCAGGTCCGTCAATGCGGCACGCGTCATGAGCAGGCGATGCGCCTGGGAATCGGCGTACTCGAAGTACTGCGCGGCGCCGCGCGTGGGCGCCGCGAGCGCCGCGACGAGCAGCAGCAAGGCGAGCACCGGGCCGGCGCGCAGCGGGGTCGTCACGCTACTCGACCGTGACGCTCTTGGCGAGGTTGCGCGGGCGATCGACGTCGCAACCGCGCGCCACGGCCACGTGATACGCGAGCAGCTGCAACGGAATGGTGGTGAGGATGGGCGAGAGCAGCGGCAGCGTGGCAGGGACACAGAGTTGCTCCTCAGCGAGTCCGCGCAGGTCGCAGCTGCCCGTCGTTGTGACGGCGATGATGCGACCGCGGCGCGCTTTCACTTCTTCCATGTTCGAACGGATCTTCACGAACACCGGGTCCTGCGGGGCGACGATCACGACCGGCATATTCTCGTCGATCAGAGCGATCGGCCCGTGCTTCATTTCCGCCGCCGGGTATCCCTCGGCGTGGATGTAAGAAATCTCTTTGAGCTTGAGCGCGCCTTCGAGCGCCACCGGGAAGCTGACGCCGCGCCCGAGATACAGCGCGTTCGGCGTCCCGGAGAGGCGCTGCGCCAGTTTCCGCACTTGCGGTTCGAGCTCCAGCGCCGTCGTGATGAGCTGCGGCAGCTCGTGCAGCTTGCAGGCGACTTCGCGGCCGCGGTCCGCATCGAGACCGCGCTCGCGCCCCAGATACAGACCCAGCAGCGTGAGCGCGGCGATCTGCGACGTGAACGCCTTGGTGGACGCAACGCCGATCTCGGGCCCCGCGTGCAGGTAGATGCCGCCGTCGGCCTCGCGGGCGATCGTCGAGCCCACGACGTTGACGATTCCCAACACGCGCGCGTCCGGCGCGGAGCTGCGCGCCGCCCGCATCGCTTCGAGCGTGTCGGCCGTTTCGCCCGATTGCGAGATCGCGATCGTCAGCGTTCCGGGCATCGTCAGCGGCCGGCGATAGCGATACTCCGACGCGTACTCCACCTGCACCGGAATGCCCGCCAGCTCCTCGATGATCTCACGGCCCACCAGCCCGGCATGCCAGGAGGTGCCGCACGCGACGATCACGATGCGCCGCACGTCGCGGCACGCGTCGGGCGGCAGGTTCAGCCCGTTGAGGCGCGCCCGCCCTTCCTCCAGCTGCAACCGGCCGCGCAGCGTGCTCCGCACCGTCTCGGCCTGTTCGGAGATCTCCTTCAACATGAAGTGCGGGTAGCCGCCCAGCTCGATCTCGCCGGGATCCCACGTGATGTCGTCGACCGCCCGGATCTGCACGTGCGACTCGGCGTCGAGCACGTGATAGCCGTCGGGCGTGAGTACGGCGACGTCGCCGTCGTCGAGATAGACCACGGTGCGCGTGTGGGCCAGCACCGCCGCAGCATCGGACGCGACGAACAGCTCGTTGTCACCGATTCCCAGGAGGACCGGGGAGCCGTGCCGCGCCACCACGATCTTGCCCGGCTCGGCGGAGCTGATCACGGCGAGCCCGTAGGTTCCTTCCACGTGTCCCAGCGCGGCGATCACACGCGCCTCGAGCGTGTCACCCGGGGCGTCTTCGATGAGGTGCGCCAGAACTTCGGTATCGGTTTCGGTCGTGAAGCGATGGCCCGAGCTCTCCAGGGCGTCGCGCAGCGGGCCGGCGTTCTCGATGATGCCGTTGTGCACCAGCGCCAGCGCGCCGGTGCAGTCGCTGTGCGGGTGGGCGTTGCAGGTGGACGGCGCGCCGTGCGTCGCCCAGCGCGTGTGCGCGATGCCGCTGGTCCCGTGCACGGGCCCCGCGGTGAGACGCTCGCGCAGCCGGTCCACCCGGCCGGCCAGCTTGACGACGGCGACGCCGCGGCCATTTTGGACCGCGACGCCCGCGGAGTCATAGCCGCGATATTCGAGGCGGGACAGGCCGTCGAGCAGGATCGGCGCGGCTTCTCGCGCGCCCACGTAACCAACGATGCCGCACATCGTTCAGCGCTCCTCGCGCCCGGGGCCGGGGCGCAGCAAGCCGTGCTGACCCCGCAAGCCCATGCGGGTAAGTTGTGCTAGTTTGTCCAGGACTCGCGCACTCAGCCCCTCGGTGACGAGGACCGAGCCGCAGCGCTGGCAGACGAGGCCGCCGTCGGCACTGCCGCGCAGGGCGCGAACGGAGGAGATTCCGGCCTCCTGAAGAGCTTGGCTGCATCGCCGGCACAGCATCGTGACGCCACCTCGTTCGAGCTTAGGACTGAAGGCGCGCGGCTTGACCGCAGCAGATACGGCACACCATTGTGGGAAGAATCCCGCGACCGCTGCGGGTCGGTCAGGACGTCCCCGGCGCTGAATGCGTTCCGCGCCAACGACTTGCCGCCCGTGAGCCCGGCGGAATCCCGACGCATGAGTTCTGCACCAGGAGTGGTGATGACCCAAACGCCAGCACCCCAGTCGTCTGACGGCACGCGCGAGGCCGTGGTACTGATCGCGAACGCCCAGGAATGGGCGTCGCGGTCCCTCGAAAGCGTGCTCCGCCCGGGCGGCTACAGCGTTGTCAAAGCCTTCCACGAGCGCGATGCGCTGCGCAACGTCCGCGAGCAGCGGGTCGACGCCGTCATTCTCGACACGAGCCTCGGTGAGCACGAAGTGCTCAGCCTGTGCCGCGTGTTGCGCGCCGATCCTCACGTGCCCCCGAGCCTGCCGATTCTCGTGACGACGGCCGGTCCGCTCACCCGCCCACAGGCGTTGGCGGTGTTGCGAGCCGGCGGCAACGGCGCTTGGGGCGAGCCGCTCGACACGGAGGAATTCATGCTCCGGCTCGAGGGGTACGTCCGAGTGAAGCGCTCCGCCGACCAGCCCTAGAGCCGGCCCCATCACCGCGTACGACGTCACGCCGGTCCGTGGACCAACCGCGAGCCGGCCGCGTCTTTCTCGTCCTTCACGTCGTACCCCTCGAGATAGTACGAGTAGTACTTGTAGATCCCCTGGGGGCGGACGTCGTTCAAGACGGCGCCGAGGACGCGCACCGGCAGGCGCTGCAGCACGTCGAGTTTCGCTTCCGCGAGCTCGCGGTCGCTCACGCCCGTGCGCAACACCAGCGCCAGGTTGCCCGTGACTGTGCCGAGCGCGAAGCCGTCGGCTCCCGCCGCCAGGGGCGCGCTGTCCACGAGGATCACGTCGTAGCTCGCCCGCAGCTCGGCCAAGAGCTGCACCATCGGCGCGGCGCTGAGCAACGCCGGCCCGGCATGACTGCGGACGCCGCAGGGGATGAACGACAGCCGCTCGTAGGTCGTCGCGTGGGTCACCTCGGCCCGCTGCGCGGTGCCCGCCAGGATGTCCGTGAGGCCGGGCTTCCGGGGCGCGGCGAAGAAATCCTGCAGCCGGCCGCGCCGTACATCACCATCCACCAGCACGGTGCGGCACCCCGCCTCCGCGAACGCGATCGCGAGATTGGCCGCGACGAACGACTTGCCGTCGCCGCGTCCGGGACTCGTGACCGTGAGGACGATCGGACCGGCCGCGCCGTAGCGGTGCGCGACATTGAGCCGCACGCCGCGCAGCGCCTCGACGACCTGGGCGGCGCTCGCATCGGGCGTACCCTCACCCCAATCGAGATGCGGCACGGCGCCGAGGATCGTGAGCCCCATCGCCTGGGTGACGTGGTCGGGGTAGTGCACGTGCTTGTCGGAACGATCGAGCACCACCGCCGCCCCGACACCGACGCCCAGGCCGCCCATCAGGCACATGACGAAGAGCAGCGTCCGGCCGCGGCTCAGGGGCTGCTGCGGCTGGACCGCGCGGTCCAACAGGCGCACGTCGGGAATGCTGCTCACATCGGCCAGACGCGCCTCTTGATAGCGCTGCTGGAGATTGGCGACGAGCTGCTCCGCCATCGTCACGTTGCGCTGCAGGCGGGTCTCTTCCACCGCGAGCGGCGGGATTTCCCGTAATCCCGCGGATGCGGTCGTGACCCGCTGCGACAACTGCTCTTCCCGCACGCCCAGCTCCGTGGCCAACGACGTGGCCATGCCGGGGATGGTGCGGCGCTCGAGCTCTTCCACCTCGCCCGCCATGCGGCGGACGGCGGCGTTCTCGTCGGTGTAGTGCGAGCGCAGGGCGCGCAGCTCGGCTTGCTTGGTGGTCAAGTCGTGCAGCGCCTGCGACAGCTCGGTGGAGCGCTGCACCGCACCGACGAGCGCGAGCGCATCGACCGCGACATCCGAATCGGGGGATTGGCTGAGCACGCGTGTGATGGCGGCTCGGTCTTGGCGCACCTGCTCGAGACTCACCTTCATGTCCAGCAGCCCCGCGAACATCGGGTCGCGGGCGTACTGCATGTTCTCGGTCACCGACGTGTTGCCCTCGGCGAACGTCGTCACGGCCTTCACGCGGAACGTGCGCAGCGCCGCCTCGTTCACGCGCAGATCCTGCTGCGCGTTCCCGAGCTGGTCGCCCAGGATACCGCTCAGCTCGCTGAGCTTCTGCCGCTTCAGACCAGCCGCCACCGTGACGAAACGGTCGGCGATGCGGTTCAGCGTCGCGGCGACGCGCCGCGGATCGCGCCCGCCCAGCTCCAGCCGCAGGAAATTGCCGTCGAGGTCGGCGCTCACCTTGAGCTGCCGGCCGAGTTGCCGCGCGACATCGTACGGCGCGGTGATCCCGAACGCGATGGTGCGACCGGGCTGGAGACTGGCCGCCGGCGGGGCCCACAACAGTCCGCGCGCGGTCCCGATCGAGTCACCGACCAAGCCTTGTTCGACCACATGCCGCCCGGAGAACAGCGTGTATTGCCCGCGGGTGACGGCGAGGCGGTAGGCGCCGGGAATCACGGGGTCCCGCACGCGCAGGCTCGCCAGCAGGTCCGAGTCGGCCGCCGAGCGCTGGTGCAGGTAGAGCCGCTCATCGCGCGCGACCTGATCGAGCACCGCGTAGGACTGCAACAGATCGGTCCAGCCGGAAGAGATGGCCAACTGGCCTTCCCAGATCGGGCCCTGATCCCGTTGGGCGCCGCTCGCGACGTCGATCCAGATCGTGGCCTGTGCCGCGTACGTCGGCGGCATCAGCCACGCGATGGCCAGACCCAGGACTCCCGCCGCCGCTACAGCGGCCACGACGACCCACTTGAAGCGGCGGGCGGCGGCCACATAGCGGTGCCACTCGGGGGGCGGTGCGGGTGCCTCCGGCGCGAGTGCGGCGGCGCCGACGGGAATCGGCGGGAACGCGCCGACCGGGACCAAGCTTTCACCAGGCTTCATGCTGAGTTCACCGTCCAATCATGAAAAACACCCAGATTCGGTGCGCCGCGACGACCTTTTCCTCCATTGCAAGGCGAATACCGTGGGGGGTGCCGCGGGGGAATCGCGCAAATCGTTTCGGCGCGCCGGGATGGCGGCAAGGACGGCGCCAGGCTAGAGACGCGGTTCGTGACTTGTAACGTGTTTGCCACAGGTCTGGCTCCTCGGTGACTCTCCGTCACCCGGGGAACGCACAACGACACCAGAAAGCCCACAACTAACGCAGCGCGTCGTGACCGGTTACCTTCGGCCCTCGGTTCGATACGCAGCGCCACCGCCACAGGCCCCATTTTGGCTCGAGACCGAGATCACAAGACACCTGACCTGGGATCGATGCCTCGACTGTCGGAAATGCCGATCCCATCAGCGCGCGACCCTGTGAACCCCGCCCCGGACGTCTCGCGTCTCGTACCGATCGCGCCCGCCGCGAAAGCGAGCGTTCGCATCCTGGTCGTGGATGACGAGCGCACGCTGCGCGACAGCTGCGCCAGTGTGCTGGAGTACGAGGGCTACAACGTCACGGTGTGCTCGCGTGGCGAAGAAGCCGTCGAGCTGCTCAAGCGGCGGACGTTCGATATCGCACTGCTCGATCTGTACATGAGCCAGGTGCCGGGGTCGGAGCTGTTGACGATCGCGCGGACGGCCAATCCCGAGATCATCGCGATCGTGATCACCGGCAACCCCAGCGTCGAGACCAGTATCGCCGCGCTGCGGGCGGGCGCCTGGGACTACCTGCCGAAGCCGTTCACCGGTACGCAGCTGCAGATCCTCATCGGTCGCGCCGCGCACGCCGTGGGAGTGGCGCGCGAGACACGCGCCCAGCAGACGCAAGGCTCGGCCGGCGACGCGGCGGCGGGCGCCGCCGACGCGGCGGTGCTGGGCGAGTCACCCAAGTACCGCGCGTTGATCGACCTCGCGCGCCGCGTGGCTGCGACGGATGCGTCGGTGTTCATCAAGGGCGAGAGCGGCAGCGGCAAGGAGCTGATCGCCCAGTTCATCCACCGTCACAGCCGCCGCGCCAGCCGGCCGCTCGTCGCCGTCAACTGCGCCGCCCTGCCCGAGCCGCTGCTCGAATCGGAGATGTTCGGCCACGTGAAGGGAGCCTTCACCGGCGCGATCAAGGACAAGCCCGGCCTGCTCGAGCGCGCGCACGGCGGGACGCTCCTGCTCGACGAGCTGATCGAGATGCCGAAATCGATTCAGGCGAAACTGCTGCGGGTGATCCAGGACGGTGTGGTTCGTCGTGTCGGCAGCGACACGACCGACGCCGTCGTGAACGTCCGGTTCATCGCGGCGACCAACCGCGACCCCGAAGAAGCGGTGGCGGCCGGCACGCTGCGGGAAGACTTGTATTATCGCCTGCATGTCGTGCCGATCCAGGTTCCCGCCCTGCGCGAGCGCCCGGACGACATTCCGCTGCTCGCCACCCATTTCCTGAACGACTATTGGGTGCGGCACCGCGGGAATAAAGAACCGGTGCCGACGCTTTCCAAAGCCGCCGTCTGGGCGCTGCGCGCGCACACCTGGCCTGGCAACGTGCGCGAGTTGCACAATGTCATCGAGCACGCGGTGGTGCTGCTCGCGCCGGGCGCCGAGGTGCGGCCCGAGGACATCCCGTTCGTCAGCGACAACGGCGGTGCGGCGGAGATGGATGGACTCGCCGAGGAAGCCAACACGGACGAGAGCTACTACGAAGCGCGGGACCGGCTGCTGGCCAAGTTCGACCGCCGCTATCTCACGCGGGTAGTGCTGATCGCCGGCGGGAATCTCTCGAAAGCCGCGCGCATCGCCAAGGTGGACCGCACGACCTTCTACCGGCTCATGGAGCGCCACGGCCTGCAGCGCGAACTGCGTGGTGAGCAGGAGCCGGAGGACCAGTGAGTCCCTGGGCCGAGGCGGGCACGCGCCACCGGCACACGCCGCCGGCGGAAGCCGACCCCCTTCTCGCGGATATCTCCTCCCCGATCCTTCGCGCGGCCACGCGGCGCGTCGCGCGACGGTGGCAGGCGGAGAACGGGCGCGGTCCGGGCGCGCGCATCGATCCTCTCCTGTCCAACCTGCTCACGGCGCTGGCGCGCGCGGTCGAGCAGCGGCGTCCCAGCCACGTCCTGGAGCTGTCGCCGCACCCCGGGCCGGTGATGGGGCATCGCGCGGTCGAGATGCTCCAGAGCGAGCTGTTGCGGGCGTGGTCGGAGACACCCGCCGACATCGCCCCGGCGGACATGCTCGACACGCTGCACGCGCTCGAAGAAGTGCGCCACGTCCTGGACCATCCCGAGCGCCGCCAATTCGAGACGCGGCTCGCCAGTCCCGATGGCTTCGATCTGCTGGTGCAGGTGATGCACGATCTGCGCTCGCCGCTCACCTCCATCCTGTTTCTTGCCGAAACCCTGCAGCGCGGCCAGAGCGGCGAGGTGAGCGACCTGCAGCGGCGCCAGCTGGGCCTGATCTATAGCGCCGGGCTGGGCCTGAGCGCGGTCGTGAGCGACGCCCTCGAGCTCGCGCGCGGCGGCACCGAGCTCGCCGATCCCGAGCCGGCCCCGTTCTCCTGTGCCGAGCTGCTCGAGTCGGTGAGCGCTATCGTGCGGCCCATGGCCGACGAAAAAGGCCTGGAAATCAGGCTTCTCCCGCCTTCCGCCGATCGTCGCATCGGACACGCGGGCGCTCTGTCCCGGGCGCTGCTCAACCTCACCACCAACGCACTCAAGTTCACCGAGCGCGGCTTTGTCGAGATCGCCTGCCGCGAAATGGAAGGAGACCGGATCGCGTTCTCCGTGCGCGATTCGGGGCCCGGCATCAACCCCGAAGCCCTCACCACGCTGTTCGAGCCGTTCCGGCGGGCGCTGGGCCGCAGCGGCTATGCCTTTTCGGGAACGGGGCTGGGCCTCGCCATCACCCGCAAGCTGGTCGAGGCGCAAGGCGGACGGCTCGCGTTCGAAACCGCCACCGGCGCGGGCACGCGCTTCTTCTTCGAGTTGGACCTGCCGCGGCACGACGTCGGCCAAAAACCCACGGCGCCCGGCGCGACGCGCTGACGCGCGCATCATCGCGCCGGTTGTCGTACTCCTGTTACAGTTCGTCTGCGGAGTTGTAACGCGTTCGTAGCAAACGGCCCGTGCCATCACTGAGGCCGCTCCCCTAAGTCCTTGCCTGCGTGACACGTGCGCCCGTGCGCCGAGCGCATGAGACCTGCTTCTCCTCCTCGCGACGCCCGTACCGAACATCCGTCGCCCGCGAGGACTGCGCATGCCGGTTGGTCTGCCTACACGCCTGATCATTCACCGTCGCGCCTTCATCGTCGCGATCAACATCGTTCTCGTCCCGCTCGCGTACTTCGCCGCGTTCGCGGTGCGGTTCGATTTCCACGTGCCGCCGCTGGAAGTGGCCCGCTTCTGGGCGACGCTGCCGTACGTGTTCGCGCTGCGCGTGGCGGTGTTCCAGCTGTTCGGCTTGTACCGCGGCTACTGGAAGCACGTCAGCCTGCGCGACCTGCTCGACCTGCTGGGCGCGGTGTCGCTCAGCTCGGGCCTGTTCGTGACGGGCCTGCTCCTGAGCGGCGGGCTGCGCGGCATGCCGCGCTCCGTGCTGCTGCTGGACTGGATTCTCACGATCTTCGTGGCGGGCGGCATCCGCTTCGCCGCGCGCGTGCTGCGCGAAGCCCAGTTGGCCCACACGCGCGTGCGCGGCAAGCGCACCTTCATCATCGGGGCCGGTGAAGCGGCTGAGCAGCTGGTGCGCCAGGTGCTGCACGATTCGCGCGGCCCGATGGAAATCGTGGGCCTGATCGACGACAACCCCGACACGCACGGCC
>Ga0075425_100009148_pt1 | contig 10534 bp, 8 predicted proteins | sample SoiMethybrSBSTD4_FD_75300 | JGI IMG/M metagenome (GOLD analysis project Ga0075425, IMG submission 75300) | Bulk soil microbial communities from a Populus tree surrounding site in Tennessee, USA - Soil MetaG P. TD hybrid SBSTD4 | ecosystem: Environmental > Terrestrial > Soil > Tree plantation...
GCGACGAGCTGCGTCTGCGGGGTCGGGATGCCGAGCGAGACGCGGATGGCCTCCTGGACGACGCGCGCGACGAGATACACGGCGCCGGTCGCGGCAACGCCGCGCGCACCGAAGCGGAACATCGCGAACGTCCCGACCGCGAGGACGACGACGAACGCGATGCTGCGCTCGTTCGGCGCGCTCGCCGCCATCCACACGCCGGCCGCGGCGAGATCGCCGATCACCACCGGGGTCGGCGCTTCGGAGAGCGGCGCGGGCCGACCGCGACGCAGGTCGTCGCGCCAGATCAGCGCCGCGGTGACGAAGAGGAAGAGGAGAGCCGGGACCACCAGCGGAAGGACGCTCGGGCCGCCCATCGCGAGGAACGCGAGCGCGCCCGCAGCAGCGATGAGCCGCGCGACGAGCAACACGTCATGCGGGAGGAAGCGCCACACCAGGCAGGCAAGCCTAGGAAGCGCGCGCGGTCGTGCTGTATCAGAACGCGCTCATGTTCTTCGGCGGCCGAATATTTAGCAGTGATGAAAGCGCGTTATCGCTGAGTCACTGGTCGGACAAGTCCCGCGGCGCAGCCGACGGAAAGAGGTCCGCGCGTCCGGGTGAATAGACGTCGATGATCTGCGTCGGCTCCTCGAAGACGCGGAGCGCGTGAGCGGCCTTCGGCGGGATGCGGTACGTGTCGCCGGGCGTGAGGATGCGCTGCTCGCCGGCGATGATCATCGCGAGCGAGCCTCTCACCACGACGCCGAACTGCTCGACCTCGTGCTTGTGCGTCTCGATGATCGTCTTCGGCTCGAGGTCGAAGACGACCATCGTCGCGTTGTCCGTCTGGAGGACGCGGCCCTTCACGCCGGCGTAGGGCGTGATGGTCGGCATGTCACGTGGCGACGCGTAGTACAGCTTTGGCAACGAGCTACGCGGTGGCCTCGTCCCCTTCGAGCACGAGCTGCTCGCTCTTGCTCAGCAGCAAGGGCTTGGCCTTCCCCTCGATCGCCTCGGGCGTCACGACGACGCGGCGGACGTTCGTGCTCGAGGGGATCTCGTACATGACGTCGAGGAGGACCTCCTCGATGATCGTCCGTAGCCCGCGCGCGCCGGTCTTGCGCTTCGCGGCGCCCGCGGCGGCCGAGCGGAGCGCGTCGTCGGTGAACTGGAGCTCGACCTTATCGAGCGCGAGGAACTTCTGGTACTGCTTCACGATCGCGTTCTTCGGCTCGGTGAGGATGCGCATGAGGTCGTTCTCGTCGAGCGACATGAGTGGCACGACCACCGGCAGGCGGCCGACGAACTCCGGGATGAGGCCGTACTTGAGGAGATCGTCGGGCATGACCTGCTGTAGGACCGCCGACGTCTCCTTCGTGTTGTCGCGCAGGGTCGCGCCGAAGCCCATCGTCTTCTTCCCGACGCGGGCCTCGACGATCTTCTCGAGGCCCTCGAATGCGCCACCGCAGATGAAGAGGATGTTCGTCGTGTCGATCTGGATGAAGTCCTGGTGCGGATGCTTGCGGCCGCCCTGCGGCGGGACGTTCGCGACCGTGCCCTCGAGGATCTTCAGCAGGGCCTGCTGGACGCCCTCGCCGGACACGTCGCGCGTGATCGACGGGTTGTCGCCCTTGCGCGCGATCTTGTCGATCTCATCGATGTAGATGATCCCGCGCTGCGCGCGGTTGAGGTCGAAGTCGGCGGCCTGGATGAGGCGGAGGAGGATGTTCTCCACGTCCTCGCCGACGTAGCCCGCCTCGGTAAGGCTCGTCGCGTCGGCGATCGAGAATGGCACGTCGAGGATGCGCGCAAGCGTCTGCGCGAGGAGCGTCTTCCCGCAACCCGTCGGGCCGATGAGGAGGACGTTCGACTTGCCCAGCTCGACGTCGTCGACGCGGTGCCCCGCCGAGACGCGCTTGTAGTGGTTGTACACCGCGACGGAGAGCGTCTTCTTCGCCTGGTCCTGCCCGATGACGTACTGGTCGAGGATCTCGTTGATGCGCCGCGGGCTCGGGATCTTCTGGCCGAGCGTGCGGGCCTTCGGCGTCTCCATGAACTCTTCGTCGACGATCTCGCGGCAGAGCGTGATGCATTCGTCGCAGATGTAGACGCCCTGACCCGCGATCAGCTTGCGAACCTGGTCCTGTGACTTGCCGCAGAAGGAACACCGGTATGGCTTCCCGCCCTTTGCGGTCGTCGTCATCAGCGCGACCCTACCGGGACGCGCTCTTTCTCCTCCTGCTTTGCGAGAGAGATGAGCGAGTCCTTGCCGACGAAGATGTCGTCGATGAGGCCATAGGCCTTCGCCTCTTCCGCGCTCATGAAGCGGTCGCGGTCCACGTCACGGCGGACCTTCTCGACCTCCTGACCCGAGTGGTGGGCGATGATCTTCATGAGCTTGTCCACAAGGGTCTCGAGCTCTTTCACCTGGATCATCACGTCGGGTGTGTTGCCGCGGAATCCGCCCGAGCCCTGGTGGATCATGATCCGCGAGTTCGGCAGCGCGTAGCGCTTTCCTTTCGCGCCCGCGGCGAGGAGCACCGCGCCCATCGAGGCCGCCTGGCCGACGCAGATCGTCGAGACCGGCGCCTTGAGGTACTGCATCGTGTCGTAGATCGCGAGTCCGGCGGTGACGACGCCGCCCGGCGAATTGATATAGAGGTAGATGTCGCGCTCGGGATCCTCCGACTCGAGGAAGAGGAGCTGGGCGATGATCAGGTTCGCCATCGTGTCCTCGATGGCGTCGCCGATGAAGATGATCCGTTCCTTCAGCAGGCGCGAGAAGATGTCGTAGGCGCGCTCGCCTCGGCCGGACTGCTCGATGACCATCGGTACGTAGTTCTGCGCCGGCACGTCGCCCTCCTCGCGAAGAAGTGCCTCTTCAGTGTACCCACCAACGGGTACGATTCGGCCCGAGGAAGGCATCAAATTTGGGTCGAGTGCCGCGGTCGCTCATCCTCTTCATCGCGGCGTCGAGCGTGTACGCCGCGATCGTCTTCCTTGCCGTCCACGCGACCTACGGTATCGAGCTGGGACGACTCGGCGTGCGCTTGCCCGACCCGGAGGCCCTTCTCACCTCGATCGACATCGTCAGCTTCCTGTTCTGGATCGGCATCTCGGTCATCGCGTCCATGGTCGTCTGGGCGCTTGCCCGCGCCCTCGAGCGTGCGCGCGGCACTGGCGCGCAAAGACAAGGCGAGGTCGCGTCGATCTTCGCGCTCGGACAGGCGCTGTCGGGGTCGCTCGAGCTCGACGCCATCGGCGATCGCTTCGTCGAGGTCGCAACGGGGTCCCTCGGCAGCGACGTGAGCACGCACGTCTACGTCCAGGACACGTCCGACGCCGGCGCCTTCCGGCTCGCCGGGTCGCACGTGCCAGCGGGCGACCACCCATGGCCGAAGCGCACGACCGCGGCGGAGCTCCCGGCGCCGATCCGCACGCGCGTCGTCGATCACCGCGGGCCGCTCGTCATCCCGGACACCGGGCGCGGCGACGAGTCGGCGCGGACGAGGTCCACACCGATGTCGGCGTACGGAGCGTCGTTCGCCGCGCTGCCGCTCATCGCGCACGATCGCCTCGTCGGTATCGCGCTGCTGTCGTCCCCTCAGCCCGGCTCGATCACGCATGACCGTGTCCAGGTCGTCGCGCTGGCGACGCAGTTCGTGGCATCGGCGATCCGCACCGCGCTCACGCTCAAAGAGGCCGAGTCGCGGGCGAACCGCGAGGCCATCGCCAATCGCGTCGCGCAGCGCACTCGCGCTGCGCACGACCCCGACGCCGTTATCAAGGCGACGGTCGACGAGCTGGCGCGGGCCCTGGGCGTCCGCCGCGTCGGCGTCGCCGTGGGCGCGAGGCCCGACGAGCTGCGCGTCGCGCATAGCTGGACGCGCGATGCCGCGACTCCCGCCGCCACGCTCGCCGGGAGCCGTCAGGCGGCCGCGACCGGCCGCACCACGCAGGTCACGGACGAGACCGCGAGCCGGCTCGCGACGCCGATCATCATCGGCGGCGAGCTCGCCGGTGTGCTCGCCATCAGCGACGAGCCGTCGCGCGAGTGGAGCACCGACGACGTCCGCTTGGTCGAAGCGCTCGCGCGAGAGCTGCGCGCCGCGATCGAGGCCGCGCGCCTGTTGCAGTCGAGGCAGCGCGAGAACGAGCGCCTTCTCGCGCTGCAACGCGCGTCGGCCGTCGTCGCCGCGCGCTCGACGACACGCGACGTGATCGACGAGGTCCTGAGGACCGCGTCGGCGCTCTTCGGTGAGGCGAGCGCATCCCTGTACCTCTGGGACGAACAGGAGAAGGGTCTACGCCTCGCGCAGAACGCGGATCGCTCAGGCCGCTCGGTCGGTCTGTTCCTCGCGCGGGGTGATGGGAAGCTGGGAGACGAGCTGACGAAGCTCGAGCCGGTCGTGGTCAACGACTATGCGGCATGGTCAGGCGCATCGCCCGGAGGCCTCCAGCACGGCCTGCGCGCCGTCATCGCCGTGCCGCTCGTGCGCGGTGGATCGCTCGTCGGCGCGATCGTGATGCGCTCGTACGACGAGCGCGCGCGCTTCACGATCGACGACGCGCGCCTCTTGACGTTGTTCGGGGATCAGGCTGCCGCCGCGCTCGCGAACGCCGAGGCGTTCGAGCGGCAGCGTCGCGCCGTGGAGCAGCTCGAGCGGGTCAATCGCGCGAAGAGCGAGTTCGTGTCGATCGTGAGCCACGAGTTCCGCACGCCGCTCACCGGCATCCAGGGCTTCAGCGAGATGATGCGCGACGAGGAGCTCACGATGTCGGAGATGAAGGAGTACGCCGCGGACATCAACAAGGACGCGCAGCGGCTCAACCGGATGATCAACGAGATGCTCGACCTCGACCGCATGGAGGCGGGACGGATGGCGCTGAACCTCGAGGCGGTCGACCTCAACGCCGTGGTCAGCGATTCCGTCGACCGCGTGCGGCCGAACGCACCGGAGCATCCGATCAAGCTGGTCCTGGGGCGCGACGTGCCGAGCCTGTCCGCGGACCGCGACCGCTTGACGCAGATCGTCGGGAACCTCCTCTCGAATGCGGTGAAGTACTCGCCGACCGGCGGCGAGATCGTCGTGACGACGGCGCGGGAGGGCGAGGGCGTCCATCTCGCGGTGCACGACAACGGCATGGGCATCCCGGCGGACATGCTCGAGTCGATCTGGGAGCGCTACTCGCGCGTCGAATCCGACAAGACCCGCGGCATCCAGGGCACCGGCCTCGGGCTCGCGATCGTTCGCCAGATCGTGGCGATGCACGGCGGCCGCGTCTGGGCGGAGAGCGAGGTCGGGCGCGGCTCGACCTTCCACGTCGTACTCCCGCTTGCGGGGAGCAGCCGCCCGGTGGAGGCTTGAGCCGGATGGGACGGGTCGTGTTCGTCGAGGACGATCCGCAGGTGCGCAAGCTGGTGCAGGCCGCCCTGCGAACGACACCTCATGAGGTCCAGATCGCGACGAACGGGCGCGAAGGCCTCGAGCTCGTCCGGCGCGTGCGCCCCCACGTCGTGTTCACCGACGTGTCGATGCCGGAGATGGACGGCGTGCAGCTCGCCGACGCGATCCGCGCCGACCCCGAGCTCGCCACGACCCCGATCGTCTTCATCACCGCCTCGGTCCAGAAGGAGCAGATCGCGCGTTACATGGCGCACGGCGCGAGCGGCTATCTGGCGAAGCCGTTCTCGACGAAGGCGCTGCGTGACGAGATCGCGCGCCTGGTGCCCGCATGACAATGTGTGGGGTCCGCCGGCGAAGCATCCCGAGACCTAGCGCGAGCGAGGAGCGATTCATTCGCGACGAGCGAGCACCAAAGGGGAGCGAAGCGGCAGCTCGGCGCCGCCGCCGAAGGCAGGCGGAGACGAGTTGCGAAGAGGAAGGACAAACAGAATGAGTCACATCCTGTTTGTCGACGACGAGGAGCAGATCCGCAAGCTCCTCTCGACCTACCTCACGAGGCAGGGCTACGAGGTCACGCTGGCGACCGATGGTTACGAAGGGCTGAAGGCGATCCGCTCGAAGATGCCCGACCTGGTCATCACCGACGTGATGATGCCGAACATGAACGGGTTCGAGCTCACGCGGCGCATCCGCGCGGACCACAAGACCGCTCGGCTTCCCGTCGTGATGCTCTCGGCTCGAAAGCAGGCCGACGACGTGCTCACCGGCTACGCCGAGGGCGCCGACGAGTACGTGGCGAAGCCGATCGAGATGACCGTGCTCGCCGCGAAGATCGACGTGCTGCTGAAGCGCGTGCATGCGCTCGCCGGCGCGACGGTGAAGCGCGGCGGGCGCGTGATCGTCTTCGCGCACGGCAAGGGAGGCGCGGGCACGACGACCCTGGCGGTGAACACGGCGGTCGCGCTCGCGGAGACGAAGCTGTATCGCGTCGCGATCTGCGACCTGAACCTCGAGTTCGCGAACGCGCACATGCTCATGGACCTCAAGCCGCAGCAGACGCTCGCGCACCTCGCGTCGTACCAGCCGGACCAGATCGACGACGCGGCTCTCTCGCGCCTCCTGGTGCAGGACCGCAGCGGCGTGCAGATCGTGCAGGGCTGCGACGCGCCGGAGAACGCCGAGCTCGTCACCGTCCCGCTGGTGCAGCACGGGATCGACCACCTGCGCGCGACGATGGACTACGTCGTCGTGGACACTCCGGCGACGTTCACGCAACACGTGCTCGCGGCGGTCGACGCCTCCGATGCGATCGCGGTGGTCAGCGAGCCGCACCTCGCATCCCTCAAAGCGGGGAAAGATTGGCTCGAGGTGCTCGAGAAGCTGTCGTATCCGCGCGAGCGCACCCTGGTCGTCATCAACCGGACCACGACCGGCGGACTTGAGAACGAACAGATAGCGCGTTTCTTCAACCGCAAGCCGGATGTCGTCATACCCTTCAGTACCGTGTTCGACGAAGCGTCCGACCGCGGTCGCCCGCTGGTCGTCCTGCGTTCTGACAATGTCGCCGCGAAGGTCGTCAAGGACCTCGCCGCGCAGCTCACCGTCCTCGCGCCGGCAGGTCGCTGACATCCGGATCAAGTTCTGGGGCACACGAGGCTCGATCGCCGCCGCGGGTCCCGAGACGATCCGCTTCGGCGGCAACACGCCGTGCGTCGAGTGCGTCACCGACGACGGCACGCTCCTCATCCTCGACTGCGGCACCGGCGCGCGGAAGCTCGGCATGGCGCTCGCCTCCCAGGGCGCGATCCGCGCGCATCTGCTGCTCACGCACACGCACGGCGATCACATCCAGGGTCTGCCATTCTTCCTCCCCGCGTTCACGCCGGGGAGCCAGATCACGATCTACGGACCGACCGGCGTCGACCGCTCGCTCGCGCAGGCCGTCGGCGGGTCGATGGATTACGCGTACTTTCCCGTCGCGCTCTCGTCGCTCCCCGCACGATTCGACTTCGTCGAGGTCGACGAGACGGACTTCACCATCGGCAGTGCGCGCATCCACACCCAGTTCCTCAACCACACCTCACCCTGCGTCGGCTACCGCATCAGCGTCGGTAGTGCGACGTTCGTCTACGCCACCGACCACGAGATGAACGCGAACCCCTGGTGGCGCGCGGACCGCCCGGTCGGGCTCTTCGATCCCCGATACCTCGCGCACCAGAGCGACCAGCGTCACGCCGATTTCGTGCAGGGCGCCGACGTCGTCGTGCACGACACGCAGTACGCGGGCCGCGACATTCCCGCGAAGGCGGGATGGGGCCACAGCACCGTCGAGTACGCGGTGGACATCGCGCTCTCGGCACGGGTGAAGACGCTCGTGTTGTTCCATCACGATCCGAACCGCGACGACGCCGGGATCGACGAGATGATCGCGATGGCCGAGGCGCGCGTCGCCGGGTCGGGGCTGGCGCTGCGCGTCATCGCGGCGTCCGAGGGTGAGGAGCTCGTCCTCGACGAAGGCGCGATGCAGCCCGTGGTCGAGATCGAGCCGGCGGCGCCGGCCGTCCCCGAGCGCGCGCGCATCCTCGTCGCCGACGATGACATCACGCTCGTGCGCATCCTCGAGACGGTGCTGCACGGCGACGGCTACGACGTGGATCCGGCGTACGACGGCCAGGATGCCCTCGCGAAGGCCAGCGCCCGACCGTATGACCTCGTGCTCATGGACCTCACCATGCCGATCCTCGACGGGCTCGCCGCGTGCCGTCAGCTGCGCGCCGACGCACGCTACAAGGAGACGCCGTTCATCGTGCTCACGGCGCGAACGCGACAGGACGACATGACCGAGGCCTTCGCCGCCGGCTTCACCGACTACATCCGCAAGCCGTTCGCGCTGCCGCAAGTCCGTGCGCGCGTGCGGTCCTGGCTCGCCCGGACGGCCGCCCACCACGTTTGACCCGCGCCTCGGCGGAACGCGTATAGATAGGAGACCAAGCGGGGGAGGTCGTCAGATGTTCGGACTGAACGAGACGCAGACGTATTTCATCGAGGAGCACGTCGAGGATTTCCGTGCCGGCTTTATCACACGGCGAGAACTCGCCCGCCGCGTGGCGCTCATCGCCGGGAGCGCGACGCTCGCGTCGACCATCCTCGCGGCCTGCGATCTCTCGCCGCGTGGCGGCGCGGGGGGCGTCGCGACGGCGAGTCCCGGCACGAGCACCGGTGGCGGCGCGAGCCCGACGGCCGGCCTGGTCGCCGCGGGTCCGTACGCGACACCGCCGGCGCAGCCGACGACCGATGGCATCACGGTGCAGCCGGACGACCCGCGCATCAGCGTGTCGAAACCGGACGTCAAGGGCACCGACGGCGCGAATCTGATGGCGTACATGGCGAGGCCGAACCTCTCGGGGCGCGTCGCCGGCGTCATCGTCATCCACGAGAACCGCGGCCAGACCGAGCACATCCGCGACGTCGTCCGGCGGGTCGCGACGGCCGGATTCGTCGGGATCAACATCGACCTCGCGGCGCGTGACGGTGGTGCGGAGAAGCTCACGGACTCGGCGGCATACAACGCCGCCCTCGCGAAGCGCGACATCCCGGCGAAGCTCTCGGATCACAAGGCCGCGCTCGACTTCCTGAAGACGCAGACGAGCGGCACGATCGGGGTCGTCGGGTTCTGCTTCGGCGGCGGCGAGACGTGGAACGTCCTCATCGGCGGGCTCGACGTGAAAGCGGCTGTGCCGTTCTACGGCCCACGACCGTCGAACTACACCGAACTCGCGAGAACGAAGGCCGCAGTGTCAGCGGTCTACGCCGAGCTCGATGCAATCAGCAGCACCGCGCCTCAAATTGAGGAGCAGCTGAAGGCTGCCGGGATCCCCTATCAGATCACCGTCTATCCGGGCGTAGGCCACGCATTCCACAACGACACAAACGGCCCACCGCGCTACAACGCGACGCAGGCGCAGAAGGCGTGGACCGCGACGATCGAGTGGTTCCGGAAGTACCTCGTATAGCGCGCTAACGAAGCCACGCGGCGAGATCGAAGATCGCGATCGTGCCGTCGTGTAGGCGGTACTCGGCAAGGCGAGCGCCGGAGACGCGGCTGACGCGGATCTCGGACTGGAGGGGGAGCGCGGCGGTCTTGCCGGTCGCGAGGTCGGCGACGCGCCCGCGCGTGAGTTCAGACCAGACGAAGTAGCCGTCCACCGGACCGATGATCGCGGGGCCTTTGCTCGCATCCAGGGTCAGCGCAAGGTCGCGCGCGACGCCGGTCAGCGGATCGAATGACCGCACCGTCCCGCTGGCCGCGCCGTACAGCAGACTGCGCTCCGCGGCGAAGACGCCGTAGAACGTCGCCGCGTCGGCCGGGACCGGCCGCAGCTCGCGATCGACGAGCACGCGGAGCTCGCGAAAGCTCGAGCCGATGCCCCTGCTGAATTCGAGCAGCTGCCAGGCGCGATCCGCGGAGCCAGCCACGATGCCCCATCCGACCTCGCCGTAGGCGCTCGGCGCGGGGACGCGATAACGCGGGACGCCGTCGACGTCGATAGCGACGAGTGTCGATCGGCCGCTCGTGTTCTCCGCGTACAGCAGGAACCCGGCCCTGTCCCAGCCGACGAAACCGATCCGGGTGCCCTCGGGCGCGGCCGGGACGACCGCTCGGATCTCGCGGCCGTCCCGCGAAAGCAGCAGGATCTGCTGGGCGCAGCACAGATCGCTCACGTAGATCCACTTCCCGTCGGGCGATGCGTTCGCCAGATGGTGCAGCGCCGACTTCGCCGCAGGCGGAGCGATCACGACGCTCGAGTCGATGTTCATGAGGACGACCCGCTGCGCGGTCCCATCAGAGACGTGGTCGCGGATGCTGTGAGAGGGATCGAGATCCGTCGAGACGACCGCCGCGGTCGAGTCCTCGAGCCAGCCCAGCTGGTTGACGAAACCCCGGACCTCGTTGACGCGCCGAAGTCGGAACACGCCTGCTCCGGTGCGTTCGATCGCAAATAGCGCGACGGCGCTCTCGTCCTTCGCGCGCGCGGCCACGAAGCGGCCGTCCGGAGACACGGCCGCGTTCGCCGGCAGGAACTCCGGTGGCAGCTCGATGACGTCGACGCCGGCCTGTCGTGAGGGACTCGGCAGCGCGACCGTGG
>Ga0075425_100009150_pt1 | contig 10530 bp, 6 predicted proteins | sample SoiMethybrSBSTD4_FD_75300 | JGI IMG/M metagenome (GOLD analysis project Ga0075425, IMG submission 75300) | Bulk soil microbial communities from a Populus tree surrounding site in Tennessee, USA - Soil MetaG P. TD hybrid SBSTD4 | ecosystem: Environmental > Terrestrial > Soil > Tree plantation...
GATGACCAACGGCGGCCGCGGCATCGCGTTCTTCTCCCCCTTCAGCAACCACCGCTACTTCTTCCCGTGGCGGCCGATCCAGGTGTCGCCCATCGGCGTGGGCTTTTTCTCGCCGCGCGGGCTGCGTGTCCTCGCGAGCGAGTCCCTCTGGATCTGGGCGCCGTCTGCGATAATGGCCGCCGCCGCGCGGCTGTTCAAACGTGATTAGACGCAACTGCCTCGTCGTGCTCGTTGCCGCGGCCTTCGCCGTGTCGGGTCACTATGCGTACGCGCAGCTGGGAGGCGGCCCGGCGAAGGCGCCGGATCTGTTCAAGACGGATCCCGAGGGCTTCACCCGCGCGCGGTTTCCTCCGGCCGACTGGCCGGATCGCGACTTCACCATCTGCCGTCTCTGGTACACCAGCGTTCGCTCCGAGCGTGACGGCAGCGGCTGGAAGACGGACTATCCGTACAGCGAGATCAACCTGCTGATCCGCCTGGGGGAGATGACGAGCACCCCTATCAGCTACGACGCCGAACAGAAGCGGCCCAATACGTGGGTCGTCAAGCTGACCGACTCGAAGCTCTACGACTGTCCCTTCCTGCTGGCCTCCGATGTCGGCACCATTGGCATCAAGGATGAAGAGGTGTCAGCTCTACGGGAATACCTCCTGAAAGGAGGGTTTCTCTGGGTGGACGACTTCTGGGGCAGCGAGGCCTGGAACCAGTGGGAGCAGGAAATCGGCAAGGCGCTCCCCTCCGAGGAGTATCCGATTGAGGACATTTCCGCTGCCGATCCGATCATGCGGGAGATGTTCGACCTGGAGAAGGTGCCGCAGATCACGAACGTGACGTTCTGGCTCAAGAACAACGGGAAAACGTCGGAACGCGAGGAGGACAGCGCCAGGGTCCACGTCCGGGCCATCCGGGATCGCCACCGCCGGATCATGGTCCTGATGACGCACAATACGGATGTCGGAGATTCTTTTGAGCGGGAACGTGAAGACAGTGAGTATTCCCGCCTGTTTTCGCCTCCCGGCTACGCGTTGGGCATCAACGTCTTGTTGTATGCAATGACGCAGTGAAACTATGATCTCGGCCTTTAGCAGGCTCAGGGCTCAAGGGCTCGCGGCTTAGGGGGTTTCGCCGGTGTTCGAACAAGTCTTCCAGGCGCTCTTCTCCTACCGGCCGGTCGTCTTCCAGCAGGGCGACTTCCGCTTCGACATCACGACCGCGTCGTTCGTGGCCGCGGGGATTGCCGCGCTCATCATGGGCGCCGCCATCTTCACCTACCGCACCGTCGGCGTGAACGGCCGCCCGCGCGACCGCGTCGTCCTCACGATCCTCCGCATGACCGCCCTGGCGCTCGTCGTCTTCTGCCTGTTCCGGCCGACGCTGGTCGTCAAGGCGGCCATCCCGCAGCAGAACGTGGTCGCCGTCTTACTGGACGACTCGCGCAGCATGCAGATAGGCGACTGGACCAACAACCAGCCGCGCGCCGAGTTCCTGCGGCAGGAGCTGGCCGCCAACACGAGCCCGCTGCTGAAGTCGCTCTCCGACCGGTTCCTGGTGCGGACGTTCCGCTTCTCGAACACCTCCGCGCGCGTGAATTCCGTCAAAGATCTGACTTTTGGCGGCTCGCAGACGAAAATCGGCGCGGCGCTCGACGGCGTTCGTGACGAGCTCGCCGGCCTGCCGGTTGCCGGAATCATCCTGGTCACCGACGGCGCCGACACCACTGAAGGCTCGCTGACCAACACGCTGCTGAACCTGAAGGCGGAGAAGCTGCCGGTCTTCACCGTCGGCGTCGGCAGCGCGAAGCTGGCGCGCGACATCCAGATCGATCGCGTCAGCACGCCGCGCACCGTACTGAAAGGTGCATCGCTGCTGGTCGACGCGGTCATCACGCAGTCGGGCTACTCCGGCCAGACCGTGACGCTCGACGTCGAGGACGACGGCCGCATCGTCGGCTCGCAGAAGGTGCAGTTCCCGGTCGACGGCAGCCCCGCGGCGGTGCGCGTGCGCGCGACCGCGAGCACGCCTGGTCCGCGCGTCTTCACGTTCAAGGTGGCGCCGCAGCAGGGCGAGGTCGTGACGCAGAACAACCAGCGCGACACGCTCGTCGAGGTGCGCGACACGCGCGAGCGGATCCTCTACTTCGAAGGCGAGCCGCGCTCGGAGATGAAGTTCATCAACCGCGCGGTGGCCGACGACAAGAACCTGCAGATCGTCACGCTGCAGCGGACGGCCGACAACAAGTTCCTGCGCCTGGGCGTCGATCCGGCCAATGTGGACGAACTGCTCGGCGGCTTCCCGAAGACGCGTGACGAGCTGTTCCAGTACAAAGGGCTCATCCTCGGCAGCATCGAAGCGGCCGCCTTCAGCGCCGATCAGCTGCAGATGATCGCCGACTTCGTCGATCGCCGCGGCGGCGGCATGCTGATGCTCGGCGGCGCGCGCTCGTTCAGCGAGGGCGGCTACGGCGGGACGCCGGTCGCCGACGCGCTTCCCCTCCTTATCGATCCGAAGACGCGCGCAGCCGAGCCGACGACCTTCGCGCGGCTGAAGGTGCTGCCGACGCGCGCCGGGCAGGCGCACGCGGTCACACAGATTGCCGGGACGGAAGAGGCGTCCGCCGCGCGCTGGCCCGACCTGCCGCAGGTGACGACGATCAACGTCCCGCTGCCGATCAAGCCGGCCGCCACCGTGCTGATGAACGGCACCGACGAGCGGCTGCGCAACATGCCCGTGCTCATCTGGCAGCCGTACGGCCGCGGCAAGGGCATCGCGTTCATGGCGCAGGACTCGTGGGAGTGGCAGATGCACGCCAGCATCCCGCTCGAGGACATGACGCACGAGAACTTCTGGCGGCAGATGCTCCGGTGGCTCGTCACCGACGTTCCCTCGCCGCTCGAGGCGACCACGACGACCGACCGGGTCGAGCCGGGCGAGGCGGTGACGATCGAAGCGTCGGTCGTGGACCCCACCTGGCTGGACGTGAACGACGCGCACGTGATGGCGCGCGTCACGCGGCCGGGCGGCACCACGCTCGACGTGCCGCTGCAGTGGACCGGCGAGCGCGACGGCCAGTATCGCGGCACGTTCGTGACGACGGTGCCCGGCGCCTACGAGATCGCCGCCGACGGCGATCGCAACGGCAAGCCGATCGGGACCAACATCGCCTACGTGCGCGCGGGCGCCGGCGACGGCGAGTACTTCGATCCGACGATGCACGAGGCGCCGCTGCAGCGCATCGCGGAGGAAACGGGCGGACGGTTCTACACGACGGCCAACGTCGCGGGGCTGGCCGAGGACGTCAGCTACGCGGGGCGCGGTGTCACGTCGGTCGAGGAGCGCGAGCTCTGGAACATGCCGATCATCCTGATCATGCTCGTGGGCCTCGTCTGTGCCGAGTGGGGCTACCGCCGCGCGGTTGGACTGTCGTAATGCTGCACGCGTTCCTGCTCATCCTCGTCGGCCTCGCAGGCGATCCCGAGCACGGCGAGCTGTTCCACAAGTGGGGCGGCGAGCTGGCCGACGCCGCCGGCCGCCTGGGCGTGCCCGCGGATCACGTCGTGTACCTCGTCGATCAGCAGGCCGAAGGCGAGGCGCACGTCAGCGGCAAGGCGACGGTCGAGGAGATTGGCAAGACCTTCGACCGGTTCGCGAAGCTCGCGACGCCCGAGGACGCGGTGTACGTCGTGCTGATCGGACACGGCAGCTACGACGGCAAGACCGCCAAGTTCAACCTGCCGGGCCCCGACATCTCGGCGGCGGATTTCAACGCGCAGTTCCGGAAGCTGCCGACCAAGCAGATCGTGTTCGTCGACACGACGAGCTCGAGCGGCCCGTTCGTCAACGATCTGTCCGCGCCCGGCCGCGTCATCATCGCCGCGACGCGCAACGGCGCGGAGAACTTCTCGACGCTCTTCGGCGGCTACTTCGTCGACGCGCTCACCGGCGAGGAAGCCGACGCCGACAAGAACCGCCGCGTGACGATGCTCGAGGCGTTCCAGTTCGCGAAGGCCGCGGTGCAGCGCGCGTACGAGAAGGAAGGGCTGCTGTCCACCGAGCACGCGGTGCTCGACGACAACGGCGACCGGGCGGGCAGCACCGATCCCTCGACCAACGGCCCCGACGGCAAGGTCGCGGCGCTGCTCGCGATCGGATCGGCCGCCGACGCCGCCGCCCTGCCGACCGACCCGAAGCTGCGCGCGCTCGTGCTCGAGCAGCGCGACCTGGAGCACCGCGTCGAATCGCTGCGGCTGCTCAAGGAGAGCATGGACCCGGCGAAGTACCAGAGTGAGCTCGAAAAGCTCGTGACCGATCTTGCGCTGAAGACCCGCGAGATTAGAACCCTCGAAGGTGCCAAATGAGTGATCGCGTGACGATGAACCCGTACGTGTCCAGCGACGTCGTCGATCTCGACTCGCCGGACGACATCAAGCTCGCGGACAGGATGAAGGCGGGCCGCGAGCAGATTCTCCGCGAGCTGCGCAAGGTCATCATCGGTCAGGAAGAGGTCATCAACCAGGTGCTGAACACGCTGTTCGTGGGCGGCAACAGCCTGATTGTCGGCGCGCCGGGTCTGGCCAAGACGCTGCTCATCCACACGATGGCGCAGGTCCTCCACCTGAAGTTCTCGCGCATCCAGTTCACGCCGGACCTGATGCCGTCCGACATCACGGGCACGGACCTGGTGCAGGAAGATGCGGCGACCGGGCGGCGCCAGATGGTGTTCGCGCCAGGCCCGATCTTCGCCAACATCGTCCTCGCGGACGAAATCAACCGCACGCCGCCGAAGACGCAGTCGGCGCTGCTCGAGGCGATGCAGGAGCACCGCGTCACGATCCAGGGGCGCACCTACAACCTCGACGAGCCGTTCTACGTCTTCGCGACCCAGAACCCGATCGAGCTCGAAGGCACGTACCCGCTGCCCGAAGCGCAGCTCGATCGCTTCATGTACCACATCATCATCGAGCATCCGCCGTACGACGAGGAAATCGATGTCGTCCGGAGGACGACGGCCATCCAGGATCCCAAGCTCGAGCGGCCGGTGAGCGGCGAGGATCTGATCGCGTTCCAGCAGCTGGTCAGGAAGGTGCCGGTGGCGGAGCCGGTGATGCGGCACGCGCTGGACATCGTCCGCGCGACGCGGCCGCGCGGGAAGGATACGCAGGACTACATCAACAAGTGGGTGGCCTTCGGCGCGAGCGTCCGCGCGGCGCAGTACCTCGTGCTCGGCGGCAAGGCGCGCGCGCTGACGAGCGGGCGGTATCACGTCAGCTTCGACGACATCCGCGCGCTGGCGCACCCGGTGCTGCGTCACCGCATCATCACGAACTTCCACGCGCAGTCGGAAGGGGTCACCACCGATCAGATCACCGATCGGCTGCTCGAGACGGTCCCGATGCCGAGATCGGGGATGTAGTCATTTGTGATTGGTGATGAATGATTGGTGATTGCAATCGCAAATCACTAATCGAAAATCGGAAATCATCATGAGCCTCGCTGCTGGTCACTCGCAGAGCGCCATTCCGGGCGCCCGCTTCATCGATCCCGTGGTCCTCGCACGGATCGGGAACCTGGAGCTCGTGTCGCGCGCGGTCGTCGACGGCTTCATCAACGGCATGCACAAGGCGCCGTATTTCGGCGCCTCCGTGGACTTCGCCGAGCACCGCGGCTACGTGCCGGGCGACGACATCCGCCGCGTGGACTGGAAGCTCTGGGCGCGGACGGATCGCTACTACGTCAAGGAGTACGAGGCCGAGTCGAACTCGAACTTCTCGGTGCTGCTCGACGTGTCGAAGTCGATGAACTACGGCACGACCGGGATCACCAAGCTCGATTACGCGCGCATCCTCACCGCGTGCCTCACGAACCTCGTGCACCACCAGCGCGACCGGGTGGGGCTCGTCACCTTCGACAACGACGTCGTCGACTTCGTCCCATCGTCTGCCAAGCACATGGAGGTGGTGCTGCACACGCTGGAGAACGTCCATGCCGGCCGTCCGAGCAACCTGAAACTGCCGTTCCAGAAGATGGCGGAGCACTTCGGCCGTCGCGGCGTGCTGGTGATCATCTCGGATCTCTACGAGGAGCCGGACGCGGTGCTCGACGCAATCGCGCCGCTGCGCTTCCGCGGCAACGATCTGATCGTGTTCCACATCCTCGACAAGGCGGAGCTGGAGTTCGGGTTCACCGACGCGTCGGCATTCGAGGACATCGAGTCGGGCGAGCAGATGCCCGTCGTGCCCGACGCCTTCCGCAAGGAATACCAGTCGCTGGTGCGCGCGCATCTCGACGCGCTGCAGCAGCGCTTCTCGGCGAACCGCATCGATTACACCGTGCTCGATACGTCCAAACCGCTCGATCATGCCCTGTATCGATATCTGTCGAGCAGAGCGAGAATGATGAAGGTGCGGTAAATGGCATTCCTCGCCCCCCTCTTCTTCCTGGGCCTCGCGACGCTGGCGATTCCGGTCCTGATCCACCTGACCCAGCGCGAGAAGAAGATGGTCCAGCAATTTCCGTCGCTGATGTTCGTGCGGCGGATTCCCTACCAGACCGTCCGCCGGCGGAAGATTCGCGACCTCGCGCTCCTGTGCGTGCGGCTGGCGGCGCTGCTGCTGATCGTCGGCGCGTTCGCGCGGCCGTTCCTGTGGCGGCCGGACGCGTCGGCCGCCATCGGGCCCGGCGCGCGCGAAGTGGTGGTGCTGCTCGACCAGAGCTACAGCATGGCCTACGGCGATCGCTGGGATCGCGCGAAGGCTGCGGCGCGCGACGCGATCAACCGGCTGGCCGCGTCCGACCGCGCGTCGGTCGTGCTCTTCTCGTCGGGCGCGGACATCGCGCTCCGGTCGACCGGCGAGAAGGATCGCCTCATCGCCTCGTTCGATTCGATGACGCCGACACCCGCCGCGACGCGCTTCGGCCCCGCGCTGAAGGTCGCCGGCAGCATCCTCGCGGAGTCGCCGCTGCCGCGGAAGGAAGCGATTCTCATCAGCGACTTCCAGCGCACCGGCTGGCGCGGTGAGGAAGGGTCACGCCTGCCGGCCGGCAGCACGCTGACGCCGGTGGCCATCGGTGGTCCCGCCGACAAGCCGAACGCGACGGTGACGACGGCGTCGCTCGCGCGCTCGACGTTCTCGGACCAGGAGCGCGTCACGCTGACGGCATCGGTCGCGAACCGGACGGTCGCGCCGGTCACCGGCGACTCGCTGACGCTCGAAATCGGCGGCCGCGCGATTCAGACGCTCCCGCTCAACATTCCGCCCGAGGGGTCCGCGTCGGTGGCGTTTGCGCCGTTCACCGTGCCGTCGCGCAACATGCGCGTCACGGTGCGCGCCGGCGCCGACGCGCTTGCGACCGACAACGTCTTCAATCTCGTCGTCTCGCCCCTGACTCCGGTCCGCATCGTCGTCGTCGACACCGGCACGAAGGCCGGTGCCGGTCTGTACCTGACGCGCGCGTTGTCGATTGGCGATGCGCCGAAGTTCGAGATCACGAATCGCACGCCGTCGGCGGTCTCCGACGAGGATCTGCGGCGCGCCTCGGTGGTGCTCCTCAACGACGTGGACGTCAACGCCGGGCTCGGGCGCCGGCTCGCGCGCTTCGTGCAGGACGGGGGCGGGCTGTTCGTCGCCGCGGGGCCGCGCGCCACGTGGCCGCTGGAAGCCGATATTCTCCCGGCGTCGCTCTCGCAGCCGATCGACAAGTCGCGCGGCGAATCCGCCCGCGTCGGCGCGCTCGAGTACGGCCATCCGGTCTTCGAGGTGTTCCGCGCGCCGCGCAGCGGCGATTTCTCGAGCGCGCGCTTCTACGCGTACCGCTCCGTGACGGCGGCGCCGAACACGCAGGTGCTCGCGCGCTTCGACGCGGGCACGCCCGCGCTCGTCGAGCGCAAGGTCGGCAGCGGACACGTCATGCTCTGGGCGTCCACGCTCGACCTGTCGTGGAGCGACCTGCCGCTCAAGCCGGTCTTCCTGCCGTTCGTGCATCGCTCGATGGTGCATCTCGCCAACTACAGCGAGCCCACGCCATGGCTGACGATCGGACAGGTGTTCGATCCGGACGCGTCGAGCGCGAAGGCGCAGGCGACCGGGCGCCTGGCGCTCACCCCGTCCGGCAAGCGCCTGCCGCTCGAGGACGAGGGGTCGCAGGCGCAGGTGCTCGAGCTCCAGGAGCAGGGCTTCTACGAGATTCGCGGGCAGAAGGCGAATTCCGACGTGACGCTCGTCGCGAGCAACGTCGACCCGGCCGAGTCCGAGCTGGCGGCGCTCGATCCCGCGGAGGTCGTCACCGCGGCAACCGGCGGCGCCGGGCAGAATGGCCAGCAAACCGCGTCGGATGTGCCGCTCACGCCCGAGGCACAGGAGCGTGCGCAGCGCCTGTGGTGGTTCCTGCTGGCGACGGGCATTCTGCTGCTGGGCGTCGACACGCTGTTCTCGAATTGGCTGTCACGCACGTGAGGTGACGGGCGTATTCTCAGTAGACCGGGTCCGTTTGGACCCGGCACGAGGGTAGGCCGGGTCCGTTGGGACCTGGCGCAACGAGAGGGACCAATGTTCGACTTTCTCCGACACGCATCCACCCCTCCGAAGGACCTGCTCGGCATCATCCGGTACGTGCGCGCGCGGTGGCGGGCGCGTCTCGCCGTCAAGGGTGCCGTCCGCGCGTTCGTCGTGAACGTCGTGGTGTTCTTCGCGCTGGCGTACCTGATGGAGTGGTCGCGCTTCACGCCGGCCTCCATCCTGTTCGCGCGGCTCGTGCTGGCGGCGTCGATCGTCGGGTCGATTTACTTCTTCCTCATCAAGCCGCTGCGGCGCCGCGTCACCGACGACCAGGTCGCGCTCTACCTCGAGGAGAAGGAGCCGTCGCTGCAGACGATGCTCATCAGCGCGGTGGAGTCGAGCCGCGAGGGACGGCACTGGGAATCGAGCGCGCTGGTTGAACGGCTCGTCGCGCAGGCCATCGAGAAGTGCTGCGAGGCCGACGCGCCGCGCCGCGCGGAGCATCGTCCGCTGCGCGCCAACGGCGCCGTGTTCGCAGGAGTGGTGACCGCGGCGATTCTCGCGGTGCTGCTCGGTCCGGCGTTCTTCCGGGACGCGCTGTCGGCGGTGCTGATCGTCTCGCGCAGCGTCGAGGCGGCGGCGCCCTACAAGATTGCGGTGACTCCCGGCAACATCTCCGTGCCGAAGGGCGCGGATCAGGCGATCACCGCCAGGCTGCTCGGGTTCAACGCGCAGGATGCCGCGCTGATGGTCAAGCGCCCGGCATCGTCCACCTACGAAAAGCTGCCGCTCGTTCGCAGCGACAAGGGCGACTTCGAAGGGATCCTCTTCGGCATCAAGGGCACGACGGAATACTTCGTCGAGGCCGAAGGCGTCGGCTCGACGCACTACACGCTGAAGGTCGTCGACGTCCCGTACGTGGACAAGCTCGGGCTCGAATACAAGTTCCCGGCGTACACGGGGCTCGAGCCGGAAAAGATCGAAGACGGCGGCGACATCGCCGTGCTCCGCGGCACCGACGTGAAGGTCATCATCACGCCGACGATGAAGACCAAGGGCGGCCGGATTGCGCTCGACAAGCAGACGGTGCCGTTGACGGTCGAAGCGGACGGCACGCTCACCGCGTCGTTCAAGGCCGACAAGGACGGCTCGTATCACGTCGAGCTCGACGCGCCCAACGGCGAGCGCGTCGCCGCGTCGCCGCAGTACACGATCGACGTGCTCACCGACCGGCAGCCGACCGTGACCTTCGCGCGTCCCGGCCGCGACAGCTCCGCGTCGGCGATCGAAGAGGTGTACGTCGAAGCCGCGGCCGATGACGACTACGGCGTGAAGGACCTCGAGCTGGTCTACTCGGTCAACGGTGGACCCGAGAAGACGGTGCCGCTCTTCAACGGCAGCAAGCGCCTGCCGTCGGTGAGCGCCGGGCACACGTTCTATCTCGAGGAGCTCGGCGTGAAATCGGGCGACTCGGTCTCCTACTACGCGCGCGCCACGGACAACAACGCGGTGGACGGCGGACAGAAGGCGAGCAGCGACCTCTACTTCGTGCGCGTCCGTCCGTTCGATCAGAAGTTCCGCCAGGCGCAGTCGCAGGGCGGCGGTGGCGGCGGTGGCGGCGGCGCCGGGGCGCAGGTGGACGCGCTCTCCGAGCAGCAGCGGCAGATCATCTCCGCGACGTTCAACGTGCAGCGCGACAAGCGGACGGTGTCGACCGAGAAGTTCCGCCAGAACTCCACGGTCGTCGGGCTCTCGCAGCAGAAGCTGCGCGAGCAGGTCGAAGGCCTGCTGACGCGCATGAACAGCGAGTTCATCCAGCAGGATCCGAAGTTCAAGCAGATCGCGGATCTGCTGCCGCAGGCCGTGACCGCGATGAAAGAGGCCGAGGGCAAGCTGAGCGCGACCTCTCCCGACCAGGCCCTCGGTCCCGAGAACAAGGCGCTGACCTTGCTGCAGAAGGCGGAAGAGGAATACGAGACGCAGGTCAGCGTCCAGCAGGGCGGCGGCGGTGGCGGCGGCGGGCAGTCGTCGCAGCAGC
>Ga0075425_100009152_pt1 | contig 10529 bp, 7 predicted proteins | sample SoiMethybrSBSTD4_FD_75300 | JGI IMG/M metagenome (GOLD analysis project Ga0075425, IMG submission 75300) | Bulk soil microbial communities from a Populus tree surrounding site in Tennessee, USA - Soil MetaG P. TD hybrid SBSTD4 | ecosystem: Environmental > Terrestrial > Soil > Tree plantation...
GGTGAACTCCGCGAACCGATAAAAGTGCTGGATGAGCAAAGACATAACCGGTCTCAGAACTTTCTCAGAACTCTCTTCTTGGTTTCTCAGGACTCTTGGCAGCCTACTCGTGTAACTTCGTTGAGGAAGTCGTATAGACGGCTACGAAATTCTATCAGCAGCCCTGGCTCGCGACAATCAAGTTGCGCCTATACGGCTGGGGTTGTCACCGAGATTGATGAACCGACCACCCCCAAGCAACGGCTTCGATGGGCCGGGGGAACACCCTTCAGGAGGCTCATCAACTGCTCTCGGAGCCTCGAACGGCGTCAAAGGCATTGGGCTCCTGTCGCAAGGTTCCGCGTCGGATCCTCGCGTCCTACCCAGTCTTTGTCGCGGTCGACTGGCAAGCCGCACCGGTGACGATCCGCCTGCGCAGAACGGTGTATCTGCGCGCTCTTACCATCAAGGAGAAGCTGCTAGGGCCGGAGCACCAGGACGTTGCGATGACGCTGAATAACCTGGCAGTCCTCTACAAGCCGCAGCATAGAGTGACGGAGGCCGCCCGGCTCTACCGCCGCGCGCTGGCCATCTTCGAGCAGACGCTCGACCAGTCTCATCCGAAGCTAATCACCTGCCGGGAAACTACGAGCGGCTACTCCGACAAGTCAATCGAGGACAACTATGATTGGTTCGTGGAACAAAATGGTATCTTGTTCCACATTCCGAGGTGACGTTATGAAAATCTCAAAGGTTCTTTTGACAGCTCTTCACGCTCTCGGATCAGCGATGCTCCTTTTGTTTTTCATCGGCAACGCCTCGGCGCAGCTTCCGATAAAGATCCCGAAGGTGTCAAAACCGAAGGCACAGCCTACGCCAACGGAAGACGCGCAACCGGCGCCGGCCAGCGAAACGCGACCCTCTCAGCCACAGCCCGACTACCGCGACACGGCGAAACCTGTACCCTCAGCGGGAAACTCTGCTGCTCAAGAAGGCCAGCCGACAATCGCCAAAGATTCCGTCCAGGTCTTCACCGCGAATATCAGTGGGAGTCTAGACGCCCCGAAGGACAAACAGCTCCAGTGGAAACCCGGCATATCGTTCCGAGTGAACGGGCCCATCGCCAGCGGCAGCCAGCTATGGGTGGAATTCGGTTATCCGGGCCGGATGAACCTGGCGAAGTTTGACTGCAATACGCGCGAGATCGCCCAAGGCAAGTGGTGGCAGGTGAGCGAATGCACGGCGACGGACAAAATGACCACGCCCTACGTGGGACCGGTGGATTTCTCCATTCACCTGCGCAATGAGCTGCAGGCGACTACCGTGACGCTTTTCACTGGTAAGGCGAAAGTGGCGAAGTTCATCGGTCCGGCTGGGCCGCAGTACCCGGAATTTTACGTGGACGAAGACTGGCGGATCCCGATTGGCTACGTCTTCTACGAACACAGCAGCGGTCACCGCGCAACGTTCCTGAACGTTGGTTTTTGGTATCGCGGCAATACGGCAACATTGGAAGCCCACCTGTTCTATCGGGGCAAGGAGATCGCCAAGTACGACTCCGCTGGCAATGAGGGGTCCGATTGGAATCCGGCGAAGCACCAATGGGGCTTTGCCAATTGCCAGTTTGTGGGTGTGTACAAGGATGATCCGGGAGAGGATGGCTACGATCCGCGTTTCGCTGTGGCCAAGAACCCGGGCGAGTACGAAGTCAAGGTTCTGGTTGCGCATCACCTTGCGCGCTCTCTCAAGTTCATGGTGAATGCGGATGGAAGTTTTGATAATGGCATCGCCAACGCCAACAAGTTGGGCAGCGATCGCGTAATCGTCCCCGTCCAGGTAATCGGAGACTCGGGTGTTCCGTGGGACCGAACGGCGTGGAAGACGGATGCGTTCTATGGAAACCCCCTGACGGGTTTTAGCGCGCCGTAAGATGCATTGAGGAGACATGGCCATGCTGGAGAATACACGACTTCTTCGCCGAACCTATTATCACCTGTCGCTCGCATGCGCGATGCTGCTGGTGAGTTTTATTGGCAATGCATCAGGCCAGACGACGCAGTTCACCTATCAGGGCAAGCTTGCGGACAGCGGCAATCCGGCAAGCGGGCAGTATGACTTCAAGTTCAAACTCTACGATACGGCCACTGTGGGCACTGGAACTCAGCAAGGCGGTGATGTCAGCGTGTCCAGCGTTCAGGTCACTGCAGGCATATTCACGGTTCAGCTTGATTTCGGAGCTTGCGCGAGTTGCTTCAACGGCGCGGCGCGATTTTTGGAGATAGCAGTCAAGCAGACTAGTGGCTCTACATACACCACGCTCGGTCCGCGCCAGCCAGTGACCTCCGATCCATATGCGATTCGCAGCCTCAACTCCGTGACTGCTGATGGATTGTCAGTAGCCTGCGTGGGCTGCATTACGAGCAGCCAGATTGCAGGCGTCAATGGCAGCGTGGTGATGGGGGCGATACCGGTAGCGGCCGTGCCACCGGGGAGCGGGAACTACATTCAGAATGGCACGAGCCCGCAGGTGACCAGTAATTTCAACATCAGTGGTGACGGGACGGCCGGCGGAACCCTTTCCGGAAACACAGTCAATGTGGCGACGCAGTACAACACTGGCGGTTCTCACGTGTTGAGCCAACCCGGGAGCTTCAATTTGTTTGCGGGACGAGGAGCAGGGGCAAACAACACAAACGGGAACGCCGGCAACTCCTTCTTCGGAATTAATGCAGGCAACGCAAACACGACGGCTATTCGCGGCTCGTTTTTCGGGGCATCGGCAGGCTTGAGCAACACGACCGGCGGCAGCAACGCCTTCTTCGGAATCGAGGCGGGGAAATTAAATACTATGGGCGCGTTTAACTCGTTCTTTGGGGATGGCGCCGGCATGAGCAACACTACAGCAAGTAACAACTCCTTCTTTGGATTTCACGCGGGCCAATTCAACACGACCCAGCACGACAACACCTTCATCGGCACCTCCGCCGGTCAGGCCAACGGAGTGGGCGACACAATGAACGGCGCCAACAACAACACTTTCGCAGGCAGTAATGCCGGGCTAAGCAACACGACCGGTGGCTTCAACTCCTTCTTCGGATATGACGCAGGCCAAGCTAACACGACGGGTTTCACCAACTCCTTTTTCGGAACTTACGCAGGCCTCATGAACACGACTGCGAGTGGCAACTCCTTCTTCGGATATCAGGCCGGCTTCAGCAACACCGGTTTTCAAAACTCTTTCTTCGGAACATTCGCCGGTGGCAATAATACTACAGCCTTCAACAACTCTTTCTTCGGCCATTCCGCAGGATTCAGTAACACGACCGAACACGACAACACCTTCATCGGCTCACACGCGGGGTATAACAACGGAACGAACGACACGACTGACATTGCTCACAACAACACCTTTGTCGGCAGTTTAGCAGGCCAAGGGAACACGACGGGCGGCTCTAACTCTTTCTTCGGAGGGTTCGCAGGCTTCAACGTCACGACTGGCCAGAACAACACCTTCATAGGAGCATTCGCGGATTTCAGCACGACGAATCCTGCTGGGGACAACGACACCCTGTTCGGCGCGAATACAAAAGTGAGCTCAGGCGTGAGCAACGGGACCGCAATCGGTTATAGCGCTCAGGTTACACAGAGCAACAGCCTCGTGCTCGGTAGCATCAACGGCGTAAACTCTGCGACCGCCGATAGCAACGTCGGCATCGGCACAACCGCGCCAAATGCCCGACTCCATATTGCTGTCAACGGCGGCAACATCTTGTTGGGCGATGCCGGCTGCGCGTCAGGGCTCACCGGCGTAGGCTTCGCCTCGGCGCTTTCAGGCTGCACGAATTACTCGCTGCTCGGAAACGGCACGGACACGATAATCAGTCGCCCATCGGGCGGCAGCATCACTCTCCGCGAAGGCAATACTACGCAAGTAATCATAGCGTCGGGCGGAGCTGCCGGTTTTCTTGGCACAGTCGCGATCAACACCCTCGGCGCAGGTCCCGGCTTAACATTGTGCCGCAACTCTACTACACACGAAATCTCGGCGTGCTCGTCGAGCCTCCGATACAAAGATCACCTCGCGCCGTTCACATCAGGATTCGACTTGATAGACAAGCTGCGGCCGATAACTTTCAATTGGAAGCAGTCGGGCGAGCGAGACCTGGGGCTCGCGGCAGAGGAGGTCGCGGTGATCGAGCCACTGCTTGTCACATACAATGACAAGGGCCAGGTCGAAGGCGTCAAGTACGACCGCATCAACGTGGTGCTGGTTAACGCAATTAAACAGCAACAAGCGCGGATCGAAGCGCAACAACGCGAGATCCAGGCGCTCAAAGAACGGCAACACGAATTTGACTCGCTGAAAAGGCTTGTTTGCCTGGATCATCCCGCGGCCGCACTCTGCAAATCTAATTGAGAGATGATCGGCGCGATTCCGAACAGACACGTCTTAACAAAGGAAGTCGCGGAGTCTTTCTGAAGCGTGCAATTTGCAATTTTGTTAGGACGTCAAACAAATTGCAAATTGCGCGCCAGGGACCAGCCAACGACCGTGCCGTCACTCTTCAACGCAAGACTGTGAAAGCCGCCGGCTGCAATCGCTGTCACCCCGCTGAGCCCGGCGGGCACCGTCGCCTGCCCTTCGGAATTGTCTCCCCAATGACGGAACAGTTGGAGGCTATCGAAACCCTGAGCATCCGAATGAGATTCTGAAGCTCACAAGGCCGGGCGAGTAGCTGGATCAAAATGGAGGGCGAGCAAAACGCTCGCCCTCCTGATCGCTTTGAGTTAAGCATACCGTCCACGCTTATGACCCGCGCCGACTACGGGCTGCAACCAGTAACCGAGTAGCCCGGTCCCGGACCCTATCGCCGAGCCGCGAAAACTATGCGCTTGATGTCTGTACATTGAGTCGGGTACGTTTCGCACACCTCCGCATCCCGCATCGAGAGCTCGCCCGCAGTCGCGCTCGCCCTGTACGGTGACGTTGCAAGCGCCCACCACATGATGAGACTGTTCTTCTCTTTTTCACTCCCCGACTTCGATATCTGGGCGATGCTCACCGGCTGATCTGCGAGGGTGACGAGTTGGCTGTATTGCTTGGCAGCTTCCTGTTGAGCAAATACTGACATCACCGCTGCAACTGCATCGAGCACGCGTCCGGTTAAACCCACGCCAACTCCGATTCCAATTCCGCTCGCGCCTGTCAAAGGTGCGAGTGGCTGGATCACTTTGTGGGCTGCGAGCACTCCATGAATCGCAGTTGCCGATCCGATCACGTTCAGCCCGAGCTGGATCGCCATTCTAGGATCGAAAGATGAGGTGCCCATACTGGGATTCTGGTAAGGAGTGCCGCTCAGGTCCGCCAACGCCCGCATAAACTCCTCGCCCCGGCTGTCCGGCACGGCCGCGGAATAGGCCGCGTTCACATAGTCATCCGGGGGTACGCCAAGCGTAGCGCTCAGACTGGCCCCGGGAGCCATAATCGCTGGACCATTAAAATTTGGCCCTGGTCTCAGGAACAATGGACCGCCGGCCAGGATAACTGACTTGGTTCCCTTATTCTGTTTGTAGGCGTTGAAGCCCAGGTAAGCGTTGTACATGGCCAGGGCGTCTTTTGCGACATACGTCCGTCGTTTTCGGATGTAGTCCTCAAAGATCGATACCGCATCACTTGGCCGAGTCTGGAAATTCGGGTCCTTCTCGGCTACTAACAGAATGGCCGCGAAGATCAACGCCTTGAATTCGGGACTCTCATTGGGCGTACCGATCATCTGTCCCCACAACTCCTGCTTCTTCGCAGCGTTGCCCCCGGCTCGTTTGTTGAGAAACGCGTCCACGTAAGCAACGTCGTTGAACGCCAATTGCACAATCGCGGGGTTGATGAAAGCCGCCACACCCGGCTCGGGATATTGAGCAGACTTCCAAACGATCCCGTCATCATTTCCGGCTGTGCAGGCCGTCACCAGCGTGTCCGTACTGTTGATCGGAATAAGAGGGGAGGTTCTATGCATCAGTACCGGGCAGGCCCAGCACTCGCCGCCGTTACGCGCGTCGAAGAAAGGGGTTCCTAACCCCGCGACTCGACCGTAGGCTGCGCAGTTGCCGTTGGTGTTTGCCTTCTTGCAGGACACGCCAATGTTTTCCCACCCATCGGGGCATTTCGGCGAGCAAATGCAGCAACCGAAGGCCTGGAAACCTGTCTTGCACTTGGGATAGTAGAGGAGGTCCGTCTGCTCGCAGTTGCCTTGGCCGTAAGAGGACTCGCACAGACCCATCGAAATGTATCCTACACCTCGCCCGTACGCTTCGGGCTTGGCGCAATAATCACCGTCATCCCTGAAACCAGACGGGCACGCGTCTGTTTTGGCCGGTCCCCGTAACGTGGCAGGCCCGCTGGTTCGACTCGCCAATGCGGGATTGTTGCCGGACAAGGGTTGGCATCCATTTATTAACTTCGGGCCGGGACCGATGATCGGGCATACGAGCGTACCGAGAAATTGTTGGCCTGGCTGAAATTTTGGCCCTAGCCCGGTTACCACCAATCCACCACCCGCTGGCTGACCACCCGCCGGCACTGGTGCCGAAGTTGTTAGTGTCGGGTTGGTCAGTTGGAGGTTAATGGGTGCAGTCGACTTTGTGAGCGCCCAAACCTGCTTTAAGGCACTCGACGTCGCGGTCATCTGCAGTACGAACTGGCTGAAGGACGGGTCGGTCGCAGAGATGTACAGTGACCGCCCCGCGAGCGCGTCGTTGCTCAATCGGTACTTGCCATCGCCGGCAGCAGTAAGAGTCCAGATCTGTCCCGTGGACCCATCCGTGTTTTGGATTGACAACACGTACCGGTTTCCGCTCATTTGCGTACCCAACGATTTGCTATCGCCTGCCGCCACGTTGATCAGGCGGTATTTGCCACCGCTTAGGGGAAGGAACTTCCATAATTGTTCGGGAGACGCCTGAGTGTCAGCCATGACAACGACATAATTGTCCCCGCTTTTAGAGACGCTTAACGACTTGCCGGGCCCCGATGTGAACACTGCAGCAAGATAGTCGCTGGCCAGGCGGTAGGTAGCGGTAGGGTCGATCTGCGGGGCCGGGGCCTGTTGCGAGGTCGCGGCGGCTGGGCCCGGGCTTTCACTATTAACCACCCTGCGCTCCTCCGGCAGGTCAGAAACGATCTCCTGGGCCTGGGCTCTGGCCGCAAACGCTTGAGGGGCTTGCGCTATCGCCAGCAGGACCATGATTGTTGTAGGTAGTCTCTTCAGGATCGAACGCATAGTGAATTCCTCCTTTTCTGTTGACAATGGACTCTTTCTACTTCTACTTACGTGCCTGCGCTTCGCGGGTGATAAACGACCAGCTCTTGCGAACCACCCACCCATCTACGTTAGCTTTAATGCTGACCTTGTATGTTGTATTAGCGGCCAATGGCTTGATCGGTATAAGGCAGATTGTGCTCTGCTGCGGAAAGCTGGTGGCAGGCCGCTCCGGATCGGACAAGTGGAATTCCACCTTACCCCCCGCCGAATCGCTAAGCTCCGCCTCTACGCCGGCTATCTTCGTTACAAACGGAAATAGCAGCGTAATCGGATACCCTGCATTGCGAGGGGCGTCCTTAGGCAAGGGGTCGGGCGCATCCACGCCGAATTCGGTCGGCACATTTGACTGGCCATCTGCCGGATAGGCTATCGAGTCCAGATTAAATCCCCCGACTCCTGATACAACGTCCGCGACGACGACCTCCCCCTCATAACCAAGCCCTATCCGCTTCAGGTTCGGGCGGAGAAAAGGGACGCGGTGGTATAGGCCTGCCATCCAGAGATCAACCGCCCCTGCAATATCTTTGCCCCAGAATATGTTGCAGGTCCCGGCCACCTTCTGTCCTTCGACGGTGTAGCCTGGCAGCTCCTGTAGTTCAGTGTGTGCGCTTAATCCCTGTGCCTTCGGATCCGCGCGGTTGGTAACAAGATATTGAGCGTGGAGGCGGCAAGCTTTGCTGAGGCCTTCATCGAGCTCGACGGGCTGAAGGCCGGCGAGCCTGCGGATCTCATTTATCTTCTGCACTATCGGTCTTGTCGCGTCTGACTGGACAGGTGCGTCTTGGACTGGCGCGGTCGATTGTCCGATTGCTGCCGTCGTGTCCCCGAAGGTTGGGACGTTGTCATTGTTTTTCGATCCAGACTCAAGCTCCGCGATTGATTGAGCCGAGTGATTGCCGCTCGACGGTTGGCCGCCAGCATGAGCTGATGCTCCATTGAATAGAGCTGCGAACATAACGAATGTGACGGCATACGAGACGAAGACAAGAATTCGGGATTCAAATGCTGTGACATCGGAAGGGGCAAGCGAGAATTTCATGACTTTCTCCTGAGAATTGGTTGCTGACGAGTCGGGTTCATTCTTTTGCGACCTGCAGCATGGACCAGTCAGACCGATGATTCGTTTGTCAGTTCGCCGATAATTTTGCGGACGACGAGCAAATTCTCCTTGAGCGCGTACCTGCAGGCGCCTGCGGCCTGCGCTGCCTGGCGCAAGCTCGGTTGATCGTGATTAGTCAGGATGATGATTCGAGCCGACGGATCAGCGGCGATAATCTGTTGAGTAGCCGTGATGCCGTCCACAACCGGCATTTCAATGTCCATCAGAACGAAGTCGGGCCGCTGGGCAGTGTAGGCGGCAACGGCTTCGGTTCCGTCGCCGCATTCAGCGAACTCAGCACCGAGTCGAGCCAGCGCCCGCTTGATCAAGCCGCGCACCTCTGCGTTGTCGTCTACGATAAGCAGGCGCATTCCAATTCTCCATTTGTCATTTTCCATCTGTCATTGGTCATTATCGGAAATCAGAAATGAAAAATGAAAAATGACAAATGGAAAATGCTCCGGCATTATGGCCGGAAAGAGCTCAGCTGGGTATCGAGGCAAACTCCTATTTTGAGATGGGTGGGACTACCTATTTTTATGGGTGGGAACAGCGGCGAGCGTCATTTTTCATTTGTCATTTTCCGGAACAATGACAAGTGAAAAATGACAAATGGAAAATGTCACAGCTCCGACTTGTGTGTGATCGCGAATTTTACTAACACGTTGAACCCATGCAGATCCAGCTTCTCGCAAATGTTCGAGCGATGATGCTCAACAGTGCGAACGCTGATGCATAGCTCGTCGGCGATCTGTTTGCTCGTCTTCTCCGACGCTATCATTTTCAAAATAGTGCGTTCGGTGGGCGTCAAATCGTTGATGGTGGGTTTGCTCTCGGTGAGGCGCGACGCTCGATTGGCGCGGTTCAACAGATAGGTGGACAGCTCGGGACTGATGAAATTGCGGCCACCGGCTACCGCCCGGATGGCGTTGACAATCTCTGCAATCGCGCCGTCTTTGAGGACGTAGCCCGCGATTCCCAGATCAAGCGCTCTGTGCAGGATTTCTTCGTTGTTGTGCATGGTCAAGAATATCACCTTGACCGCAAGCCTGGCGGCTTGCGCAGCGCGTACCACCGCAAAGCCGTCCTGCCCCGGCATATCCAGATCGAGCACCGCGACGTCGGGTTGAAATTCTACGAGACGCGCGACCGCCTCGTTACCGTTTTCGGCTTCACCCACGACGCGAAGCTGGGGATCGCGCGAGATGACCTTCTTCAGTCCTTCGCGGAAGATTGGATGGTCATCGGCTATGAGGATACTGATTTCCGGGTTATTCATCTCGAGATGACTTGTTTCCTACGACCGCTTCAATAGTCGTGCCCTGTCCCGGCGCGGAGCGTATCGTCAACGCGCCATCAATCAATCGCACACGCTCAGCGATTCCCGCAAGACCGAAACCGGTCTGGCTCGTGCCGGGTCCGTCCGGCGATGCTACGTTCTGGGGGTTGAAGCCCTTGCCGTTGTCGCTGACTGTGAGACAGATGCCCGCGGCTTCGCGTTTCAGCGTGACTCGCGCTTCAGTGGCCTGTGAATGCTTGACCATGTTGTTAAGCGACTCCTGCGCTATCCTGTAAACGCTCATTTCGGTTTCGCGAGAGAGTACGCCGTCCAGCGGATCCAATTCGGCGGTGATGTTGACTCGGGAAATCTGTGCAACGCGTTTGACCATGTCCTGGATGGTGTTTGCCAGGCCGAGTCTCTCGAGGTGATAGGGTCCGAGGTTGTAGGCAATTTCGCGTACCTCGTTGATGGCGCGAGAAGCTGTGGCAGTGATCTCGTCGAGTTCTTCTTTGGCCGGCGAGTCCGGGCTGAGCTGCCCAGAGCCAAGCAGCGCCCAGTTGCGGATGATCACCAGGCTCTGGCCAAGGCCGTCATGTAATTCTCCGGCGATGCGTTTGCGCTCGGCCTCCTGCGACGCGATCAATTGTCGCGAAAACGCCAGCTGCGCAGCCTGTCTGCCTTCGAGTTGAGTGACGCGGTATTTGTAGATGGCGCCGAGCGCGGCCCCCAGAGTCAACGCAGCCAATGTCAAAAACCACCACGTCCGATAAAACGGCGGAAGCACTGACACGCGCAGACTTTTGCCTTCCGTATTCCAGACGCCGTCGCTGTTGGCGGCGATCACCTTGAA
>Ga0075425_100009157_pt1 | contig 10528 bp, 6 predicted proteins | sample SoiMethybrSBSTD4_FD_75300 | JGI IMG/M metagenome (GOLD analysis project Ga0075425, IMG submission 75300) | Bulk soil microbial communities from a Populus tree surrounding site in Tennessee, USA - Soil MetaG P. TD hybrid SBSTD4 | ecosystem: Environmental > Terrestrial > Soil > Tree plantation...
TGTTCTCCCGCAATCACAAGGACTTCACGAAGACATATCCCTCGATTGCCGCGGCCGTGGCGCGCATGTCCGTCAAGAGCACCGTGCTCGACGGGGAAGTCGTCGCGATCGACGGGGCGGGACGTCCCTCGTTCCAGGCCCTGCATCATTCCGATGCCCACACGCTCGTCTATTACGTGTTCGATCTGCTGCACATTGACGGCCGGGATCTGACGCGCGAGCCGCTGGCGGTTCGCCGCGCGGCGCTCGCGGAAATCACATTGTCGCCGCCGCTCCTGCGGTCGGATCCGCTGCCCGGCACGCCGGCGCAGATCGAGGAAGCCGTTCGCGCGCTCGGGCTCGAGGGCCTCGTCGCCAAGCGTGTCGACTCTCGCTACGAGCCGGGACGCCGCAGCCGCGCGTGGATCAAGGTGAAGTTCCAGCAGCGTCAGGAATTCGTCGTCGGCGGATTCACCGAAGACGACGGCCGGGTCGATTCGCTGGTCGTCGGCTACTACGATGGACGGGACCTGTGGTCAGCGGGCAAGGTGCGCGCCGGCATGACGCCGCCGCTGCGCCGTCAGCTGTTCAACCTCCTCGCGCCGCTTCGGCAGAAGCGATGTCCCTTCGTGAACCTTCCCGAAACAGGATCCTCGCACTGGGGGGAAGGCATCACGGCGGAAGACATGGCAACGATCACATGGCTGAAACCGAAAACGGTGGTGCAGGTCGGGTTCACCGAGTGGACGAGGGACGGCCACCTGCGGCACGCGTCATTTCTCGGTATTCGCGATGACGTCAGTCCTGGCAATGTGCGTCGTGAGACAACCGGGGAGACGAGGCCGTAAGGCGCGGCGCTCAGTTCGCGACGAAAACACTGAGTTCGCCACGAAAACACGAAAACACGAAAACTTCTATCGGCCTCCCGATTGACTCCGGACTACCGACTCCCGACTACGGACTTTCGCAACGTGATTCTCTGTACCCGCCAGTTGTTCATGTCCGCCACGAACAGCACATCGTCGGACGGACACGCGAGGCCGTGCACCCAGTTCAGCTGCTTCGCGTCGCGCCCCGATTCGCCGAACATCCCGACGATCTTTCCGTCGAGCGTCATCTTGTAGATGCGTCCGGGCTCCTGATCCGACGTGTAAAGATACTGCGTCGGTCCGTTCGTGATGCAGATCGTCCACGGCTGCGTCTCGTCGGGCGGGTTCGGCGCCAGGTTGCCGAGGACCGGATGCCGCTTCTTGTCGTACGGCACGCTGATATGGATGAAGCGCTGGAACCGGCCGTCGGTATCGAAGACCTGAATGCGGCGGTTGCCGCGATCGGCGACGTAGACGTTGTTCTGCCGATCGACGCCGATGTTGTGCGGCGTGCTGAACATCCCGGGATTCTCGTCGGCGTGCGGGCCGCCGCTGCCGCGCGATCCCCACGACCTGATCCACGCGCCCTTCCTGTCGAACTTCGCGACGCGCGAATTCGTGTAGCCGTCGCTGATGTAGATGTTGTCGTCGGAATCCCACGCGACGTCGGTCGGCTGGCGGAACATGCCGTCGACGTGCACGGGCGGCGGATTGCCGCGTCCGCCGCGGTAGTACGACTCGGCCGGATCGTCCGGTCCTTCCGGGCGCCGTCCCAGATTCATCGTCACGTAGCCTGCGGGGTTGAACCGCATCACGCTGTTCGTGCCCTTGTCGACGACCCAGAGGTTGTCGTACCGGTCGAACCGCACGCTGTGCGCGTAGCCGAGTCCGTACACGCCCTTGCCGATCTCGCGCACGAACTTGCCCGTCTGATCGAACTCCATCAACTGCGTCGACGAGTTCCCGTACATCGGCCCCGCGTTGGCGCCGCCGGGGTGGTTCAGCACGACGATGTGCCCCTTCGAATTGACCGCGAGGCCGAGCACCTCGCCGAAGTTCTGATCGGGGGTGATCCTCAGGAAGTCGATTTGCGAGTCGAACGCGAGAACGGGAACGCTCGTCTGCGGCGGCGGGCCGCTTTGCGCGGCCGCGGCGATGGCGAGAGTTCCGGCCAGTGCAAGGGCGGCCAGGTGCTTCATGGCGCGAATTATAGGCGCGCATTCCCGGAAAACCGCCCAGCTCGGCTGTCTATAATGACGAGCCCTTGGGTCTGCTTCCTACGCTGAAGAGCGACAACCCGGCCGTGTCCGGCGTCCGCAATCTGCTGGTGCCGCCGGACGTGGTCCCGGCGCACGCGTTCCGGCTGCCGCCGCCGAAGCCGAGGAAGCGTACGCCATGGAAGCCGCAGGACGCAGGGTCGGGGACGACCGAGCGCACCGGCGGCCGCGACTGGTTCGGCGATCAGCTCTTCGTCGAACCGCAGGAAGGGCACCCGCGCAGCAGCTTCGCAACCTCGATCGTCGTGCACGCGGGCGTCCTCGCCGCGTTCATCGCGTTCGTGCTCAGTCGACCGGTCATCGAGCGGCTGAACGTGCCGGCGACCTCCGCCGTCGTGATGCTCTTCGCCGTCGTCGAGCCGCCGCCGCCGGTGCCGCAGACGACTCCGCCGTCGTTGAAGCGCGAGATTTCGCGCGAGACGAAAGCCGTCGGCGCGCCGTCGCCCGCGCTGCCTCCGCCGCCCAAAGGCGACCCGTCGGCCGCCGCCGCGCCGGTCGAAGCGCCCGCGTCGGTGACGCCCGAGACGGGCAACGAGGGACGCGTCGCGGGCGTCGAGGGCGGGGCGCCGGCAGGCGGCATCGAGGGCGGCGTGGTCGGCGGAACGGGACGCACCGCGTCCGCGCCCGGACCGCCAGGTCCGGCGGTGGTCCGCGTCGGCCCCGGCATGAAGCCGCCGAAGAAGATCAAGGACGTGAAGCCGGAGTACCCTGCCGTCGCGATGCCGTCGCGCGCGCACGGCTCGGTGATGATCGAAGCGACGATCGGACCCGACGGCAAAGTGCAGGACGCGAAAGTACTCGTCTCGATTCCGCTGCTCGATCAGGCGGCGCTCGATGCGGTCCGGCAGTGGGAGTACGAGCCGCCGAGGCTGAACGGCGTCCCCGTCGCGGTCGTCATGACCGTTCTCGTCAACTTCGGGCTGCAATGACGCGCGCCATCAGGCGATGGGCGCGGCTGATCGTCCCCGCGTGTGCGGCGTGGATGCTCGCGTCTGCGGCCGCCGCGCAGGCGCCGACGGCCGAAGATGTTCCCGTTCCCGGAGGCACCGGCGCGATGGCGAAAGCGCTGGGCATTTCGCAGGCGCCGGACCGCGCGCGCTTCCTCGGCGAGCTCGTCCGCGTGCTGTGGGACACGCCGGAAGGCAAGAACGATCTCACCGACGCGCGATTGGCGCGCCTCACGACCTACGCGCAGGCGGTCGGACGTCTGCAGGTCTGGCTCGACGCGTCGCACGCCAACGACTCGGGGTTCTCGCTCGCGATGGGGCAGACACGCGATCGCGCGCGTCTGGACGAATTCCTGGCGGCGGCGTCGCTGCGGCTTCGCGGCCGTGAGCCGCTTCGGGTCGAGGTCGCCACCGACAAGGGCGCGGCGGAGCGCACGCGCCAACTCGCCGACGTCGGCGTCGACGTCGCCGCGATCGCCGATCAGCTGAATGCCGGCCGGCAGGTACGCATCGCGCTGACGGAAGAGACGGTTCCGATTCCGCTCGGCGCCCGCACCTGGAGCGACGTCGTGTTCCGACGGCCGGTGTCTGCGGCGTCGCTCTTCATGGCCATCGTGTCGGATCGGCGCGCCGCGCTGCTCTCGCTGGGCCTTGCCGCGCTCGACGACGAAACGCTCGGATTCTTCGCCGGCAATGCCACCGCGCTGCAGCGGCTGTACGCCGAGCACGCGGCGCCGTTCGCGGCGTTCGGCGAAGCGCTGCGAATCCGCGGCGGCCGCGTCGTGCCGGCCGGCGGCGCCGACGGACTCGCCGCGTGGGAAGCGGCGCTCGGCGCGAAGGCGTCGGATCCCGACCGCTTCATCGACGCGCTCTTCCGCGCGCAGCACGGCCGCACCGCGCTCGTGTACGCCGCGCTGGCGCATCTCGACGCGCCGCACGTGCGCTTTGCGACCGGCGCGTGGCTGAAGGATCCGCGGGCGCGGATCGATCAGTTCAAATCGCTCGTCGCGGCGGTTGGCGTGCACGGCGACTGGGAGGTCGGCGAACGCCCGTTCGCGCGCCCGGTCTGGGACGTCGCGACCTTGCTGACGCGCGTGCGCGTCGAGGCCGACGGCCGGCCGGCGCCGCCCTTCGCGCGCGCGTTCTGGCGCGGCGCGTTCGACGGCAGCGACATCCCCGGGGATCCCGCGCGGCTCCTGCGCCATGGAAACGACGACGGAACCATCGACGCGGGCTGGCTGGCGCAGAACGTCTGCGTCAGCGATCCGCGGGCCCGCAGCGAGCGCATGGATCAGCTGTCGTTCGCCCAGCGCGCGTTCGCCGCCGTCGACGCCGACGCGCTGCCCGACGCGCTCGTCGCCGTCCGCGCGCTGCCGCGTTTTCGCATGCTCGTGCTGACGCTGGAACGCCTGGGCATCCGTAATCCGCGCGTCTACGCCGCGGGGGCGCGCCACGCGTCGGCGTTGACGTCGCTCAGCGGCCGCCGCGCGTTCGTCGCGTTCGGTCAGGTGCAGGGGGCGCTCGCCGTCCTCGCGCGCCTCGGGCGCGTTCATCGCCTGCCGCCGCAGGCGCTCGAGTCGCTCGCCGCCAGCCTGTTCGCGACGCCGTACGAGAGCGGCTATCGCGGCGGCATCGCCCGTTGGATCGATCAGGATCTGCGGACGGCGCTGCAGATCGCCGCGGATGCGGACGTGGACGAGGAGCTCGTGCGCGCGCTTGCCGGCGTCGAAGCCGCGCCTGAGACCCTGCCGAGGATTGCGTGGGAAGGATTGAGCTATCGGCTCGACTTCGTCGGTCCCGAGCGCAGCCGCCTGACGCGCGCGAGAGAGATGATGGCGGCGCCGTCGATCGGCGCCGCGATCGAGCTGTCGAAGACCGCCGCGGCGCCGACCGTCGACGTCCTGCGCCGCCTGGCGCCGATGATGCCGGCGTCGGACAGGAAAAACGCGGTCGCGCCGCCCGATGTCGAACCGCCGCCAAACGCCCCCGCCGTCGTCGAGCGCGCGATCGGCGATCTGACGAAAGCCGGCGCGTCGAACCCGCCGCGCCCGTCCGATCCGCTCGCGACGCTGGCCGAGGACCTCCTCGCGCAGGCGCTGATGTCGCTGGCGTACGCGATCGACATCGGCGATCCGGAGGGGACGACGCTGCTCGGCGGCGATCCGAGCCGGCGCCACGATTTCGGGATCCTGAACGGTCCGGGCGACACGCGCGTGCGCGCTGCATGGTCCGAGCCGCGCGACGTGACGGCCGAGGGCGCGCGGCACGTGTCGGGATCGCTCGTCGGCCTCGACGTCGGCCTCGGCGCGTTTGCGCTGCGCCGCGTCAACGCCGGCAGCCTGCCGCCGGCGCCGACGCTGTCGATGCCCGAACGCCAGGAGTTCATCACCACGTTCGCGTTGATGAATCCGCGCGACCTCGCCGACGCCGACCGCGACGCCATCGTCGCCGCGATCGGCCGCGGGCGATCGGCGCTCTCGGCCGTCACGGCCGATCCGTCGCGGTGGGATGCCGCCGCGGACCGCATGGGCATCGACGGCTGGCGGCGTCGCGCGGTGCGATGGACGCTCGCGCACGACGCATCGCAACTGCCGTCGTTCGTGTCGCTCGCGGAGCTGGCCGTCCTTGGCGCGCCGGACGGCGGCCTGCCGCCCCTCGATCGATTCGGCATGGCGGGACTGGCGCGCGAGGCCTGCCTCTGCACGATCGCCCCCGCGCCGGGTCTTCTGCCGCTGATGACCGGACGCCCGCGAGTGGGCTTGATCGCGGCGCAGATGGCCGATCTGAATCTTCGCGTCGCCGAGCGGCTGAGCGCCGCGAAGCTGCCCGCTTCGCTCGAGCCGGCGATTCTTGCGGCGGGAGTTCAGGACTTCGTCGATCGCGTGACTCCGCTTCACGCCGACGACTGGCTGACGCTCGTCCGCGCCGCGCAGGCGGTTCCCGACGAGCGCATCGACGATTACGTGGCGTCGCTGACGACGGGCGGTCCGCTGGTGCTGGATCGCCCCGGAACCGTATCAAGTAACAAGGAACAAGTAACAAGTCTCAAGTAACAATGACTTTTGTTACTTGTTCCTTGTTCCTTGTTACTTGTGGAAGGAGGATGTGGTGACTCGAACCGCACGCGTGGCGCTCGCCGTAACCCTCGGCGCGCTGCCGCTCCATGCGCAGTCGGGCGGAGCGCCGCCGCTGACCGTGAAGATTGCGGCGCCGGCCGACGACAGCTACATCACCGGCCCGACCGTCATCCGCGCGCAGATCGAGCCTGCGAACGCGGAGGCGAACCTGGCGTTCTACATCGACGGCCGCCTGATCTGCCGTGCGAACAAACCGCCGTACGAATGCAAGTGGGACGCGGGCCCCGCGATCGCGCAGCATCAGATCCGCGTCGTGGCGACCGACAACGGCAAGCCGCCGCAGCGGTCCGTGCACACGATCGCGACCAGAGGCGCCGGCGTGGCGGAGGTGGTCGACGTCGACATGGTCGAAGTGACGGCGACCGTGCTGGACGCGAAGGGCAAGTTCGTGAACGGTCTGCCGCAGAGCGCGTTCCGCGTGTTCGAGGACGGCCAGCCCCAGAAGATCAAGCAGTTCACGTCCGAAAACGTGCCGCTCGATCTCGTCGTCGCGGTGGACGTCAGCGGCAGCATGAAGCCGTCGATGACGACGATGAAGGCGGCGGTGAAGGAGTTCGTCGCGGCGATCTCGCCCCGGGATCCGCTGACGCTGCTCGGCTTCAACGACTCCATCTTTCCGCTCGCGAAGAAGTCGACCGATCCTGCCGAGCGGATGCGCGCGGTCGATCGCCTGTCGCCGTGGGGCGGCACCGCGCTGTACGACGTGATCATCTCGGGCGTCGAGCTCCTGAGCCGCTCGTCCGGCCGCAAGGCGATCCTCGTGTTCACCGACGGCGAAGACGAGGGCAGCCACGCGTCGATCGCGGACGTCGAGAAGCGGCTGCTCGCGAGCGACGTCACGCTGTACATGATCGGCCAGGGCCGCGGCGTCACGATGGACAACCTGAAGAAACTGATGGAGCGGCTCGCCGCGTCTACCGGCGGGCGGGCGTTCGAGACGGAGCGAATCGCCGAGTTACGCGTGGCGTTCGAGGCGATGCTCGACGAGTTGTCGCATCAGTATTTGATCGGGTACGCGCCGACCAACGGCAAGCATGACGGCACGTTGCGGAAGCTGAAGGTCGAAGTGGACGGGAAGTATGCGGTGCGCGCGCGCGAAGCCTACCGCGCGCCCGCGCCGAAATAGGTGCCGGGCTACCGTGCAAACATTTGAGCCGGTTGGAGCGTCAAACATCCTGATATGGATGCCCTTGCCCAGGACCTGAAGTACGCGCTCCGCAAGCTGTGGGGCGCACCGGCGTTCACGCTGGCCGCGGTGGCGACGCTCGCGATCGGCATCGGCGCGACGGTCGCCATCTTCAGCACGGTCAACGCGACACTGCTGCGGCCGCTGCCGTACCCGCGCTCGCAGGAGCTGATCGCGGTACGAACGCGTTACACGGACGGCCGCGTCACGACCGGGCTCGTCGCGCCCGTCGAAGCGCTGCGGCTGAAGGAGGCGCGCGGATCGATCCTTCAGGTGGTGCCGCTGTCCTCGGCGCCCCTGGACGCGACGCTGCAGCGCGACAACGCGCCGCCCGTCAAGACCAACGTCTATTTCGTCGGCGACGGCTTCTTCGAGCTCTTCGAGCTGCCGATGGCGCTGGGCCGCGGCTTCACGCACGAGGAGCAGATGCCGTTCGTCCCCGTGCCGAACCAGCCGAACCAGCAGGGGCCGCCGCCGGTCGCCGTGATCAGCTACCACGCCTGGAAGGAATACTTCGGCGGCGATCCGGACATCGTCGGCAAGACGCTCCGCTTCACCGAGATCAACGTGCAGGCGATCGGCGTCGCCCATCGCGATCTCGACATGCCGCACGACGCCGATTTCTGGGCCAACGCGCGATTCAATCCGCAGGACGTCGGTCACGGGCAGCAGGCGGTGCTGCGCGTCGCGCAGGGCACGACGCTCGAGCGCCTGCGCAGCGAGATGGCGTCGGTAATGCAGGGCCTGGCGCGCGACTTCCCGCTGAGCGACGCCGGGCGCGAGTTCGTCGTCGAGCCGCTGATCAATTCCATCGTCGGCGATCTCGGACCGGTGCTCCTCGTCGTGTTCGCGTCGACGGCGCTGTTGCTGCTGCTCGCCTGCGTCAACGTGACCAACCTGCTGCTCGGGCGCGGCGCGGCGCGCGCGCGCGAAGTCGCCGTCCGCACGGCGATCGGCGCGAGCAACGCCCGGATCGTCCGCCAGCTGCTGACCGAGTCATTCGTCGTGACGATGCTCGGCGCGGTCGCGGGCCTGGCGTTCGCGTACGCCGCCGTGCGCGCGCTGCAGACGCTCGGCGCGTCGAAGCTGCCGCGGCTCGAGTCGGTGCCGTTCGACGCGAACGTCATGGCCTTCGCGTCGCTGGTGCTCCTCGTGTCGGCGGTGATGCTCGGCGTCGCGCCGGCCGTGCGTCTGTCGCGAACGGATCTCAAGACGCTGATGAACGAGAGCGGCCGATCGACGAGCGGCGGCCGCGGCACCGTCCGCATGATGGGCGTGATGACGGTGGCCGAAGTCGCGCTCGCGCTGATGCTCGTCGCCGGCGCCGGCTGGCTCGTCCAGAGCTTCTCGCGCCTGCGCGCGACCGATCCCGGGTTCGTGTCCGGCGGCCGGCTGATGGTGGACGTCAAGGCGGATCCGCAGAAGGTGCGCAACGCGGATCAGACGCTGGCGTGGACTCAGAACATCTTCGATCAGCTGCGCGCGGTGCCCGGCGTCAGCGCGGTGGGAGGCACCGTCGCGTTTCCGCTGCGCGGACAGCTCGACAGCTCGGTCCTGCTCCAGTTCCAGGGCGAGGCCTTCGATCCGGCGCACCCGCAGGGCGCGCGCCAGCGCCTCGTCACGCCCGGGTTCTTCGCCGCGATGGGCGTGCCGATCGTCTCCGGCCGCGACTTCACCGTGGACGACCGCCGCAACACGCAGCTCGTGACCATCGTCAACCGCGAGTTCGTGAAGCGGTTCATGCAGGGCAAGGACCCGCTGAAGGCGTCGTTCGCGTATGGCTATCCGAACATCAACACGCAGCGCATGTACCAGATCGTGGGCGTCGTCGGCGACATCCGCTACCGCACGATCGCCGAGGCGCCCGAGCCGAGCTTCTACGGCACGCAGGGGCAGTTTCCGTTCCCGCGCATGACGGCCATCGTCGCGACGAAGCTCCCGGACGCGACGACGATCGCGCCGAGCGTGCGGAACGCGATCGCCAGGCTCGAGCCGAACCTCGCGTTCGAGGTGGACAGCGTTTCGCGCTTCGTCGCCACGACGCTCAACCGCCAGCAGCTCGGGATGACGCTGATGCTCATCTTCGGGGCGACGGCGCTCGTGCTGGCCGCGGTCGGCATCTACGGCGTCATCGCGTATGCGTCGACCGAGCGACTCGGCGAGATTGCGACGCGCCTCGCGCTCGGCGCGACGCCGACGGAAGTGTTCTGGCTGATGATGCGCCGCGGGCAGACGCTCGCGATCATCGGGGTCGTCATCGGCCTCGCCGCCGCGTACGCCGGCGGACGCACCGTCGCCAGCATGGTCTACGGCGTCCACGCGTCGGATCCGCTGGTCCTGGCGGCGGCGACCGTCGTCGTCGCGCTGATCACGTTCGTCGCGACGGCGATTCCGGCGCACCGCGCATCGCGCACGGACCCTGTGCTCGTTCTGCGCGGCGAGTAGGGAGTCAGGGAATTCCTGATTTCCCGATTCGGTACAGCACGTGCCGCTGCAGCGGATGTCCTTCCGGCAGATTCGGATGATCGAAGTCGTCCGCCGGGTCGCGCGTCATTCCGAGTTTCTCCATCACGTGGCGCGAGCGCGCGTTTCTGACCGCGGTCATCGCGACGATTTCGTCGAGCCCGAGCGACTCGAAGCCGAACGCAAGCGCGGCGCGCGCGCCCTCGGTCGCGTAGCCCTGGCCCCAGTGATCGAAGGCGAGCCGGTAGCCGACTTCCACGCGGGGCATGAACGGCGCGTCGAACGGGGGAATCGACAGCCCGATGAAGCCGATGAACGGCGCGGCTCTGGCGACATCGATCACCTCGACCGCCCAGGGGCCGTACCCGTGACGCGCGAAGTGTTCGCGGATCTGCGCCATCGACGCGGCGCTTTCCTCCAGCGTCATCGTGCCTGGAAAGAATTCGCGGACGCGCGGGTCGGCGTTGAGCGCGGCATACGGCGCGAGATCGTCGTCGCGCCACTCTCGCAAGCGCAGCCGCTCCGTCGTCAGCATGGATGTCGCGTATGGTAGGATCGTGTGTTCCGGCGGCGCAATCGGCGCCGCCGTCGATGCACGGGCCGGTAGCTCAATTGGCAGAGCAGCAGACTCTTAATCTGCGGGTTGTGGGTTCGATTCCCACCCGGCTCA
>Ga0075425_100009159_pt1 | contig 10527 bp, 10 predicted proteins | sample SoiMethybrSBSTD4_FD_75300 | JGI IMG/M metagenome (GOLD analysis project Ga0075425, IMG submission 75300) | Bulk soil microbial communities from a Populus tree surrounding site in Tennessee, USA - Soil MetaG P. TD hybrid SBSTD4 | ecosystem: Environmental > Terrestrial > Soil > Tree plantation...
AATTCAGGTCGTGCTAGATCGTTGGGTACCAGAATCAACTAATGCTAACACTGCTACTGCGTCGTCAACAGCGACTGGTGGACAGATGTTCTTCCTACAGAGGAACATGAATCGTCTAGCATGGTTGAGACCAATGGTTCATCAGCTAGTCGGTAAGCGAGGCGACTCTGTTGCAGGTCTCGTTGTGGGTGAAGTTACTCTAGAAGTTCTAAACGAACTTGCTAATGGTCGTATTCTTTCTGTTAACAACAAGTCAGGCGTTACATAATAACGACTGAGTAATCGGGGTAGGGGCTTATGACCCCCACCCCTCTATGAATCTTAATAAGGTTTATAGAGGGGTGCCCCCACGAGGAAACAATGCCACAGAATCCAATTAAAGGATATACATCTAGGCAACAAGAGATGGATTTAACTGCGACTGTTGCTGGTATTGGAACAGCAGCGAATCCCGAAGAATTTAAAGATGATGCTGCTCTTCGTACTAGTGATGCGCCAAATAATTCACAATCAAATGGAGATAATCCATCAATGCCAATCTCTGTTCCCTTTGCTAATGGCAAAGATGTGAGGAAATAATTATGGGATATAATAATCCAAAACCAGGTGATGTCATTGCTAAATGGGAAATGGCTGAATCATATATGTGTACAGAATCTGGTCCTTCTGAAGGCGGAAAATCTAAGGCTGGAACTGGAATGGGGGATACTGATAAAGATAGACATTCAGTTCCTGGGAATCAAATAACTCAAGAAACTTTTAATGAAGCAGGAACCCCTCAGGGAGATAATCCGAATTATTCATTCGATGTATCTCTTCCACAAGAAGGAGATACAAGAGTTAAAGATACCTCTGGTTTTAGTCCTATTTTTCCAGGACGCCCCGGAATGCCTCATCAAGGAACACCTCATCATGGCTAAACGATTAAGTATTTTGAAAATAAAAGATAACAGGACTCCAGCTGAAAGTTTTTCAGAAGGAGCAGAAACTTCCCAAGAACAAGGACAAAGGGAAAGGAAATCTCTTCGAAAATTCACTGGAAAGAAAAATCTTTCTTCTAAAGAATCCCGTAATATAGTTGAGAGGAATTAAAATGGCTCGCAAACATATTGGTTTTGAAGCTGCTGCAAGAAAAGCCGCTGCTGGTGAGGGAGAATCTCTTGAAGCCGGTAAAGCTATGATTGCTGCTAGTACTCATAAAGCATCTAAAGCAGCAAAGAAAGCAAATCCAAGACTTAAAAAAGTTCACGGGGCTTAACATGTCAAATGGTGGGTTAAAAATAACACGAATAAAGGCTCAAAATAAAGAATATATGAGAATTCTTGATGAGACCCTCCATGATCCTAGATTAACCGCACGAACACCTCGAATTGCGTCTGTTGCTGAAGCTCGTTCTCAATACAAAAACTATATGAATACAATTCAAAAATTGGGCGCTCACACAGATGCAACTGGATTTGATCCTAAACGTTCATTTCAATATGTAGCAAATATTGATTCATCTATTTGGAGTGCCGTTCTTTCTGTTTTTGCTCGTTATGATGAAGCCGGAAATCTCATTGATGAAGGTCTTCTCTATAAAACTGATCCAAATGATGGACAAGTTAAACTTAATCGAGATTTCTTTTATGCCCTCTTGTCTGGTCCTTTAAAAGATTTTGATATGAGAGGAAAAGTCAGTATCGTCTAGAAAGGCGTACATGTCAGAACCACTTTATATTTGGGCTACAAATCGAGCACGAAATCCGAACGCTTGTCAGTACTATCGTCTAGACCTTCCTATGATGAATTTTCATAAAATGGGACTTGGTATATGTTATCAAGATGATGGTAGTAATGATGATGAAGCCCTTCGAGCTATGTTAACATCTGATGTGGCTATTTTATACTCAGTAGGAGGAGAAGGAGCATTACATCAAGTTAATACTATTCGAGATATAAAAGCAAATAAAACAGCAGATGATATTCTTAGAATTCCTCCTTTAGTTCTTTATGATGTTGATGATAATACAGATTTTGTTCATCCAATGAACTTCACGTTTTCCTATTTAGGAATTCGTTCATATCCAGATGCAAAATTACTTGAACCTGGAAATACTCTTGAATGGGAAGATGCTGATCATGAAAGACGGGTGCTTTGGGAAGATAAAGTAACAACTGGAAATGGTCTTCAATTTGACATAGCCCGTAATTTACATCAAATGAAAGTTCGTCATGAACTTATTCAAAGATGTCATGGAGCAACTGTTTCGACTCCCGCTCTTGCTTCATACTTTAAAGAAGTTATAGGCCAACCAAATACTTACGTATTTCCGAATTCCGTTGATCTTTCTCATTATGAATTTTATGATGTAGCCAGAAAAGACCCCTCTAAAATTCGAATTCTCTGGCAAGGATCAATGTCTCATTATGTTGATTGGTATCCCCTCCGCGAGGCAGTTCGAGAAATATCCCAAAAATATAAAAATCAAATTACATGGGTAATTTTCGGGGAATGGTTTGATTGGGTTCATGATATGATTCCTGATGAAATTGTAGAATTTCATCCTTGGACTCATTACCAAGCTTACAAACTTAAACGTGGACTTTTAAATATTGATATTAATCTTTGTCCTCTTGCTAATAATGCTTTTAATCGTTGTAAATCAGCTATTAAATGGTACGAAGGTTCTATTTGGAATCAACCTGAAGCAACTTTAGCAGCTAATACAGAACCGTATTTTGAGATTAAAGATGGAAAAACTGGATTACTTTTTAATTCTCCAGAAGAATTTGTTCAAAAACTTGGACAATTAATTGAAAATAAGGACCTTCGAACTAAAATTTCACAAAATGCTAAAAAATGGGTTTTAGAGAATCGAACACCAGAAAAAACTATTCCAGCTTTATATGATTTTTATACTGAACTCAAAGATCGACAAAAAAGCGAGTTAAATCCACGTATAGTTCTCGCTAGGAGATAAAGTGTCAAATTTATCAATAACCCGAGCAGATGCTAAAAAATATATTGCTCGCCCAGTTGGAGGAGCTGGATTACTAGATAGTCTAGCCATGGCTGAGGAAGCAATATTACGTGGTTTTGCTGATTGGCAAGATCGTGATTGGGAATTTCTTCTTCGAGATAATACTTCTACTTTTGCTGTCAATAATTGTATTTTAAATTCAGGAAATCCAGTTGTAACTGCTCCCTCGGCGTCGGTTTTTGATGGAATCAATGCAGGCATTACAGTAATTGGAACAAATATTCCAGCAAATACAACTGTGTTAAGTTTTACTCGAAATGCTGATCGTTCAATTGCATCTATTACACTATCTGCAAATCCAACAGGATCAACAACAACTACTTTAACTTTTGGTGGTTTAATTCCTGTTGTAGCAGGACAAACAGATTATAATCTTCCAACAGATTTTGGTAAACATTATGGAGTTCGATTTGTAAGTGCTCTTAAATGGCCTCTAGACTTCATTCGATTCAGAGATTGGAATAAAGTAACATTAGATCAAACAATTCAAGGAACTCCTGAAGCTTACACAATTTTTAATATTTCAAGTGCTTTAAGTCAAAATAAAGGAACCTTTCAACTTAGAATTTTAAGAGTTCCACAAAAATCAGATAGTATTCGTGTGGATTATTATCGTAGATTTGATGAGATGGCTGATCCTCTTGATATGTATGGTCCCTATCTTTATAAATTTTTAGATTATTGTCGAGGATTGTTAATTACAACCCGAAGAGGATTTGATGATCCCGCTTTAGCTCTTTCAGATTCAAATCGAGCTTTAGCTAAAGCTAAAGAAGATGATGAAAACGTAACTGAAGATGAAATAGTTCACATGAAATCCCAAATGGAGATGTGGCCTCAATACCGACTTACTTGGAATAATGGACCTTTCTATCCTGATTATGGTGGATGGTAATGCCTTTAATTACTGAATTTTTAAATGGTGGATTAGTTACAGTACGACATTCGGCTCTTTTATTTCCAGGTGAACTTCAAAGAGCAACGGATTGTGTTTATAGAGATAAAAATCCATCTATTCAACGTGCTCCTGGCCGAACTGTTTATAATGTAACTCCTTTATCAGGGGGACTTAAAGGTCTTGTTCAATTAACATTTGATCAAAATACAGATCAATTAATTGCATGGCCCCAAGGAAATGGAACAACCTCAAATCTTTATAAAAGTGATTTTACAGCATTAACAGGAACATTTTCAGTTATTACAGGACCAGGAACTATTGCTAATTGTATTACCATTAATCTTAATGCAACTGTAACTGCCCCGGCTGGATCATTTTTAAATATGCTTGTTGGTGTAAAAGTTTCTGGTCCAGGAATTTCAGCAGGAACTTACATCCTAACCGTTAATTCTGATACTCAAATTACACTTTCTCAAGCTGCAACAGCTAGTGCAACAGTAACATTGATTTTTGATGCTGGAATTGCTCTTTCAATGTCAGATACTGGAAAAGAACTCCTTGATATTGTTCAATGGCAAAGTACATTTTTTGTATTACCTCGTGTAGGAACAGTAAATAGATTATTTTGGAAACAATTTTCAGGAACAAATGCTCCTGAAACATTGATTATGCGTCCAGCAGGTCTTCAACCAATTTCTAATGCTCCAACAGTTTCAGTTCAAGCAGGACCAGCTTGGTCTGCAACTTTAGGGATTGGATATTACTGGTTTCTTATTACAGAAATTTTATTATCAGATAATTCCAATATTAATGATGTCGAAGCAGGATATGTTGCAAATGGTGGACAAGCTGTTGTTGTTTCAATTACAGATGTATCAAATCAATTTGTAAGAATCACTTTTCCAATAATTACAAATGATGGAACTAATGGAAAGAATAGAGCAACAAATTGGGGTGTTTATATGTCTTTTATTGGACCAGGAAAAGCCGCTTATCCTGATCCAACAAACATGCCTCCTGCTGCAACATTTAAACGAATTGCAAAACCTTCGATTGAAAACACTTCTCTTGATATAAAATTTACGAATACTTATCAAGATTATCTTCTTCCAACAGTTACAGGCGCAGGTCCAGACGCTCTTCCTCAATTTACAAATCCATCAGGTTTTACAACTATTGGTGGTGTTTTTGCTTTTGGTACCTCGGGGAGTGGGCAATCAGAAGAAAACGCTCTTTCTTCTTTTGGATTCTTGACTGGTGCTCCCTGGAACACATATACTGTAACTGGAATTGAAGTTAAAGTTGTGAGTCGTTCTCCTGGTCTTGGAACACAAGCTGGATATTGGATTTGGTTAGATCAAGGGCCAGGAGCAACTTCTAGTAATCGAAATTTCGGTGCTTCTACATATTGGTTTTTTTACCCTAAAATTTGGGGAGGACAATTTGAAAAATGGGGGATTTCATGGACTCCTGTGCAAATTGGAACTCTCCGTGTTATTATTCAAAAAAGTTACACAGCGAGTAACCAAGAACTTGATGTTGATTATGTGGCTGTTCGTGTTTATTACACTGGAGCTTCCGCTGCAGACGGTAGTATTAATCTAGACGGACCTCCTTACCAAGTTGTTACATATCGTTCACAAATTGGAACTACAGTTAGTGATCCTGCTAATTTCATTATTCCTTCTGCTTCAACAGGAGATATTTTCCAAGGATCACTTGTTTTAAATGATGTAACAAATCCTTCAACTTTAAGATATTCAATTGCTGGTGCTCCAGAATCCTTCCCAGCTCCTTATAAAATTGTTTTTGATTCTAAAAATAAAGATATTATTACATATATAAGACGAATTGGTCAAATTCTTTTAGTTGGGATGCGAGATTCAATTAAACGAGTTAATTACCTTCCTACTGAAGTGGATGCTGACTTTGGTAAAGGAATCGCCCACGAGGATATAGTGGTCGATCACGGTATTGTTGGTCCCCTTGCCGCAACTCTTTTCGATCTTAAAGGATCAGGAGTTGTATGCGGTTATGTTTCATATAATGGATTTAATTATACAGATGGAGTTTCCACACGACCGTTTAATCTTGATATTAAAATTGAAGACCTCGTAAATACAGACGCCCTTTTCACATCAATTCTTCGAGTGTATCCACGTGAAAAATGGTTAGTTTTTTATTATTGTCCCAAAAATGCTGCTGGTACTCATACAAAAAATACACGAGCAATAGTTTTCAGTTATAGTGCTGATAAAATTAAAAATGGAACATTCCTTCCAGTTACCGGCCCACTTTCAATTTCTGCAAGATCAGCGGCCTCAGCAAAATTAGGGGGCGTTCCTTATTTATTAACTGGACATCAAACGAACGGAACTGTATATATTGAAGATAATGGTATAATTCAACCATCTACATATCAAGTTCATGATGAAAATGATATCCTTGCTTCAGCTCCTATTGCACCATCAATTATTACTAGAAAAATTTATCCAGCAGGATATGATCAAGATACACAAGTTCAACGAACTTATATTTTGTATGATGCTTTAGGAACATATACTCAAATTCCTTGTACTCTTGTCTCGGGTTCAGCCGACATCTCTTCAAATCATTTTTTTGGACAAATGCTCATTGGAACATTTGTAAAGGGAGTTGGAATTCCTCCTCAAACAATTGTTGAATCAATTTTTAGTGATAGTGTGATAACTCTTTCTCAACCAGTTGAATTTACGGGAGATGTTACACTTGTATTTGATGATGGTACGATTTCAATTGGAGTTAGAGGATCAGGAATTTCCGAACCAGTTACATTGATTGATACAAAATATTTTTCTACTTTGACAGGAGATTTATTAGTTTCAGATCAAAATTGGTCTAAACAAGGAATTGAACTTCAAATTGAAAAAGTTTTTATTTCAGACGACATTAGTGTCGATTTAAATCAAGATATGAGAATTTATAATTTCTCTTACCTTGCCTCGGATGCTGGAACTGAAATGAATAGGGCAAATTCTTAATGCCAATTAGAGCACCGTTACCATTAGATAAAGATAGTCCAAGATGGATTTATGAGTCATTTCGTCGTCTTGAACTTGCTATCAATAATCAAGCTATCCAACTTGCTGCTGTTGACCGAGGCGAGGCCCCATCTGGTGGTGGGAATCCCATTCCTATTGATTTAAGCCAATATTTTTATCTTCCTGGTCGTTCTACAGGACAAATAGGTTTTGGTAGTAATTCTCAGTCTGTCCCTACAGGAACTGCTTTAGTTCTTCAAGGATTTAATCTTTTTACAGCTAGTAATGCAACAAATAATTCTGGTAGAATTGAACTAAAACAAGATTGTACAATTCGTACGGGAAATCTTCGAATTGTTGAACGTGATTCTACTTACACAAAAGGATTAAATATCGCTTTAGGAGTAAATCTTGCAAATGCAACAATTGATGGATCATTAAGAATAACTCCAGCTGGATCATCTGATAAATTTCTTTTATTAGAAAGTGCCTCAGTTGATACGGCATATGGAGCAAATAAAGATGATGTTATTTATCGTCGTTTAACTAGTCGTTTAACAGGAAATTTTATTCTTTTTGAAAGTTCAAATTCAATTGGTGGTGCCCGTGTAACGCTTTCAAGTATTCGAAAATCTGATGGAGCTTGGGTAGGTCCAATCGCTGCTGCCCCCGGCTCTGCAATTGAACATTCTGATACAACAGATCGTGATGCTTTTAATGTTTCATGTACTGCTAATGGAACAACTGCTTTAACCTCAGCCGCTTTATTCGGAGCAGTTCAAGTCGGTCATGTTATTTATGGTCCTGGTGTTATAGCGGGGACGACTGTAACAGTAGTGACTGATTCTAGTAATATTACAGTTTCAAATGCTGTAACAGCCGGAACAGAACCACAAACACGAACTTTTGCTTCAGATGATCATACTCAACTAATTCGAAAATTTGGTCCGACAGGTCAATTTATTGGTGCTCAACCGAATGGGACAATTATCGCCGGTGGTCTTCAAATTGGAACTCGATTTGGTGTCGGAACCGTTCTCCCAATCGCAGGTAATCGTGAAGTTGTACATGTAGAAGCTTTTGATTGGACAACAGGAACAGCATTAAATCTTGTTAATTTTAAAGCACAACATAGTGGGACTGGCACTGTAACTGGAACACACAAAGTTTTAATTATAAATAATACTGGTGCTCCACTAAGAACAGGAGGATCGCCTTCTTTTACTGGTATTGATATTACAATTTCACCAATTGTCCCTTCTAGTTTAACAGATAATATTTTAATTGGTGCAAATTTTAGTGCTCTTCCTAATATCGGTTCTGGTTCCGCAGTTAATGAAATTGATGGTATTAGTGGAGAAGCAGGAACTTCTTCAGCAGGAACTGTAACATTAATTCGTGGTGCAACTTATACTCTCCGTCCCGGTCCTGCGACTGTTGGAACTATGAAAGGAATTGATGTCCTTCTTAGTTCTACTACATTATTAACTGGTACTGTAACAAATGCTATTGGAATTGATTTAGACACTTTTGTAACTCCGGCAACAGTCTCTGGTGGCGGTGCAGTTACAAATTGGTTTGGAATTCGTCGTACAAATACTCTCCCTGCTGCTGTTACAAATAAATTTATGTTGTATCTTCTTATTGATGCTCCTAATATTATTGCAGGACCAACTAAATTTGGTTCTACAACAACACCAACTCATTTTGTTGAAATTTCAGGTAGTACAGCAACTAAAGCTTGTATTAAATTATTTCCTGGTTCAACATTAACAACTCCAGTAGAAGGAGCTATTGAATATGATGGTGCTCGAATTTATTTTACAGATGGTGGCCCAAATCGTCGAACATTAGTATATTCTTCTGATACACATAATCTTTTATCTTCAACTCACGGTGATACAACAGGAGCAACTGTTGTTCGTGGTGATTTAATCACTGGACAAACAGGTCCAGTTTGGGCACGTCTTGCTCTTGGTGCTTCTGGAAAATTTCTTAAGAGTGATGGCACAGATGCAATTTGGGCTGACCCTCCAACCGGAACTGGAAGTGGTGGAACTTCAAGAGTATTAATTCCTGCCGCTGCGATTGAAGGGTTTCGTGGAATTACTCATGTTGTAGTTGTAGCAAGATCAAGTGGTTCAAATGGAACATATTATCCAATGCCACTTATTAATACTGCTGATGTTATTCTTCAAACAAGTTTTGTTGTACCAGCAGACTTTGGTTCCCTCACAGCATTTAATATCTGGATAACTCCATCTGATAGTTCATCTGGTAACATGAAGATTAAATTTGGTTACCGAACTGTAGCAGATACAGGAAGTGCAACAGCGACAACAACACTAAATACAAATACTATTGCTGCTGATGCTGTGTCCGCAGATAGAATCCAAGTTGAAGCGATGGATTTAACTAGTATGCCTTCACTTTCAGCCGGGAATCATGTATTTATTGAATTTCAACGAAATGCTAGCTCTGATGCGACAGATACATACGAGAACCAAGTTAATGTGATCGCATTTGAGATGGTTTATACGAGAGCCTAATGCCAACTAAAGCACAAGCTAAGACAGGAATTGATAATGCTGTTGTAGATGTAAAATCTGATATTGATAATATCCTTCCGACTGGCGTAAATATAAAAGACGGAAGTATTAATTTTAATCCAAGAGTTTATAATTTTACTCTAGATGCCGGGAATAACCAAGCACAAGCAATTTCGTGGGCAAATACAATTATCTCAAATTTAAACACTGCTGGACGAACAGGAATAATTAATCGCCAAGATCGACGCGGTGACGATGTTCGAAATAAAATGATTTTAATTAGTGAAGCAAAATTACAAATCTTAATTGTCAATTTTTAAGGAGATATCATGGGTCCAGCAGCAATAATCCTTGCAGCCGCATCTCTCGCCGGAGGAATTCTTGGTGGGAAAAGAAAACAAATTGATATCAATTGGTTACGTCAAAATTTTGGACCAGATGTAGTTAATGAAGAAACAGTAAGGCTCATGAATGATCTCATTAATAGTCCATATGGTCAATCATTGATGGCTAATGCTTCTGAACAAGGACAACAATTTGAGCATGACACAAATCGTGCTGCAGCAGCTGCTGGATTCGGTGCGGGTGGAGGAGCAGAAAGTGGTTCAAGTGTTTTTGCTACCTCGGCAGCGAAAGGAGCAGGGTCTGCCCTCCAGCGAGGAGTCAGTAGTGACTTTTATAAGATAGCTCTTCCAATGGCTCAAAAAATGGTTTCAGATCGAATGAGTGCCTATCTTGGGAATTTAGAAGGATACCAAGATAATAGTGCTCGTTTATGGCAATCAATTGGTAATGCTGCTGGAACTGCTGGAGCTATGATTCAACCAGGAACACAAAAACCTTCAGCGCCTGGAGGTTCTGAGCCTTATACATCAAATATGTCTTTGTGGAATCCTAATACAGGAGATATTAATCCTTATGATCAATTTGGAACATCATTACTTCCTGCTGCAAAACTTCCAAGTGTTCAACCAATTTTACCTTTAAGGTCAAGTAGATTCTCAGGAATGCAAGGTGCTATTCAACCAAGGACAGC
>Ga0075425_100009160_pt1 | contig 10527 bp, 13 predicted proteins | sample SoiMethybrSBSTD4_FD_75300 | JGI IMG/M metagenome (GOLD analysis project Ga0075425, IMG submission 75300) | Bulk soil microbial communities from a Populus tree surrounding site in Tennessee, USA - Soil MetaG P. TD hybrid SBSTD4 | ecosystem: Environmental > Terrestrial > Soil > Tree plantation...
ACGCGGGTCAAGTCGCGACTCGGATCGCAGCACCGTTCGCTCGCTCGGGCCAGTGCCTCGATCGTAGTGACCGCTTCCCTAACCCCAACACTCGCGAGCCAGCAGCCAGCCGGCGGCTGCACCGAAGGTGTTACAGAGCACGTCCACAGTCGCGGTAGTCCGGCCGGGGATGGCGAGCTGCAGTAGTTCGACTCCGACGGAGAGGACCAATCCGGCCACGACGGTCCGGCGAAGGGGCCAGCCGAAGGACCAGAGCACCGCGGAGAGCAGGGCGAAGAGAGCAACATTGCCCACGACGTTTACGGCGTTGAGTTGTTGCGTCGTCCAAGGTGCAAGCTCGACTCGGTTCGGCCCGCCAGTCGGACGGAGGGTCACGCCGAAGACGAGTGCCAGCGAGGCGGCAAGCGCTGCGAGCTGCAAGAGCCTCCTCACTCGCCGCGTTCTACATGTTCGCGTCGCCGGTCGACGGGCACCCAACATATGGGGATGCCGGCCTATCCGTTCATGCCGAAGTCGAACCGGTACTCGGAGGCCGGACGGTTCTGGCAGCTACCGCTTTCGGATGGCAGGTACGGGTGCGGTCGGGTGATGGCGGTACCCGCCTGTGGTGCGAAGGACAGGGTCGGTTTCGTGGCGGTCGCAGGCTGGATCGGCTCTTAGCCACCGACCGAAGCCACGATCGCCGGTGCGCCCGTGCTGCTCCAGGCCAAAGCCCACTTCGAGACGATCTCCAAGACAGGCGGAGGGCCGAGGGTTAGGAGAGTCGAAACAGAATCAGGAGAATAGGTGGGTCTCGGTTCGCATCCCCATCCCCGCGCCCGCGGCCCGCCTCTCTCTTCGTCGTACAGCCTAGATCGCGCTGCGCCATACGCACGAAGCACACTGCCTAGCCTTGTGGCTGGTCCGGCCGAGGTGGGCGTTGAGGCGGTCGTGCGCTGGCCTAACAGTTCTCGGCGTTGGCTTCGGAGTGCAGTTCGGCGCGCTGTTCGTCTGAAGGCTGACTAAATGCTGACTATCCCAGCAGGCCGAAGCCGCGAACTCAATCGGGGCGGCCGGATTCGAACCGGCGACCTTTGGTCCCCCAGACCAACGCGCTAACCAGGCTGCGCCACGCCCCGCAGCGAAGAGAACCGTAGCTCACGCGGGACCGTTCGTCGGCCCGCTGGCGTACACCAAGCATGCGCAAGATCGTGGCTTTCGCGGCCGTAACCGCTGCACTCCTCGTCCCCTCCTCCGTCGCTGCGACGGCCGGTGAGCGGCCCGTCGCGCTCGTCGTCGCCGAGGCTTCGAACGAGGTCTTCGCCGTCTCGCTCGGGCCGAATGGCGGCCATGTGCTCAAGCGTGTTCGCCTCGACGACCCGCTGATGGTGGCTTCGCCGCTGCACGGCCCGGCGGTCGTCGTGAACCCGCACGGCAGCGTGACGCTGCTTGGCTGGCACAGTCTTCACCCGCTCAAGGTCCTCCGCGGCTTCCGCCGGCCTGAGGTCGCGGCGATCGCGCCCGGCGACCGGTACGCCTACCTCTCCGACGCAGGCAGCGGCGACGTGGTCGTGATCGACCTCGAGCGGCGAGCGATCGTGCGGAGGCTCTTCGTCGGCTCCCTGGCCCACCACCTCGACTTCAGTCCGGACGGGCACCGCCTCTGGGTCTCGCTGGGCGAGACGGCGACGACCATCGTCCGCCTGGACACGTCGAACCTCCGGCACCCGCGCGTCGTTGGCCGAATCCATCCGCGCGTGACCGCCCATGGCATCGAGTTCTCGCCGAACGGGAGAACCGTGTGGGTCAGCTCTTCCGCAGCGCCGTTCGTAACGGTGTTCGACGCGGCGACGGGCCAGGTGCTGCGCAGGATCGCCGCGGGAAAAGGGCCGCAAGAGATCGCGTTCTCGGGCAAGCGTGCGCTGGTCACGAGCGGGTACGGCTCCTCTCTCGAGGCCGTCTCATGGCGGACGTACGGACGGCACGGCTCGGTGTCGATGCCCTATGGCTCCTTCAACCTCGCCACCCTCGGCGGGAAGGTCGTGACGAGCTCGGTGCTGACGGGCTACGTCACAGAGCTCGACGCCGGGACGCTGAAGCGCATGTGGACGACGAAACTCGCGCCGGTTACGCGCTACGTCGCGATCTCGGTCTGGCCGCGCTAGCCGATCTGGAGGTCGCGCACGGTGGCACTGCGCGGGACCGTTAGCAGCGTCGTGTGTCCAGCGACGAGAGTCCGCCCTCGCTGGACGACGACGAGCTCCGGCGTAATGGCCTTGACGATGCCGTCCGCTCGGGAGGAGCCACGGGGGGCTCCATCCGGAGCGAACACGCGAATCAGGGCCGAGTTCAATCCGGGCACCGCGACGGCCAACCGGCCCTTCAGCCAGCCGAGGGCCTCGACACTCGTGCTGTTGATGTGCCGGTGGGCCGAACTGTTCACGAGCGACACGCCTGTCGGCCCCTCCAGGGCGAGCGCATCTCCCGACGGTGCGAACGCGACCGCGGTCACAGGCGGGTGGACCGCGACGACCCGTCTCGACTCGTGCCCGACGTCGTAGACGACCGCGCGGCCACCTCCTCCCACGTAAGCAAAGGAGAGTGAGTCGGCCCGCCACGACGGCCTCACCGCCCGCACGGAGCGGTCGATCGGCGTGTCGTTTACCCCGTTCCCGTAGATGACGTGCAGCACGAAGCGACGTCCGGCGTGGACGACGTACGCGATGCGGAAGCCGTCCGGCGCCCAGGCGATCGCCACGACCTTCCCGCCGGCGGGATGCGACCAGGCCCGCCGTCCGTCCGGCGCTATGGCGACGAGGGAGTCCCCGCTGCCAACGGCGACGTAGAGCGCGCGTGGTGAGAGAGCTGCAGCCGATGCCGGTAGCTGTGTACGGCCGCCACGAGTGGCGACCGACAGTTGGCCGTTCACGATCGCGGCGACGCCGTTCGCTCCCTTCGGGAGCCTGAGCTCGGGTGCAGGAGGAGGCGGCTTCGACTTCGCGCCGATGCTGACGTGCAGGGCACCGGCCGCAGCGAGCGAGCCGGCCGCGATCACGAGCAGGACCACGGCCCCGGCGAAGACGAGGGCGGCAGCGCGCATTCCGCGCCGAGGGGCGGCGACCGGCCGGAGCACACGCAGCGCCCGATGCAGCGCCTCCTCCCCCGCTCCCGGATCAGGCTCAGGGGCGTCGGCGAGCATCCCTTCGAGCCGCCGCTCGAGCTCACTCGACATGCTCGACCTCCATGGTCTCGCGCAGCTGCTCGAGAGCCCGCGCGAGGCGTGAGTTGACGGTCCCGACCGGAAGATCGAGAGCTTCGGCGACCTGCTTCGGCGTCATCCCGACTCCATAGCGCAGGACGACGACGACTCGCCGCTCGAGGGATAGATCGGCCACCGCGCCGAGAAGACTCCGGTCTCCCGCGGCATGGGAAGGCGCAGAGTCGGGCGTGTCGGGCAGCTCCTCGTCGGAGAGGCGCCGCTCTGCCCGCAGCAGGTCGAGCGCCCGGTTCGCGACGATCCGGTGCAGCCATGGGCCGAACGGCCGGCGCTCGTCGAAGCGCCCGAGCGCGGCGAAGGCGCGCTCGAACCCGTCTGCGGCCACGTCGTCCGCAAGGGAGTGCCGCCCGGTGATCGCGAAGGCGGCACGCCAGGCATCGCGCCAGTAGCGGCGAAACAGCAATGCGGCGGCTTCGCGGTCGCCACGACGCGCCCGCCGCACGAGATCTCGGTCACTCGGTTCACGCACTCCTCTGCAGTTTGTACGCGCGAGCGGCGCTTGTACGTCCTGCAAATTGGAATAGTCCCTCCATGGACGACTGGACCGAGCAGGACGACGCGCTCGTGCGGGAGTTCGAGCTGCCCTCGTTCCCTGCCGCCATCTCCTTCGTCGACCGGCTTGCCGAGCTGGCGGAGAGTGAGGATCACCACCCCGACATCGACATTCGGTACCGGCGCGTCACCGTTCGCTGGACGACGCACTCCGAGGGCGGGATCACCGAGAAAGACCGCGAAATGGCGGAGCGGACCTCGGCCCTTGCCGCGGCGTAGCGCGCAATCGCGCCGGTAGAAGGTAAGACCATGCCCGCGCCGGACACTAATCCTGATGTGAGCGCATTGGCCGCAGCCCCCGGGCTCGAGGAATGGCACCTCGACCTGCAAGCGGAAGGCGCACGCGGCGAGGCTGCCGTGGCGCATCTCCATGGGCTGCTCCTGCGGGCCGCCCGCTTCGAGGTGTTCCGGCGGCGCGGCTCTCTCTCCGAGCTCTCTGCGGTCGAGCTGGACGAGCTCGCCCAGGACGCCGCCGACGACGCCGCGGTTTCGGTTCTGCGACGGCTCGACGACTTTCGGGGCGAGAGCAGCTTCCGGACGTGGGCGTACAAGTTCGCGCTGCTCGAGGCGGCCGTGAAGGTGCGCCGCCGCGCCTGGCGGGACCGCGGGGTGACCCTCGAGCCCGAGCACTGGGAGAGCCTCGCCCACACGGGGCCCGGCCCGGACGACGACGCGGAGTACGGCGAGCTGCTCGAGGCCGTCCGCGAAGGGATCCGGACGGCGCTGACGCCGCGGCAGCGCCAGGTTCTCGTCGCGGCCGTACTCGAAGGTGTGCCCATCGACGTGCTCGCGGAGCGCCTCGACTCGAACCGGAATGCGCTCTACAAGCTGCTTCACGACGCGCGGCGGCGCCTGCGGGCGCATGTCGCCGATGCTGGATTCCCGGAGGTGAACGAATGACCGGTCGCGACCTGGATCCGACTCTCAAGCGCCTGCTCGGCAGCGGCGAGCCGGAAATCGGCTGCGACGAGTGCTTCGCGCAACTCGACCGCTACGTCGAGCTCGAGCTCGCAGGCGCTCCCGCCGACGAGCTCGTCCCGGGCCTGCGCGCCCACCTCGTCGGCTGTCCTGCGTGCGCAGAGGAGCACGAGAGCCTGCGCGCGCTGCTCGAACTCGATTCCGTCTCCTGAAGAGAGGTTCAGCGATGAACACAACCAAGTACCTGATCGTCGGTGCCGGAATGACCGGCGACATGGCGGCAAAAGGCATTCGCGAGCACGACTCCGAGGGCTCGATCACGATGATCGGCGCCGATCCGCACCCCACGTACAAGCGGCCGCTACTGACGAAGGGCCTGTGGCAGGGCGCAGCCGAGGAGAAGATCTGGCGCGAGCCGGCCGAGAGTGTCGAGCTCGTCACCGGCCGGCGCATCGTCTCGCTCGACCTCGCGGCGCACACCGCCACGGACGACTCCGGCGAGGAGTACTCGTGGGAGAAGCTCCTGCTGGCCACCGGAGCGCAGCCGCGCGAGATTCCCGGCGCGGAGGGTGTGATCTGGTACCGCACGCTCGACGACTACCGTCGCTTGCGCGAGATCACTCAGGAGGGATCGCACGTCGTCGTGATCGGCGGCGGCTTCATCGGCTCAGAGATCGCCGCCGGTCTCGTCAACAACGGGCGCCGCGTCACGATGCTCTTCCCGGAGCCGGGGATCGGCTTCCGGCTCTTCCCGCTCGGGCTCTCGCAGTTCGTCGCGGAGTACTACCGGGAGAAGGGCGTCGACGTGCGCACCGAGGAGCTCGTCAAATCGGCCTCGGGCAACCGCGTCGAGACCGAGTCCGGCCTCACGCTCGAGGCGGACGCGGTCGTGGCCGGATTGGGCGTGATCCCGGACACCGAGCTCGCCGAATCTGCGGGGCTCGAGACCGCGGACGGAATCGTCGTCGACGAGTACGGGCGCGTAGCCGGGTACGAGGATGTCTTCGCCGCCGGCGATGTCGCTCGGTTTCCCGTCCGCGCGCTCGGCACGACGCTGCGGATAGAGCACGAGGATCACGCGAACTCGCACGGCAAGGCCGTCGGCGCGAACATGGCCGGCGCGGCCGCTCCGTACGACTACCTGCCGTTCTTCTACTCCGACCTCTTCGACCTCGGCTACGAGGCGGTCGGGCAGGTCGACTCCCGCCTCGAGGTGGTCGAGGACTGGCAGGAGCCGAACCGCAAGGGCGTCATCACATACGTCGAGGACGGCAAGCCGCGCGGCGTGCTGCTCTGGAACGTGTGGGACAAGCTCGACGACGCACGCGAGCTGATCCGCGCCGGAGAGGGAGCCCTTGCCGTCTAGCGCCCTCGCCCGGTCGCGCAAGCCGCGGCGCGGGACGGAGCTTGTGTGCGAGAAGGTCTTCCGGCCGCTCGCGCACCCGCTCGTCCTCCTGTTCGCGCGCCTCCGCGTGCCGCCGCCGCTTGTCGTCGTTGCCTCGGGCGCGGCCGGTCTCGTGGCCGCCGTCGAGCTCGGGCGCGGCTCGCTGCTCGCTGCCGCGGTTCTCGTCCAGCTGAAGACGCTGCTCGACAACGCAGACGGCCAGCTCGCGCGTCTCACGGGCCGGACGAGCGCCTTCGGCCGATACCTGGACTCCGAGGTCGACCTGCTCGTGAACGCGGCGCTCTTCGCGGCGCTCGCCGGGACGGCCGGGCGGCCGGCGCTCGCACTCGCCGGGTTCCTCGCGCTCACGAGCGTGCTCAGCCTCAACTTCAACGCCGAGCGGCTGTCCCGTACCGCTTCCGCCGAGCCTGAGGCGGAGGGACGTGGGACGGCGCTTCTGCGCGGGGTCTACGGCCTCGTCTACGCGCCGCAGGACCGGCTTGCGGAGTCTCTGGTCGCACGGCGGCCTGCGCTCACGAGCCCGGTTGCGGTCTCGCTCCTCGCGAATCTCGGCATGTCTACGCAGCTCGCCGCGTTTGGCCTTCTGATGGCACTTGGACATCCGCTCTCCTTCGCCTGGGTCGCCCTGGCGGAGGCTGTCGTAGTCGCAATCGCGCTCCTCCCACGGCGCGCGCCCAGAACACAGGAGGAGATCGCGTGAGCAGTAACGTCTTCGAGCTTCCCGCCCACCCCGGCGAGGAGGCCCGCGATCTTTCGCCCGCGGACTGGGAGCGTCTCGAGCGCAACGCCGCCGAAATCTTCGAGGCGCTCGGGCTCGATCTCGACACGCCCGGTACGCGCGACACGCCGCGGCGGTTCGTGCGGGCGCTCTTCGACGCGACCGCCGGCTACGACGGCGATCCGAAGCTGCGCACGGTGTTCCCGGCGGAGCGGCCCGAGGGCGTCGCGGGACGCCACGCGCAGATCGTCGAGGGCCCCGTCGGCTTCTACGCGCTCTGCGAGCATCACGCGCTTCCGTTCCATGGTCGTGCCTACATCGGCTATGTCGCCGGCGACGAGATCCTCGGCATCTCGAAGCTCACGCGCCTCGTGCGGCTCTACGCCCGCCGCTTCACGGTGCAGGAGCGTCTGGCCGAGGAGATCGCGGACGGGCTGCGCGAGCTTGCGGGGGCCCGCGGCGTTGCGGTCAGGCTCGAGGCGGCGCACATGTGCACGGCCATGCGCGGCGTCGAGGAGGACGGCTCGGTCACCGTCACGACGGTGTGGCGCGGCCTGTACGACGAGGACGAGTCGCTGCGCTCAGAGTTCCTTACGCTGACGCGGTGATCGAACCATTCACGGTCCTCGCCGAAGACGAGGGCCTGCCCCGCTGGGACGTGCCGGAGGCGCTTGCCGAGCTCTACGGCGACGCGATCGGATTCGACGAGCCGTGCGTCGTCGCGAACTTCGTCGAGTCTCTCGACGGCGTCGTGGCCGTGCCGCGGCTACCGCGCTCGCACGCGGTGATCGGCGACGAGAGCGAGGCGGACCGGTTCGTCCTCGCACTGGTTCGCGCCTGCGCCGATGCGGTCGTCGTCGGCTCGGGGACGCTGCTCGCCTCACCGAAAGGCACGTGGCGGATCGACCGCGCGTATCCGCCCGCTGCGGACGCGCTGGCCGAACTGCGGGCTCAGCGCGGTCGCTCGAAGCAGCCGCTCGTGGTCGTCGTCACCACCGGCGCCTCGCTCGACCCGGCCCACCCGGTGCTCGAATCGGGCGCTCTCGTGCTCACGACCGCTGGAGCCGCGTCGCGCGTGCGGGCGGCTGTTCCCGGAGCGTGCGAGGTACTCGCAGTGAACGACGCCGAGACCGTCGACCTCGCGCGCGCGTTCGAGCTGCTGCGCGACCGCGGCTGTCCCGTCGTGCTCACGGAAGCCGGCCCGACGATGTTCGGCTCGCTCGTGGCCTCGCGGCTCGTGGACGAGCTCTTCCTCACCGTCTCCCCCGTCCTCGTCGGACGGGCCACGACCGCGCGCCTCGGTCTCGTCGAGGGAGTCGAGCTCGTCCCGCAGACCCGAGTCGCCGGCCGGCTCCGTTCGGTGCGGGCGCACGGCTCGCACCTCTTCCTGCGCTACTCGCTGGGCTAGCTGCGCCGGTTGAGCTGGCGGTAGAGGCGGTCGATCAGGGCCGGCATCGCTTCGAGCCGGTCCGTGATCATCCGCAGCCGGTACTCGCGGAAGTGCTCCGGCTCGACCTCGAGCGCGCCGGCCAGTGTCGCCACGACGTCGTTCGAGGGAACGGGACGGTTCCCGTGCACGAGGTGGTTGAGGTAGCCGGCGGAAAGTCCCGTGCGCCCCGCGAGCTGCCGGTACGTGACACCTTGCTCGTCCATCAGGCGCTGGACGGTCTCGCCGAATCCTTCCTCGCTGAATCGGCGTCGCTTTGCCACTACCTAGGTCTCCTTGCCCAGCTCGGCAACATCTAATCGGTTCTCGGCGCCGCTTGCGCGATCCCGCACGTCGACCTTGCCGTCCTCGAGGCTCTTGCGGCCCGCCGTGATGCGGGTCGGGCAGCCGATCAGGTCGGCATCGGCGAACTTCTCCCCCGCCCTCTGGTCGCGATCGTCGACGAGGACGTCGAGCCCGGCCGCCGAGAGCGCCTCTGCCGCCTGCAGGGCGATCTCCTCGGCGCCGGGAAGTGCGACGACGTGTGCGTCGTACGGCGCGACCGCTTTCGGCCACACGATCCCGTTCTCGTCGTGCGACTGCTCGACGACCGCCGCCATCGTTCGTGCGAGACCGATGCCGTAGCTACCCATGACGAGCGGCTTGTCCCTCCCGTCCTCGTCCAGAAACGTCGCGCCGAACGCCTTCGAGTGGAAAGTGCCGAGCTTGAAGATGTGGCCGACCTCGATCGCCGTCCGCACGCGGAGCGTGCCGCCGCACTCCGGGCACGCGTCACCGTCCTTGGCCTGGCGGATGTCGGCGAAGGTGGGTTCGTAGTCCCGCCCCGCCTGGACGCCGCGGAGATGCTTGCCGTCCTCGTTCGCGCCCGCGACGTACTGGCCCTCGCGGAGCGCCTCGTCTGCGATCACCTCGACGTCGATACCGACAGGTCCGAGCGAGCCTCCACCGGCGCCGAAGGCTGTGCGGATCTCGTCGTCCGTAGCGGGACGGAAAGCGGCCTCGAACAAGGTCTCGAGCTTCTCGGGGCTGAGCTTGTCGTCGCCGCGCACGAGCGCGAGCACCAGCCTGTCGCCGGTGACGACCGGGAGCGCCTTCGAGGTGGCGGACTCAGCGATCCCGAGCAGCTTCGCGACGTCCTCGATCGTGGTCACGCCCGGCGTGTCGACCGCCTCGGGCGCGTCGAGCGCCGGCGGCAGCTCGGCGGGAGGCGGCGCGCCGCGCGCGGCCTCGACGTCGGCGAAGTAGTCGCCGTTCTCGCAGCGCATCAGCTCGTTCTCGCCTGACCCCGTCGGAGCGAGGAAGCCGAGCGACTCTTTCCCGCCCATGGTCCCGGACTCCGCTTCGACGAGATACGCCTCGAGCCCGCAGCGCTCGAAGATCCGCGCATACGCCTCTGCCTGGGCCTTGAATGCCACGTCCAACGCGGCCTCGTCCACGTCGAAGGTGTAGGCGTCCTTCATGATGAACTCGCGGAGGCGCAGGAGTCCACCGCGCGGCCGCGGCTCGTCCCGGTCCTTGGTCGAGAAGTGGTACCAGGCCTGCGGCAGCTGTTTGTACGACTGGATTTCGCGCGCGAGGAACGTCATCGACTCCTCGTGCGTCCACGAGAGCACGAACGGCCGTCCGCCGCTGTCTTTGAGGTGGAACAGGATCGGGACGTCGATGCGGCCGGTCGTCTCCCAGAGCTCGGCCGGCGTGAGCGTCGGGGCACGCATCTCCTGGCCGCCGATGGCGTTCATCTCCGCGCGGATGATCTGTTCGATCCGCATGTGCACGCGCCAGCCGAGCGGCAGCATCGCCCACAGCCCGGCACCGATCTGGCGGATGAAGCCGCCGCGCACGAGCAGCTGGTGCGAGGCCGCCTCGGCGTCGGCGGGCGCGTCGCGCAGGGTCGGCAGGTAGAGCTTTGAGGCTCGGGCGATCATCGCTGTTGTCGCCCTAGGCTATTCGAGCGGGATCAGCGAGGCTTCGGCCATGGCCAACGCGGCCGGCTTCGCCATCTTGAGGCGCTTCGGCCGGTGCATCCCCTCGGCGATCCACTTGTCGATCTCGTGGAAGAGCTCGTCGATCAGGATGTCGGAGCTGACCTTCTTCAGGACGCGGCCGTGCGCGTAGATGAAACCGACGTCGCGTCCGCCCGCGATGCCGAAGTCGGCGTCGCCTGACTCGCCGGGGCCGTTGACCGCACAGCCGAGCACCGCGACCTCGAAGTGCTGCGGGTAGTCCTGCAG
>Ga0075425_100009163_pt1 | contig 10524 bp, 7 predicted proteins | sample SoiMethybrSBSTD4_FD_75300 | JGI IMG/M metagenome (GOLD analysis project Ga0075425, IMG submission 75300) | Bulk soil microbial communities from a Populus tree surrounding site in Tennessee, USA - Soil MetaG P. TD hybrid SBSTD4 | ecosystem: Environmental > Terrestrial > Soil > Tree plantation...
ATTGACGGCGCGGCACTGCCGCTGACAGTGGTAGTACGCGTAGTGGTCCTTCCGGCCTTTCGACCAGCTTCCCGTGAGGGGACGTCCACACGTTTCGCAGTGGACGAAACCACGCAATGGGCGTTCCTCTCCCCCTTCATCCCTCAGCAGTATCGGAACAGCGAACCGCGCGCCTTGCTGAGGCAATGTTGGGACGCATGACCAGGGTGAAGGGAACCCGCCGCCGTAGCTATCCCTCGCGAACCGAGTGTTCGTCATGCTCGTTGACGTGGCCTCCGTGCCCCTTTACGCTGGCTAGCAACGCGTGGGCGTGAACGGTAGCCATGTTTGATATCGTCGGCGATATCACCAATGTCCAGGTGATCGCGACCGGACGGGGCATCCGGCGGCTGAAAACCCTACGAAAGCGGCACGGCGGTAGGCGTTGGCGGAAACTCAAAGGTGATGCTACCGTTCGCTTAGCGAATGGAACGCTGCGTCGAGCCGAGATTCACTGGTACGAGGCTCACGGCGTGGGCAAGAAAGGTCTGAAGATCAAGCGCTTCCTGGATTGACGCCAATGAGAGTTCAACAAGCAACCGGTTCGTTCGCGCTGTGTGTGGAAGACGGCGGCATGGAGGACCTTGAGGCTCGCAAGGTCTACCAGGTGCTGCCCGACCGCGAAGCCAATCGCGAAGGCTACGTCCGCGTCATCGACGAATCCGGCGAGGACTACATGTACCCCTCCGACTTGTTCGTTCCGGTGAAGCTGCCAGCGGCTGTGGTTCGGCGATTCAAGAGGCGAACTGCAGTGGGACCATCCACCGCGCGCCGTTCGATTCGACGAGCGGGCTGACGTCGTCAACGGATCCCGTGATCGCGCTTTCCACGGGAAACGACGACCCTTGGGCTCATCGAATGAGTAAGGCCACTCGCGACGCACAATCGACAGTTGGCGACAAGGGCCGGGTTGCTGGCTGGTTTGTGATCCGAATCTCTTGCGGCTGCCCTAAGACCATGATCACGCACCGGTTCCTGAAGACCGGGCCCGCTACTTGGTCATCTGCGTGAACCGCACGCACTTCCTCAACGACTGGATGTTCGGCTTCGTCAACATGGTTAGCGGAGACGGCAGCGACAACGGCGGCGATCGGTAGGTCTACACTCAGGGGCCGGCGCAGAGCCGGCTCCGGCCATTCCACAAATCCTCCCCCAGGATCGCGGCGCAGCAATTGCCCTTGGCCGTGTCCGGTCGTCGCGCGGACGATGGTCGTATGCGCGCGCGACTCGAAAGGAGAAACCAAATGCCCGCTCTAGGCAAAACGCTGATCGCAGCCGTATTACTGCTGGGCTCCTCGGGACTTGCGGCCGCAGACCCTATAGTCATCACGCGCGACGCGCGCAGCGTCAGCGCCCAGGCCTTCATGCAGGCCTGCATCTCCCAGTCCGCCGTGGTGGGAGCATGCGATTTCCCCCTGCCACCCAGTACCGCGGCAGCAGAGCGCCACCAAGGGGACGAGTTGAGCGTCGCGCCATCGGCCAGCGGCGGCTTTGGAGGGAACATAAGCACCTTTGCCATACTGCTCAGCGACATCTCCGATCCGCGCCATATAACGGGACACGGGAGCACTGCGGTCGAAATGTCGATCGGCGGAGTTCCCGACTTCCAACTGACGTGGCATCCTGGAAACGCCAGCGCCACCGCCGAGATGAACTTCGAGGTCGACTTCCGTCTGGATTCGCCGTTCAATTTCGCGTTCGTGTCTCCGCGGTTGTTCGGTAACATCGCCCACGCTTCACTCGTTGGTGCAGGATCAGTTTTTTTCGATATCGGTCCTATCGTGACCGGACTTCCGTTCGAGCAGAGCGGACAACTGGTTCCTGGCGATTACACGTTACACGTCCAGGACTCGTCGAAATCTGTGGTCGTCTCAGACAGAGGCGATCCGAGCTTAACCCATAACGGCGGCTTTGCCTTCACCTTTGACCTAACACCCGTTGGGTCCGATGGGCCGGCTCCGACACCTGAACCAGCCTCGCTTTTGTTGCTCGGCACCGGCATCGTCGGCACGCTTGGCGTCCGTCGTCGTCGGTAAGTTTCTTTACTTCTGAGGCCGGCGCGCACCAGGCTCCAGTGCCTGACTAGGGACGAAGGCGTGATCGTGTCGCGAACCGCACAATCGGTTCCGACGGCCGATCGAAGTGGACACAGATTCGGGGCTTGCTACTGGCTACATCCCTCGCCGGAGTCTCGGTTGGTTGGTTCAGCTGAGGCAGAGACAGCGTGGCGTGAGCGACCACATCTGTGGCCGCGGGCCAGATCGCAGACTCGGTCAGATCTCGTGGTCGCTCACGCCACGGCGACCCTCTGTGTCGCTGCGCAGGGCGGCGTGGCGCCTACCGGGCGGCCAAAAGCCCCGCCGGGATTCTCGGCGCCGAAATAACTGACCCGGCCGGCCCTGTTCCCCCCTTCGTTCCCCTATCAACTTAGGAGACGCCGGGCTGGCTGGGTGTCAGGGACGGAATTCGCAACTACCTGATCACCGCCGCCTGAACATCGTCCGCCGGGAGCCATTCACAAGCGGTCGCTTCGGAGCTTGCGGTCACGACCCGCGAGGGCGGAGGTTGTCCGAAGTTGAATAGAGATTTCGGACACTGCCTCGAACTTGCGTTCATAGAAGCTAGGGACGAGTGTGCCTTACGAAACAGGCTGGCTGGGTGTTAGGGACTCGAACTAGACCGAATGCCGGAGGCGCTCGACTTGGCGCAACCAGCTCGCCAGCGGGTTCCAACTAGCTCTTGACGATGATCGAGGTGACCTTCGCGCCACCGTCACGCGAGGTGGCGAAGCCAATCGTCCCGCTGATTCAACTCTCGAGAAATGGGGCGTACGTCGCGCTGTTCAGATGCGCTCTCGGCGCATCTGCATGGAGCGCTAAGCCGGCCAGCACACAGAGCTACGGCTCAGTCTCATAACGAATTCGGACGGGTAGAATCGTGCTCCGGCGAACGGAGTCGGCGTCGCAGACACGCGCCGACCAAGCCAGTGGCGAACAGGATCACAGTAGCGGGTTCCGGAGTCGGTAGCGGGCTACCCTCGAATCGAAAGTCGTCGATGACGAGCGCGCCGTTCTCGACGCTTGTGGTGTGAAGTACGATTCGATCGAATCCGCTGGCGAACTCGACTCCCGCGAAGGAGCCTCCATGGCCAGCACCATCGGTAAGGAAGAACTCGGAACCAACCAAGGACGTTCCACGATAGGCGAAGATCGTCAGGTCGTCCGCGGGATTTGTCGAGACGTAGAACCCGACGCGGGTATGAAGACTCGAAAACCGCGCGTTCGCGTCCGGGCATCCCCCTGCAGGGCAACCGGCGAAAACCGGAAAATTCGTGGCGACTCCTGTGACGCCAGAGCCTGTCCCGACATCTGCAAACCCGCCACCAAACAGTTCGGAGAAGGTCACGCCTAGACTGCTGTAGCGGCCGTCGATTCGGCTGTCGGGAGCGGACTCGAAATTAATCAGCATCGGCGAGATAAAGGTGTCAGGTCCGATGGGATCGGCTGATGCTTTTCGCGCAACCACCAGCGAGATCGCCAGTCCGACAACAACCATGAGTCTGCGAACCATGATGTTTTCCTTTCGCACGACGCTGCTCAGAGATGCATCGACGGTCTCATCCTTGTCGGAGTCTAGCACTGGGAGTTTTGCCCAGCAGGTCAAATCCGCTCGCGGCTTTCGTTACGCAGCTCTACAATCAGCTCGTCGGTTCGAGGGCAGTGGGCACACGGTACGTATGAGAGCGCTGGCTGGGGCACTGTCGGCCGTCTCTCAGCCGATCGAACGTCGCTCATGAACTGCCGCGCGCACGTCGCAGGCAGCGCCGAGGTGCCGCCTTGCGACGACAAGTCCAGGCTCTCTTCGTGTGCCGTCGATACTGGTGCGGATTGTCTATGCCGCTCGCCTGAGCATCTCAACTTTTCGCAACCATCCGTCGAGCTGGTTCCAACTCGCGAAATCGTGGCTCACTTCTCTAACGGCCTCGCCCGGAAGGCGGTGCGATCAGCGGCTTGATGTCACCGCACGCGGCGCCGATCCACTTGCCCTGCACGATGCGCGTCGTCGTCCGCGTCTTCCCGGCTATCGTGGACGTCGTCGTCACCTTCGTCCGATAGCTCTCCGAGCCGCTGAATGCCGTCTCGCCGTCCGATTCCGAGTGGATCGATGTGCAGGCGGTTCCAACTCGCGAAGCGGTCACTCCCTCACGCAACGCACGGAAATTGCCATCTGCTTCTGGCCCTGGGGCTGACGATAGAGCCCCTGACTGCCTTTGCCGAAGTTATAGAACGGTGCGGTGATCGGATCGTTTTCCGATACCGTCCAGTACACCCCGTGTGCCTCCAGCCGGTCGTATCTTCCATCAATGGAGCGATTGCCACCCAGCACGGCATTGAATCCTGACGTCCCTCCGCTCAGGAGTGCCGTGTACGCCGCTTTACCCTTGTCAGGCGAATCGTTCCCAACTCCACCATGGTGCTTCGCCAGCTGACGCCATTCGTCGTCGGTGGGCAACCGCCATCCATCTCCCAGCGACTGACATCCTCGCTGCGCCGATTCCCACGTATACAAGCGGCCATATCGACGGCAGTTCGATTCCGAATCGTCGTAACAATAGGATGACGACGTGTTGACGTTCAGATTGGCAGTCGTCCACTCCTTACCGTCCGCCATCCGTTTGGAAGAAGCGATCGTGCCGGACAGGTTCTGGTCTTTCGCTGAACCCTGCGTCGAGCCGGCGCCGCCAACAAACCCGAACGCGATACTCAGCGCGATTGCCACGGCACCAATGTGACTCGTCGTCATGTTGTCCTCGCCGCCATGGTGTGGTCGCGGAGTGTGTCTTCGCACAGTTGACATCGCCGCACCCTGACGGGGGGAAGCCTACCACCCATGACCTCTCCTCGCCGCGAGACCGAGTATCATGCGGTCGACGTGAGGAACTCGGTGATCGGCGTCATCGTGGCTGCGGCTGTTGTGACGAGCTGCAGTTCGCGGTCGCTGGCGCCGTCTCAGACCGACGCATCACGCAGAAATGACCCGGCCGGCGGCCGCGTCCTGTTCATCGGGAACAGCCTGACGGAAGCGAACGGACTGCCGGCAGTGGTCGAGACACTGTCGCGCCAGGGCGGAGGAACGCCGATCAGCACGGCCAGCGTGGTCTTCGGCGGGTTCAGCCTCGAAGACCACTGGAATGAGGGGACCGCGCGGCGGCGCATCGCTGAACGCGGCTGGTCGGTCGTCGTGCTGCAGCAGGGACCCTCGTCGCTTCCGGACTCGCAGGTCGACCTCCGCGAGTGGACCGTCCGTTTCGACACCATCATCCGGGCGAGCGGCGCGCGGACGGCACTCTACATGGTGTGGCCGGAGTCGAATCGCCGAGAGGCCTTCGACGCCGTGAGCCAGTCGTACGCGCGCGCCGCGGCAGACGTCAGCGGCATGCTCTTTCCCGTCGGCGAGGCCTGGCGCGGCGCCTGGCGCCGCGATCCCGAGATGCCCTTGTACGGCCCTGACGGATTTCATCCGACGCCCACGGCGACCTATCTGGCGGCGCTCGTCATCTATCAGCAGATCACCGGCCGGTCACCGGTTGGCCTTCCGTCAGGGACGCAGATGCCAGCGGACCGTGCACGCCTGCTGCAGGACGCTGCGCAGGAGGCCAACGCCCAATTCGGCCGACGCTAATCGGCGGCCCTCCCCTCACTCCGTGCGCAGTGCGTCGACCGGGCTCAGGCGCGCGGCGCGGCGAGCTGGTACCAGGCACGCGGCAAGCACCATCGCCGAGAGCATGGCCGGAATCGACACGAACGTCACGAGGTCCAGTGGCGTCACTTCAAAGAGGACACTTGCGAGAAGACGGCTCGCGGCGATCGCGAAGGCCATTCCGATCGGCAACGCCAGCGCGAGCTGCCGCAGACCGGACCCGAGCACCAGCCAGACGACATCACGAGTGGCTGCCCCCAGCGCGATTCGGATGCCGATTTCCTGCGTCCGCTGGCTGGTGGCGTAGGCCGTGACGGCGTAGATGCCGACAGCGGAGAGGAGGAGACCGATCAGCGCAAACACGGAAAAGAGCGTGCTGAGGATTCTCGTCTCGAGACTCAACCTGTCGAGATACTCGTCGAGGGTCCGCACGTTGAGCAGCGGAAGGTCGGGATCCAGCGCGCGCACTTCCTCTCGCAGCACGTTCGCTGCCGACGCCGGGGAACGGACGCGTGCCATGATGCTGAACCAGAACGTCGGGAACTGGCGGAACGGCAGGTACACCAGGGCGTCCACGTCAGCACGAAGACTGGTTTGACGAATGGTTGGACTGACGCCCACCACCGTGTTCCAGGGACCCTGCCCGAGCCGAATCTTTTGTCCAACGGGATCCTCGCCGGGCCAGTACTGCGCGGCAAATCGCTGATTGACGATGACGGCTTCGGCCCCGGGGGCGCCGTCTGCAGGCGTGAACTCCCGCCCGCGCGGCATCGTCAGTCCAAGCGCGTCAAAGTACCCGGCCCCGATGACCGTCGTGGCGATGCGTGGCGGCCTGCCCTCGGAATTGGTCATCACGCGGTCGGCGAGGTGCAGATACATCCGCCCTGCGCCGCTCGCAGGAAGCCCTGATGCGATCGTGAACGACTCGACATCCGGCAGCGCGGCGAGACGTTCGGTGAGGCGATCCGTGAATGCCACGCGATCCGCGGCCTCCGGGTACTCCCGCTCGCCGAGCGGCACGGTCATGGTGAGCACATTGGCGGTTCGAAATCCCAGGTCCACGGTCTGCAAGGTGAACAAACTCCGAACGAGGAGACCCGCGCCCACCATCAGGACGAACGTCAGGCTGACCTCCGCCACGACGAGTGCGTGAGTCAGGAGCCGGGTACGGCTCCCGCCGGACGCCTGGCGTCCCGTTTCCTTCAATCCCTCGATGACGTCGGTCCTGGAGATCTGCAGCGCCGGCGCGAGACCGAACAGGATTCCGGACATGACGCAGATGACCAGCAGGTACACGAACGATGTCGCATCCATCGACCAGTCGACCCAGTACGGAATGCCGAAGGGCTGAATCGCCATGACGAACACGCGAACGAGGATCAGGGCGAAGCCGAGGCCGACGGCCCCGCCCAGCATGCTGAGCAGGACGCTCTCTATCAGCAGCTGACGCACGATGCGCCAGCGGCTGGCGCCCAGGGCCACCCTGATGGAGGTCTCGCGCGACCGGTGCACCGCGCGCGAGAGGAGCAGATTGGCGACGTTCGCGCACGCGATCAGCAACACGAAGGACACAGCGCCCATCAGCGTCTGGCCCATCAGCCTTCTCCGCGGGCTGACCTCCCATTCGACGTAGGGCAACACGACCGGCTCGATGCCGGCGACCGGTCCGGAACGGCTGGCCGCAATACGCCCGGCGATGCCGCGCAATTCGGTCTGGGCCTGTAGCGGCGGCACCGCAGACGGCAGTCGGCCAATCACCTCGAACCCGGAGCGGAGGTACCACGAGCTGCGGTTCTCGGCGGTGTCGACGATCGGCACCCACAGCGTGCTTCGGTCCGGAAACTCCATGCCCCTCGGCATGATGCCCACGATGGTGTAGGACTCGGCGCTCAACGTCACCGCTGTGCCGAGAATCGACGGGGCGCCGCCGTATCGCGTCTGCCACAGGCCGTAACTGAGGATGGCGACCTTGTTGGCGTCCGGCATGCCGTCATCGGCACGGAAATCACGTCCGAGCAGCGGCCTCTGTCCGATCAGCGAAAACGTATTCGGCGTCACCAGGCACCCCTCCGTCAGGTGGGGTGCGCCGCGTTCGTCGCTGATGGTGTAGCCGTTGTTCATGAAGGCGGCGAGCCCCTCGAACGACCGGGCCTGCGCGCGGTACTCCAGGAAATCCTCGTAGAACACGCCACGCCTGTCCCAGCCCTCGACGAGATTCCGATTGTGGATGTGGACGATCTGCCGGGGGTTCTCGAACGGCAGGGTCTTGAACAGCGCCGCGTTGTAGATGGTGAACATCATGCTGTTCACACCGATGCCAAGCGCGATCGCGGCCACGGCCGCCAGCGTGAATCCAGGGCTCTTCGCCAGGATTCGCCAACCGAATCGAATGTCCGGAAGGATGCTCATCCTCACTTGCGCACCGGCCCTGTAAGAGCATACAGACTGCCCGCCGCAGCCGCGAAGCTGTTACAGTCCGGCGATGCGCATCGTGACGCTCGTGCTCTGTGCCGTCGTCATTGGCGCCGTTCAGGAAAACCGGGCACATTCCATCGCGTTCGTCGGCGCTACCGTGGTGGATGTCTCCGCCTTCGGCAGCGGCACCGCCGACATCCGGGACAGCGTCGTCATCGTCCAGAATGGCCGCATCACGGCGGTCGGCACGCGGCGCGCGACGAAGATCCCGCGCGACGCAGAGGTCCTCGACACGACTGGCAAGTTCATCGTGCCCGGTCTGCACGATGTCTTCGCGACGATCGACAACCAGGCATACGCGAATGCCTTTCTCTACCTGGGCGTGACGGCCATTGTCGCCAACGAGGCCCCGAGCGATCGTCGCGACGCTCTGTTCATGACCGGCACGCCATCGCCGCGCGTCTACAGGATGGCCACCGTCCAGGGGTACGACCCCAAAGGACTCTCGCCTGCGCCGCGCACCATCACCGAGCTGATGACGCGAGGGCGCAGGATGGACCCGGCGGAACTGACCACGCACGTGGACGAGCTCGCCGGCGGCGGCGTCAAAGTGCTGCTCCTGCACTACTCCCTGCTGCCGGACCAGCTACGCCTGGTGGCGGCGCACGCGCGCCGCATCGGCCTGGGCACGATCGGCGAGCTCGGCGCGACGAGCTATCCGGAGGCGATCAGCGCGGGCGTGAGGGCCTTTGTCCACACCTCGCGATACTCGCTGGAGTTGGCATCGCCCGACCTGCGCGCCAAGGTGGCGGCGGCGCCGTTCGGCCCGCCGCGAATCCCGTACTACGAGTATCTGGCCAGCCTCAAAGATGACGACCCCGCGCTGGCGCGGTACGCCGCCACCCTGGGCGCCAGCGGAGTGATGCTCATTCCGACGCTGTCCCTGTCGTACCTGGATCTTCCCGGGCACCGCAACCCATGGACGGAACCGGTTGCCCGGTTGCTGGATCCCGCTGACCTCAACCTGCCGGCGGATCCGAAGACCGGCGAACGTCCTGTGCCGGCAAACCCGACGAGGGATGGGTTCCCTCCGGGATTCAACGAACATCTCCAGGTCATCGAGGCCCGGTACTGCAAGGCGGGCGCACGGTATCTGGCCGGGAGCGGAACCGACGCATTGGGCACGATGCCGGGAATCTCGCTGCACACGGAACTGGAACTTCTCGTCAAGGCCTGCCTGACGCCGCGACAGGCGCTCGCGGCAGCCACCGCCAACGTGGGCACCGCCTTCGGCTGGCGCGACGTCGGACAGATTCGCGCCGGATACAACGCCGATCTTCTGGTACTGGACGCGGATCCCGCGGCCGACATCGCGAACGTGAAGAGGATCGACCGCTTGATGGTCGCGGGGGCACTGATCGACCGCGCTGCGCTGCTTCGCGCTGGAAAGTAGAGGGACGACGCGGGGCGCTCGCCTGCATGCCCAGCCTGTGGCACTCTGGGCGACGACAGCCGAGATGATGTCGTACTGATCCAGATCGGCATGGCAACCAGCCCCTCAGGTCATCGCGCCGCCAGCGGACGAACTCGCGCCACGAGCTGGTCGACAAACGCGCTGGACCTCATGAACACCGCGAAGTGCCCGCCTCCCTCGATCGGAACGAATGCCTTCCTCGGCGCCCGGATGGAATCGACGAATGCGCGCGCGAGACTCGTGGGGGTGGTGAAATCCTCAGAACCTTGAAACACGAAAACCGGAACGGCGAAGTCGCCGGCGAGCGTTCGTGCGTCGAGCGCGCTCGTTTGCGGAACCAACCGCTCGCCACTGACATTCTGACCATCGAACCAGTCGTTGACATCGCGCAGCTCGTAACCCGGCGCGGCGAGCGCGAGGCCGACCATGGAGTAGATGAACGCGTCCGCGCCTTCGAAAAGATTCGACCACTTGCGCTGCACACCGTAGCCGCGACCGTCCGGATACGGCGGCGGCCCGACCTCGCGCAGCTCTCGGGTGGCGCGTTCGTCCCTGAGCGTTTCCGCCTTCTTCAACAGCTCTCTGTAGGCCACCGTGTAGCTCCTTGCCGGGTCCGCCACCTGGCCGGTGCCTACGAACGCGTAGAACAGATCGGGCCGCGCCTTCACCATGTGCACGCCAAGGATGGATCCCCACGAGTGGCCCACGAGGATGACCTTGTCTTTGCGCAGTTGCTTGCGCAGCATGTCGGCGAGCTCGACGCCGTCCTGCGTCATCCTCGCGATCGTGAGGGCCTCCGGCGGCATGTCCGGGTTCTTTCCAAACGTCCTGCCGGCGCCGCGCTGATCCCACTGGACCACGGTGAAGTACCTCAACCACGACCTGAACGCGGCGTA
>Ga0075425_100009164_pt1 | contig 10524 bp, 8 predicted proteins | sample SoiMethybrSBSTD4_FD_75300 | JGI IMG/M metagenome (GOLD analysis project Ga0075425, IMG submission 75300) | Bulk soil microbial communities from a Populus tree surrounding site in Tennessee, USA - Soil MetaG P. TD hybrid SBSTD4 | ecosystem: Environmental > Terrestrial > Soil > Tree plantation...
TGCCCGGCCGACGAGCTCGCGCGCGCGCTACCGACCGAGCCCCAAGCCCTCAAGACCGAAGTCATCCGCCGGACGCGCCTGTGAAATGTCCGACTCGTGCTCGTGCTCGTCCTCGTAAACCACAACTGGCTCGGACCATCGCCCACTGCGGCGCTCGCCGACGGCAAGACGCTCCTGGTTCGCATCGTGGAGATGCTCAGCCGAATGTCACGCTGAGACGAGGGCGCACGAGCACCGGTGTCCCCGCCGTGTGACGCCGGGGGGGCCATTTCGCGACGCTAGGTTCGCCGACGGGCGTTAGCAGGAAGGAAGGCGCGGGCCCGCTCGCGAGAGCGACGGGGGAAGATTGCGCGCTCGGGCCGGGCCTTCTTCGAGCGCTCGCCGGACGCCGGCGCCGAGTGTGCCCTCGATCCCATTTCGAAAAATGTAGTGCCGTACGCCGAAAAAGTCGCGCCCCCAAGCGACGACGCGAGACCAAGCCAAGCCGCTGAAGAAACGGCCGCTCGGCCGCCCTCTTCGCGCCCCGGTGACCCGCCGAGCCACGATGCCGGCAAACGAACGTAAGAATGCCTGAAATGCGTCGCGGCGGCGTGCGCGAAGGAGCAGGTGCAGATGCGAGCCCACGTTGGCAAAATCGTAGACGCGGATCCCAAATCGACCGGCCATCTCTCGAAGGGCATCGCGCACCTTACGTTCGTGCTTGCGAAGATCCCAAGCCCGAGGGCCTTCGGCCCTCGACAGAACAACGTGCATCGGGCGGCGCGTGCTGACGGGGCGCTCGAGCTTGCGGCGGCCTTGTCGGACCGCGCCGCCGTGTCCGGTTCGGACGAGCCCGGCGTGCACGTCGCGAGCGAAAAGCGCCTGCTGCACGAAATGAACTATAGTCACTCATTGACCTAAGGGCAATGTTGTTTTGTGCTAAATGTGAACCTTGTTCGGGTAGCATAGAGACTAAGAAAGGACGATCTGGGGTTACGCCCATCTCGGCGAGTTCGCTGACGAGAGCCGCGCGCTCCGCACAACGGAGATGCCGCCCGTTCGGCCGTCGTCTAGTTGCGGAGCCAAGCAGCTTTTCCCGGTGACGAAGAGGCCCGTGCCCTTGGGGGAACACGGGCCCCTCACCTAGTCGACCGTCGTCACGATGCCCGCGCCGACGGTGCGCTTGCCTTCACGCAGCGCGAAACGCATGCCCGGCTCGAGCCCGATCTCGCGATCGAGAGCGAAACGGATGCGAGCACGCTCGCCGGGGTTCGCGTTGTCCCGGTCGAGCTCGAGTGTGCCGGTGACGTCCGTCGCCCCGAAAAAGAACTGCGGACGATAGCCGGTTTCGAACGGCGTGTGACGGCCCCCTTCGGCGGCGCTCAAGACGTAGATCTCGGCGTCGCCGCGGGTGTGCGGGCGAACCGAGCCGGGGACCGCCACGACCTGGCCCCGCACGACGTCGTCGCGAGGGACGCCGCGCAAGAGCAGGCCGACGCTTTCACCCGCGCGTGCCTCCTTGTGGTTTCGGTGGAACGACTGGATGCCCGTGACCACGGCGGTGCGTATCTCGGCACCGTCGCGCAGGCCGACGATCTCCACGGTGCCGCCGAGAGGCAAGACGCCTCGGTCGACGCGACCGGTGACGACCGTTCCGCGCCCTTCGATGGTGAAGATGTCCTCGATGGGCATGAGAAACGGCGCCGCGAAATCGCGCGCGGGATCGGGCAGAGCGTCGAGCGCGGCGACGAGCTCGCGGATGGAGTTTGCGCGAGGGTCGCCGGGTAGACCTTCGTCGATCGCCCGCAGTGCCACGAGCGCCGAGCCCTTGACGATCGATGCGCCCACGTACCCGTGGGCACGAAGTAGCTCCTCGGTTTCGAGCACGACCAGATCGACGAGCTCCGGATCTGCGACGTCGATCTTGTTGACGAACACGACCAGGTGCTCGACGCCGACCTGACGAGCCAGAAGCACGTGCTCTCGCGTCTGCTGCTCGGGGCCCTGGGAGGCGTCGACCAGCAGGATCGCGCCGTCCATCTGGGACGCGCCCGTGATCATGTTTTTCACGTAATCGGCGTGCCCGGGGCAATCGACGTGCGCGTAGTGCCGCTCGGCAGACTCGTACTCGACGTGCGCGAGCACGATGGTGATGCCGCGCAGCCGCTCCTCGGGCGAGCTGTCGATCTCCTCCAGCGACTTGCCGCGGCCGCCGTGCATCGCCGCCATCACCTTGGTGATGGCCGAGGTGAGCGTGGTCTTGCCGTGGTCGACGTGTCCGATGGTTCCAACGTTGAAGTGTACCTTGCCCATGTTCATTCTCCTTGTTGTCTCGGACCGGGCCGGTCCAAGTCGAAACGCCAAATGCGAAAACCCCCTCGGGCGCGAAGCCGGAGGGGGTTTGGGGCGATGGGGTCGCTTATTTCAGGCCGTCATCGTTTTCTCGCCTCCCTCGGCGCAGAGTCGTCCGCTGACTCGAATGAGCCGCGTGACGAGAGCACTGACGAGAGGCGGAAGCCGCACATGACCGGCGCAATGTGGCACCGATCTCGGCTTTGTCAATGGCTGGCTCCGGTCAGCCGCAATTGCTCGCGAGCCATCCGTCATTTTGGCGGCCGTTTTCGGCGAGGGCGTCAGCCTGGCGCATGCCGTCGCCGAGGAGCGGTGCAAATGCGCGAAACCTGCGGCCCGACGACCAGGCACGCTGTTCGCAATGATCCGGCGCATGAAAACGAGTCATCGACGCCGGGCGCGCGGGCGGCGGCGAGGGGTTACCCTCGTCGAAGTGCTCGTCGTCATTGCCATCATGAGCATCTTGACGGCGGTCGTCGCATTCGCCGTCGTCCCCATGTACCGCGAATCGCAAAAGAAGACAGCGCGGCTCAGCGCGGCGTCGCTTCGCCGCTTGGCCGGCACTTGGAAGCTGAACCACTCCGGCGAAGAGTGTCCCGATTTTGCGGGACTGCGCAAAGAAAAGCTGATCGACCAAGAGTCGAGCGCGACCGATCCGTGGGGCTCGCCGTACGTGATCAACTGCGTCGACGACGACATCGTCGTAGTTTCGGCCGGCCCAGATAAAAAGACCGGAACGGCGGACGACATCACCGCTCCAGGCGCCGCGCCGACCGCGAAGGGGGATGAAGCAGTTCGTTAATCTTCGGAGAACCCCCCAAGAAACCTCCCTAACTTCCTGCCTTCCTGTTCATTTTTTCCGAGGATTCCAAATCGCGGTAGCAGAGCGGCTGCGGCGGCCGGTGGTCGTGAACGTCGCGACTTTGGGGCGCGCGCCGGAGGGGAGGGGGACGGGCTGTTCGTAGACGGCAGATGTCGGCAGGGGCTCGGTGCCGTCGAGTGTGTAGCGCATCGTCATGCCGGGGGCGGAGACGTTGGCGGAGAAGACTCCCCCTTCGATCGCCATGCCGGGGACGGGAATGCGGTAGCCGATGCCACCGAGGAAAGCGTCGAGGCGAGGAAGCTCTCTTCGTCCGAGACGATTGGCGAATTCGTTCCAGTCGTCGTCCATGCGATGGGAGCGTTCGGTTCTATCGGCAATGAACGTCCAGCGCGGGTCTTTCCCCCAGGCCCGCTCGGCGACTGCGATGAGGCGCGGCACGAGCATGTACTCCACGACGCCGCCGTCGCGCAGGTTCTCACCCCAAAGGTGACCCTGCATGCCGAGCACGCGCTTTTCTCCCTCCGGCGTGAGACGCTCCATTTGCGTGAGTTTCTCGGCGTCGAGCGGATGGCCGAGAAGATCGACGGTCGCCATCGTATAGATATCGAAAGGACAGAATTCGAGTACCTTTCGCGTACCAAGGAAACCGCCCCAGTAGTAGCCGGGTTCGGCCGGGTCTTTCTCGTAGGCCAAATCCAGGTAGAGATTGGTCACGTTGCACAGAACGATTTCGAAACCGGTATTGGCCAAACGATAAGCGATGTCTTCGCGCCCCCATCCCCAGACGTTGTTCCAAACGTACGGGCGGAGACCAGAGCTCACGAGCTTCGGGTTCGGTCTCGACACCGCGGCGCCCCCTTGGTTCTCGTCGACGAGCGCGACCTCCTCCCATCCGGCCATTCCGATCTCGTGGCGGCGGAGAATGTCGCGGAATCGCGCGAAAAAGTAGGCCTCGAGCTCACGCACGGACGTCATGCCCTGCTCGCGCATGAAAGCCTGACAGAGCGGAGAATGCTCCCAGGCGCCGTGCGGGACCTCGTCCCCTCCGACGTGAAGCGTGCGGAGCGTCACGCCCGACTCCGCGTAGAGTGCCTTGATGTCGCCAACGACGGTGTCGACGAACCGGTAACAGGACTCGAGCCCGATGCAGACGACGTTGTCTTTCCACATCTGGACCGATTCGTATTTCGACATGTCGTTGAGATCGACGAGCCGGTATTCCTCGGCCTCGTTGTTCTTACCCGCGGCGCGCAGGCGCTCGTAGCGCTTCTGCATGGCTTGGATGGCCGCGCGAGCATGGCCGGGCAGATCGATCTCGGGAATGACCTCGATGTGCCGCTCGCGCGCGTGCCGGAGGATGTCGATGAAGTCCTGGCGGGTGTAGTGGCCCGAGCCTGGTCGATGGTCGACCTTGGGCCCGGAACCGAAAGAGGGCAAGAGACTGTCGCCCTGTCCGAAGCCGCGCCTCGACCCGATCTCGGTGAGCTCCGGCAGCGATGCGATCGGAATGCGCCAACCCTCGTCGTCGGTGAGATGAAAGTGAAGCTTGTTCAGCTTGTAGAGGGCCATCAGATCGAGGATGCGCAGGACGGTGCGCTTGTCCGAGAAGTTGCGGGCGACGTCGAGATGAAGGCCTCGGTACGCGAAGCGCGGAGCGTCCTTCACCTGGCAGATGGGTATCGGCAGCTCGAGCTCGCGGTTTTGCCAGGCGCTCACCGGCAAAAGCTGGAGCAGCGACTGGACGCCGTAATGAACTCCTTCGGCCGTTCGGCCCGTGATTTCGACGCCGCTAGGAGTCACGCCGAGGCGATACGTCTGTTCGGCCACCCCCCCCTCGGGGGCGGCGAGCTCCGGGTCGAGCCGCAAGCGAATGGCGTTCGCCTGGTCGGCGGCCGCGAGCTGAAGAGGGTGCGTCAGAAGTCCCGCGAGCGCGTCCTTCAGCAAGCTCGCTTCTCCGGACAGCTCGGGGGGGTGAACGATCGCCGTGCCGCGTGCGATCGAGAAGACGCCCGCCCCGTACGAGGCAGACAGAGGGGCGGGCGTGATCTTGCCAACCCTCTTTTCGGGCAGAAGGGACAACCGCCGGTTTTCGTCGAAGGTCAGCGCGGCCGTCTGCCGAGGCACGCGGTCGGCCGGCGTGCGGGTAACCTGCTCGGCTCGAGAAAAGGGGACGATTTCGGGATCGCCGATGGCTTCGACCTCGGCGCGCGCCGCCCCTTCGTCGTAGACGATGAAGAATCCGGCGGGCGCGTCGGTCTCGACGACAGCCCACAAGGCGCCGAGGTAGACAACCTGGCGGCTCACGCCGGGCGCGAGAGTTCCGAATTGAGCACTGGGCAGTAACTTGAAGAGGTCGCCGTTGACGTGCTCGATGATGACCCCGCCCGTCACGCTATCGGGTAAGGGCTTGCGGCAGCTGTTGAAATACATCGCCCACCCCGATCCCGGCAGACTTACGTCCCCGTGGTTCGTGATGGTCAAGGTGGCGCGAAATGTGTCGCCGTCGAAATGGTTGGAAACGACCCCCCATTTCAGACCGAGATGACGCCCGCAGGGGTAAGCCCGTTGCTGCGAACGACCGCTCATTGACCGCATCTACTCACGGCCGGAGCGAAGACTCAAGCGCTACGCGCCGCGGAACGTCGGCTCACCCAATCTCGGTTCACCTGCGGGATGTCGTCGAGGAGCTGCTTCGTTATTTCACTTTTCGGCGACTGGGTGACGTCGTCAGGCGGTCCCCGCTCGACGATCTTCCCCTTGTGCATGATGAAGATCGAGTCGGAGACGTAGTAGGCGAGCCCGATGTCGTGGGTGATGAACACGATCGTCATCTCGAGATCTCGCTTCAGCTTCATCAGGTACTCGAGAATGCTGGCGCGACTGCAGGCGTCGACCATCGACGTCGGTTCGTCGGCCACGAGCACGCGCGGGCGCAGGATGAAGATCCTGGCGAGCAGCATTCTTTGCATTTGTCCGCCGGAGAGCTCGAAGGGGTATTTGCCGTCGATTTCCCTCGGTAAGATGTTGACGGCGAGGAGCGCCTGGTCGACCCGCTCCTCCATCTCGGCCAAGGTCGGCTTTTGCTCGAACAGCCGAAACGAGCTCTTCAATTGCGAGCGGATCGTGAAAAACTGGTTGAAGGCCGAGAACGGATCCTGGAAGACGGCCTGCACCTCGCGCCAATGTGCGCGCCGGTCACGTGCCTCGATGGGCTTCCCGTCGTAGAGGAGCGTCCCGCTCGAAGGGGTCTCGAGGCGAAGCAGCATCTTCGCGAGCACCGTTTTTCCGCATCCCGACTGCCCGACGATCGAGACGATCTCGCGATCTCGGATGCCGAAGCTCACGTTATCGACGGCCACCGAGAGTTTTTTTCTGTGCCCGAAGGTGCGGGTGAGATCGCGAGCCTCGAACTTGAGTGCGTCAGTCGGCATACTCGCACCTCACTTGCCGCTCGCGCACGAGCCTGAGCGTTTGCTGGCGCGAGCGACAGCTGTCGCGCACGGACGGGCATCGTTCGGCGAACCGGCAGCCCACGATGGCCTTCGCGAGGTCCGGTGGTGCCCCCTCGATCGCGACGGGCTTTCGTCCGCGCTGGCCCGGCTCGGCGCTCAGCATCGATCCCATGAGGGCCTTGGTGTAGGGCTGACGCGGATCGTAAATGATCTGTTGCGTCGTGCCGAATTCGACGAACTCCCCCGCGTACATGACGGCGATCGAGCCCGATACGTGACGAAGGAGCGGCAGCTCGTGGGTGATGAAGAGCATGCTGGCGACGATATTTTGATCCATCAGATCGAAAAGCAGACGAATCACCGCTTTCTGCGTCGAGACGTCGAGCGCCGAGGTGGGCTCGTCGGCAATGACCACCCTCGGGTTGAGGAGGGTCGAGATGCCGATGACGATGCGCTGCTTCGTGCCCGCGGGGAGCTCGACCGGGTAGGCGTCGAGGACTTTGTCGGGGTCGACGCCGATCCGAACGAAGCGTTCGCGCAGGCGTTCGTGGATGGCCTTTCTGTCGGCTTTTTCGTCGTGACTGAGGATCATGTCGGCGGCTAGATCTTTGATCTTGCGTGTCGGGTTGAGCGAATTGAGGGCACCCTGCGGGATCATGGCGACGCGCCGGCCGAGGACGTCTCTGCGGTTCTGCTCGGGATCGACCCCGACGATCGAGCGGCCGTCGATGCGGACGTCGCCGGACGTATGGTAGAGCGGCGGAAGGAAGAGCCCCATACATCCGCTGACCAGCGTCGTCTTGCCGCAGCCCGACTCTCCCGCGATGCCGAGGATCTCCCCCTCGCGCAGGGTGAACGACACGCCGTCAACAGCCTGAATGCGTGCGCCGAAGCGCGTCAGGTAGTGGAGGCGCAGGTCTTCGACTTCGAGAACGGTGCCCATCGTCTAATTCCGGAGGCGCGGGTTGAACACGCCCTCCATCGCGGTGTTGATGATGAAGAGAGCGAATGCGATGACCGTGACGAGGACCATCGCGGGGGCGAATGCCCACCACGCGCCGTCGCCGAGCGCCTCGTTGCGAATTGCTTCGTCGAGGATCTTCCCGAGCGACACCGAGTCGTATGGTCCGAGCCCGAGCATGCTGATGCTCGCTTCCGCCAAGATGCCCGTCGCCGTCTGGAGGATGAAGACCATGAAAATGTACGACAAGAGGTAGGGGAGGATGTGAAAGAGGACGATGCCGAGCGTGCCGTAACCATTGAGGCGGGCGAGGTTCACGTGGTCGCGACCGCGCAGGCTCGACGACTGAGCGCGGACGGCGCGCGCGCTCCAAGTCCAAGTCGTGAAGCCGATGAGCAGCGCGATGAGAAGGAGGCTTCGGCCGTGCTCGAGGCTGTTGCTAAGGAGGATGAGCACGATGATGCTAGGTATGACGAGAAACAGATTGGTCGTGGCCGTGAGCACGTCGTCGATGAACCCACCCTTGTACCCGCCGTACACGCCGATGAGCGTCCCGATCACGGTTGCCACGACGCCGGCAATGAACCCGACGGCGAGCGACGACCGGAGGCCCGCGATGAGGCGCGAGAACATGTCGATGCCCATGTGGTCGGTCCCGAGCCAGTGCTCGCCCGACGGCGGCATGAACGGCAATCCCACGCGCTCGCGAGCGTCGAGATGCATGAAGAGCGGGGCGCCGAGGGCCAATAGGACTGTGCCCAAGAAGAGAGCGGCGCCAATGAGAAAGCCGGGTGATTTGAAAAGCCCGAGGAAGATTTTCATCTCGACGCCTCCGCCGCCTGCGAGGCGCGAATGCGCGGATCGAGAAAACCTATCAAGACGTCGACGCTGAAGTTCGCGATGAGCACCGTCGTCGTCACGAGCAACGTACAGCCCGTGATGAGCGGGTAGTCGTTGCCCTGGATGGCCGTTAGCACCGCCATGCCGAGCCCCGGGTAGCTGAAAATCATCTCCGTGATGAGGGCGCCTCCGACCATCGTACCGAGCGCGAGCGCGAGCCCGGTGAGCTGTGGCAGCATCGCGTTGCGAAACATGTAGAGCAGGATCTTGTTTTCTCGGATGCCGAGCAACTTGGCGTATTTCACGTAGTCGGTGCCGAGCTCGTAGATGCACATCGAGCGCATGCCGATGGCCTGACCTCCGACCACGATGAGGAATATCGAGAGAAAGGGGAGCACGTAGTAGTAGCTGGCGCTCTTCAGAAATTCGAAGGAATAAGACGGATTCATCCCCTCGCCGTACCCGCCGACGGCGGGAAACCATTCGAACCGGATGCCGAAGACGTAGACGAGCAAGATGCCGGCACAGAACGCCGGAACGGCGCTCGCGAGGAGCGCGAGCGGGTAGAGCGCGCGATCGAAAACGCCCCGTTTGTAGGCTGCGAGTGCGCCGAGAAGGTTGCCCACGATCCAGCCGAGGACGATCGTCGGAAGCTGCAGAGCGAGCGTCCAGGGGAGGGCCGCTTTGATGATGTCGCTGACCCGCTTCGGATGTTGCAGGATCGAGCTGCCGAGATCGCCCTGAAGGCTCATCAAGATGTACCTTCCGAACTGTCCGACGAGCGAAGTCCTCACCGGTTTACCGCTCGGTTCGCGCACGATACCGCCCTCACGGTCGACCTCGACGAGACCGAACTCCTTCAGGTACCCCTCTTCTCGCTGTTTGGCCGATTCGCTGTCGAGCCCGGACGCGGTCCTCGCCATGATCGTGTCGATGGGGTTGGCATCGCCGAGCCGCGGCAAAAAGAAGTTGATGGCGAGAGCGACGAAGAACGTAAAAAGGTACCACCCCGCCCGCTTCAAGATGTGTCTCAGCGTCGGGTGGCCGCGTAACATGGATATCCTCTAGTTCGAGCGCACGGGCTCGATTTGCCAGAGCACCCGCGTGCCCAGTCGGTCGCCCGGCAGCTGCGGCGGCTCGTAGGGGTTGTCGGCGGTGGGAAAGTTCGTCCAGTGGCGTATGCTCACTTCGTAGAACTGGTCCGGACGGTAGACAACGGGCAACGTCGGCTGGTACTGCATGAAGAGCACGTTGAGCTCGCGGTACGCCTCGATGAGCGCGGTCTCGTCTTTCAGCGTGGGGATGAGGCCGAGCAGAGCGTCGAACCGCGGGTTGTAGTCGGGGGTCGACGGCCTGTTGAAGCGCCCGTAGTTCTTGTACACCTTCTCGCCTTCGGGCGCCCACTCCTTCGAGGTCAGGAGAAAATCGAGACGCGACCATGGTTTCGCGGGTGAGGGCTCGGCGGGCGGCATGTCGAGGAGCAGATCGAAATCGCCCGTTAAGCGCGCCGGCCAATAGAGCCCCGCGTCGATGAACCGCTCGCGCGCGTCGATCCCGACTTGGCGCATGCTCTTCACGGCGATGCGCACGATTGTCTCGTAGTCGGTCCAGCCGGTCGGCGACTTGATGTAGAGCGTTGGCAGCTTGTCGCCGCGGGCGTCGCGCGTCTCGACGAGCTCGCCGTCGGCTGTGAACTTGGGGACGTAGCCGGCCTCCTTGAGCAAGGCTTTCGCCTTGTCCGGGTCGTACGACGCGCCGTACTTCGCCGCATCCTCTTCGGAGTAGAACTTGGCCTCCGGCCCGTAGGGCACGATGATGCCGGGCTTCAAAGGTTTCGAATACCCGGACACGGCCAGCTCGCGGATGTCACGATAGTTGATGGCGAACGCCATCGCGCGTCTCAGGCGGACATCGTCGAGCGGCTTGTGGGTGACGTTGAGGTACAGCATGGGAATGCCGAGCGACACGAAGAACGGCTCCTTGTCGAACCAAGTCCGGATTCCCTTGCTTTGCTTCAACCAGATGCGCGGCATGAACGTACACGACACGTCGAGCCGACCCTGTTGTAGGGCGACGCTGAAGTGATCGTTGCTCTTGTAGACAGGATGAATGATGTA
>Ga0075425_100009165_pt1 | contig 10523 bp, 6 predicted proteins | sample SoiMethybrSBSTD4_FD_75300 | JGI IMG/M metagenome (GOLD analysis project Ga0075425, IMG submission 75300) | Bulk soil microbial communities from a Populus tree surrounding site in Tennessee, USA - Soil MetaG P. TD hybrid SBSTD4 | ecosystem: Environmental > Terrestrial > Soil > Tree plantation...
TCGCTGATGAGCGAAACGAGCACGCTGCCGAACGCCGCGCTCGCGCGCATGCAGACGCTCCTCTCGATCACCGAGACTGCACTCACCTCACTCGATCTCGATGAGGTCCTTCGCGCCCTGTTACCAAAGATCGTCGAAGAGCTGGGCCTCGACACCGCGGTCGTGCTGCTCCTAGCCGATGACAACGCGACCCTCGTCGCCCGCGCCGCGCACGGACTCGAGGAGGAGGTGGCGTCCGGCGTGCGCATCCCGCTGGGCAGCGGGTTCGCGGGACAGGTGGCGGCGGAACGCCGGCCTATCGTGCTCGACGACGTCGCCCGAGCCAATGTGATCAACCCGATGCTGCGCGAGAAGGGCCTGCACGCGCTCGCCGGCGTCCCGCTCCTGGCCGACGGACGGATCCTCGGCGTGCTTCACGTCGGCAGCCTGGGCTCGCGGAAGTTCACGCGCGCGGACGTGCACTTCCTGGAGCTCATCGCGGCGCGCATCGCGACGGCGATCGAGCACGCGCGCCTCTACGAGGCCGCGCGCGAGGCGCGCACCCAAGCGGCTGAAGCGACCGAAGCGCTGCTCATGCGCGACGAGTTCCTCAGCGCAGCCGCGCACGAGCTAAAGACACCGATGACCGCGGTGAAGATCGCGGCGCAGCTGCTGCGTCGCTCGCTGAATAAGACGCACGTGACGGCAGCGCAGGAACGAGCACTCACGATGCTCGAGGGACAGATCGCGCGGCAGGCGCGCCTCGTGTCCCATCTCCTCGACATGGTCCGCCTAGGCAGGGGACAGATCGACCTCGAGCTCGAGCCGGTGGACGTCGCCGCGCTCGTGCGCTCCGTCGCCTCGGTCTTCGAGGCTCTGAGCGAGAAGCATCAACTCGCCGTGCATGGGCCGGAGCGGCTCGTCGCCGAGGTCGATGCGATGCGGCTCGAGCAGGTCGTGACGAACCTCATCGAAAACGCGGTGAAGTACTCACCGAACGGCGGCCAGATCGAAATAACGCTTACGCAGACACCTGCGACATTCGTGCTCTCGGTGCGCGATCACGGCCTCGGCGTGCCGCCCGAGCACCTGCCGAAGATCTTCGATCGCTTCTATCAGGCGCACAAGGAGCGCTCCGGGCTTGGCCTCGGTCTCTACATCAGCCGCCAGATCGTCGAGCGCCACGGCGGGACCATGTACGCCGAGACGCCACCCGACGGTGAGGGCACGCGGTTCGTCGTGAGCGTGCCGCTTGCCGCTACTCCGCTTTCTTCGTCCGCGGCGTCGTCTTCTTCGTCGTAGCGGGCTTCTTCGCGCGTGGCGCGCGCTTCTTGGGCTCCGCGGCCTCGCCCTGCGGCACATCATCCGCCTCGGAGCCCTGCGTCGCGTCGAGCGCGATGGCGTCGTTCTCGACGGCGAGCGGTTCGCTCTCGTCGCGCTCGTCCTGCGCGAGGTCTGCTTCCAGCTCGGCCTCGTCGGCCTCGCTCTCGTCCGCGTAGTCCATCTGCTCTTCCTGCGGGGTGACCGCCTCGGCTCGCGCGGAAGGAGGTGTGCGCGTGTCCGCCGGCGGGACGTTGCGCCGTCGCTGGCGCAGCGCTTCGTAGAGGATGACGGTGCCGGCCGCCGCTGCGTTCAGCGATGCGACCGAGCCCTCCATGGGGATGCGGACGACCTGATCGCACCCTTCGAGGACGAGCCGGCGTATGCCTTCCGCTTCCCCGCCGACCACGATCGCGGTCGGCCCGCGGTAGTCGACCTCGTCGTAGAGGAGATCGCCGGTCTCGTCGGTGCCGACGACCCAGATGCCCTTCTCCTTCAGCGCGTCGATCGCCTGCCGGAGGTTCGCGACCTCCGCGATCATCAGATGCTCGCTCGCACCGGCGCTCGTCTTCGCGACGGCCGGCGTGAGGCCGACCGCGCGGTGCTTCGGGATGATCACGCCGTCGATGCCCGTGCCTTCCGCCGATCGCAGGAGCACGCCGAAGTTCTGCGGATCCTGCAGCGAGTCGATCGCGAGCACGAGCGCGGGTTGCGAGAGCGCGTCGAGATGAAGGAGGAGCTCGTCGAGCTCGACGCCGGCTTTGCCTTCGGCGATCGCGACGACTCCCTGGTGTCCCTCGATCGGTGAGAGGCGCGAGATCTCCATCGGATCGACGTAGCGGATGAAGATGCGGCGCTGCTGCGCTTCAGCGATGAGCTCGGCCACCGGACCGCTCTGCGTGCCGCGTTCGTTCGAGACGAAGAGGCGCTTCAGCACACGGCCAGCGCGGATCGCCTCGAGCACCGCGTGCGGACCGGCGATCGGCTCACCGGCCTCGTGCGACGGCGCCGCCTGCGCGCGAGGTCCCGCAGTCATACGGCGGACCTGCTCGGTGTAACCCTGACCGCGCCGCGGACCGCGAGCGCCGCCCATCGGCCGTCCGCCCGTCCGGAATCCAGCGCTGCTGCCCTGTCGGAACCCGCCGCCGGCGGGGCGGAACGAGCCACCTGTCGGTGCGGCAGGTCGCGCTCCCGCGACCCAACCGGGTCCGCGGAACGGCCCGCCGGGACGGCGCTGCTGCTGGCGTCGCTCGTACGCGGCGAGCTCGCGCGCCTGCGACGACTCCTCGTCATCACCGCTGGGTGCGCCCGGTGACCGAGGGGCGCCCGCCCCGGGTCCACGCGGCGGCGCGCCGAATCGCTGCCCGCCGCCCCGACCGCGCCGGCCGCGACGCCGTCCGCCCCGGAAGTCCCCACCGAACGGTCGCGGTTGATTCAGCGGACGTTGATCGGAGCCGGGCTGGGCCTGCCGATCGGCATCGTGCTCCGGCCGCTGCGCTTGCTCCTCGGAGCGTGCACCGCCGTCGTCGACGCGCTCGTCGCGCTCTTGCTCTTCCATCGTCACGCTCCCTTGCGGCCGTCGCGCTCCCAGCGCTGGCCGTCCTTGGTGTCTTTCACACGTATCCCGAATCGCTTCTCGATCTCGTCGCGCAGCTCATCCGACCGCTTGAAGTCCCTCTTCCCGCGCGCGTTTTCGCGCTCGCTGAGGAGGCGCTTCGCCTCATCGGGCAGCGCCGCGGCCGCCTCGGCCCTCTCGCGCAGCGACAGCCCGAGCACGCGATCCATATCGAAGAGCAGACCGAGCGCGCGGCGCTTCGTCGTCTCGTCGCCGGTCGCCGCGTGACCGATCGCCGCCTCGGCCTGCGCGAGCCCGACCGCGGTGTTGAAGTCATCGGCGACCGCGTTCGCGAACGCGACGCGGATCTCGTCGTCCTCACGCGGCTCGCTGAACGACCCACGTGTCGCTTGCCACGCCTCAGCGATGACGCCGCGCCACTTGCTCAGGCGGTTCTGCGCCGCCTCGAGCGACTCCCAGGTGAAGTCGACGCCCTTGCGGTACGACGTGCCGAGCGCGAGCAAGCGGAACGCGAGCGGATCGAAGCCGCGCTTCTCGATGTCGGCGAGCACGAGGAAGCCTCCGGCAGACTTCGCCATCTTCGCGGAGTCCATGCGAAGGAAGCGCGTGTGCACCCAGTACCGGACGAACGGCTTTCCGGTCGCGGCCTCCGACTGCGCGATCTCGCATTCGTGGTGCGGGAAGAGGTGGTCCTCGCCGCCGGAATGCATGTCGAAGGTCTCGCCGAGGTATTTCATCGACATCGCGGAGCACTCGATGTGCCAGCCGGGGTTGCCACGACCCCACGGTGAGTCCCACTGCTGCAGGTCGTCCGGCTTCGCTCTGCGCCAGAGCGCGAAGTCGGAGGGATGGCGCTTGTGCGGGTTCACCTCGACGCGCGCGCCGGCCTTCCGCTCGTCCGGCGGCTCTTGATTCAGACGCCTCCCGTAGCCGGGGAACGTCGTCGTGTCGAAGTACACGCCGTCCTCGGCGACGTACGCGTTGCCCTTCGCGATGAGGCGCTCGATGAGCGCGATCATCTCGGGGATGTGATCGGTGGCCTTGCAGATGACCTCCGGCTCGAGGATGTTGAGCTTCGCGCGGTCGACGAAGAACTGTTTCGTGTAGCGCTCGGCGAGCACGAGCGGGTCGACGTGCTCGCGCCGCGCGTTCACCGCCATCTTGTCCTCAGCCTCCGTGTCGGCGTCGCCGACGAGGTGGCCGACATCGGTGATGTTCATCACCTGATGCACGCGGAATCCGAGGTACTCGAAGCTGCGGCGCGCGACATCCGCGGTCAGGTAGGCGTAGAGGTTGCCGATGTGCTGGTAGTCGTAGACCGTCGGACCGCAGTTGTAGACGCCGAGCTCGCCCGCGCGCAGCGGCTCGAACTCGCGGACGGAGCGAGTTGCGCTGTCGTACAGCTTGATCGCGGGGAGGGCCAGGACCACCGCTATGGGTCGGTCTCCTTTTATTCGAGAGTCGCGATGGACAGTGCGGCGATGGCCTCGCCGCTTCCGACGAGCCCGAGGCCGTCGTTGGTCGTCGCCTTCACGCTGACCCGATCGACGCCGATCGCGAGGGCCTTCGCGATGTTCTCGCGCATCGCATCGATGTGCGGCGCGAGTCGCGGGGCCTGCGCGATGACCGTCGCGTCGAGCGAGCCGACGCCAAGGCCGCGCTCGCGGACGAGCCCACCGACCTTGCGCAGCAGGTCCATGCTGCGCGCACCCGCGTACGCGGGATCGTCGCTCGGAAAGTGCCGACCGATATCCCCGAGGTTCGCGGCACCGAGGAGCGCGTCCATCAACGCATGCACGAGGACGTCGCCGTCGGAGTGACCCACGAGACCCATCGGGTGCTCGATCGCGACACCGCCAAGCACGAGCCGGCGATCGGCCGCGAGACGATGGATATCGTAGCCGATGCCCGCCCGGCTCATGCGCCGCGCCCTCGGCGTGCGCTTCTCATCGCGTCTGCAAGGCCGGGAAGCCGACGAGCCCCTTCGCGACGAGCTCGCGCGCGTAGGCGAGATCCTCGAGCGTGGTGATCTTCAGGTTGCGCCGCTCACCGAGCACCATCTTCGGCCGCAGGCCCGCGGCGACGAGCGCCGCGGCGTCGTCGCCGAATGAGCGTTCGCCAGCCGCCTCGCGCGCACGGACGAGCAGGTCGCGCCTGAAGACCTGAGGGGTCTGCGCTGACCAGAGGCCGTCGCGCGATACCTCCTCTAACGCGGCGCCAGCCTCGTCCGCGCGTCGCACCGTATCGGCCAGCGGCAGGCCGGCGACGGCGGATCCCTCCGCCGCGGCGATCTCGACGCAGCGCGCGAACAGGCTCGGCGGCGCGAACGGCCGCGCCGCGTCGTGGATCGCGATCACGTCGGCGTCCTGCGCCGCGTCGAGCGCGACCCATGACGACGCGGTGCGTGTGGCGCCGCCCGCGACGACGCGCGCGTCGGCGCGACCGCCTGCGATCGATCGCACCGCTCCGATCTTGTCCGCCGGTGCGACGACGACGATGTGCTCGAAGCAACCCGCGGCGACGCCCGCCGCGAGCGACCACGCGAGCACCGGCTGCCCGCCGAGGTCCGCGGCTACTTTGTCGATCCCGGCGCGGCTAGCGCTCCCGGCCGCGAGGATCGCGAGCACCGCCCGGCTAATGGCTCGGTGGCCTCTGCCGCCGGATGTCGATGACCTCGCCCTTCGGCTGCGCGAAGATCATGCGTCCGCCGACCGTCTGCAGGACGCGCATCACCGTGACGGCGACCTCGGTGCCCTGGAATCGCAAGCCGTTCTCGATGACGACCATCGTGCCGTCCTCGAGATACGCGACGCCCTGGCCGGGCTCCTTGCCCTCCTGGATCACGCGGACGGTGAGCTCATCGCTCGGCAAGACCACCGGACGCACCGCCTTCGCCAGATCGTTCACGTTGAGGACGGTGATGCCTTGCAGCTCGGCGACCCGATTGAGTCCGTAGTCGTTCGTCATGATTGGCACGCTCATCTGCCGCGCCAGGGTGACGAGCTTGCCATCGGCGCCGGTGCCGGGTGGGTCGGTATCGAGGAGGTCGATGCGGACGGTCGCCTCCTTCTGCATCTTCTGCAGGATCTCGAGGCCCCGCCGGCCGCGCTCGCGCTTGCTCGCGTCGGAGGCGTCCGCGAAGTGCTGCAGCTCGGCAAGGATGAAGCGCGGCACGACGAGGGTGCCGCGGATGAAGCCGCTCTTCACGACGTCCGCGACGCGGCCGTCGATGATGACCGAGGTATCGAGGAGCGCGCGCTCCTCGCCGATGCGGTCGCGCTTCCCGTAGCGGATGTCCCGCGCGATGGCGCCGAGCTCGGCTCGTTTGATCGTGCCCGCTGCGGCCCCTCCGACCCCGAGCAGCGCCGCGCCGATGATCGGCGCGAAGCGACCTAGGTTGTCCGGTAGGAACGAGAGCGGGAACGCCAGGAAGAGCCCGAGGATGAGACCAACGCCGGCGCCAACCGCGCCGCCGACGAGATCGCCCGCGGACGTCTTGCGGATCCGGCCCGCGATGATGCGGGCCGGCACGACCGTGACGTACGGAGCGCCAAGCCAGCCGAGGATGGCGCACGCCGCAGCGAGAAGAAAGACGACGAGGACCTGATTGCTGACGGGCGTGACCTGCGAGACCTCGAGCAGCGAAGCGCCGAGAAAGAACCCGAAGAACCAGCCGATGAGTGCCGCGAAGAGACGGATGAATGCCATGCCGTCCACTCCTTTCTATTGGTGATGGGCAGGCACCGGCCCCGGCCGATGACGATGTGGCCGCCGAGCACGTCGCACTGCCGAGATGGATGGATCAATAGGAGGCGAAGCATACGCTCGCTTCGCTAGTCTTCCGCGATCCCCGAGCGCTTGAGCGCCTCGCGCAAAGACGCCGCTCCTATCACTTCCAGCGCAGTTCCGTCGATGTCGCCGACGCTCGCCTGCGGGATGACCGCGCGGGTGAAGCCGAGCCGCTGCGCTTCGCGGAGGCGCGGGATGAGACGCTGGACACGACGCAGCTCGCCGCCGAGGCCCAGCTCGCCGACGAACACCGTGCGCGGATCGGCGGCCTTGTCGCGCACCGCCGACGCGAGCGCGACGGCGACCGCGAGATCGGCGGCCGGTTCGCGCACGCGCAGACCACCGACGAGGTTCACGTACACGTCGTGCTGACCGAGACCGATGCCCGCGCGCTTGCTGAGCACCGCGAGCAACACCGCGAGGCGCTGCGGATCCGTGCCGCTGACCGTCCGTCGCGGAAGGCCAAAGGACGTCGGCGTGACGAGCGCCTGCACCTCGACGAGGAGCGGACGCGTACCTTCGACGGTCGGCACGACGACGCTGCCCGCGACGCCCTTCGTGCGCTCCTCGAGGAAGACCTCGGACGGGTTCGCCACCTCGCGCAGGCCCGTCTCCCCCATCTCGAACACGCCCACCTCGTCGGTCGAGCCGAAGCGGTCCTTCGTCGCGCGCAGGATGCGGAACGCGTGAAAGCGCTCGCCCTCGAGATAGAGGACCGCATCGACGATGTGCTCGAGCACGCGCGGTCCCGCGACCGCCCCCTCCTTCGTCACGTGCCCGACGAGGAAGATCGATACGTCGTCGCCCTTCGCGACCTCGAGGAGGCGCGCTGTGCACTCGCGCAGCTGCGCGACGCCGCCGGCCGCTGAGCCGATGACGTCGCTCGACATCGTTTGAATGGAGTCGATGACGGTGAAGATCGGCTTCGTCCGCCGGATCGCCTCGATGACCGTCGCGAGGTCGGTCTCGGCGAGGACGAGGATGTTCGGGCCGTCGATGCCGAAGCGCCGGGCGCGCAGCTTGATCTGCGCCGCCGACTCCTCGCCCGAGACGTAAAGGACCGTGCCGCGCTGCGCGACCGAGGCCGAGGCTTGCATGAGGAGCGACGACTTGCCGATACCCGGATCGCCGCCGAGCAGCACGAGCGAGCCGCGGACGACGCCGCCGCCGAGCACGCGGTCGAACTCGCCGATGCCCGTCGAGAGCCGCTCCTCGGCGTCCGCGGGCACGGCGTCGAGCGGGATGGGCTCGCGAGGCGCGCGGGTGCGCGCGGTGCCGCGCGCCTTAGGCGCGGCTACAACCCGTTCCTCCACGAGCGTGTTCCAACCACCACAGTTGGGGCACCGGCCGATCCATTTCGGGAACTGGTTGCCGCACGACTGGCAGACGAATGCGGTCGTGGGTTTACTCGGCATTGACTGAAGTATCGGCTCCTATCTGCGCGCGTATCAGTGCGGTAGCGCAACTCGGATGACGCAGCTAGCGACAACTTGAACCCTAGTAGTACTGCAGTACTGCCGCCTATAGTCCCCCCGGCGGACTGAGGGAGTCGGGGCTGAGGGGACGGTAAGGGTGGGGATCCCGCGTACTCATCGCTGGCTTGTAGCGGTGCTGACGCTCGCGCTCGTCGCGGAGCAGATCCCCGCCCGACTGCCGTTCATCGGCGCTGCTATCCCTGCGCAGGCCGCTGCTGCGAGCGGCTTCGACGCGGAATACGCCGGGTCGAGCGTCAACCACTTCGTCGTGGCGGCCGGCCAGTCGGTCCAAGTGGTCGTCGTCTTCTTCAACACCGGAACGACGAGCTGGCTACCGAACTCACCGAGCGAGGTCGATCTCGCCGTTTGCGTCGACGCGAACTGCGACGTGCCCTCGCCGAACGCGGCGTGGCGCAATGGATGGCTGTCCGACTCGCGCTACGCGACGACGACCACTACCGTCGCGCCCGGCTCGAACGGCTTCTTCGCGTTCAACCTGACTGCGCCGGCGGGCGCGGCGCCTGGTGTGTACATCTTCGGCGCGGATCTGATCGTCGCTGCGACCGGCGAGACGATCCACCGCATGCGCTACGAGGCGCGTGTGCTCGTCGCCGGCAACACCTACACCGTGAACGACGCCGGCGACACCGGCACGTGCGACGCCACCATCTGCACGCTGCGCGGCGCCATCAACGCGGCCAACGGAACGACGGGTGGCAATTTGATCAAGTTCGCGATCGGCTCGGGTCCCGCGGCGATCACTCTCACCTCGCCGCTTCCCGCCATCTCCGGGCAGGTGTGGCTCGATGGCACGACGCAGCCAGGGTTCGCCGGCAGCCCGCTCATCGAGGTGCGCGGCACATCGACGGGCGACGGCGTCGTCCTGTCCGGCGGGTCATCGTCGCTCAGCGGCCTGATCCTCAACGGCTTCGCGGGCGGAGCCGCGGTCAGGCTGAACACCCTCGGCCACAACGAACTTTTCGGAAACTACATCGGCACGGACGCGTCGGGCGCGCGCGCGATCGCTAATGGAACCGGTGTCGCGGTCGACAGCGACGACAACAGGCTCGGCGCGCTGATCGGTGGCACCAACGTGATCTCGGGGAACAGCGAAGGCGTCGTGCTGAATGGCGCCCGAAACCTGCTGTTCGGCAGCTACGTCGGCACGAACGCGAGCGGTGACGCCGCCGTCTCGAACATCGACGGGATCGTCGTCATCGGGAACGACAACCTTGTCGGCGGCGACTTCGGCACCGGCAACGTCATCTCGGGTAACAGCTGGGGTATCTTCCAGCCCCCGGACAACGCGCCAAGCGGCGCGACGACGATCCAGAGCAACAAGATCGGCACGAACGCCGCGGGAACGGCGGCCATCGCGAACAGCCAGGCCGGCATCCACGCGGTGCGCAACGCGACCATCGGCGGAACACGGCCCGGGGCACGCAACCTCATCTCGGGCAACGCGACAGGTATCGCGTTGCGCAGCGCCTTCCCGGCCACCGCACCGAGCGGCAACAACACGATCCTCGGGAACTACATCGGCACGAACGCCGGCGGGAACCTGCCGCTGCCCAACGCCGGTGTTGGCGTGAGCATCCAGACGTCGAACAACACGGTCGGCGTGGCTGGTTCGCGCAACGTGATCTCGGGGAACGGCGGCACCGGTGTGCACCTCGCGGCCGGCGGCAACACGAACACGGTGACCGGCAACTACATCGGACTCGGCGCCGATGGACGCGCGGATGTCGCGAACCACTCGGCCGGGCTCACGATCAACTCGGCCGACAACGTCGTCCGCGGCAACGTGATCTCCGGCAACAACGCGACGAGCACGGCCATCCCGAACGACCACGGCGTCCTGATCAGTGGCGGAGGCGCAGTGCGCAACGTCGTCGCGGGAAACCTCATCGGCCCTGCGGCGAACGGCACCGCTGGCTTCCCGAACGCATCGCTCGGCGTGGTCATCGAGAACGGCGCATCGAACAACACCATCGGTGGCACTTCGGTGACGGACCGCAACGTCATCTCGGGCAACGGCGGCAGCGGCATCGGCCTCGGAGGCGGCGCGTCAAACAACGTCGTCCAGGGCAACTACATCGGCCTCGCCGCTGATGGACTCACGGCGCTCGCGAACGGCTTCGCCGGCGTCCACCTGTCGCCCATAGGCGCGATCGGCCCGAACAGCATCCTCGACAACGTGATCTCTGGGAACACGGTCTATGGGATCGCTATCCAGAACGCGCCGGCCGCCCACACGATCAGCCGTAACACCATCGGCCTCGCGGCGGACGGACTCACCGCCCGGCCGAACGGAAGCGTGGGCCTCTACATCAACCTCGGTGAGACGCCGCAGAACGCACCGATGTTCATCAACGCCAACACGC
>Ga0075425_100009166_pt1 | contig 10522 bp, 7 predicted proteins | sample SoiMethybrSBSTD4_FD_75300 | JGI IMG/M metagenome (GOLD analysis project Ga0075425, IMG submission 75300) | Bulk soil microbial communities from a Populus tree surrounding site in Tennessee, USA - Soil MetaG P. TD hybrid SBSTD4 | ecosystem: Environmental > Terrestrial > Soil > Tree plantation...
TGGACGACGCGAACGTTTCCCTGAATGTAGGTAATCTCCGGATCAATACGCTCCTCGCGGAAAATTCCTTTTTCTCGAGCAATCCAGAGCGGCGCAAAATCGATCACGATGCTCGGAATTGCCATGCGAACTTTTTTCAACGGTTCGGCTGCCAGAGCAAGCCCATGAGAACCTAAGCCAATGAAAAGAAAACCCGCCGCCAGCCAGCGCAGACCAGCAATCCGTTCAACTCGACGATTCGTCATTCGCGCGATCCCTCGTATACCCAAGAAGTGCCACAACCGATTCGTACTGTTGATTTGCCCGGTTGACAATGGTTAAAGCGTGACCTGCCCCGCCCGCGTCGGCGACGAGACATTACCCTTCGGCGGCTTGCTTCGTGAAGAGAGCAAATGTTAAATCCAACGTTGCAGATTTTTAGCAAATCCGAGTGTCATGGACCGGTTCCGAACCATGCAGAGTTTTGCCGAAGTGATTCGGCTGGGAAGCTTTTCCGAAGCCGCAAAGACCTTAGGCCTTTCGCGAGCGCTGATCTCGCGTCATGTGAGCGACCTTGAAAAGCATTTGGGGGTGCCGCTGCTAACGCGAACGACACGACGCATCACACTTACGGAGCCCGGCGCAAAGCATTTTGAATTTTGCCAGCGGGTGATCAAGGAAATAGAGCACAGCGAAGCCTCTCTAAAGCGGCAGCAAAAAGAACCTGAAGGCCCGTTAAAAATCATCGCGCCGAAATCCTTTACAACTCTGGCCTTGGGAGATGCCATCGCCAGCTTCGCAGCGAGCTATCGGTATCTCAATATCAGCTTGATGCTCGACGACTTGTCGTTTCGGAGTTACGAGTTCATCGAGCGTGGTTTCGATGTCGCGGTGCACACGACACCGATTCGCGATTCAAATCTCGTCAAGAGAAAGATCGCTAATCTACGCTGGTTGCTGTGCGCTTCGCCGGCTTATCTCAAACAGCATGGTGAGCCACAGGTACCCCGCGAACTGACCCGTCATCAGTGCTTAGTGCATATTAACTCAGACCCGAGCGATCGCGTCTGGCGTTTGCGCTCCGGCAACGGCCAGGTTTCGATCAAGGTCCAAGGCCCCTTTGCATCGAACAGCGTGCTCATGTTGCGCAAGGCCGCACTGGAATCTTTGGGAATCGGAATCTTACCTTTTTACTGCGTCAAAGAAGACCTCAAGAGCGGCGCATTGCGTGAAATCCTGAGTAGCTATACGGTTCCACCGCATCCGCTGTCACTGGTGTTTTCACCGGGAAAACCCACCCCGCAAAAGATTCGTTTATTGGGCGATTTTCTCATCGACTGGTTTCGCAAACGTCCCATCCCACACTAGACTCGGCATCGGCGCTTTTAGATCGAGTCAATGGTCGAGTGGCATCGCAGCGACTCGGATTTTGGGCTACGCTATGCAAAGGTGCAATGAGCGGGAGGTCACGATGGCACCAATCATAAATATAGGAGCCAACTGCTGGGAGGTCGCTTCTGCGGAGCAAACTGGCCTACTAATTGATGGCCGCAACTACTACCGGGCGTTTTATCAAGCCGCACGTGCGGCGAAACGCTTCATTTTGATTTCCGGTTGGCAGTTCGACAGCGACGTCATGTTACTGCGGGGAGAGGATACGGCAGACGGCGATGAGGTATGCTTGCTCTCCTTCCTGAACGGGCTTTGCGAAAAGAATAAAGACCTGCAGATCTACATTCTTGCCTGGAATTTCAATGCCGTCTATGGAATCGACCGCGAATGGTTTCAGAAATGGTATTTCAACTGGACAACCAATGATCGGCTCACGTTCTGCTTTGATGATTGCCATTGTGTGGGAGCCAGCCACCACCAAAAATTCTCCGTCGTAGACGGCACGATTGCATTCGTAGGCGGATTGGATTTGTGCTCGAGTCGTTGGGATGACCGCGATCATTGTGGTGATAATCCTCAAAGGGTCGATGCGGATCAGAACCCCTATGCGCCGTTCCATGACGTTCAGTCCTACCACGTCGGTGCCGTAGCGGAAAAAGTGGCGGAGCTATTTAAACAACGATGGAAGCTTGCCTGCTGTAAAGACCTCGATTTACCCGCGGCCATAGTAAAAGAGCGGATTGATTTTCCCGGGAGCTTCCCCGTCCTGTCCTCCCGTGTGGGAATAAGTCGGACGCAGGCAAAAACAGACGACGGCAGGCAAGGTTCTCACCAGGAAATTCGCCAGCTTTTTGTCTCCGCCATCGAAAGCGCGGAAAACCTGATTTACATCGAGAATCAATACTTCAGCTCGAACGCTCTCTTTCGAGCCCTGTCGAGGCGAATGACGGCTTCGGGTCGCCCCCCTATTGAGATCGTGATGATTTTAGCAAAGGATGCGAACGCTTTTTTCGAGAAAATCTCTATCGGTTTGATGCAGGCCAAACTGATTGCGTGTTTGAACGAACTCGCCTCAAAAACGGGCCACCAGATAGGAATATACTATCCGGCGTGTCTCGATGCGAACGGTCAGGAGGTACCCACCTATATTCACTCGAAATTTTTCCTGGTCGACGATCGCTTCTTGAGCGTGGGTTCGGCGAACATGAACAATCGAAGCATGGGACTTGACACCGAGGTAAACGTGGCATGGGAAGCCGCTCCCGAGGAACATGCCATGATCGAATCCATCCGGCGTATACGAGCCGATCTTATCGCCGAGCACACAGGCACCAGAGATTTCGCAACCGTTCATGAACTTACCATCGTCAAAGGACTGGTTGATTATCTGGAGCGCTCAGCGGCAAATGCATCAAGCCGGCTTCGCCGTCACCCTTGTTTGGACGTTGACCCCGCAGACTATGAAGCTTTGACATCGATGCTCCCCGATGGATTTCCGTTTGATATGGAGCAACCGGAATCCGAAAATCTTATTTACGAAACGATTTCAGACCAATCGGGCGGACTTTTTGCCAAAGGAATCGCTTCGCTCAAAAACATCTTCAATACCGCACGGACGGACTGAAGAACTCGCGAGGTTTTCCACTCGACCGAAGCCTTCGCCCGCCAGTTGTAGAGTTTGTCCGGTGGTTTAGCCGAGAAAGCCGCATGGGCAGCTGCTTTCGTGTGACCGATCGAGCGTGCCACCAGCGTATGGATCTAAATGAATCAAACTCAGCTTGACCTGCAGTAAAACAGAATTGGATCAATTAGCCGGAATTGATAGGCTGTAAAGCACGCGCTAAGGGTCAGTCGGACCGCAGCGATGAAGGATAATGCGAAAGTTCTGTCCATCGAAGGACGCGAAGTCCGGATCACCCATCCGGATAAGCCTTATTTTTCCAAACAGACAAAAGTCTCCAAGCTCGATCTCGTGCGTTACTATCTCTCGGTGGCACCCGGCGCTCTCACTGGCATTGGTGATCGTCCATTGGTGCTAAAGCGGTTCGTCGATGGCGCCGAAGGTCAAGCCTTCTATCAGAAACGCGCGCCCGCCAATCTCCCCTCGTGGCTGCGCACCGTTACACTGTCGTTTCCTTCCGGGCGCAAAGCGGAGGAGATTGTCGTGGACGACGCCGCTGGGCTGGCATGGGTCATCAACCTGGGTTGTATCGAGCTTCATCCGCATCCTGTGCGCTCCCGTGATCTCGAACATCCGGATGAGTTGCGCATCGACCTCGATCCTGGACCCGGTGTCGCATGGGATGATGTGCGCCGCGTATCACTGGAAGTGAAATCATTTTTGGCAGAGATGGGACTGCGCGGCTGGCCGAAGACCAGCGGCTCGCGGGGTATGCACGTGAACGTCCGCATCCAACCGCGGTGGGCTTTCACGGATGTCCGCCGGGCCGCTCTCGCTTTATCGCGCGCGATTGAGCGGCGCGTACCGGCGCTCGCTAGCTCGAAATGGTGGAAGGAGGAACGGCACGGCGTTTTCCTGGACTACAACCAAAACGCAAAAGACCGCACGACCTGCTCCGCGTACTCGGTGCGCCCGTTACCCGATGCTCGCGTCTCGACGCCGCTTCGCTGGGATGAAGTGCCGGACTGCGATCCCGCCGATTTTACCCTGCTGACGGTTCCCAAGCGGTTTGCCGATTTAGGCGATCCGCACAGGGACATCGACTCGGCGCCAGGCTCGCTGGAGAAGCTTCTTGACCTGGCGGCCGAGGATGAGGCGGCCGGTCTGGGCGATGCGCCCTGGCCGCCGCACTTTAAAAAGATGGAAGGCGAAGCGCCGCGCGTTGCGCCATCTCGCGCCCGCGCAAGCGCCAAACGCGCGATTGTCAAAAAACCGCGCTCGAAGGCTCCGCTTCTGGTCGTCGCAAACTCCCCCGATAAGCAAGCGGCGCTCGCCGGCCTGGAAAGATGGAAGGTCAAATACCCACAAGCGGCCGCACGGCTGGCCGTAGATGACGTGCTGGTCGACTCGATGCGCGGCAGGTCGTCCACTTGGACGCGGATCCGAGTGAACCTGCGAAATGTGCCGGAAAAATTGCGACCGCCGCAGGAAACTCCCGACCCGGATCAAGATCCGACGCGCGTATGGCGGAATCGACATGCTTCGAGGAGGCGTTAGCAGTGATCGACGCAATCTTCCGTTGAATCAATTCACTCTTTGAAAAGCGGAAAGAGATTTTTGCCGGTTTCTCGTTTCTGTTTACCATTTTACCAGGCAAATACTCCTCGAATCCCTTTTCTGGGTCGCTTACTCAGATGCTCTTTTGCAAACAGCCGCGGATATTTAACGAACCTCAGAACCACCACGCTATCGGCCGCTGGTGAAGATCGTCTGCAATTCTTCCGGCGCGACCACTTCGAGCTGATCGTATGTGCAGTCTTTGGGTTTTTTATCGGTGCGCCACCGGCGAAACTGCGCCGTGTGACGGAAGCGATCGCCTTGCATATGATCATACGCCACTTCGACAACCAGCTCCGGACGCAGCGGCTCCCAGGACAAATCTTTACCCGAGCTCCAGCGGCTCTGGCCGCCAGGCATACGGTAATCGACTTCACCGTCCGACTGCTCGGCCCAATACTTCCAGGGATGTCCGGCAAGCGCGTTCTTGCGATACGGCGCGAGAAAAGTTACGAGCTCGCGTCGCTTTTTTTCAGTGAAACTCGCACAGACGCCGACATGGTTCAGGGCTCCAGAGTCGTCGTAGAGCCCGAGAAGCAATGAGCCCACCATCGTGCGCTCGCCCTTTTTATGCCAGCGGAATCCAGCAACCACACAATCGCACTCGCGCTCGTGCTTGATTTTGAGCATCGCGCGCTTGTTCGGTTCATAGATTCCCCGAACCGGCTTGGCGATGACTCCATCCAGACCCGCGCCTTCGAACCGACGAAACCAATCCGCCGCGACGGTCGTTTCGCGGGTTGCTGGCGTCAGGTGAATGGGCGGTTTGGCAGACGAAAGCAGGTTTTCCAGGATTGATCGGCGTTCCTCAAACGCGGTGCCGCGCAAATCCCGGGATCCTTCACACAGAACATCGAAGAAGACAATCGATGCCGGAGTTTCTTTTGCAAGCAGCTTGACGCGCGACTGGGCCGGATGAATGCGCAGCTGCAAGGCATCAAAGTCCAGCGCGCCATTCTGAGCGACGACTATTTCGCCGTCCAGCACACATCGCGACGGCAAATTCTCGCGCACTGGCGCCAGCAATTCTGGGAAATAGCGGTTTAGCGATTTTTCATCGCGACTCTGAATCAAAATCTCGTCTCCGTCCCGAAACACCAGCGCGCGAAATCCATCCCACTTAGGCTCGAAAATCCACGCTCCCGCACGTGGCAACTCGCCTACTCGCTTGGCGAGCATGGGCAAAACCGGCGGGTTCACAGGAAGATGCATAGTTTATTGTGCACGCGCACCATACCCGGAAGTCAATGGGTGGGATTGCATTCAGGGCAAAGGGACTGCTTAAGTACGCCATCGTCACTTGAATTACGAAGACTCCGTAGCTCCCGTGCTTTAATTCAGGTTCTCAAATGGGAGAATAGGGCGTGCCGCACAACGTCAGCTTGATCACCACCATCGCCGCTGCCCTCGGCCTCGCGCTCGCGATGGGCTTTGTCGCAATTCGCCTTAAATTGCCTCCGTTGGTCGGTTATCTCATTGCCGGAATAATCATCGGTCCGGCAACGCCGGGTTTCGTCGCCGATGTGGAGCTGTCGCAGCAACTCGCCGAAATCGGCGTGATGCTTTTGATGTTCGGCGTCGGTCTGCATTTTTCGCTCGACGACATTCTCGCCGTTCGAGGTATTGCGCTTCCCGGCGCGATCGTTCAGATCGCGGTCGCCACTGCTCTCGGCGGTGCGGTTGCTCATTACTGGCAATGGAATATTGCCGCAAGCATCTCCTTCGGTCTCGCGCTATCGGTCGCCAGCACAGTCGTGCTGCTCCGCGCGCTCGAAGACCGGGATATTTTGGAAACGCTCAACGGCCGCATCGCCGTTGGGTGGTTGGTGGTTGAGGACCTCGCGATGGTTCTGGTTCTGGTGCTCCTGCCGTCGATTGGGACTTCGACCGGTATACATCCAGCTGGAAGTTCTCCCGAGAATATCGAGCGCAGCTTGTCGGCAACCCTTGGGCTAGCGCTCGCAAGAGTAGCAATTTTTGTTGGACTGATGCTTCTGCTGGGACGCCGTTTTTTTCCATGGCTCCTCTGGCAAGTGGCGCGCGTCGGCTCGCGGGAGCTTTTTACCCTTTGCATCATCGCGGCCGCCGTCGGCATCGCCTACGGATCGGCAGCCCTATTCGGCGTATCCTTTGCGCTCGGGGCATTTTTCGCCGGCATGGTGATGCGCGAATCGCCATTGAGCTATCGCGCCGCCGAAGAAACTCTGCCCTTCAGGGATTCCTTTTCGGTCCTGTTTTTTGTTTCCGTGGGTATGCTCTTCGAGCCTCGCGTACTGATTCAAGAACCGCTTCACGTCGTCGTCGTCCTCGCGATTATTATCCTCGGTAAGTCTCTGGCCGCATTCTTTTTGGTGCTGCTGTTTCGGTATCCGCTCAATACGGCGCTTACTGTCTCTGCGAGTCTCGCTCAAATTGGCGAATTTTCATTCATTCTGGCCGGGCTGGCGGTTTCGCTTAAGGTCATGCCGGCGGAGGGTCAGAGCCTGATTGTCGCAGGAGCCATCATCTCGATCGCATTGAATCCGCTCGTTTTTCGCGCCATCGAGCCTGTGCAAAACTGGATTCGTTCCCGTTCCAAGCTCGCCCAGGTGCTGGAGCGCACGACGGATCCCCTCGCCGCATTGCCCACTTCCATCGATCTCAAGCGGCTTACCGGACAAGTTGTTCTAGTCGGGTATGGCCGAGTAGGAAGTCGCATTGGCACGGCATTGACGGCGCAAGGCATTCCGTTCGTAGTTGCCGAGGAGAATCGTGAAATCGTCGAGAAACTGCGCGAAAAAGATATTCCCGCGGTTTCGGGCGATGCCTCCGAACCGGCCGTGCTCATTCAGGCGCATATCCATCGTGCCCGCATGCTGGTCACCGCCGTCCCGGACATCGTGCAAGTGCGCCGCATGATCGAGACGGCGCGAACGGTCAATCCGCGCGTGGAAATCGTTGTGCGTACGCACAGCGAAAAGGAATCCGCTCTGCTGCAAAAGGAAAAAATCGATGGGATCTTCTTCGGTGAGCACGAGCTCGCCCGCAGCATGTCACAGTACGTACTAGATCGTTATGGCTCCACCACGACGACACATTCCTAATGCGATGTGCGCTTTCGTTACGACTTTTTGTTAGCGCGAATAGTAAAATCGTTTCGCGGCGTAAGCTTAGTTAGCCGACATGCTCCGCATTACCAACAATTACAATTTTGAGCCCATCGATCAAAACGGCGATGAACGCGAAAAACCAACATCGCCGATTTGGGCATACGCGCGGTTACCCAAGCGATGGAAATGGTCGGCGGCGAGGGTTTTTATCGGAGTTTCCGCCTGGAGCGCCTGTTCCGCGATATTCAGGGTGCGCGTTATCACCGGCTTCCCTGAACATGAGCAGACGAAGGCTTCGGGCGAGTATCTATTGCGGGACTAAACTCTGAAGATGCGGCATTTCTAAAGCGACAGAAGAGATCGGATACTAACCACGGAGGCGCAGAGAGCGCGGAGAACTGAAGATTTAGGCAGCGAAATAGGACTTCACCACAGAGACGCGGAGGACACGGAGAAACTTTTATAACTTGAGCGCGCTCGTCCTAAGCGCCTGATTGCAGACTGCCGTAGACGTGCTCGGGCGTAATCAGAATCAGGCTGCGCTCTTCCGCGCGCATCTGCAGCGCAAAGTCCTCCTCCGTTCCCTTCTGACGGCGTCCCATGGAAGCATAAAAGTCTTTCAGTCGCTTGATATGGGCCGGCGTGTCTTGCCACGGCTCGATCGACGCTGGTCCTTCCACGGTGACATAGCGTCGATTGTCGAGCTTGATCACAGTAATCGCTGCGCGGCCTGTCCGTTGGATATTTTTTAGCTTTACCGTCCGTGGCCGTGATGCCAAGCCGAGTTTGTCGTCGAGCACGGCTGTTGACACGACGGTCGACTGCGCATGGCCTCTCGGTGTGACGCTGATGGCCACACCGCAGTGATTTTCTCGCAACAGCGGAAGCGCTTCCTTCCATTCCATCGAAATTGATCCTCCGAGATTTCTTTCTGGCATCAAAAACGAATCTCGGACCTATAACCCTCCGGTTATCGCTCGTCAAGCCGATCGCTCAATTCTGGTCAGACCGCGATAACTCAAACGTTTGGCTCGGGCGCCGTGAGCCTGCGAGCCAGATAAACACGACCGATGTGACGGTCATCATCTGAGCGATAGAGAACGCCCAGTAATATGCGCCAGTCCAGTCGAAAATGAGCCCGCCGAGCCACGGGCCGATTCCAGCGCCGGCGCCGATAAACAGAGCGAGTGCGCCGATAATCGCACCGAAGGATTTGCCGTGAAACAGATCCGCTGCGATTGTCGGATAGAGCGATTGGCGCGACGAAAAGCCGATCGCGATCAAGGGTGGAAAAGCATAGAAGAGCCAACTGCTGGTCACCGGGTTGACGGCCATCAGAAAAAAAATCCCCACCATGAACACCGCTGACCCGAACGCATACGCGGTTGGCCGGCCAATGCGGTCCGCTAACAATCCCATTCCTATCATTGCCGGCGCAGTAAAAAGACCGATCAGTCCTAACGCCCATGCAGCCGATTCCTTTGAAAACCCCGCGTCGCTGATCGCTGCAACTTGATGAATCAAAACCATATGTAACGGAATCGCGCCGGTCAGTACCCCCAGCGCAAATGCCCAGAATCGCCAATCGCACAGCGCTTCACGCAAGGTCGGGCCTGCGGCACTCTTTGCTTTGATCTCGCGGACGGGGACATCGGCTGCCTGGCCGAAATCCGGTTTGAGGTTCATTTCTTCAGGCCTCTGTCTTTGGAATAGAAGATTCGCCGGCGCGACAATCAGCGCCAGCACTCCGGCCAGAACAAATAACGCGGAGCGCCAGCCGTAGACGCCGATCAGCCATTGTGTCCAAGGCACGACAACAAGAATCCCGAAGCCGATGCCGGAGGCAGCGACACCGATCGCCATGCCCCGTTTGCGAACGAACCAGTTGCTCAAGAAGGTTGCCTGTGACGTCATAGTCAAAGCGGCAAAACCAATGCCCATAAGCGCACCCATGCCGATGTAGTACTCAACAGCGCTGTGCGCGATTCCGCTGATCACAAACCCGAACGCCATAAGCAACGCGCCGACGGGGAGAACAATCCGAGGGCCGAAGCGATCCAGCGCGATCCCGATCAGCGGCGCCGATAAAGTCCAAATCACTGATCCCAGCATGAGAGCGCCCGACGCCAGGGCTCGGCTCCAATGAAACTCGTCGATGACGGCTACCAGGAAAACCGCAAATGCATTGCGCGTCCCGAACGCCACCGCTACGGTCAAAAACGCGATCCCGATAACAACCCACGGATAATAGCGCTGGCGCGCTACGCTGGGCGCAATTTCGACTTCTTGTGTCGACACAGTTCGGTTGGCGCAGCTCCTCACGATCAATAATTAGAAGATCAGTCTTTCCGCATTTCTCTCATGAATGCCAGTACGAGACAGACGGGCGCGGCGTGCATTCCAAGAACAAAACTCTGGCAGGAAAAATTTGACTGGGGATTATAACTACGGAGCGTCGGTCGGATCCCAGCAAGTTCGCAAATTTTCATTGAAGCCGTCGAGAAGCTCCATATCAGCTGGGCTGATCTCAAAATCGAAGATGTCGGTATTCTCCACAATGCGCTTAGGATTGGCCGACTTGGGAATCACGGCGATCCCATGTTGTAGCGCCCACCGGATCAGAATCTGGGCCGTCGACTTAGTATCGGAACGGCGCGAAAAAGATTCGACCAGCGGGATCCGCGGCTTCGAATTCGCCCGCTCCGGCCGGTCCGATGTGTATTTCTTGGCAATAGCAACGAGCTTGCGATCCTTCAACCGTTCTCCTTTCGTCAATGGGCTATAAGCCTCGATGACAATGCCGCTGCGGCGGCAAAAATCGAGC
>Ga0075425_100009167_pt1 | contig 10521 bp, 10 predicted proteins | sample SoiMethybrSBSTD4_FD_75300 | JGI IMG/M metagenome (GOLD analysis project Ga0075425, IMG submission 75300) | Bulk soil microbial communities from a Populus tree surrounding site in Tennessee, USA - Soil MetaG P. TD hybrid SBSTD4 | ecosystem: Environmental > Terrestrial > Soil > Tree plantation...
AGGGAGAGCAGATGGATCGCCGGAGCCTGCGTGCCGTGCTACTGATGGCGGTGGCCGTCGCGGTGATTGCCGCAGCGAGCGCCACGTACCTGGGATCCGTCCCCTCTCGCGTCGAGCTGCTCCCAGGAGGCGGTGTGCAGGTGCTCCTGCCGCCTGTAGGACAGCCCGACTTCCTCGAGTCGCGTGCAACCCTGCCCGTCGCCTCCTACTGACGAACCTTCTCGTTGGTCACGATCCAGGACGTTCGAGCGGTTGCCGAGAAACTGCCACGCAGCTACGAGGTGCTCGTGGGCGGGCGGGTGAAGTTCCGGGTCGGCCGCATCGTCTACCTGTCGTTCTCGCGTGACCAGAGCGTGATGGGCTTTGCGTTTCCAAAGGATGAGCGGGACTGGCTGATCGGCGGCTCCCCAGACAAGTTCATGCAGCCGAGCAAGTCCGACCTTCGGTACCACTGGGTGCTGGCGCGCATGTCCGCCCTCGAGCACAAAGAGATGCGCGAGCTGGTGCTCGACGCATGGCGGATGGTCGTCCCCAAGAGCCTCGCCACGAGCTATCAACCAGACCTCTGATCGCCGATAACGCGTCGCACCGCGGAATGACTTTGTCACGCTATCCGCCACATGGCCGCATCGACCCTGCCGAACCAGACCGTGAACGATCTCAACTGGACTTTCGCACTGGTCGGGGTCGCGGATGCGACGATGCTGCCCTTCATCCCGCTGTACCTTGCCCAGCGCGGCATGAGCGCCGGGTTGATCGGACTGGTGCTCGCATGCGCGGCCCTCGCCACATTTGTCGTCGGGCTGGGCTGGGCTTATCTCGCAGACCGCAGATTCAGCCCCGAGCGCATGGTGGTCGCCGCCGCCGTCGCCGCCGCCGGCGCGGCGCTGCTCCTGGCCGTGGCGGCCGGACCGGTCGCGATCGCGGCCGTGGTCGTCGCGCTGTCGATCGCCCGTGCGCCCTTCATGCTGCTCGATCCGATCGCGCTCAAGAGGCTGCGCGTCACCAAGCGGACCGATTACGCGCGCATCCGGCTGCGGATGAGCGCCGGTTGGGCGGCGTCGGCCGTGCTGTCGGGCGCTCTATTTCAAGTTGCCGGCCTGCGGTTGATCCCTTTCGTCTACGCGCCGCTGTCGCTGCTGCTCGGATGGTGGGTGCTCAGATCGCTGAAGCCGACGGCCGAGCGCCCGACGGTCGAAACCGCTCCGGCCGTCACCTCGAACGTGCGAAGGGTGCCGGTCGCTTTGATCACGTTCTTCGCCAGCTGCTTGCTGCTCGGCGCATCTCTGGCGGCGACGCAGAACTTCCTGACTCTCCAGATCAACGTGCTGGGGGGTGGAGCGCTGCTGATCGGCGCAGCTGCGGCCTTCCAGGCCATGACCGAGGTTCCGACGATGGGCTCCATTCACGTGCTGACGAGGTTCCTCAGCCACCGCGCGCTGTTCGCCATCGGCTGCGGGATCTATCTCGTCATCTTCGTGGCGTGGGCTTTCACGTCTGACGCCCTCGCGGCCGCCTTGCTCAAGCTCGTCGCCGGAGTGGCGTTCGCGCTCACCCTGATCGCAGCGGTGATGATCACCAACGACCTTGCACCGTCACGACTCCGCGCGACCGGCCAGGCGCTGATGAAATCGGTCCTGTTCGGCGTGGCTCCGATACTGGGCGCGCTGGGCGGGGGAGTGGTCTACCAGGCGCTCGGCGCACGCGTGATGTTTCTGGGCGCCACCGCGATCGTCGGCGCAGCCGGGCTCATCGCGCTTCTGGTTCGCCCGCAGCCGGGGCCGCGAACGGCGCCTATTGAGGCTGCGCCGGCTTCGTCAGGACTAGCGACACCGCCGGCTCAGTGAGGTCCGCGCGACTCGGCCTCTCTTGATCGCTGCAGCAGCTCCTCGGCGACGGCCTTGTCCCCGCGCAGCTCCGCCACCCGGGCGAGGTTGCGCCAGGTCCACGGCGGCAGCTGCCTGTCGCCGAGCTCTTCCGCAATCCGGATCGCTGCGCGGAGGTCTTCCTCCGCCTCATCGAGCCGGCCGAGGTTGCGCTTGGCGATCCCGCGTGCGGCCCGGGCGTCGGCGACCTCCCAGCGCGCACCCACCTCGCTGAAAATCTTGACGCCACGATCGAAGCAGGGCAGCGCCTCTTCCTCGCGACCCAGGTCGCTGAGGACTCGTCCTCGCTGCACCGACGTGTTCGCGACGCTGAAGCGGTCACCCGATTCGTCTGCGAGCGCGCCGGCTTCGTCGATCAGCCGCAGGGCACCATCGTTGTCGTGCGTCTCGCTGTGGTTGATCGACAGCGCGGTCATGGCGCGCACGCGTGCCCAGTGGTCTTTGGGGTCGGCGAGGTCGAGAGCCCGGCGCCAGATCACTTCGGCCGCGTCGTGCCGGCCGCGCGTCCACGGCACCCAGCCGGCGAAGAGGAGCGATCTAACGATGGCCCACGGATCGCCGAGCTCCTCGGCCGCGCGGATCGAGCGATCGAGCAGGCGCTCCGCCTTTTCGACGTCGGCCTCGAAGTTGATCGCGATGTCGCCGAGGTAGCGGAATGCCAGCGCCAGCGAGAAGGCGTCGTGCCCGGCCTCTCCAAGAGTTACGGCCCGATTCAGGGCCTCGATCGCAGGGGCGTACTCCGCGAGCCAGTAGCGTGCCTCTCCCATGCCCGCCAGGATCCGCGCCTCGCGCACACCCCAGCCGGCCTCAGGCCCCGCGAGCGCCAGGGCGCGCTCGTAGCGCTCGATCGCCGAGCGGCTCTCCATGCGGCGTCGAGCCCGGTCGCCCGCGACGAGCAGCGCGTCCACCGCACGGTTGGGGAGCGTGCGGTCGTTCGGGTCCAGGTCGACCGCGGCGGTGGCGGCGAGCTCGAGGTGGTCCGCGGCGAACGAGGGATGGCCGCCCTCGAGGAGGTACTCGGCGACCCGCTCATGCAGTCGCACGCGATCGCGCTTGGCCAGGCTCGCGTAGATGACCTCTTTGAGCGTGGCGTGCCGGATCCGCCACCGCTGCAGGTCACCCGGCTGCGGGTCGCGCACGACGACCTCCAGGTCTTCGAGCTGGTGCAGCTCTTCGGCCGTCGCGTTCGAGTCCACGACGGCGAGCTCGGCAAGGTCGAACGCGTACTTGAAGACCGAGGCGCGCCTGGCGAGCTCGCGCAGCCTGGCCGGCATTGCGTCAAGTCGCGCGCTCACCACGGCCTGCACCGTTGGCGGGACCGCGCGACCGCCGTGGCCGTCGGCCCCGACCCCGGCGGGCATCAACATGCCGGTGGTCTCGATGATGAAGTAGGGATTGCCACCTGCTCGCTCCGCGATCTCGAGCGCCTCGACATCGCCGACGCGCCCGCCTCCCGCGTGCCGGGCGAGCTGGAACGACTCGTCGCGCGAAAGCGCTTCCAACCTGATCAGCACCGAGTTGCTCGTGCCGGATCTCCAAGCAGGTCGCTCGTCGAGCAGCTCGTCTCGGCCGAGGACGACGATCAGCGCGCGGCGCGGCACCTCGCCACGCGTGGCGGCCCACCCGATGAGGTCGAGCATCGGCGCCTTGAGGCTGTGGCCGTCCTCGAACACGACCAGCACCGGGTGGTCGCGTGCGAGCCCATCGAGCACCGAGATGAAGCCGGCCGCAACTTCGTGCACGAATGCGGTCTCGTCGCGACTCTCACCGAGCCCGAAGAGGAGGGCGAGGCGCTGGGCCGTGCGCTGGGCCGAGGCGGGGCCGCCGGTGCGTTCGGCAAGGATCCGCAGGCGCTCGCGAACCTCGTCGGGACCGTCTCGCGGACCGATCTCTGCGAGGTCGGCGATGATCGCGGCCGCCGGGGAGAAGGTCGCGGTGTCGGTCTGAGCGCGGCTCTGCCCCCGCAGGATCATCACCGCCGCACCGACACCTGCGGCGAGCTCGTCCACCAGGCGCGTCTTCCCGATTCCTGCTTCGCCGACCACGGTGACCAGGACCGGACGCCCGGTGGTGCTTGCGAGTCCGAGACTCTGGCCGAGGATCGCCAGCTCGCTCGCCCGGCCGACGAACGGGATCGTGCGCCGGGCGGAGCGGGCCGTGATGCCTTCGACCGAGAAAGCATCGAGCGCCGTCTCGAACCCCTTGGCCCGGATCCTCCTGCGCCGGCCGTAGGAGACGTTCGCTGCGGTGAGGAGGTGTGCGGTCTGACCGACCAGGACCTGGTCCGGCTGAGCCGCAACCTGCAGGCGGGCGGCGGCATTGACCACGGCGCCTGTCACCAGCAGCTGGCCAGTCGGAGAACGTCCGACCGCAGCCTCGCCGGCGTCGATGCCGATCCGCACCTGGAGCGGCCTGCCCAACCCGGCGCTCTCGCTCAGGCGCCGGACGCTCTCGCGGATCGCAAGTCCCGCGCGGACAGCGCGCAGGGCGTCGTCCTCGTGCACGTGGGGTAGGCCGAAGACTGCCATCACGGCGTCGCCGATGAATTTCTCGGGACGGCCCCGCAGCGCGATCAGCTCCTCTGAGGCGGCGTCGAAGAACCGGCCGAGCAGCTCCCGCGAGCGCTCAGCGTCGAGGCGCTGCGCCAGTCCGGTCGAGTCGACCAGGTCGGCGAACAAGACCGTGACCACCTTGCGTTCCTCGGTCTCCACCAGCGGGCCGACCGCCGTGCCGCAGTTGGGGCAGAAGCGGGCGCCCACCGGGATCGGGAGCTCGCAGACTGCGCACGCCATGACCATCCCAGCAGAATATGCTCATGGCAGTGGATGACCCAAAGCTCAAAGCGCTGGCACAGGTCCCGCTTTTCTCGCGCCTGACGAGGAAGGAGCTTCAGTTCATCGCGAGCGAGGGTGACGAGGTGGACATCCCCTCGGGAAAGACCCTCACGCGGCAGGGACGGCCCGGGGATACGTTTTACGTGCTTCTCAAGGGCGAGGCCGAGGTCAAGATCGACGGCAAGAGCCGGCGTCTTATGAAGCCGGGCGACTTCTTCGGCGAGATCAGCATGATGGACCGAGGGCTGGCGACGGCGACGGTGACCACGCTCACCGCAAGCCACCTCTTCGTCATGAGCCACAGCCAGTTCCGGGACGCGATCAAGGCCAGCGACGGTCTGATGGTGAAAGTCCTGATGGCGATGGGCCGGCGGCTGCGGGAGGACGCGGCGGCCAAGGCTTAGTCCGGATCCCACGATGTTCCAGCGGGTCGGCACTCCGTGCAGACAGGCGCGAGGACGGACATTATGATCACGCTGGGTGGGACGCGGATCGACTGATGGCGTGCGTGACGTCGCCACGCTCCGTCTTGGTTGGTTTCCCGACCCCTCCTGGATCACCGGCTACGGCGGCCTAGAGCAGCCCGACCTCCCCTTCCGGCTGCAGGCCCGAGAGGGCCCCCCGCTCCACGTGCTGATGATCGAGGACGATCCCGCGATCGCCGAGATGTACCGGCTGCAGCTCGAGCACGACGGCCATCGCGTAAGCGTGGCGACCACCGGCGAGCTCGGAGTCTCGACGATGTCCGGCTCGGCGCCTGATGTCATCCTGCTCGACCTGCTCCTGCCGGACCGCAGCGGATTCGAAGTGCTGGCCCTACTGAACGAGCGCTACCCGAATCATCCCCCGGTCGTGATCCTCTCCAACTACGGCGAGCCTTCGATGATCGATAAGGGGATGTCGCTCGGAGCCGTCGAGTACCTCGTCAAGTCGCGAGTCACGCCGGCAGAGATTTCCGGGCAGATCCCCGTGTGGGTAGAACGAGGCCGGAGGGGCAGGAAGGCCGACTCTTGACCCTGGCGGCGACGATCGCCCAGGACCTGACGGCGGCCGCATTCGTCGCGCTGGGCGCTGCAATCGCCTATCAGTGGTACCGCGAGCGTGGGCGCGCGCAGAGCAAGCTTGCCCTCGCCCTCATCTCGCTTGGGGTGGTCGCCGCGATCGGTCGCCTCCAGGGTCCCGGGCGTCCCTCGGCGGTGGTGACCGCGTTCACGCTCGTCCTCTTTGTCGCTTCGGGCTACTTCGTCCTGCTGTTCCGGGACGAGCTCATCCCGCTGTCTCGGACCGCCCGCCGCGCGGCCAATGTTCTGCTGGTCGCATCGATCGCCGTGGCGGTGCTCGACGCTGCTGTGTTCGCGAACGGTGATCCCCTCGTCGTTCTCGCCCTCCAGCTCGAGCTGGTCACGGCCTGGGCGGTGTTCACGGGCGAGCCGATCGCGCGCTTCTGGATCGCGAGCGCCCAACTCCCGGCCGTGCAGAAGATCCGCCTGCGGTTTCTCAGCTTCGGATTTGGCGTCCTGATCCTGCTGCTCTTCGTCGCCGTCCTCGGCGGCGCCGCGCTGCGAACTCCGGCCGCGATCCTGGTCACCCAGCTCTTCGCGCTCGCGGTGGTGCCCGCGATCTACGTCAGCTTCGCGCCGCCGCCTCTGCTCCGCCGGATCTGGCGAATGAGCGAGGAGAACGCCGTCAGGGCCGCCATGCAGGACCTCCTGATCTTCAGCCCGAGCCGTGAGGTGCTCGCCGAGCGCGCCGCGTTCTGGGCTGCACGACTCGTCGGAGCGACGTCGGGATTCATCGTCGACGCGGACGGCAACGTCATCGCCAGCAGCGGCATCGAGCGAGAGCGCGCCGCGGACCTCGCAGCGAACCGCGTCCGGCTCCAGGACGGGGCCGGCGACATCGTCCGCGTGCCGCTGCACCTCTCGGACGGACGTGGCTACCTCGCAATCGTGGGTGGTCCTTATACGCCCGTCTTCGGTTCTGAGGAGGTTGCCCAGCTGAAGGCGTACGCGAGCTCCGTTTCCGCGGGTCTGGAGCGCGCGCGGGTGACCGAACGAATCGCGGCGATCGAGAAGAACAAGTCACAGTTCTTGAACCTGGCATCACACGAGCTGCGCGGCCCGATCACCGTGCTGCGCGGCTACGTGTCGATGCTCGAGGGCGGTCTCCTCGGCCAGCTCAACGAGCGGGGGCGAAAGGCGGCCGCGGTGATGGCGGCGAAGGTGTCCGAGATGAACGAGCTCATCGAAGAGATGATCGAGTCGGCCCGCCTCGAAGAAGGAGGGCTGACCGTGCGACCGGTCGACTCAGACCTTCGCGACATCACGCGCGAGGCGGCCGAGATGGTTTCGCCTCTGCTCGATGACGAGCACCCCTTCGTCCTCGACCTGCCGGAGCGGCGCGTGTGGGTCAAGGTCGATCCTGAGCGGACCAAGACCATCGTGGCCAACCTGTTGAGCAATGCGATCAAGTACTCGCCGCAGGGCGGGCAGATCACGTGTCAGGTTCGCTCCAGGGCGGGAATTGCAAAGGTCGCCGTCACCGATCACGGCCTGGGGATATCGCGGGAGGACATGGTCACGCTCTTCACCCGGTTCGGGCGGGTGATCACTCCGGAGACCGAGCACCTCAAAGGCACCGGGCTCGGCCTGTTCCTGGGGCGACAGCTGGCTCGGCTTCAAGGCGGCGACATCACGGTCGCCTCGGTCCCCGGCGAGGGAAGCACGTTCACCCTCCAGCTGCCCGCGCGCGGAGCCCTGGAGACATCCCCCCTCGCGCCGCCCGGCGAGTCGCGCGGCGTCGACGAGGACGAGGCTCTGTCCGAGGCCGACGCGATCTAGGCTTCTCCGCCCAGGCTCCGCTGCCCCAGCGGCTCGCCCGTCTCGAGGAGGGTCTTCAGCCCGCTGATGATGAACATCCAGCCTCCCGACACGCTGGCCGCGGTCCTGGGTGAGCCCTCGAGCTGATCGTGGATCACAGTCAGCCTGCACACACCGCCCGGTTGGGGCGCGATCTCCCAGGTCACCCGGCTGCGCGGCTCCGCCGCGAGGTCCGGGTCGTAGAGGGAGCGCCAGGTATGGACGAAGCGGCGCGGCCGGTCCGATTCGAGGACCATGTCGTCGCCCCACAGCTCGTCGGTTTTCGCCGCAAGGTGGCGGATTGGGGTGCCCGCCTCGCCGGTCGTCTGCACGCGGGAGCCGTAGAAGTAGCGCGCGGTGAATTCCGGCCTGGTGATGGCGTCCCAGACCTGCTCTGGAGTCGCCCTGATGAACACCTGGTAAACCTGGGTCGGGGGTGCGGACATCGCAGCGTCTCTTTCTAGCTCATCTTTCAGGTCGACGAGGGTGGTGACGCCGGGCCTGGTGTACTTGCTCACCCACCGGTCGTAGATCAGCTGGACCGGCACCGGGTTCAAGAAGTGGCGCTTTTCCCGGCCGACTCTCCGGGTCGCGACCAGGCCGGCGGCCTCGAGGATCTTCAGGTGCTTCATCACTCCGAAGCGGGTCATCCCCTCGACCTGAGCGTGGAGCTCGTTCAGGGTCCGTCCTTCCCGCTCGAACAGCCGGTCGAGCAGGAGCCGCCGGGTCGGGTCGGCCAGCGCCCGGAACGCGGGATCGTCGCTTGACATGTGCCTAGTCAGTCACCTATCGTATATGTGACCATCAGGTCACATTACCAGGTGGAGGCGAGTCCGATGCAAAACCCAGTTGTTTGGTTCGAGATCGTGGGCAAGGACGGCGAGAGGCTGCGGCAGTTCTACACCGAGCTTTTCGGGTGGAAGATCGACGGGGCGACGGCCGACAACGACTACGGACTGGTCCAGGCCGCCGGCGGCGGCATCGGAGGCGGCGTCGGCAAGAGCGAGGACGGTGGCGCCGGCCACGTGACCTTCTTCGTCGAGGTCGACGACCCGAAGGCCTACCTGGCCAGAGTCGAGAAGCTGGGCGGCAGGACCGTGGTGCCGCCGACCGAGATCCCGGCTTACAACCTGACGTTCGCCTACTTCACCGACCCCCAGGGCCACCTGGTCGGGCTCTCGAAGGGAGTGACGCAGTAAAGGCATGAGGTACACGGACGACAGCGCGTTCCCCACGTGCACGTAGACCGATGAGTTTTACTGTAAGGCGAAGTCTCAACCATCAACCAGGCCGCTCGTTTCTTTGAACAGGGGTGACGCTATGAGCAGGGTTCGGGTTCTGGTCGGCACGCGGAAGGGCGCCTTCGTCCTGACCTCCGACGCCGCGCGTAAGAGCTGGAAGGTCGACGGGCCGCACTTCGCGGGCTGGGAGATCTACCACGTCAAAGGCTCTCCGGCCGACCCCGAGCGGCTCTACGCGTCGCAGACGAGCGGCTGGTTCGGACAGGTGATGCAGCGCTCGAACGACGGCGGCAAGACATGGGAAGCGGTAGGCAACCAGTTCGAGTACGACGGCACCCCGGGCACGCACCGCTGGTACGACAACTCCCCCCATCCCTGGGAGTTCAAGCGGGTTTGGCACCTCGAGCCGTCGCGCACCGATCCCGACACCGTTTACGCAGGAGCCGAGGACGCGGCGCTCTTCGTGTCACGAGATGGCGGGCAGAGCTGGGGTGAGCTGCCCGGCCTGCGCACGCATCACACAGCGTCGGAGTGGAATCCGGGCGCAGGCGGCCTCTGCCTCCACACGATCATCCTCGACCCGAAAGATGCGGACCGGATCACCGTCGCGGTGTCGTCGTCGGGAACGTTTCGGTCTGACGACGGTGGGAAGACGTTCAAGGCGATCAACCGCGGCCTGCGCTCGAACCACATCCCCGATCCCGATGCCGAGATCGGCCACTGCGTCCACCACGTCGCCATGAATCCGGAGCGCCCGAACGTGCTGTTCATGCAGAAGCACTGGGACGTGATGAGGAGCGACGACTCCGGCGACACCTGGCGGGAGATAAGCGGCAACCTGCCGACAGACTTCGGCTTTGTGGTCGATGTCAACGCCAACGAGCCGGACACTGTCTACGTCCTGCCAATCACGAGCGATTCGCATCATTTCGTGCCCGACGGCAAGCTGCGGGTCTATCGCAGCCGGACCGGCGGGGACGACTGGGAGGCGCTGACAAAAGGACTTCCGCAGAAGGACTGCTACGTCAACGTGCTTCGCGATGCTATGGCTGTCGACACCCTCGACCCAAGCGGCGTTTACTTCGGCACGAGCGGAGGGCAGGTGTACGTCTCGCCCGACGGCGGCGACACGTGGTCCTCGGTCGTGCGCGACCTGCCCGGCGTTCTTTCGGTGGAAGTCCAGACCCTGACGTGATCCAGGTCGTCCTGCCGAAGAACCTTCAGATCCTGGCCGGCGTCGGGCGGACTGTCGAGGTCGACGTGAGCGGCCCGGTCACGCAGCGCACCGTGCTCGATGCGCTCGAAGCCCGCCATCCGGCGCTGCTCGGCACGATGCGGGACCATGTGTCGAAGAAGCGCCGGCCCATGATCCGGTTTTTTGCCTGCGAGGAAGACCTCTCCGACGAATCGCTCGATGCACCGCTTCCCGAGGAGGTCGCTGCCGGCAAAGAGCCGTTGCTGATCATCGGGGCGATCGCGGGCGGGCGGAGGGAGCCGGCAGCCACTTCCCGAGCCTAGGCTTGACCTTATTGTTTGGTGAACGGATGCCGGCGGCCGGTTACATATGAGCGAAAGCCAGGGCCGCTGGCGCGGTGGTCGCGGCGGCTGCGGCTGCGGCTGCGCCAGCATCTTCGTCGTCCTGACGGCAGGACTACTCCTGAGCCTCTTCAACGCCGACGTCGGCATCGGTGTCTCGGTACGC
>Ga0075425_100009168_pt1 | contig 10521 bp, 10 predicted proteins | sample SoiMethybrSBSTD4_FD_75300 | JGI IMG/M metagenome (GOLD analysis project Ga0075425, IMG submission 75300) | Bulk soil microbial communities from a Populus tree surrounding site in Tennessee, USA - Soil MetaG P. TD hybrid SBSTD4 | ecosystem: Environmental > Terrestrial > Soil > Tree plantation...
GGCGAGCACAGGAGCGGACCCGAGACGCCGTTGGGCCGGCTGAAGCCGGCCCCTACGATCGTCCGTAGGGGCCGCCTTTAGGCGGCCCGACCGATCCGATTCAGACCCGTGGTGTCGGGGCCGCCGGCATTTCATCCGGGCGATGACGCCGGAGACGAGCGTACGCAGCTGTGAACTCAACGCCGTACATCAGGATAACGGACGAGACGTAGATCCACAGCAGAAAGACGACGACCGCGGCGATCGATCCCTGGATGAAGGCGAGGCGCGAGTTGCTCGCGATGTACCACGAGAAGCCGTCGAAGGCGAGGCGCCACAGCACGCCGGTCAACGCGGCGCCGACCCAGACGTCGCGGAAGCGCGTCTTCGCGTTCGGGATGAAGTAGAAGACGAGGCCGACGCCGAAGATCAGGATGATGGTCGCGGCATAGCGGAACGTCCACGTCTGGATGGCCTGCAGCCAGTGAAACCGCAGGAGCATCACGCCGAACCACGACGCCTCGGCCACCTGGATCGCGATGACCAGGATCAGCCCGACGACCATCACGAGCCCGGCGGCGACGAGCATCAGGAACGACACCATGCGGTGCTTCAGGAAGCTGCGCTGCTTCTCGACGCCCCAGGCTTCGTTGACGGCGCTCGTGATGGCGCCGAAGACGCCGAGCGACGACCAGATCAGCGCGAGGCTGCCGGCGACGCCCACCTGGATGCGCGTCTGGCGGAACGCGTCGAGCTGCGAGGCGACGAAGTCGAGCCGCGTCGGGAAGTACCGGAAGACGAACGTGAGGACGGCGAGCCGCTGTTCTTCGCTCGCGGTCACGGACCCGAGCAGCGAGATGATCAGGAGCAGGAACGGAAAGAGCGACAGGAGCGCGTAGTACGCGATGGACGCGGCGTGCGTCAGGTCGTTGCTGTTGACGAGCTCGACCAGCCCGCGCCACGCGGCGCGGCCGGTCAGACGGAGCTCCTCCGACGGAGTCACGTCGCCATTATGCAGGGATCGGGGATCAGGGATCGGGGATCACCGATCCCTGCCGCCTTCCGTGCTACGAACGGCCGAAATCGGTCGTGCCGCTGTTGCCGCCGCCGTAGGTGCTGCCCGGACTGCCCGGGCTGCCCGAGCTGTAGCTGCTGCCGGTCGTGCCGCTGGCGTAGCTGCGGGCTTCGTCGGCGCCGCGGCTGACCGCGTCGCGCGCCTTGTCGACCATCTCGCGCCCGCGTTCGGCCCACGTGCCGGCGGTTTCGCTCGCCCGCTTGTACTGCTCCGAGGCGGCGTTGCCCCACGTGCGCGCCTGGTCGCCAATGGCGCCGCGCAGCTCCGAGCCCGCCTTCGGCGCAAGCAGCATCCCGAGGCCGGCGCCCAGCACCGTGCCGGTCAGCAGGCCCATCATGAACCCGCTGCCGCCGCCGCCTTCGTTCTCATACCGATCAAAGCTGTCCGCCATTGTGGTGCTCCCCCCTTGTGAAGTTCGAGTTAGAAGTTTGAAGTGTCAACTTCGTTACGCATGTTCCGCGCCACGGCTGTGATGGAAGAACCCGTCCACCGCCGCGCGCGCGGCGTGCACGAGTGTCAGGACGCGGTTGACGCGCGACGAGAACGTGGAGCGCACGCGCCCCGCCGTCTCGTCGACGCGATCCATGGTGCTGCGAATCGCCGCATCGACCCGCTCGGTCCTGTTGCTGACCCGCGCGGTGACGTCCTTCACGTCGACAAGGATGGCGTCGAGGCGCGTCATCAGCGCGTTCGCGCGGGCGACCAGCGGCGCCACCTGCCGGGCTTCGATCTCACGGACCGTCTGCAGTGTCTTCGCATACAGGCGGTACGCCATGATCCCGACGCCGATCAGCACGAGCACTTCGAGGACGCTGACCGCGGCCATAATGCCGAGCAGTAGGTTCGTCGTGTTCAGATTCCCTGCATTCATGGGGCCGCTTCCCGTCAGTGCGACGTGCGTGAATCGGAGTAGGTCGACTGCGCCCGCGCCGCGTTGAACTCGTTCACCGCGCGGATGCCGTCGTTCGCCATGGCGCCGACCTTTTCGATCGTCCCCTGGAACCGCGCGAATTCGCGCCGAAGATCGTCCACGGCCGGCTCGAGCCGGCTGCGAAGCTGCGCCCCCCGGTCCGTAAAGAAGAGGTAACCCACGCTGGCGCCCACCAGCGCGCCGACCAATGCGCCTGCGACCATCGCTCGAGACTCGTTCACACGCCCCTCCTTCGTTTGGCCCAGCTGTATACGGCTTCCAAAACGGGTGCCACTAGGGAAAATCCCGCTTGGGGCTTGGGATGTGGGTTTTGGCGTTTCCTCCATTGGCCGCTTGCAGCTCGGTCCGGTCGAGGAACAACGTCAACGACACCCCATCCCAGTGATCCTTCTCCGGGCTGTTCAGCGCCTCCACCCCGAGACCGATGTACCCGACGATCTGCGGCGGCACTTCGTACTTTCCGACGATGTATTGCCGGACGATCCCGGCGCGTCGACGCGACATGCGGAAGCGCTCGGCGTTGGTCGGCGCGGGCGCGTAGCCTTCGACGACCAGCGGGTTGGCCGGCAGATACTTGAGGTAGGTCGACATCGCGGAGTCGACGCGCGCACGCCCGCTCTCCGACAGCGCCTCGGTTCCGTCCGGTCCCGTCTCGAACAGCATCGGCGCCTTCAGCCAGATGCGCATGGCCTTCCGTTTACCGTTTTCGAGCACACCTGTTCTGTATTCGACCGGCGAGATGGCGTCGAGGTCGTAGTAGCCGCGCTTGTTGAAGAAGCCGCGCAGCAGGAAGTTGTGCTTCATCGCCTCCATGTTGTCGGCGAGGTCGGCGGTCGCTTCGCGCGCCTGGCCGATGGTCGTCCGCATGTCGGCGAGCAGGCCCTGCGCGGGGCCGTCCTTCGATCGGACGTCGGCAATCGCGCGGCGCGCTTCATCCGACACCTGGTGCAGGTTGGCCACGGTCTCCTGCGCCTGGTTCGTCAGGTCCCGGAACTGTCGATAGAGGTCGTCGTCGTTTATCAGCTTGCCGATCGTCCCCTGGCCGGCATTCAGCTTGGCGACCAGCTCGCGGCTGTCGTTGGAGATGGTGTTGCCGTTCATCGCCATCGCTTCGAGGTCGGGGCGGATCTGCTCGAACAGCGCGTGCGCGTCCTGCGCCGTCCCGGCGACCTCCCTGACCGCAATCTCCGCGTCGCCGCGAAGCGCGGTGACGGTGTCGCCGATCATCATCATCGTGTCGTTCGCCTCCTGCAGGAGATCGCTGATCTCGAACGGCTCGCGGCCGGCGATCGTTCCTTTCTCGAGGACGCGCGGCGCCTGATCCGTGCCGGCGGCGATGTTGATGAAGGTCCCGCCAACGAGGCCCTGGGTCTGCGGTACTGCGACGGAATCGGTGCGGATAATCGGATGGAGCGCCTCGCGGACCTCCATCTTCACCCTGAACTTCGCCGACGGCCGGGCCGGGACCTCGATGTCGGTGACCTCGCCCGCATCGGCGCCGGCGACGCGGACGGGCGCGCCGTTCTCGAGGTCGCCGAGGCGCGAGAACTCGGTGTAGACGGTGAAGCGCTTCTCGAACAGCATCCGCCGGTCGCCAATCATGAAGAGCCCCACCGCGAACAACAGCAGTCCGATGACGACGAACGCGCCGGCACCGACGGCCTTGGAAGAAATCATCCGGAACCCTCCGACCGCATGAACGCGCGCACCAGCTGGTCGTCGCTTCTGTCGAACTCCTCCGCGGTGCCCCGCGCCACCACGCGTCCGTCGTGCAGCATCGCCAGCTCGTCGCCGATGTGACGGGCGCTTGGAATGTCGTGGGTCACCACGACGATGGTCGCGCCCTTCTTCTTCAGATCGACGAGAAGGCCGTCGATCTCCCTGGCGGTGATCGGATCGAGCCCGGCGCTCGGCTCGTCGACCAGCAGAATCTTCGGATCGAGCGCCATGGCGCGCGCCAGCCCGGCGCGTTTCCGCATGCCGCCGGAGAGCTCCGCGGGCATCTTGTCGTAGTCCTCGTCGAGTCCGACGTCGGCGAGCCTGGCCCGCGCCGTGTCGCGGATTTTCGCGTCGGACCAGTCGGTGTGGCGCCGCAGCGGAAACGCCACGTTCTCGCCGACCGTGATCGAATCGAAGAGGGCGGAGTTCTGAAAGAGAAAGCCCATGGAGCGGCGCACCTCGGCGAGCTCGCGTCCGCTGAGCGACGCGACGTCCTTGCCGCCGACGAGCACCTGCCCGCTGTCGGGCCGCATCAGCCCGATGATGTGCTTCAATGTCACGCTCTTGCCGGTGCCGCTCCGCCCGAGAAGACAGAACGCGGTCCCCTCCGGCACGTCGAGCGTCACGTCATCGAGCACCTTGTGCTCATCGAACGATTTCGTCACGTGCTCCAGCTTGATCGCGTCCATCACGACCTCACCGGAAACACGAAGAAGATCAGCTTCACGAGCACGACGTTGATGAGGATGATGCAAATGGACGAGAGCACCACGCTGGCCGTCGACGTACGGCCCACGCCCTCGGTTCCCTGCGTGGTGTTGAAGCCGAGGTACGAGGCGACGGTGCCGATGATGAGGCCGAAGACGGCGGTCTTCAAGGTCGCGGGGATGAAGTCGGAGAACTCGACGATCGAGAAGGCGCGGTGGAAGTACAGGCTCGCCGACATCCCGCTGATCGACGATTCGGCGACATAGCCGCCGAAGATGCCGCAGAAGTCGATGATGGCCGTCAGCAGCGGCATCGCGATGATGCAGGCGAGGATGCGCGTCACCGCGAGAAACTTGAACGAGTCGACCGCCACCGCCTCGAGCGCATCGATCTGCTCGGTCACCTTCATCGCGCCGAGCTCGGCGCCGATGCCGGCGCCGACGCGCCCCGCCACCAGCAGGCCGGCGGTCAGCGGTCCGGTCTCACGAATGAGCGCGATCGCCAGGCCCGCGGGAATCATCGCCTCGGCGCCGAAGCGCTCCAGCGACGCGCGCGTGTGCATCGACAGGACGACGCCGATGGCGAAGCCCGAGAGGGCGATCAGCGGCAGCGAGCGCCAGCCGATCTCGAACACGTGCCTCCAGGTCTCCTTGAACTCGTACGGAGGCACCACGGCCTCGTAGAGCGCGCGCGCCCCAAAAAGTGCAACGTCACCTACCCACGCGAGCAGACTGAGGACCAGGACGCCGAGGCGCTCCCGCACACACGACGTTGGTGCAACAGGCGGGCCGAGTGGGAGTGGGCCTCCTAAAGGCGGCTCCTACGCCGATTTACGTAGCTTCAGCTATTCAGGTAGCGGCCGGCCTCAGCCGGCCGACCGGCTAACCGGGGGGCGGTGTGGTTGGGGTAGCGGCCGCAGCGCGCTGCGCGGCGCGCTGATCCTTAATGTCGTGCTTCTTCATCTTGCTGTAGAGCGTGGGCCGGTACAAGCCGAGAATCTGCGCCGCCTCCTGCTTGTTCCAGTTCGTCCGTTGCAGCGTCTGCACGATGGCCATCTTCTCGATCTCGGCGAGCGTCCGGTGCGGCGGGATGGTGAACTCCTGGGCGGGGCTTCCCTCCTCGCGAATCGTCTCGGGGAGATCGTTCGGCTGAATCTCGCCGGTCTTGCACACCAGCACGGCGCGCTCGATCGCGTTTTCCAGCTCGCGGACGTTGCCCGGCCACCGGTTGCGGATGAGCAGGTGATACGCCGCCGGTGAAATCGATTTCACGTTCTTCTGGTAGCGCTGGTTGAACTTCGAGAGGAAGTGGTTGCAGAGGAGCGGAATGTCCTCGCTGCGCTCGCGGACCGGCGGCACCCGCAGCGTGATGGTGTTGATGCGGAAATAGAGATCCTCGCGCAGCTTCCCCTCGCGCAGCGCGGTGTCCAGATCGATGTTGGTGGCGCAGATGAGACGGAAGTCCACGTGCACCAGCCGGTCGCTGCCGATGGGACGATACTCGCGCTCCTGCAGGACGCGCAGCAGCTTCGTCTGCAGGTACGGCGGCATCTCGCCAATCTCGTCGAGCAGCAGCGACCCGCCTTCGGCCATCTCGAACAGGCCCACCTTGTCGGTGTTCGCCCCGGTGAACGCGCCCTTCTTGTAGCCGAACAGCTCGCTTTCGATCAGGTCCTTCGGGATGGCCGCGCAGTTGATCTTGATGAACGGCCCTTTGACGCGGTTCGAGTTGTAGTGAATCGCGTTGGCGATCAGCTCCTTGCCGGTGCCGTTCTCGCCCTGGATCAGGATGTTCGCGTCGCTGGCGGCCACGCTCTCGACCAGCTCGAAGAGCTCCTTCATCTTCTTGCTCTGGCCGACGATGTTCGCGAAGCTGTACTGGCCTCGAATCTGATCCTTGAGCTGCTGGTGCTCGGCGCGCTCCTGCGTCCGGTCGATGGCGCGCCCGAGAATGTGCATCAGCCCTTCCTGGCTGACCGGCTTCTCCAGGAAGAAGAACGCGCCCGCCTGCCCCGCTTCGACCGCTCGCGCAATCGTCCCCTGGCCGCTGATGACGATCACCTCCGGCGACGGATCGATCTCCTTCAGGCGCCGCAGCAACTGCACGCCGTCGAGGTCGGGCAGCATGAGGTCGGTCACGACCACGTCGGGCCGCCACTGCTTGTAGATTTCCTCGCCGCGGGTGCCGATGAGCGCGGTGCGGACTTCGTACCCCTCCGCTTCGATGACCATCTTCAACCACTCGGTCATCTGGGGCTCATCGTCAATCGCCAGGACCCGTTTGCGGCGCTTGGTATTGGTGGAGGATTGACTTGCCATACGTCACGCGTTCCTGGTTTGGTCGCCCCGAACCAGCACGACCACGTCTGCAAATACTACACACATCGAGCCAGCGGACTCAAACCTTACAGCCTGTAGGGATTTCAGACAGATGAGCTGGCTCGAAATCGGTGGCCCTATAATCGGCTAATCGGCGCATGTCGGAGCCAATCGGCAGTGACCAGTCGGGAGCGGGCAGCAGGTCTGGCCCGTCGAAAACTGAAGAGGTTTCTCGCTCGGCGCCCGCCCGGTGCGAAGCCGACCGGATGATTTGCGAGCGCTGTGGCAAGGCCGAGATGTACCGGATGCACGCCGTCTGGCGATGCCCGGAATGCGGCTTCAAGACCGATTGCTGCGGATGGTGAATGCAGCGACTCCCTTCCCGCGTCCGAGCTGACAGCCCCGAGTTCAAAGCCAACCACGACACGATGACGGCGCTCGTGGCGCGGCTGCGCGAGCGGCTCGCGCGGGCGCGCGAGGGCGGCGGCGCGCGGTACCTGCAGCGGCATCGCGAGCAGGGGAAGATGCCGGCGCGCGAGCGGATCGATCGCCTGCTCGATGACGGCTCGCCGTTTCTCGAGCTGTCGCCGCTGGCGGCCTGGGAGATGTACGACAACGACGCTCCCGGCGCGGGCATCGTCACCGGAGTCGGCCGCGTCTCGGGCCGCGAGGTGCTGATCGTCGCCAACGACGCGACCGTGAAGGGCGGCACCTACTATCCGATCACCGTGAAGAAGCACGTGCGGGCGCAGCAGGTTGCGCTCGAGAACCGCCTGCCTTGCGTGTATCTCGTGGATTCCGGCGGCGCATTCCTGCCGCTGCAGGCGGAGGTCTTTCCCGACAAGGAGCACTTCGGCCGCATCTTCTTCAACCAGGCGCGCATGTCGGCGCAGTCGATTGCGCAGATCGCGGTCGTGATGGGGTCCTGCACGGCCGGCGGCGCCTACGTCCCCGCGATGTCCGACGAAACGATCATCGTCAAGGGCACGGGGACGATCTTTCTCGGCGGGCCGCCGCTCGTGAAGGCCGCGACCGGCGAGGATGTCACGGCCGAGGAGCTCGGCGGCGCCGACGTGCACACGAGACTCTCCGGCGTGGCCGATTACCTCGCGGAGGATGATGCGCACGCGCTGCAGATTGCGCGGACGATTGTCTCGACGCTCAATACGCGGAAGACGCTGCCGGCCGACGTCATCGACGCCGAGGATCCGGCCTACGATCCGCAGGAGCTCTACGGCGTGGTCAGCGCGGACCTCCGGAAGCCGTACGACGTGCGCGAGGTGATTGCCAGGATCGTCGACGGCTCGCGGTTCGACGAATTCAAGGAGCGCTACGCCCCGACCGTCGTCACGGGTTTCGCGCGGCTCCACGGATTCCTCATCGGCATCATCGGGAACAACGGCGTGCTGTTCTCGGAGTCGGCGCTCAAGGCCACGCACTTCATCGAGCTGTGCAACATGCGCGGCATCCCGCTGGTGTTTCTGCAGAACATCACCGGCTTCATGGTCGGCAAGCAGTACGAGCGCGGTGGCATCGCCAAGGACGGCGCCAAGATGGTCCACGCCGTGGCGAACTCGGTCGTCCCGAAGTTCACCCTCGTCATCGGCGGCTCGTTCGGGGCCGGCAACTACGGGATGTGCGGCCGCGCGTACGAGCCGCGGTTTCTCTGGATGTGGCCGAACGCGCGCATTTCCGTCATGGGCGGCGAGCAGGCCGCCGGCGTGCTCGCGACGGTCAAGCGCGAGCAGCTGGCTCGCGACAACCGGGAGCTGTCGGCCGAGGAGGACCAGCAGATCCGTCAGCCGATTCTCGACAAGTACGAACTGGAAGGCTCGCCCTATTACTCCACCGCTCGTCTGTGGGACGATGGCATCCTGGATCCCGCGGAGACCCGCACCGTGCTGGCCCTCGCGCTGTCGGCGAGCTACAACGCTCCGATTCCACCGCCCAGGTTCGGCGTGTTCAGGATGTGACAACGTACGACACGCTCCTTGCGCGTCGAGATGGGGTTGTGGAGTACCTCACCCTCAATCGCCCCGACGTTCGCAACGCGTTCAACGAGCAGATGATCGCCGACCTCACCGACTGGGCGGCCGCGATCAATGCCGATGACGACGTGCGGGTGGCGGTCGTCGCCGGGGCGGGCAAGGTGTTCTCGGCGGGCGCGGACATCGCGTGGATGGCCAACGCGCTGAACTATACGCACGACGAGAACGTGCGCGACGCCAACGCTGCCGCGCGGATGTTCGCGGCGCTCGACACGGTGCCGATCCCGCTGGTCGGCCGCATCCACGGGGCGGCGCTCGGCGGCGGCGCCGGGCTGGCCGCGGTCTGCGACGTCGTCGTCGCGGACGAGGATGCGGTGTTCGGGTTCACCGAGGTCAAGCTCGGCATCCTGCCGGCGGTGATATCGCCATACGCGCTGGCGAAGGTCGGCCGGTCCGCCGCGCGCGAGCTGTTCCTGACGGGCATGCGGTTCAACGCGGTGCGCGCGAAGGAAATCGGGCTCGTGCATGCGGTCGTGCCGCTCGATCAGCTCGACGCGATGGTGGTGATGTACGTGAACGAATTCCTCAGCGGCGCACCCGACGCCATCTCCACGGCCAAGGCGCTGATTCCACGTGTCTGGACGCGCGGCACCGATGCAGCCGGGCTCACCGCGGAGGCCATCGCGACGAGGAGAGTCTCGGAGGAGGGACAGGAGGGGCTGCGCGCCTTCCTCGAAAAGCGGAAGGCCTCGTGGGACGCGTCACGCAAATCCTGATCGCGAACCGCGGCGAGATTGCCGTTCGCGTCATCCGCGCCTGCCGCGAGCTCGGGATCCCATCGGTGGCGGTCCACTCGGACGCCGATGCGCGCGCGCCGCACGTGCTGCTCGCGGACCGCGCCGTGCGCATCGGCCCGGCGCCGCCGGCTGAAAGCTACCTTTCGATTCCCACGATCCTGAACGCCGCGCGGGAGAGCGGCGCGGACGCCATTCATCCCGGCTACGGCTTTCTGTCCGAGAACGCGGCGTTCGCCCGGGCGTGCGCGGACGCGGGCATCACGTTCATCGGTCCGCCGGGCGACGTCATCGATCGCCTCGGCTCGAAGATTGCCGCGCGAGCGATTGCGCAGAAGGCTGGCGTGCCGGTCGTGCCGGGCGGGACATCCGCCGACCAGTCAACCGAGGCGATTGCGGCGTCGGCTCGCAGCGTCGGCTTCCCCGTTTTGCTGAAGCCGTCGGCGGGAGGCGGCGGCATCGGGATGAAAACCATCCGCGACGAACGGACACTCGCCGCCGGAATCGATCAGGCACGGCGTGAGGCGACGGCCGCCTTCGGCGACGGGACGCTGTACGTGGAGCGGCTCATCGAACGGCCGCGTCACGTCGAGATCCAGATCGTCGCGGATGACCATGGCAACGTCGTGCATCTGTTCGAGCGCGAGTGCTCCGTCCAGCGCCGCCACCAGAAGGTGGTCGAGGAAACGCCCTCGACCGCGCTGACGCCGAGGCTTCGCCAGCGCATGGGGGACGCCGCCGTCGCACTCGCGCGGGCCGCGGGTTATCGCAACGCGGGGACGGTGGAGTTCCTGCTCGACCCCTCGACTGGGCTCGGGGCAGGCGGCATGGACAGCGCGTCGTTCTATTTCCTCGAGGTGAACACGCGCCTGCAGGTCGAGCATCCGGTGACCGAGCGTGTGACCGGCGTGGACCTGGTGCATGCGCAGATCGCGGTCGCGCGCGGAGAGCCGCTGCCCTGGGCGCAGGGCTCGCTCGCGCAGCGCGGGCACGCGATCGAGGTCCGGGT
>Ga0075425_100009169_pt1 | contig 10521 bp, 10 predicted proteins | sample SoiMethybrSBSTD4_FD_75300 | JGI IMG/M metagenome (GOLD analysis project Ga0075425, IMG submission 75300) | Bulk soil microbial communities from a Populus tree surrounding site in Tennessee, USA - Soil MetaG P. TD hybrid SBSTD4 | ecosystem: Environmental > Terrestrial > Soil > Tree plantation...
GCGGGCATCGTCATATTCAAGGAGCAATCGTTGCGCCTTGAGATTTCGAAATAACTTGCGGCTGATCGACTCATAACCTCCTTGGGAAAGCCACCGGCTCCCTTGATTACCGCGTCAGATATGAAATCCGAAAGTCACGTCGGAGAAACCCTGCATCACTGTGTTGTCGAGCTCGACGCCGAGAGAGAGCCAGCGATCCAAATTCCAGCCGAGCTTCTCGTAGAACGCGAGCGTTTTCGGATCGAGCAGTAAACCGTAATGCGGCGCGTCGATTTGAATGTAGCAGGCCCCAAGACGAACCAGTTCCGCAATTTCCTCGCGCAGGATCGCAGTGATATCGGCCAGAAAGGCCTCGAGCGTCGGATAGACAGCGCCGGAATACTTCGGTGACCAGAAATTGGCCCACAGGCCCGGACTGGGAAGCGTTATCTTGGGAATCCGTTTGGTTTTGCTTTTCAGGTAGGAAAACTCGTGCGCCGAGAGATAGCGAAGCCGTTTGAGTTTCGCCACGGCGCCCAGTCGGGGTGGACGGTGTTTTCTCTGAACGCCTTGCTCATCGTACCACTCGCCCCAGAGAAATGCGTCAAGATCAAATTCGCCAAAGCCGCTGATCGCCGCCGTCATCTGGCTCTGAAACGACTGCCGACGCATCTCGCCGTCAGTGACGATTGCCAAGCCGATCTTTTCTTGCAGCGTCACCGCGTTATCCACGGCGCGATCTTCGATTTCTTTGAACCGAGACGAGCTGATCTCGCCGGCGGTGAATTGCTTTTGTGCCGCAAGCAGTTCCGGCGGCCGAAGTACGCTGCCGACCACATCCGCGTGAGCAATGATCATGCTAAGACGCGCTGCAGCGTTTCATTTGTTTGATACCGCAACTTGAAAAATCGATGATGCTAGCTTCCCTGCTTCAAAAACGCGGCGATCTCGCGAACAATCACATCGAGCCGGCGATTTCCCAGCCTACTTTCTGCATAATGCAATCCCTGCTTATTCGCTACGCGGCTCCGATTAAATAAGTTGATGATTTCGATCTTGCGCCATGTTCTCGGAAAAAATTTCGGCGCGAAGATCATCTCCTTTTGCAGAAACATCCAGCCCTCCCCGGAAGTATCCACGAACCGCATTTTTTCCTTATCCAGTAGTTCCACGCGGCCGAGAAGGCGTCGCAGCGCCGCCGCCGATTCGGCCGCAAAAAGATCGCCGTCCAGATCGCAGATCAACGGAAATCTCGGTTTGCGAAACGCAAACGTAATCGCATTCGTTTTCGAACTCATTCGCTAGTTTCAAATTGAGCAGTTTGCGAGGCGCTGGGTACGCCGACTACACATATGAAGTCAGGCCGCTTTATTGCTTTTTTCTAGCTTGAACAAACCGTCTACGCCGCTGAAGAATCTCCAAACTGAGCTATCAGCCCCTCAAGCGTCATGTTGTCAGCAACAGCGTCGTGCGGAATGATCGCATACTTCCACGGCTTGCCGCCGGTTTGCCCGTTGTGCCTGCTCGCCAGCTCACACCACTTTACGGCCGCTTCCTTTTTTGCCAGCAGCACTGAATCCTGTAACTGGCTCCTCGCTTTCGCCTCCAAGAGATAAACCGCATCGGCTGCTTCCGCGACAAAGTCCGGCTGATAAGCTGCATCCCCGGTTCCATCTCGATAGTAGATCTGGAATTGTTCTCTGGCCGGCTTGAACCATTTGAGCGAATCGCGATCCAAAATGAGTGCCAATCTTCGCTCGGTATCGGACTGAAACTTTTCTTCGGTGTAAAGACAGCGGGTGAAACCTGTAAACAGATAGCGATCAATATGGCTTAGATCATCCGGGGGCGTACGAAAATCGAGCGGCGGCTCTCCAGCGGGTTGCGTATAAGATCGTCGTTTGAGTTCAGTAAAACCAGCGCTGACGTTTGACTCGTACTCGGCCTTGTCCTCCCAAAAATGATCCTGCATTTGGGCATGAATAAAGCGGGTGATGTCCCGCTGATAACAGCGCAGCACCTTTCGCGTCTCGTCTTCCGAAAGATACGAGAGGAAGTGTCGCACGGTTTGGCCGGCGAGATCGTACAGAAGGTCAGAGTGGTCATCGTACGAAACATCGTCGAAATCCACCAGGCCGGCGACAACCAAATCCTCCAATCGCTTTTCGTTCACACCTCCCGTTCCCAACGTAAGCACATCGATCTGATTTGTGCGCAGATGCTGCGCCCACAGTTCGTCGGAAACCGCCGGATAATTCAAAGTGTCGAGTTTTAAGTGAAATGGTTTGAATCCCGATTTGACCTCGCTCTTCGGCAGAAGTTGAACGCGCGGGATGGCGATCATTCGGTTCGACCATTCCTCAGTCGTCTTTGCCACTATCGCCGCGATATCCGGCTTTGGCGTCACTTCTTCGAGTTTCAACTGGGCCGGCTGATATTGCTCCTCCACATCTTTGACAATCATCGCCTGAATCTCAGGTTTTTGGAGGTAAGCTAGCGACGGAACTTTTGCGGGCTGCGTTTCGAGTTTGCGCACCGCCTGATGCACGAGCCGCGCGATCTTCTGTTCCTCGGGATCGCTGAACAACGGCGGCTCAGTGACGCCGCCCACGATCGTGTTGTTAGTCACCTGCTCCACTGACAAGCCAAGCCGATTCGCCAATGACGGCTGCGAAATGTATGTGACGGTTTTGGCGCCGAGTTGCTCTGTCGAGAGTTCCACGGCCTGCAGCCGCACGAGCGAGTCAACCTTGTTCGCCTCGTCAATGATCTCCTGAAATCGATCATGGGCTACGATGTTCAAGCGATCGACGGTCGTCACTCCCGTGCGCCTGCCATACGGCAAACGCAGGCCGCGGCCAATGGATTGCTCGATCAGCACTTTGGCGTGCGCTGCCCGGAGCGGCACGATCGTATATAGGTTGGTGACATCCCACCCCTCTTTGAGCATATTGACGTGAATCACGATCTCGGTCGGCTCGTCAGTGTGTTCGACTCTCAGCAAGCGCTCGATCATCTCTTCTTCTTCGGCGCCGGTCTTACTCGAGTCCACCTGGATGACCTTCTCTTTATAGCGCCCTGCGAAAAAACTCTCCGACTGAATCCGCCCCAGCAATTGACTCGCATGGCTTGTGTCCCGGGCGATCACAAGAAGAAACGGTTTGACGATCGGCTTATTGTTTTCTCGCGCGTAGGTTTCCAATTCGACTTTGACGATTTCGTGCAGGCGAACGCCGTCTTCCAGCTTCAGCCGTTCGATTTCCTCGGGCGACATTCCGCTGGGATTGAAATTCTTGCGCGTGACCACCGCCGGCTCTTTCACAAACCCGTCTGCCATCGCATTGGCCAACCGGTAGTGGTAAGCGATATTTTTGAAATCAACCTGCGTTCCCTTGCTCTCTACGTAAGGTGTCGCCGTGAGCTCCAGTCCCAGAATCGGCTTCAGCTCATTGATCGCCCGCACACCGGCGGATGCGCGGTAGCGGTGCGACTCGTCCATGATCAGAACGAGATCTTTTAAATTGGCCAGATATTCGAAGTAGCTCTCGCCGATGTATTCGGAGAGCCGTTTGATGCGCGGCGCCTTGCCGCCGCGCACCTCGGAATTGATTTTTGAGATGTTGAAAATGTTGATCTTGCACCGGTGCAGCTGATCGAAGAGCGTCCCAGCTTTCCCCTCATAATTATCGCCCGTGATGATGTCGGGAGCGTCGGTAGCAAACTCAGCGATCCCGGTGAACACATATTTGGCTGTGTTCGGCGTGAAGTCGGTAATCAGTTTGTTGTAGATCGTGAGGTTCGGCGCCAGGACGAAAAAGTTGTTGATGCCGTGCGCTAGATGAAGATAGCTGATAAAGGCCCGCATGAGCCGGGTCTTTCCGACTCCCGTGGCCAGCGCAAAGCACAACGAGGGAAATTTCCGCTCAAACTCCGTCACCGTAGGAAATTCGCTTCGGATCGCCGCCAGCGCTTGCGCTGAGTCCACGTCTTTCCTGAGGGGAACAATCTCCGTCACGCGGTCAAGGATTTCCAACGATCGCCGCTGAGGAGGCCGCAGGCTCAGTCGTCCGGAAATGGCGTTGACGTGACGGTTCATAAAACGCGCAAAGTTGCTAATGCTTTAGTTGTCGCTCAGGGCTTTGTTTCCAAAGCCCTGAGCAGTTCCTCGATCTTGCTCTTCAGATTCGGCAGGTCTCGTTCAACTGCCTCCCAAACAATGTCGGTGTCGATCACAAAATAGTCGTGAACAAGGATATGCCGCATGCCTATGATCTCAGTCCATGGGATGTCCGGTCGCTGATCGCGTACGTCTTTGGGGAGTGCATACGCCGCTTCGCCGATGATCTGAAGATGACGTACGAACCAATTCTGAATAAGCTCATCGCCCTCGAACGCCTGTCTGCCACGCGGGGCATAGCGTTCGATATTCGCTATGGCGTCAAGAATATCGCGCAGACGTTCTTTGGGGTCCCTCATAACCTAGCAGCTTCTTTTAGGACACGATTGCGGATTCGCGGCTTAAGCCCCTGCTCGGTCACAACATCTACATCCAGGCCGAGCAACTCACGCAAATCCATCAGAAGACCGCCCACATCAAATAATGTACGGCCCGGCTCCATGTCGACTAGGAAGTCCACGTCGCTGTCCGATCTCGCTTCGCCACGAGCGACGGAGCCAAAAATTCGAACGTTACGCGCCCCATGCTTCGCAGCGATTTTAAGAATCTCTTCTTTTTTGCTGTGTACTGCAGCGGTATCCATAAGTTCACCTCTCCGGCTTCTATTTATCGCTCCGAGTCCTGACGCGGCCTTATAGAGATAAAGTATCTACCTATTCCTTCGCCTTTGTTTGTCGGAAGCGGTTTCATGCGACGCGCACCGCGTCACGCTCGACAGCCTTTCGAAAAGTTGAACCGCTGCGCCTGCGGCTTTCCCATTCGTCTTGAGTGTAGGCAAGAATAGACGGCAAGACGTCAGTTTTCGCCGCGAGCAGGTAACCGATCCACCGCAGCTCTCTTTTGAGGTCCGCGGCTTGATCCTTGACGATCAAAAGGATGTCGAGGTCACTGGCAGCATGAGCCTGACCTCTGGCTTTCGAGCCGTAGATCAGCATCTGTTGAACGGCCTCGGGGTGTTGCTTATTGAGAGCTTCCCGATACGCATCAAGCCATGCTTGTTCTTCGACCGTAAGCTGGAGCATACCTAGCTGACCTCCGCGCCGGCATCGGCCCCGGTCGTTGCTTCGCGGTCCTCCTTTTGATCACCATCGGCAGCAAGCAAATCCATTTGCCCTTTGGGCGGCGCGGCTTTCGGCAAATTCTCAACCTGCAAGCTGTAATCGTCCTTGCCCCACTCGCAGCGGCTGAGCACTGTCTTTGGAATCTTCTTGATCGTCAGGTTCGGATAGCGATCCGGCTTGCCGCGGAAGGCGGTACACATGACGAGCAATGTCCGGTTCGGCCCGACGTCGTCGCTCAACTGCTGAAGCTGATCGTGGCTCAAGTTCTGCGTAGTGACATAAATAAAATCCCGTTCGGTCGAATGACCATGCTGCCAATAAACCGTATCGCTCGGTGCGTACGTGAACCCTTCAAGCTTACAAACCGCCTCCGCCAACATCTCCGGTTTGTACTCCTTGTTGATGACCCAGTTGCCCCACTTGTCCTGCTGCAACAATGACGGAGCAAGTCGGTAATACCGGAATCCTCCGCAACCCTTCCAACTGGCAACATTAGTAATCCCGCTTGGATCAGCTCCTTCGATAACACGTTTGAGCCGCGGAATAATGTGAGTGTGACAGTGGTCTCTTAGTTCGACCATGATCCAGCGCCTGTACATTTTGTGCGCAACCGCACCGGTTGTGCCCGAACCTGCGAAGGAATCTAACACCAAGTCTCCTGGATTAGTGCTTAACTCCAAGCACAGCTTGATTAGCGCCTCTGGCTTCTTACCTTTTGGAAATGATACGCCGCCTTCGTTATGAAGATTATTCGAAAGCACGTCGTCCCAGATAGTGGTCAGGGGATCCCCGGCCATCGTTGCGCCGTCCACCGTTTTCAGCTTGTCTATGTAGAAGAGGATGCGTTCACCGTTGAGGAAATACATATCCGGATAGCCATCTCGCGCGAGCTTTAAAGTTATGCCTCTCCGGAGCTTCGATTGATCTACGAGCTCGCGTGCCGCCGCACTGATCGCGTCGTAATCTGGGCGCGCTAGGCGGACAACTCGATCCGCATTCTCATGCACAAAATCCGTCAGCTTATCCTCATATTCATTGGCAAGCGATTTTTTGGCTTCCTTTGATTGAAACCCGAGCTCATTCGCGAACGCTTGACTGAGAGGCTCTAATTTCCACTTCGAAAAGTCGTCTTCAGAATTCGATATCCATTGGTTGTAGCGCTTGTCGCGCGCGCCTCTTGCCGTATAAACGCGGTTCGGAGTCCACATGGCCCTATCTTTTGCGTAAATGAGTATAAAGTTCGCTGTCGTAACGACGCCCGGGTTTTGCTTTGTGCCCTGTTGGTGCTCCTTGCTTGAAGGTGATTACATTTATTCGATTCGAACGTCCGAATATTTCGTCGAGCACCACTATAAGGTAACCCATTTCATTGTCATCGATGTGCACGAACAAGGTCCCATCATTCGAAAGCAACCGATGCAATAATTCGAGCCGGTCGCGCATCAAGCCGAGCCAGATAGAATGCTCCACCGAATCATCGTAGTGTTCAAATGCTTGGTCTGTATTGAATGGAGGGTCAATGTAGATACACCTGACTTTGCCGACAAAGTCCTGTTCGAGCCTTCAAGGCCATCAGGTTATCGCCGAATATAAGGCGGTTATTGAAAATGTCGCGGTCGGTTATGCGATGCGGCGCGTGATAAGATTTCTCCTCGTCCTCCAGCAGAATCCGCGGCTCCAGCTTCGGCCGGTTTTTCTTTTCGATCCAATTGAGTTCGAGCTTTGGTTTTCTATTCGTCATTGATTCAACTTGGCTTTGCAAACGGGTACAAACGGCGAGTTTCTCCGGCCGTCGCCCAAAATTCGCCAGATTTACCATTTCGCGGGCAGCCCGCATCATCGTCAGTCAGTGCTTCGATCAATTCAAGAACCTGTTGTCCAAAACCAATTGCGTCCGCGTCGAGTAGATCGAATGAAAGTGTGTTGAAGTGAGCGCCAAAAACGTTTCTCGCCTGAGCGATCCTCGTAAGTTCGTCCAAGATGGGTGTCAAGCTGACTGTCTTATAATGTGAGCCGCCGGGAGCTGGACCGTTGAACACTTCAACGCGAAGCGCCGAACGAAGCTTTTTGTCTATGGCGGGCAGCAAATCGCCCAGCACATACAGATTAGTAGTACGCCGTGGAATAGAACATTCATAATGCAGCGTGAGAAAATCAAGCGCCGCTTCAAGAATCACGCCGGCTTTTGCGCAGACCAATTGAGGGTCCGGAGGGCTTTCTGCTAGCAGTTGTCTAAGCCGCTCGATATCTGGAACGCTTCGAATCAACGTCAATCCATTCGCCGCTGTCCATTTAGTTAATTCGACAAATTGGCACTGGCCGTTCGGGAGCCAGCCCCAACGAAGCTTTTGCTTCCACGGGCGGTAGTGAGTGGTAATTAGACAATGACGAAATCTGAGTGCTTCTGCGTAGAGCATCTCAATCAGACGCTCCACGTGCGGCTCATCGATACTTGCAAGGACATCGTCCATAACAAGGATTGTATCCGCCGGCTGATCCAGCGTTGATAAAGCAAGAAACACACATAAGCCCAAGGTATCGAGGTGGGAATCGCTGAAGTAAGCTTGAGGAGGTGTTTCCTGCCCACAAAAGCTCGCCCCAATTTCCAATGAAGCGCGTTTTTTAGCATCGAGTGCAAGACTGATTTTATTAAGCCCCTCACCCGGGTGGACAATCTCATAGATGCGGCCGATTTCCTTCGAAATAGTGCTGAGAAGATCGTCTGTGAAACATCGGGCGTTCATCCACCATAATCGCAAGAACGTTTCGCAGGTTTGGCAGAAGTCGGTCCAAGACGCTTTGCGCCTGCGTATTTTCTCGCCAGTTATCCAGAGCTTTCCTGAGATTGCTGATCGACTGTTTCTTGTCGTACCGATTTGCCTGGGATCTTTGCCATTCATCTCTCAGATGTGATGTTTTTTTCAACCAATCACGCAACATTGACGCATCGCTTGGAGCCGAAGATGAGGGGAGCTGGATATCATTCGGCCAGACCTGACTCGCGCGATAGTTTTCAAAAGCAGCAGTATGGCCGGATGCATTCTGTCGCAAACTGTCGAGTTGCTGTTGCGCCCGTAAGAAGGACTCCTCTGCTGCTGTGAGCTGACGTTGCGCAGTTTGCAGTGCAGCAAAATCCGCCAATCGTTGTCCGATACGCTCTGCCAGATTGGACGCTCTTTCGGAACTTTCACAAACCGGACATACAAGCGGCGAGGGATTCTTCACGAGGTAGTCACGGGCGGCTTCAAGAACAGTGACCATCTCAGTGGCGTCTTGAGAAATGCCCTGAATAGCTTCCTCAACTCGTCTTGTTGCGACTGATACTGCGGTTTCCGCAGTTGACAGAATCTGTTCTGCTGCTCCGAAGCGTTCTGGATAGTCCGTTAGACGGCTATACGCCGCTTGCAACCCGTCGAGCGCAGCAATTTCACCATCGAATGCATTTGGAGCGCGATTAGCCTCAGATTCAGCCCATTTGATCGGATCGGTCCCCGGTTTGCCGGCGGTTTCCCACGCGCGATGGATCTCACTTTCATTTTCGAGAAGTCGCGCGGCTGCTATTTCACGTCCCTTTTGCAGGCTATCAATAAGTTGTCGGAGCGCGCCTTCGGAGGCTTCCACCCCGGACACATCAATGAATCGGCGAATGGCTTCATACCGGTCGCCTGGCGTTGCTTCAATGAGGGAGAGGATCTGGCTTCGACGTAAAACCTCAACGCGAGGACGAGCATCGGCGGGCGTACATACTACCTCATTCTTGCCGAGCGTCGCGCGACAGAGGGAATTTGTGGATTCGAGAGCTACCGTAATATCCCCAGGTTTTCTTCCTAATGATTGCCAGTAGCGGTTCGTCTTCCCAAGCCCGCGGTTCTCAAGCGAACTAATTCGGCCTTTCCCGAGAAACTCAAATGCATCGCAGATAGTCGTTTTGCCAGTGCCATTTTCTCCGTATGAGGGTCAATTTTTTACCCTTTTCAAAAGGTAGCGAGAATGATCTCACTGAGCCCTTAAAAACTCGATAGTCAGCTCCTTTAGCGGCCCCCTAATCATATCTTCGGCTCCGTCTCAGTAGCGGTTTCTATAGGTAGTCGCCAGTCTTCTGGACGCATCTTTCCGTCCGCAATCCGTGGTAGCAGTTTCTGGCTGTCTTCCTGCGTGAGAAGCTTTGCCTGAACCAACCGCTCGATAATCCTGTTTGCCAATCGCAAAGATGGTGTTTCCATCGCTTCTCGCCCTCGTTAAATTAGCTCCCAACGAGCAGTAAACAATTGATCTGAAGCAGTTTGCTGCACCAGCTTGCCCTCTATCATCGTAATTAACTCATCGCGCTGTTTGTCGATTTGGTCCTGCGCGTCGAAAAGCGATCGACGTTTCCCATTGCGCTGGGATTCCAGAGCTTTCACTTGTTTCTGACACGCGAGTTTCTCTTCCAGAGTTAGGGCCGCCGTTGACGCCCTACGAGCTTCTCTAATTTGACGGTCGATTTCTTTGATCTCCCGCTCCAGTCCGACCTTGAGATCGTCGGCCCAGCCGTCGAGCTTGTCCGTTTCGGCTTCGAAAAACCGGGCGTTACGAGCGGAAATCGTCCGTTGAATTTCAGTTTGGCGTCTCTGGGTAATTGATTCCAGCTCGCTCGGATGAGCGGCCAGCAGAGATTGGCCTACCTCGGCGGGTAGAGAAAATAACCGCCGCGCGATTTCTTCTTCCAGTGGCTCGCCGCTGTCGGTGATCGCAGAAAAGATCAGATGGTCTTCGGCCTGATCAAGCGATTCGATGGTTAACTGCGAGAGAGACAGGTAACCGCTCTTTCCGCGCAGCGGTTTAAGGACGCTGATCCGGCCGTCGTAGGCGTCATAGTTAAATCGGATCTCGGCGCTGGAAAGCTCGCGGCTCTTCCCGTGCGCGATGATCGCCTCGGCTAAAGGGTGGTTTAGGCGGTATGTATGCGCGTCGCCGGAGCGGCGCGGCAGTTCATACAGCCCTAGGGGAATCTCGCCGTCAAAAGGGCAGGCGCTCAACCGAAACGATGATTCGGTTAGAAATTCGGCGCGATCTTTCAGCTCGTAGCGGGTCAGGCGCATGAGCAGTTGCTCGAATCGGTCAAGCACGGCTTTCGAAGAGGCGTCTTGCAGCCGTAGTTTCTCCCGCACCTCCTCATCGAAATTCTCCAAAAGCTTGCGGCGTGTTTGCGTCATCGCTTCGTTAATTTCGAAGCTCAGCTCGAGTTGAAGCTGATCGAAGGCCGTCTTGATCTCGTCGTGCTTGCGGCAGCGCTGATAGATGTCGTTGATGCGCTTCTCGAAA
>Ga0075425_100009170_pt1 | contig 10521 bp, 2 predicted proteins | sample SoiMethybrSBSTD4_FD_75300 | JGI IMG/M metagenome (GOLD analysis project Ga0075425, IMG submission 75300) | Bulk soil microbial communities from a Populus tree surrounding site in Tennessee, USA - Soil MetaG P. TD hybrid SBSTD4 | ecosystem: Environmental > Terrestrial > Soil > Tree plantation...
TGCCTCCCGCTTCCTCGCGGTATGGGCGCGGCTGTGTTTTAAAATGGAGCAGATCGTCGCCCAGTCGGAGTGGCATTTGGTCGCAAGTTACCTGAAGTGCAACCCATTGATGGGTCTATAGTTATCGATCGTTTGACCGAGCACGATTCGAAGGATCGTCCGCGCAGGGTCTCATCGCGACGCGGCTGAGACACTTTTTCGGTTTTTCTGAGACGTTTCCGTGCCTCCGCAAAAATTGTCAAGCCGGAAGGTCTTTTCCGATTGAACTTGGCCTCAAGCCAACCGAATTGTTCGCTGTGGCTGTGCGATCATGCTGCCACCTCAATTCGAAAGCGACCACGCAGGGTTCACACGGGTTCGGGGAAGCAAATACTAGGCTGTGGGCGGGGTATCATCTACCTTCGCAGCATCTGGATGAATACAACGATCGCCGGAAATGGGATGGTGGCGGGAGTTGCTTTCCTTGCTGGCCCACTGCTACGCGGCGGCACTCCCTTGCTCACCCAGGCGCGCACGAGGGATCACGGGCGTTCTCCCTTCATTTGCTCTAGCATCTCATACGCGCTGACATAACATGCCCGCAACCCGTCTGCCCGAATTCTGACTAAACCACCATTCCCCTGCCACTCCCGTTGAGCTATGCCCCACGCGCGAGTACAATCCACTTCCATCTACCGCAGCCTCCCGTTTCCACCGGGAGCACAGATGTTGGACACCAAGTATTTCATGGAAGCGGAGAAGTCTACTCCGACCCAAGTGTCACGCGAAATGCAAGTTGTTCCCGCCGCACCCTGCCTGCGCTATACTCTGCCGCGGTCTTCACGGCCTCCGCGGGCAACCTTGTCTATTTCTACCCAGCAGAATCTGCGGCAGGGATTTTTCGTAGTTAGCCCTGTGACCACGACTTTCAGTCAACATTGTGTTCTGTGCCTTTTCTTCGGGAGGTTGAGATGCCTGTCAAATTCCGTGTTTCCTCTCTCGGTCTGTTCGCTTTGATGCTCGTGGCGACGGTCCTTTTGCTGCTCTGCGCTACCAAGCTTGCGGCGCAATCAGGAAACAAGTATCCGTTGCTGCGCAAGCCCACCGTCAGCAAAACGCAAATCGCGTTCAGCTACGGAGGCGACCTCTGGATCGTGGACCGTAACGGCGGCGACGCCCGGCGCCTGACCAGCGATGTCGGCATCGAAATCGACCCCGTCTTTTCGCCCGATGGCGCGATGATCGCCTTCACGGGCGAATACGACGGCAATGAAGATGTTTATGTTGTTCCCGCAGCAGGCGGCGTACCGAAGCGTCTCACCTCGCATCCTGGCCCGGATCAGGTGGTTGGTTGGACCCGCGACGGCAAACGCATTGTGTTCCGTTCCGCCCGCCAATCCTATTCCGGGTTCACGCAGTTGTTCACAGTTAGCGCGAACGGTGGCCTTCCGGAAATGCTTCCGCTCCCAATGGCTGTCGAAGGATCGTACTCGCCGGACAGTTCGCAGCTCGCCTACGTGCCCTTCACGAATTTCAGGGAATCGTGGCAGTTCCACCGGGGCTTGAAACATTACCGCGGGGGCACCGCTTCTCCTGTTTGGATCGCTAAACTCTCAGACTCCAGTATTGAGAAAGTGCCTCGCAAGGACTCCAACGACTCCGCTCCCATGTGGCTGGGCGGCAAAATCTATTTCCTCTCTGACCGAGACGGGCCTGTGAATTTGTACGCCTACGACAGCGCCAAGAAGCAAGTCAGCGCGGTCATTCCAACTAACGGAGTTGACATCAAGTCCGCTTCTGCGGGACCAGATGCCATCGTGTACGAACAGTTCGGCTCGATTCACCTCTTCGATCCCGCTACCGGCAAGCAGGACCCCGTGAACATTCGGGTGACTGGCGATTTTCCTGCTGTCCGGACACACTACGTGAAAGTTGGTGACCGCATCGAGCACGCCAACATTTCCCCCACCGGTGCACGTGCTGTCTTTGAAGCGCACGGCGAAATCCTCACCGCTCCGGCCGAGCACGGCGACATCCGCAACCTAACCAACACTGTGGGAGTTGCAGAGCGCGACCCATCGTGGTCGCCTGATGGAAGGTGGATCGCCTATTTTTCAGACGAATCCGGCGAGTACGCGTTGCACTTGCGACAACAGGATGGCGCGGGCGAAGTCAAGAAGTTCTCCCTCGACGACCCGCCGTCCTTTTATTACTCCCCTGTCTGGTCGCCCGACAGCAAGAAAATCGTCTTCAGCGACAAGCGCCTAAACCTCTCGTACCTCGATCTCGATTCCGGCAAGCCTGTCCGCATCGACACCAATCCCTACGACGGCGGTCCCGGCACGGATTTCAACCCCGTGTGGTCACCGGATAGCCGTTGGATCGCCTACACCCGCCAGCTCGATAGCTCTCTACGCGCCGTATTTGTCTACGGCCTTCAGGACAAGACCGCCCATCAAGTCACGGACGGATTGAGTGATGCCGCTTCCGCAGGGTTCGACAAGAATGGGAAGTACCTCTACTTTTTCGCGAGCACGGACAACGGCCCCGCCATCGCCAGCAGCATGGGCGCATACAAGGTGCCAGTGACGCGCAGCGCCTATGTGATTGTCTTGCGCAAAGACCTAAAGTCTCCGCTGGCTCCACAGAGTGACGAAGAAAAAGTCACATCCGACAAATCCTCAGCAGCCGCAGACGATTGCAAGGTCGAAGAGGAATCAAACTCAGCTGCAGAAAAAGCCGAAAAAAGCGCCGATAAGACCGCTTCCGGCAAAGACGAAAGACGAGCCGACAAAAAAGACGAGAAAGTGGCGAAAGAAGGCAAAGAACCTCCCGAAGTTAAAATCGACTTCGACAACATCAGCCAGCGCATCCTCGCTCTGCCTATCCCGGGTCGTAATTACGACCAGCTCCTAGCCGGCAAAACGCACATCCTCTATCTGCTCGAAGGCCCCGTCGTGGACGATGGCGGACTCGGCGGGCGTATCTTGCACAAGTTCGATGTGTGCACCCGCAAGACCGACAAGTTACTCGATAACGTGGGCGGCTTCTTTGTTTCTGCCAACAGCGAAAAGGCTCTCTATGAACAGTTGCCGCCGCGCAATCCGCAAGCCGCTGGGGGCCCGCCGCCTCGTGGCACTTGGGCTATCAAGCCCGTCGATGCTCTGGGTAAGCCGCCCGAGCCGGGCAAACCCGACGGCACTCTGCATCTCGAATCCATGCAGGTCTATACCGACCCGCGCACCGAGTGGCAGCAGATGTTCCGCGAGATGGGACGCATCGAACGTGATTGGTTCTACGATCCCAACCTGCATGGCGCGGACCTGAAAGCGTTGATGGCCACCTACCAGCCCTACGTGGAGAACGTGATGAGTCGTGCCGACTTGAATTACCTCTTCGCTGACATGTTGGGCGAAATCACTGCCCAGCACATCTACATCTTTGGCGGCGATCGTCCGGAAGTGAAGGGCGTCAGCGTTGGCCTGCTCGGCGCGGATTACACCATCGACCACAATCGCTATCGTTTCTCCAAGGTCTACTTCGGCGAGAACTGGAACCCCGACCTGCGCGCGCCGCTCACAGAGCCTGGCGTCAATGTCCGACAAGGCGAATATCTGCTCGCCGTCGACGGCCGCGAGCTGCACGCAACCGATGAGATCTACGGCTTCTTTCTGGAACGTGCCGGCAAAGCCCTGCAACTGAAAGTAGGATCCGACCCAGATGGAAAAGATGCGCGTAGCGTGACCGTGGTGCCCATTGGCAATGAACGCTCACTGCGCCAGCGCGAATGGATAGAAGGCAATCGCCGAAAAGTGGACGAACTCAGCGGCGGCAAGCTGGCCTACGTCTATGTTCCGGATACTGCAGTCAACGGCTTCACGTACTTCAACCGCTACTACTTCGCGCAAAATTCAAAGCAAGGCGCGATCATCGACGAGCGCTTCAACGGCGGCGGTTGGATCGCCGATTACATTGTGGACTGGCTCAAGCGCCCCCTGCTTATGGCCGGCATGAGTCGCGAGGGCAAGGACAACATCATCCCGCAGGTGATCTTTGGGCCAAAGGTCATGCTCATCAACGAACAAGCTGGTTCCGGAGGCGATGCGCTCCCCTGGATGTTCCGGAAACTCGGCACCGGCCCCTTGATCGGCACTCGCACCTGGGGCGGCCTCATCGGCATCGGAGGCTATCCGCCGCTCATGGATGGGGGTGTGGTCACCGCCCCTCGCTGGGGCCTCTATAATCCCGAGACTGGAGAATTCGACGTGGAGAACAAAGGCGTTTCGCCGGACATTGAAGTCGAACTCGATCCGGCACTCTGGCGCCAAGGCTATGACCCGCAATTGGAGAAAGGCATATCCGTGGCTCTCGCGGGGCTGAAGGAACATCCTACGCCAGCCATCAAGCGGCCCAAGTATCCGGTCTACAATTGGCAAAAGGTTCGCGCCGACGCGGCCAACGGACAATCCACTTCGGACGGCGGCTCCGCCGAAAAACGCTAGAGCTACATCGGCACGATTCCGTCTGCTTTCAATAGGCTGCAGACTTTCCGCAAATGGCCTTGAACCCTGAAGTTCCGTTCTCGGAGAGCGCTTTACTCAGCGCACTGATTGAATTCAAGGAATGAGCCTAGGGCAATGCGAGACGCGCGGGCACTGTGCTTAGTGCAATGAGCGAGGCGACCGCGAAAGCATGGCAGGACCTCCGATCATGCAGCCGCCCGCCGGTCTAGGCCGCAGACGAAGATCCTCCCCCGCTCCTCCGACTTGGCAGTTACGCGGCGGCAGCCAACCATCTGAGATGGATTGGCAAAGTCTTGGTCCACTTCCCTCCCCCGGCACCATCTTGTCGTGTTCAAGAAACGTCAGAAGCTCAATCGCAGGCCGAATTGAATCGCACGTGGCGTGCTGATTTGAGCTGACAGTCCGTTATAGGCAGAACTGAATCCGCCAACTGCGCCCCAATCACCGGTATCCCCGAGAATCAGGTACGGGTCGGACATTTGGTTGTGGTTGAAAATATTCGTGAAGACGGTTTGGAATTCAACGCTTACGCGCTCCGCAACCTTGATGTTTTTCTTCACGCTGAAGTCCACGTTCCAGAACGGCATGCCGCGCAGTATGCCAGCCCCTCTCCCGTTTGAGTCGTCAATGCCGAGGATCGGATTCCGGAAACAAAAATAAGATTGGTCGGGATTCTGGAACATGCTTGGGCCAAAGAAGTTTGCGCCCAGACCTAGAGTGCTGGGCGCGGGGTTATTATGCCGCGAACTCCCAAAATTGTTCGGGCAAATAAGAACGGCGTTTTGCAAAGCAGCAAAGTTTGCGCCTTCGCCTTCGCCAAACGACTGGCCGCCGCCGTAGATTTCATTCGCGAACGCATCGGTGGGCTGAACTTCTAACGGCAGGCCACTGCCGACGGTAATGATCGGCGCAAAGGACCATCCACCGAGGACGCGTCCGGCGAAGCCGCGCTGATCTCGGTAAATGTGCGGCTCGTAGACGGTCCACAAATTCCAGAGGAACTTGCGGTCCCAAGGCTGCAAGCCGTAGGCACCGTGCAGATTGTACGCGTCCGGAACGGTGAACTGGCTGGTTGCCTGAACTTCCGAACCGGTGCCCAACGCCTTTCCATACGTAAAATTGCTTTGCATGGTGACCCCGCGCCAGTCGGACATTTTCAGAGTAATGAAACCCGCATTGTAGTTGCCCCACCCAACGCTGGCGTTCATGCCAACGCCTGAAGTGAGCTGGCCGTTCGCGCCAAAACAGCCGGGAGTATTGGGAACGCAACCCGGCGGATTGGGGATAGGCGTATTCATCATGGAGCGCGGAAAGTTGAACGCGCCGTTATCCAAGTCACTCCAGAGAGCCCAGACGTTGTTTTGAGCGATGTTACCGACGGCGCCTTCCTTTGCCGCTACTGCCGCGGTGCAGCTGGCGAATCCCGCGCAATAGGCTGGATTCAGGGCTGCTTCAAAAAACGGCTGCGGGGTCAGCGCGTTGGGGTTCATGACATTGCCGTTGACTCCGCCGCAAAAGCCGCCTGCCAAGCCGGCATTTCCGCCACAGTATTGCCAGACCATCTGACCATACGCCTTGGCGAACGATTGGCCGCCGATCGTCATCATGTAAGGAACGGCGTTGAGGTTGATGGGCTGAAATTCGTGGCTGATCTTTCTGCCCATGTATCCAAATTCGACGGAAAACTTATTGTTGATCTGGCGTTGCACCGTAAAGTCGAATTGGTGGCTCATACTCGGCCGGAAATTGGGATCCAGGCCTTCGCCCGCGCCCGCGGCAATCTCATTGATGCCGGGGAAGTCTGGCTGGCTGAGTGTTTGGCCCGGGACCGGCAATGGCGCCACGAGACCATTCCAACCGCTCGCGGCAGGGCCCAGTCGGAACGCATTCGTGGGGTTGCCGGTACCGCCGCTACACGTGCCGTCGACAAGCGGGCCGAAGCACTGCACGGCTTGAATCAAACCGGTACCCAACAACGGAACAAGGACGAGACCCACGCCGTTCAAACGTCCATAGAGGATGCTATAGCCGCCGCGAATGACGGTTTTATTTCTGCCGAAGACGTCGCCGAGCAGTCCGGAGTCGAATCGTGGATTCCAAGCAGCGGCGATTCGCGGGCTGAAGGATTTGTAAAAAGGATTGTAAGGATACTTAGGATGGCCGGCGACGTTGCCCACGAGCGTGAAGCCGACTTCGGGATTGTAGACTTGGCCGTTCAAGGCCGCTTGTTCTCTGGCCTTCAGGTATTGCATCGTGTCGATTGGCTTGTTGTCCGCGCCGACAAGAACAACCTGCTTCCCGTCTTTCTCTACCGGCGGCATTTCGAGCGTCCACCCTAATCCGTAGTTCACAGTGAAGGACGGTTTCACCTTCCACGTATCGCTGAAGTACAAATTGTAGAAAGGTATGGTGCTCTGGTCGAAGGCAGGCGTGTTGGGTGGATTGAGCTCCAGGTTAGAACCGGTCCGCGTAAAGGCGATCTGCGTGAGGCTCGGTATCCCCAGGACAATGGCATAATCGCGTGACCAAGTAGAACCGAGTCCGGCCGGAATGTAGCCCGTCATGTTCATTCCATTGACGCTGCCAGAGCCGGCGCCTGCGCCCATGGCATAGACGGTTTGATAGTTGATGCCGCCGCCATTGTCAGTCCGCTGGTGGTAGTTCCAGTTGTGCTGGTAGCTCCCGCCAAACTGGAAAAGGTGTGAACCCTTCAGCCAGCTGATGTCGTCGCGGATCATGTGATCCTGTCCGTCCCAAAAACGCGTACGAACGTTCTGTGTATCGAGGTTGTACGGTGCCAATACATTGGTGCGACTCTCGCCGAATGGTTCGATTGCCCCGCCAAGACCGTCGACTTGCGGCGGTTGCGCCCCTGACGCGCGGGCCCAGAAGTTGCGCAGGTAGCTGTAATGGAAGCTGTTAGTGAGGTTAGTGGTGATATTTGTCGTCAGACCCATCGTCAAGTACCACGGCACTTGCGGGCGGCTGGAAACCGACGCTGGCACGCCGAGGGTGTTGCCGGGGAAAAAGCCTCCTATATCCACCTGGTTGTTGGTTGCGCGCACCATGTGGTAGTAGCGATAGGTCGAATTGAAATGCCATTTGGACCCGAAATCGTGATCGAGACGCGCGACGCCGAAGTTGTCGCTCCACGGCAGAGCGGCTTGTCCACGGAAGGCGAGTACGTTGAGACCATCGCAGCGAGAAAGACCCAAGCATGCGGTGCCTTGATTGGATGGCGGCATGAACTGCCACATCGCCTGCATGACCGGGCTGACTCCCAAGCCGCGCGGATCGAGCGATGTTCCCGAGCCAGCATACGTCGTGCCTGGAACGAGCGCGCCGATCGCCGGGGCGGAAGAGGGATAAAGCGTAGCTGTTGGATTGAGATTGTAGACATTGCCGTCGAACTGTAGCAGGCCGAGTTTCATTCCTTCGGATGGAACGGCCCGCGTAACGGTCGTCGAGTTTGGAAACCGAAAGCCCTCGTAGTTGACGAACAGGAACCACTTTCCGCCCAAGATTTCCTTTGGAAGAACCGGACCACCCAAAGCGCCCCCAAAACGATTGTAGTGATAGACCGGGATACGAGTGTTCGACGCATTGTTATCGAACGTATTTGCATTCCACGTATTATTTAGATAGTATTCATAACCCGTCCCGTGCCAACTGCTCGTGCCACGCCTCGTGATCATTTGGACTTGCGCGCCCGCGGAACTATTGAAGTCTGCGGTTTGGTTCGTCGTTCCTACGCTGAATTCCTCGATGCTGTCGACCGGAGTAGGCATGACTCCTGACGGTCCGCCGCCGCCGGGTGCTCCCGTGACGGCAGTAACCGTAACGTAGCTATTGACGACACCCCCACTGGGATCGCCGGCGAAACTGGGCGTGTACGTGTTCTGCGTGCCGTCCATGTCACTGGAATTGTTGCCGCCATCCAGTTGAAACGTGTTCTGATCCTGGTTAGCGCCCGCCACGCTCCCGTCCGGAGCCACACCGGGCTGAAGCGTAACGAAGGTGCTGGCGTCGCGACCGAGGCCCGGGAGAGCGGTCAACGCGACTCCGCTGATGGTATTACTGATAGTTGCGTTGGTGGTTTGCAGTTCGGCGCCCGTCGCCGCCATAACTTCAACCGTTTCAACCTGTGAACCAAGCGCGAGTTGAGTGTCCAAGGTGAGTGTCGCGCCAACCGAAACTCCTTGTCGGACGAATTTCGTTGTGCGGAATCCCGTCTTGCTGATCGACACATCGTAGACGCCGGGAGGAACGTTCGGGAAAATATACCTCCCCACATCGTTCGTAACCGCCGTCCGCTCGGCGTTTATCGATACATCGGTCAGAGCGATGGTTGCGCCTGCAACTGCCGCATTCGACGGGTCAGTGACAGTTCCCTGCACGGATCCCGTCGATGCTCCCTGACCCGATGCTATGCGACTACAGTATAGTGACAGCAACGCCATCAAAAAATAGGCGCAGATCTTCGAACTCTTAGTAAAGGAATGCATACGGTCACCCCCTTTAAGAACCACTTCACCGTGTGCAAACAACGAGGAATTTTCTTTGGCTTACGCTGGCACAAGAGAGTTGTCAATGGAGAGTCACAAAATTTCCCGGAATTCATGGAAAATTTATGAGACTAAGGCGACAAAAGCGCGTGCGTATTAGGCGCGAGACCGGGTCTCGGTGTTTTGCTGTAGACAAACGGCGGACTTAGTTGATCAGCGTCCGCGACCGGCTTTGCGGCCAGAATTTGTTGTAGAGCCTTGGTGACCCTTCAGGCTGACGGGTTTGCTGAGCCAGCGCGACACGGGAGCGACCAAGTCGCGGTGCAAATCATACTTTTTCATGAACAATACTTTGCCGTCGGGTGCGGACTGGGTCCGAAACGCCGAGAAAAAATACTTGCAGTCATGGAGAAACGAGTGTGCAACCTCCCTCCAGTATCGACGGAAGGAGTCCTGCGGCATTTGGCGCCGAGGCCTCGCTGCTTCAGACAAGGGTGCCGTAACGAAATTCGCCTCCGCTGGTGGCTTCTCTGGCGTCGCGGGCTTTGGGATAAAGACCCGGATACTCGGCTTGGGATACGGCTCCGCGACCGCGGGCGGCGGAACGCTCGGCGGTGGCGTCAGCGGCGCAGTGACCGGGTGAGGCGTAGCTTCGTGTGCCACAAGCCTCGATTCCGTATCAACCTTCGGCGATTCCAGTGGTATTACGATGCTTGGCCGGAACGCGCTTTCTGAACTCTGTGCTGCTATCGGTTCATACCCAAAGTCGAGTTCTGACGCTGCGCGCTTGACGTTAGCCGTCGAAACCCTGTTCTGCCGTTCGGCATAGGCCGCCAAAAGAGATTTTTCGCAAAGCAAATTAATCACGCGAGGAATGCCGTGCGCGTGCGAATAGAGCACTTCGACAGCTTCGCTGGGAAAAATCCCGGCGGTATTAGCGGCACCCGCGGTCCGGATCCGCGACGTGACGTATTCCTCTGTCTCCTCGAGAGTTAGCAGCGGCAACCTGGAACGAGCGCCGATTCGCTGACGAAGCTGCCGTAGTTCCGGTTGGCGCAATTTTTCGTCCAGCTCGGTCTGGCCGGCGAGGAGAATCTGCACTAATTTGCCATTCGAATTTTCCAGGTTGAGCAACAAACACAGTTCGCTGAGGGCGCGGGTGGAAAGCGCTTGCGCCTCGTCAATTACGATGACCGGCGAATCGCCTTCAGCTTGGCGAAGCTGAAGCCATCTCTGAAGGGCCGCAAGTACATCGCTTTTTTTTGTGGAATCAACCGCAATACCAAAATCCTGGGCAATCAAGGCGAAAAGGCCGGCGGAGTTCACATGCGAATGAAAAATGTAAGCGCTGGAAGAGTTGCGTTGGCCAAGCCATTGCAGAAACCGCCGCAACAGCAAAGTCTTGCCGGTGCCTGGTTCTCCGGTGAGTACCAACAGGCCGCAGTGGGACTCGATACCGAACATCATTTCGGCTAGGGCAGTTTCATAAGAGCGCCCCAGGAAAAGAAATCGCA
>Ga0075425_100009171_pt1 | contig 10520 bp, 5 predicted proteins | sample SoiMethybrSBSTD4_FD_75300 | JGI IMG/M metagenome (GOLD analysis project Ga0075425, IMG submission 75300) | Bulk soil microbial communities from a Populus tree surrounding site in Tennessee, USA - Soil MetaG P. TD hybrid SBSTD4 | ecosystem: Environmental > Terrestrial > Soil > Tree plantation...
GAGGTGCGCGAGGCGCTCGGAGACGCGGAGGCGGCGCGGCTCTTCTGCGCGGCCTACGACATCACGGAGGCCGGGAACTTCGAAGGGCATGGCATTCCGAACCTCCCGCGGCCCCTCGACGACGTCGCGGCCGAGCTGGGCCTCGCGCGGCCGGAGCTGGACGCGAGCCTGGCCGCGTCGCGCGCCCGTCTCTACGAGGCGCGGGCCCGGCGCGTGCCGCCTGCCCTCGACGACAAGGTGCTCACGGCCTGGAACGGGCTGATGATCGGCGCCTTCGCCGAGGGATTCCGCGTGACCGGCGATCCACGCTACCTGGACGCGGCCACGCGCGCCGCCCGCTTCCTGCGCGCCCACCTCGTGACCGCGGACGGGCGGCTGCTGCGCACGTTCCGCGCGGGCAAGGCGCACCTCGACGCCTACCTCGAGGACTACGCCTATCTCGCGGCCGGGCTCCTCGATCTCTACGAAGCGGGCGGGGACGCGAGCCACCTGCGCGAGGCGGAGCGGCTGGCCGGGCAGGTCCTCGCGGAATTCGCGGCGGAGGACGGCGGCTTCTACTCCACCGCCCGCGGCCACGAGACCTTGATCGTCCGGCACCGCGAAGGGCACGACGGCGCGACTCCGGCCGCGAATGCCGTCGCTGCGCACACGCTGGCGCGGCTCTCCTATCACCTCGATCGCGGCGACCTGCGCGAGCGGGCGGTGGAGGCGATCCGGGCCTGGGGGAAAGCCATCGCGCGGCAGCCGCGCGCGTTCACCACGAGCCTGGCCGCCGCCGACCTGCTCCTGGAGGGTCCCATCGAGCTCGCCCTGGTCGGAGCGGCCGGCGATCCCGGGCGCGAGGCCCTGCGCGCGGAGCTGGCCCGCCACTACCTGCCCAACCGCATCGTCGCGCTGCACGATCCCGCCGCGGGCACGCCGGACCTGCCCCTGCTCGCCGGCAAGACGGCCGTCGGCGGGCGGGCCGCGCTCTACGTGTGCCGCAACTTCGCCTGCCAGCGTCCGGTGACCGAAGCGGGCGACGTGCCGGCGGCGCTGGAGGCCGGGCGGCCCTCGGCGGGAGACGCGCCGCGCGGCGGCCTGACTCCCGCCACCCTGGGCGGAGCGGCGTCCGCGGAGGCCACGTCCGCACTCGCCCAGCGGTCGCCGTTCGCGGCGACCGGCTACACGACCCTGGGCGCGACCGGCCTGGTCTGCAGCCGTCTCGGGTTCGGCGGCTACCGCGTGGACGACGAGACGCCGGCGCATCACCAGGCCCTCGTGGAGGCGCTCCGCGGCGGCCTCGACCTCGTGGACACGTCGACCAACTACACGGAGGGCGCGAGCGAACGCCTCTTCGGCCAGGCCCTGGGCGAGCTCGTGCGCGCGGGCGAGCGGCGCCGCGAGGAGCTGATCGTCGTCTCCAAGATCGGCTACGTGCAGGGCGAGAACCTCGAGCGCGCCCAGGAGCGCGAGGCCGCGGGCCGGCCCCTGCCGGAGGTCGTCAAATACGGAGAGGGGGTGTGGCACTGCATCCACCCCGAGTTCCTGGCCGACCAGCTCACGCGGTCCCTCGCGCGGCTCCGGCTCGAGAGCCTCGACGTGTGCCTGCTCCACAACCCCGAGTACTTCCTCATGGACGCGCACGAGCGCAGCTACGGCACCCTCGACCGCCGCCGCCGCGAGTTCTACGCGCGGCTGGCCGCGGCCTTCGCGTTCCTCGAGGAACAGGTGCGCGCGGGACGCGTGCGCGCCTACGGCGTGTCCTCGAACACGGCGGCCCGTCCGGCCAGTGATCCGGAGGCGACGTCCCTCACCCGCATGCTCGAGGCGGCGCGGGAGGCGGGCGGGGCCGACCATCACTTCCGCGTCCTGCAGCTGCCGCTGAACCTCTTCGAGTCCGGCGCGGTGCTGGAACGGAGCGACGGTCCCGACGGCAAGCAGACCGTGCTCGACGTCGCGCGGGCGGCGGGCGTGGGCGTGCTCGTCAATCGGCCCCTGAACGCGATGGTGGACGATGGGCTCGTGCGCCTGGCGTCGGTGTCCGTGCCCCCCCCTACGCTCGACCTGGGCGCCCAGCTCGAGGCGCTGGCCGGGCTGGAAGCCGAATACCGGACGGGCGTCGCTTCCCATCTGGAGGCGGGCGAAGGCGGGATCCCGCCCTCCGATTTCTTCCGCTGGAGCAGCGAGCTCGGCCGCATCGCCCCCGAGGTCCAGGGCCTCGAGCACTGGAGCGCGCTCGAGTCACAGCGCGTGCTGCCTCTCCTCGGCCAGGCCCTGCAGGCCCTGGACCGCCATCTCACGGGCGAGCTGGGCGAGCAGTGGCACGCCTGGCGGGCGCGCTACGTGCCGGAGGTCCAGCAGGCGCTGGGCGAGCTGCGCCGCCAGGCCGCGGAGAAGAGCCACGCGCGGGCCGTCCGGCTCGCGGGCGTCATCGATCCCCTTCTTCCGCCCGAGCGGCGGAAGGAGACCCTCTCGCGCAAGGCGCTGTGGGTGGTGGCCAGCACCCCCGGCGTGAGCAGCGTGCTCGCGGGCCTGCGCGACCCCGAATACGTCCGCGATGCGCTGGCCGTGCTCTCCTGGCCGCCCCTGGCCGACCCCGCCGCCGTGTATCGCGCCGTCCGGGATCAGGGCCCGCGCCCGTAGGCAGACGCACGGCGTCGTGCGACCATGACGCCGCTCATGGACACTCCTCCAGACGGGCTGCGATTCGGTCCGTTCCGCCTCGATCCCGCCAAGCGCGTGCTGTGGCGCGGGGAGGAGGTGGTGCCGCTGGCGCCGCGCGCCCTCGACCTGCTGGTGGCCCTGGCCGAGCAGCACGGCGACGTCGTGCCCAAGCAGACGCTGATGGACCGCGTGTGGCCGGGCACGTTCGTCGAGGAAGCGAACCTCAGCGTCAACGTGTCCGCGTTGCGCAAGGCCCTCGGCACCCAGCCCGACGGCCGTCCCTACATCGAGACGCTGGCCCGGCGCGGCTATCGCCTGGCCGCGCCCGTGCGGGCGGCCACGGCGGCGCGGCCGCCTTCGCTCGCCGTGCTTCCCTTCAAGCGGCTGTCGGCCGTCGCGGACGACGAGTACCTGGCCGTCGGCCTCGCCGACGCGCTCATCGCCCGTCTGAGCCGCCTGGGACGGCTGGCCGTGCGCCCCACGAGCGCGGTCCTCAAATACGGCAGCCCCGGCGTCGATCCGCAGGAAGCCGGGCGCGCGCTCCAGGTGGACGCGGTGGTGGACGGGACTTTGCAGCGCGACGGATCGCGGCTGCGGATCGGCGTGCAGCTCGTGCCCGTGCGCGGCGACGGGCCGACCTGGTCCCAGACGTTCGAGGAGGAGATGACGGGACTCTTCGCCGTCCAGGACGCGATGGCGGAGCAGGTGGCGCGGGCGCTGGCCCTGGAGCTGCGCGAGCCCGAGAAGGCCCTGCTCTCCCACCGCCACACCCAGGACCTCGAAGCGCAGGAGTCGTACCTCAAGGGCCGCTACTTCTGGAGCCGCTTCACCGGCCCCTGGCTCGAGAAGGCGTTCGCGTCGTTCCAGGAAGCGGCGGACCGGGACCCCGGCTACGCGCTGCCCCACGCGGGGCTCGCCGATGCCTGCCTGATCCTCGGGTTCACGGGGATGCTGCCGCCGTCGGCGGCGTGGGAGCGCGCGGACACCGAAGCCCGCCAGGCCCTCGAGCGCGACGAAGGACTGGCCGAGGCGCACGTCTCGCGCGCCTACGTCGCTCTCTTCCAGGACTGGGACTGGGCCACCGCGCGCCAGGAGCTGGACCGCGCGGCGGAGCTCGGCCCGCACACGGCCGCCGTGCGCCAATGGCGCAGCGTGTACCTCGCGATGCTCGGCCGCTTCGAGGAGGCCGGCCGCGAGATCGCGCACGCGCGCCAGCTCGATCCCCTCTCCGTCGTGGCCCGCACCATCGCGGGGCTGCACGCGTACCTGAGCGGCGACCACGAAGCGGAGCTGGCCCATGACCGCGCCTCCGTCGACCTCGATCCCCATCACTTCCTCGGCCACTGGGGCCTCGGGCTCGCCCTCCAGTCGCAAGGAAAGCCCAAGGAGGCCCTGGCCGAGCACCGCGCGGCGGTGAAGCTGGCCCCCGACGCCACGCTCCTGCAGCCGGTGCTGGCGCGCAGCCTCGCCCTGGCCGGACACAAGGACGAAGCGCGCGAGGTCCTGGAGGCGGCGGTGAAGGCGGCGCCGCACCTCTCCGCCTACCAGCAGGCGACCGTACACCTGGCCCTCGGCCGCACCACGCGCGCGCTCGATCTCCTCGAGCGCGCGGGCGAGGAGCGCGATCCCTGGCTGGTCTGGCTGAAGGTGGATCCGATGCTCGAATCCGTCCGGAAGCACCCGCGCCTGCGCCGGCTGCTCGCGCGGGTGTTCCGTCGCGCCGGCGAAGCCGCGCGCGGCTGAGCCTCCACCTCTTCACCGTCGCAATCCCGTGACTCGGCGGTATACTGCGCGCGGATTCCCGCCAGCGGAGGCCGCCTGTCCAACGACCCGCGGAGTTCCGAGAAGACGGACGCTGAGGCCGCGTCCACCGCCGCCCCCGAGAAGGGCGCCGCCGACCCCCTCGAGACGTTCCGCCAGGCCGTGCGCCTCGCCGAAGATCGCATCGCGGAAGTCGTGGCCGCGACGAGCGCCCTCAAGAGCGACAACGAGACCTTCCGTGACCGCCTCGAGGGCGAGCTCTCCGAGAAGTACGAGAAGCGCCGCGAGCGCCTGCTCCTGTCCTCCGTGCAGACCCTCGAAGCCATGGACCGCGCGATCGAGGCCGCCCGGAACAGCGACGCGGCGGAGTCGATCATCTCCGGCGTGATGCTCGTGCGCACCCAGCTCTTCCGCATCCTCCAGGACGAAGGCCTGGAGCGCGTCTCCGTGCTGGGGCTGCCGTTCGACCGGCGCTCCGCGGAGCTGGTGCGGCGCCGCTCGGTGACCGACCCCGACCACGACGGCCTCGTCGTCGAGGAGCTGCAGGGCGGGCATCAGCTCCGCGGGCACATCATCCGGCGCGCGAAGGTCGTCGTCGGCGAGTTCGTGGACGATGCCGCCGGGCCGACCGTGGCCGCCCCGCAAAAGGACGAGCCGAAGGCGGCGCCGCCGGTGCCCAAGCCCGAGCCCCCGGCGGTCGAGCCGGCCGTGGAGCCGCCGCCGGTGCCGCCGGTGATCAAGGAGGACGCCGCTCGCGCCGAAGTCGCGGCCGAAGAACCCATCGTGGTCGAGGACTGGTCGGAGCCGACTCATCCCGGGACACCGGCCGCGCTGCTGGGTCTGCCCGTGATGAAGCCCGCAGCCGGTCCCGTGCCCGTGGCGCCGGCCGCCAGCGACGCGCCGCCGGCCACACCGGATGCGGACGACAACTCCGGCAACACGACCATGGTCCTCGGCGACACCGCCGCCATGTTCGTCCGTCCTCCCGCTCCCGCTCCGCCCGTCCATGGCGCCACCGCCGCCGCCCCCGCCTTGGATCCGATCGAAGAGACCCAGGAGAACACGGAGCCGTTGGTGCGCGCGGTGGCCCGGGAGACAGAGCCGGCGCCGCGCCCGCGTCCCCCGACACGGCCGAGCGGTCTGGGTCCGCCGCGCGTCCGGACGGGGCCGGTGCCGCCGCAGCGCGATCGGTCGCCCGTCTACGAAGAGGTCCCGACGAGCCGGTCCGAACCCGCGGTGCCGCCGCCACCCATGCCGACGAGCCCGGGCATCGCCGCCGCGACTCCCGCCGGGGGCGGCCGCGGTCTCGCCATCGCGGTGATCGCGGGGGCGGCCTTGCTCCTGGTCGCGTTGACCGGGTGGTGGGCGCTGGGGCGGCGACCGAAGCCGGTCGAGACCGAGGCGCCGGTGGCGGAGGTTTCGCCCCTCGCCGCGTCCCCGGGCGGCCCGGCGGCCCCGCCGGTGATCCCGGAGGACGTGACGGTCGTGGCGCCGGCGGCGAACGAGACGGCGAGCCCCGCTCTTCCGTCTCCCGGCACCGCGGCCGCGCCCGCGACCGAAGTCGCCGCGGGCACGCCGGCGACCGTCCCCACGCCGGCCGTCGTGGCCGCCCCGACCACCACGAGGCCGGCTCCGCCCGCCCCCGTCGCGCCCGTCAATCCGGTGCCCGGGCTCATGGCCCAGGCCGAGCAGGCCATGGCCGCGAAGCGCTACAACGACGCGATCGCCCGCTTCAACGACGTGCTGAAGCTGGAGCCGGAGAACGCGGAGGCGGCCACGCGCAAGCTCCACGCGCAAGGCGATCGCGCCTCCCTGGGGCGCTACTTCTTCACTGCCGTCACCATGAGCGAGGGCAAGGCCTCCGGCGGCGGCCTCAAGGGTTTCGACGGCGGCTCCGTCGTGAAGTCGCAATGCGAGTGCGCCCTCACCTACGAGGTCGACCCGGCCAATCCCGTCCAAGGAGAGCGCTACGCCGTCTCGATCTTCCTGCGCAACGACAGCAAGAAGGACATCAAGCCGCAGTCGATCGCGGCCTCGGTGACCGTGAACGGCTCGTCCTCGAACCGCCCGCTCTCGCTGGCCACGAAGGAAGTGAAGCGTGGGCAGAAGACCCTGATCGGCCGGCTGGACGACACCTGGACGGTGGGCACCACGAGCTGGTCGATGGAAGCCGCGGTCAGCGCGGGCGGCAATACCTACCGCGCCCAGCTCACGTGGGAGCTGCGGGTTCCTCCCGGGCAATGACCGACGTCCTGCCCGGCGTCGAGATCGATGCCCAGGGAGAGCCGGCCGGCACCGTCCTGTGGATGCATGGTCTCGGGGCCAGCGGCCACGACTTCGAGCCCATCGTGCCCCTGCTGGAGCTTCCCCAGGTCCGCTTCGTGTTCCCGCACGCGCCCGCTCGGGGCGTGACCATCAACGGCGGGCTCATCATGCCGGCCTGGTACGACATCCTCGCCCTGGGCACGGCGGCGGGCGGAGAGGATGCGGACGACGTGCGCGAATCCGCGGCCATGATCGAGGCGCTCATCGCGCGCGAGAACGAACGCGGCGTGCCGTCCGCGAACGTGGTCCTGGCCGGGTTCAGCCAGGGGGCGGCCATGGCCCTGTTCGTCGGCACGCGCCACGCGAGACCGCTGCGCGGGATCATGGTCCTGAGCGGCTACGAGGTCCTGGCGCGGACGCGGGAGGCGGAGGCGAGCGAGGCGAACCGGAAGACGCCGCTGCTCGCCTGCCACGGCACGCACGATCCGATGGTGAGCATCGTGCGCGCGCGGGCCGCCTTCGCCGCCCACGAGACGGGCCGGCCGGACGCGGAGTGGCACCAGTTCCCCATGGGCCACGAGGTGTGCCCGCCCGAGATCGACGTGATCCGGCGATGGCTGGCCGCGCGCTTCGCCCGTTAGACTGTCTTCAGGAGCCTCCATGAGCCAGACATCCTCGAACGGCCTCATCGTGCCTGCGCGCCATCAGCCCGACCTCCCCATGGAACGGCTCATCCGCACGGACCCGCCGGACGCGGAGGCGGTCGAGATGGACGTCGTGTTCGTGGGCGGAGGACCCGCGGGCCTGGCCGGCGCCATCGAGCTGGCCCGCCTGGTGAAGAAGGACCAGGAAGCGGGCGGCACGCTGGGGGCCGTCGAGATCGCGGTGCTCGAGAAGGCAGAAGCTCTCGGCGGCCATTCCCTCTCCGGCGCGGTCGTCAATCCGGCGCCTTTGCGCGAGCTCTTCCCGGAGCTCGAGGACTCGGACTTTCCCCTGCGCGCACCGGTGGGCGCGGAGAGGGTCTATCTGTTGACGGAGAGCCGCGCGCTGCGCCTGCCCACGCCTCCGACCATGCGCAACCACGGCCACTACGTGGCCTCGCTCTGCGAGATCGTGCGGTGGCTGGGCGAGAAAGCCGAGGGGCTCGGCGTGAACATGTTCACGGGCTTCCCCGCCGACGGCCTTCTCGTGGAAGAGAAACGCGTGCGCGGCGTGCGCACCACGCCCAGCGGCCTCAAGCGCGACGGCCAGCCCGGCCCCGGATACACCCCGCCCACCGACATCAAGGCCAAGGTCACCGTGCTGGCGGAGGGCACGCGTGGGCCGTTGACCCAGGCCTGGCTGCGCTGGCAACAGGTCGGCTCCGCCAATCCGATGATCTACGCGCTCGGGGTCAAGGAGCTGTGGGAGACGAAGCGCCCGCTGGACGCGGTCATCCATACCCTGGGCTGGCCGCTGCCCCGGGACGCCTTCGGCGGCAGCTTCTTCTACCCGCTGGAGCCGAACCTCCTCGCCCTCGGCCTCGTCGTGGGTCTGGACTATCGGGAGTCGACGCTCGACGTGCACGTCCTCCTGCAGAAGATGAAGCGCCATCCTCTCTTCCGTCCCTACCTGGAGGGCGGCGAGATGGTGGAATGGGGCGCCAAGACCATCCCCGAGGGCGGGTACTACGCGCTGCCCCAGCGGCGCCATGGCGACGGCGTCCTCCTGGCCGGAGACGCCGCGGGGTTCGTCGAGGTCGCGTCGCTCAAGGGCATTCACTACGCGATCCTCTCCGGCATGTACGCGGCGCGCACGATCTTCGCCGCCCTCAAGAGCGGAGACACGTCCGCGGCCGGCCTCGCCGGCTACGACCGCCTCGTGGACGGAAGCGCAATCGTGCGCGACCTGCGCGCGCGGCGGAACATGCGCCTCGTGTTCCAGAAGGCGGGGTTCTACCTGGGGGGGATCGAGGCCGCGCTGATGACGGTGACGGGCGGCGCCTTCCCCGGCGGCCACATCGCCTCCGAGCCCGACGCCGAGGTGCCGAGACGGCCCGTCCCCGCGGAGCCTTTCGCCGCGGACGGCAAGCTGACCTTCGCGAAGCTCGACGCCGTGTTCAAGGCGGGCAACGCGACCCGCGACGACATCCCGTCACACCTGACCGTCAAGGACCACACGCCGCCCGAGGTCGCCGAGTTCTACCAGCACGTGTGCCCGGCGGGCGTGTACGAACGCCAGGGCGACAAGCTGGTGGTCAACGCGCCGAACTGCGTGGACTGCAAGGCGACGGACGTCCTCGGTCCGCGCTGGACTCCCCGCGAAGGCGGAAGCGGCCCGCATTACCGTCGCATGTGAACGCGTATTGCTAAACGGACGGGAACGGAGACGGAGACGGGAATCTACTTCGCGGGCTTGCGGGCCGCGACCGCCGAGACCATCCGCCCCTCGAACTCGCCCTCGCGCTGGCGCACGACCTCGAGCGGCGCGACGAGACCCGGCAGCTCTCCGGGCTCCAGCAGGTAGGCCGCGTTCGTGGGCTTGCCCCGCTCGGCCTGCGCGGTGGTGTAGGTCTCGTAGAGCAGCCATCCGCCCTTGCGGATCGCACGCGTGAGCACGGGGAAGAGCGGCCGGTGCAGGTAGCTCACGACGAGGACGACGTCGTACAGCTCGTCGCCGAGGTCGGCGCTGCCCGTCTCCAGGTCCTTGATCTCCGTCTCCACGCGGAAGCCGAGACGGCGCGCCGCCGCCTTGAGCTCGCCGACCGCTTCCGAGTCGCGGTCCACCGCGCGCACGGAAAGGCCGGCCGCGGAGAGGAGCAGGGCATGGCGGCCGGAGCCGCAGGCGACGTCGAGGGCCTTGCCGCGCCGCGGCAGCAGGTCCGCGTTCTGTACCAGCCAGGACGAGGGGCCGGCCAGGCGGTCCGCGCTGGCCGGACCGTGCTCCTTCGGACCGCGCCAGCAGGAGAGCCCGCCCACGAGGTTCATCACGTCACTGAAGCCGGCCGCGGCCAGGAACCGGGAGGCCGTCACGCTGCGGATGCCGTGCTGGCAGTAGACGAGCAGGGGCTTGCCGTCACGGGGCAGGGTCGCGGGCGCGGCGGCGATGAGGTCGACGGGCAGCAGGTTCGCCCCGGGGATGTGGCCGGCCGTGTCGTATTCGTCCGCCGTCCGCACGTCGAGCACCCGGACGGCGTCGCGCGCCAGCAGGCGCGCGGCTTCGTCCGCGTCCACGTTCCGGTAGACGGCTGCGCTCTGTCTCACCGGACCATCGTAGCCCAACGTGGGGGCGCCGTCTGCGGTACCGGCCCCTCCCCGACCGGAAAAAAGACGGCCGGCTAGAAGGCCGCCGGCCAGCAGGTCGAGCGGTAGATCCCCTCGCCCCGGCGCACGAAACCCTCGCCCAGGAAGACGTCGAAGTGCTCGGAGAACTTGTTCTCCTTCTTGGCCACGATCTCCTCGCCGTCGAAGCGCGCGCAATACCCCTTGGCGATCATCGACTGCGCGATGGCCTCGTGGTAGGCGTGGAAGTCCTTCACCCCGGGCCACGTCGCGCCCGTGGCATGGACCGTGAAATCGAAGAGCTCCGGGCGCGTGCGGATGACGTCGTCGATCGAGCGCTCGATGTCCGGGTAGTAGCTCGACGTCTCCCGCGTGCAGGTCAGCTCCAGGCTCGAGGCCAGCTTGCAGCCGTTGTTGGGGGGAAACGGAGGCAGCGGCGTCGGGAAGGCGGCCGGAAGGCAGGTGGCGCGGTAGATCGACGGGTCCGTGCGCAGCAAGCCGCGGGAAGTGCGGAGCGCGTATTGGTCGTTGAACTCGTTTGTCGACTTGACCTGCAGCTCCTCGCCGTCGAACCCGGCGCAGAGGCCC
>Ga0075425_100009174_pt1 | contig 10520 bp, 3 predicted proteins | sample SoiMethybrSBSTD4_FD_75300 | JGI IMG/M metagenome (GOLD analysis project Ga0075425, IMG submission 75300) | Bulk soil microbial communities from a Populus tree surrounding site in Tennessee, USA - Soil MetaG P. TD hybrid SBSTD4 | ecosystem: Environmental > Terrestrial > Soil > Tree plantation...
CGGACTGAGCCGCGATATTGACTGGAACAACTCCTTAACGATCTCGCCGTATCCCTCCCCGGGACAGCAGAAGTCAGCCGTCCCACACTCCGTACCATCTGGTCTGCTAATGCACACTTCTGCCTTGTTCACCCCTGCCCAAAACGTTGTATCAGCCTGAGTGCCAATCTCAAACAACAGACCACTTAGACTGTGAAAGTTCGTCTCGATCCATGGTTGATCGGCCGGTACAGATGCTGGGTTACCGAGTGGAGAGAGCTTCATTAGCGAGAGCTTCTTCGTATCAGTAAACTCCCCCATACACTCGGCATTAATGCGATATCTTGTGCCTGTCAGGAAAGCGAGTCGAAGCTGGCCCGCGATGGTCTTGTCCCAGTCTGGCTGCTTCTGGATCTGGCCGTAGTAGTCCTTCAGTTGCGAATTCCACGCCCCCGCAAAACTCCGCCCCGTCGCCAGGCCCTTAAGCCTATCAATCAGCTTCCGTTGCTCCCTCTCAATCTCATCCTTCACGCCCACATCTGGCTTCACAAACCGCCCGTTCAGCTCGAATAGCTTTCCCGCGTCCCGAACTATGAACGTCTCTCCACGAAGATTCTGCCGCGTCCGGACCTCACTACTTCCTGCGCCGCTGCTCTCAATCTGTACTTTGATACTTGCCTCACCCGGGAGGTTGACCGGTAAGAGATTCTGCGACCCGCATACTCGCGCACTCGCAATCTCGTAGGAGAACATCGCTGCGTCGCCGAGACCCTCGAGATATCCTTTAAGACCACTTGTTAGACCGTCACCGTACTCGATCCACGGCTGAACATAGAGCCACACCTTCCCAGGCCGTCCCGGCACATTCCACCCCCGGAACCACAAATCAATGGTCAGGAAGATCTTTGTCTTTGCAACCATGGCTTACGCGAGCTTGAGCGACGTATTTACCGTCATCGGCACACTCACGGAAACCCCCATGCATACACGAAACCAACGGCCTCCAATACATGCGCTGGCACTGATGCTTGCCACTACCGTAAACCGAATCTCCAGATACACATCTCTGGGGACCGCCTCACCCTGTGTAAGCTTCTGCTGAGCTCCCCTACTCCACTCTTCTCCTGACAGGTTTTCGAGCAATTCCGACCATCCCGAACGAATTCGGACACTGTTCTCCGCCATGAGGCAAACTTCCACCCGCACCGAAATAACCCACCAGTTTAGCTCGCCAACACCGCGCAAGAGAATACCTAGCGCTCCCTCCAGACTGTATGCACAAACCTGCGGGATATTCCCCGCTCGGTGAGTCGTACCGATATATCGGCCGTCGACAATTGCGTAGAAGCCGACAGTAGCCGTCACTCGGAACCCTCCGTGGGAGTCAGACGCGCCGCCCAATCCCCCCTGAATTGCCAATCCACCGGCCGCCAACATCAAACCCACCCTTCCGTCCGCAACTGCGAAGTCAGTGCCCCGTTCCTTTCGCAGATAGAAACCCCCACTGCCCTGATAACTCGTTCCAATGATCCCGATTGCTCGTTCCCACGCTCGCCGTCCACTCGCCTCCCGGTGCGGGAAGCCGAAATCAATGAAAAAGTCGCCATCAACCACCAATTCGAAGTAACAATCACCGCCAACAAATGCAAACGACGAAACAATTACTGTCGGCAGGCCTATGCTGATTGCAAATCGGTCTAGATTCGGGTCGCTTCCTTTGACGAAGAAGGCCGCCATAGCGATATCCTGCTGACAAAGATCGCGGAGCGCCGTACCCGTCATGGCGATCGCATACGTCTTACGATCATGAAACAGAAACCGACCCGTGAAGAACGGTGCATACCAGCTGAACCCGGCACCGAACAGCCACCCCGATGTCTCGCCCCCATCATCGGCATGATCCGGAGTCCTATCGAGGGTCTTGGTCAAATACCCGTTGAGTGCATCACGCACCTCATTGTTCGAATCCCGTCCGAAGTCTTCACCTCCGTTTGCAGGGCCACCCTCCTTCCGCGTTGGCAACCGGAGCAGAGGCCGGGTAAACTCGTCTTTCCACTTGACTCCATGCCCGATGACCAACCAGTCCAATCGCAGCCCGCCGATCGCCTTCGCCTCTTGAGGCGGCTGCCCCCCATGTTCTGGGTTGTGGTTGTTTTCACTCTCATTCACGTAACCTGCGAAGAAGCTATATGGGTTTGCCCCGCCTCCGGCGGTCTTCGCATACAATCGCAGCCACCAATTCTGAATTAACTTCGTACCAAGAAGTTCCGCAGTGACATTCCAGAACTGAATCCAGCTTTCCGTATTGCTAAGTCCGAGTTCAACACGGTCACACGTGAGGTTGATGAATCGCAGAAGGTCCAGCTTGAAGTTGTCGATGGCTACCTTCTCGAGCCGAAACACAATCTGGTCCCACTTCGATGGTGGATTCACCTCCTCGGCACCGAGGCCCAACAGGAATGCAAAGCTGAGACGGTCTTGGGCGTTCCGTGCCAGCTCCGGGGGCTTCATTACATTGAGCCGGAACCGGATTCCGAGGACGCTTCGGTTCTTAATCCAATTCGGTAGCGCCCACGACCTTTCATCCGATCCGGTCGCTCGCGTATCAACTGTCCGCGTTCCCCACCACTTGACTCGCTCGGCCTCATCATTCTTCCAATGAAAAACGATCCCCTCTAGCGCGAGTTCCAGCAATCCGAATCTAAACTGCGGGTCACCAAGCTCAAACTCCAAACTTGGATAGTTAATCGAAAACCATCGCCAGCTTGGATCCGGGTCGCTGCCCAGAGCTATCCTCAGCCCAGAAAATCGGACGCTCTCCTTTGCATTGCTGAACCACTCGTTGCCCGACGTGATACCAAATCGACGAAGATCAACTCGTCCGGACATAACTACCGCGCTCGCACCTGAGCCTTGATCAAAAACGATCTCGGCCGAGGTAATGAGCACCTGCTTCAGCGGACCGAGGTTTACGCCCGCAGGCAGGATCTCGTAGCCGCCGTCGATGCGTCCAACGAATCGAATGCTCTGCGTCATCTGGTCATACTGGGCCACGATCTTTAGTGGATCCGGCGGACTTGGATGACGAAGACCAAACAGGCCGCGCCAATAGACTGAGCAAATGATGTCGAGCGATTCAAGCCGGCTATTGCGCCACAATAAGTTCACATAGTCAGTCCGCAGCGCAAACTCTGCCTCGTCATCTTGTTTCTCCGGCTTCAGTCCATCGAGGCTCTTTTTTTCAAGTGCTGCGTTTCGTCGACTATTTATGTCCGGGTATCTGTAGTGCGCAGCTATGCTGAAGTCCTCCCTTCCTGCGTTTCCGTCTCGGCCAGCAGTTAGAGCGAGATATGGACATACAAACCGCTTGTCCTTCGTTGGAAGAATCCCTTGAAGAATGTCAAACTTCTCGTACGTAACAGGAGCGTTCAGCAGGATGGCGCCAGTCCACGCGCTTGCAAGCAGCTCTGGGTTCCCCTCTTCGATAAAATCTCCAAGGTCCTTTGCTGCCTTCAATCTCGCCGAGTTTGTTCCAGCCTCTCTATTCAAAATGTCTCGCAATGTCAGTCGCGTCGACATTTTCAGGATGACTAGCGGCAACCCATTGGTAGACTTCTCTGGCTTCCCCAGCAACTCACAGCCCTTCGCCTGTCCAAAATCAAGCCGAAACGAGCTAGGTCTTTCCTGCCCATTTTTAAACAGAACTTTCGAAGGGCCCCCCCAACTCGAAATCGCGACATAGTCCGGATCACTGTCCGGCTTAGTAACCAACTCAAACTGGATCGGCCCGTAGTCACGAATCGATGTATACGTCTCCAGTCGAAGTTCGGGGGATCGGCCAGACGAGAAAATGCTCTTCACCTTGAGCCAGGTCGCATTGGCTGCTGCCAGCGGCCGCTCAACAAACTGCGTGCTGTGTCGCACCGGCCTTTGTTGGTCTGCGAACTTTTGGAGGGATTGCTCGAATTCGGTCTGAACCCGCGCCTGAAACTGGCCATAGTACCCTGGCTCAAAGAGCGGCAAGGTCAATTCTTTCCCTTTGAGGGTGAGTACTTCCGCAGTACCGCCCGTCGCTACGCTTGCCGGTCTGTAAGTATCTCCTGCGTTTGGATAAGCCACCATCAACTCCGTCCCCCTCAAACTAAGAACTGGGGCCGATTCTGAGGCGAGTATCGCGCTTTCGGAGTCGATACAACTGGCACACACGAGTGTCACTTGGCCCTTAACCCGGTACTCGATTCGGTCTACAAGCCCGTGAAATTTCATCCCGGCGCCGGGACTCGATGCCTCGACGAGGGGCGTCCGACCCGGACCGATCAGCAGTCCGCTCGCCACACCCTCCCCATCCCTCCTTATTCGCAGCGGGATGCTCACCCGGGCCCGCATTGCCACTGAATCATTCGACCGATCTGCGAACGAATAGAGCGTCAGCTTGGCACCTTCTGGCCGCCCTGGGTCTGCGTACACCTCTGAGACGATCACTCGACTGCCCGCCCGCTTTACCCTTAGTCGAAGCATGCATTCAGCCAACGATGCCGGAACTTCGAGTTCCCACCTCTCGGTGTTTCCGACCTGCCGAGCTCTAGAATGAAGTGGGAGCACCCCACTGGACACCGCACGGAAAGTTACCTCCGCCTCGTCCGCCGTTTGAACCAGCCCATATTCCAGCGGCAGACTTGAGAACTCCTCAGACGGAAACTCTCTTGCTACGCCCGCAACGACTACAGTTGCCCTACTCGTCAACGCGAAAAGATCCGCTCCCAAGCTGACGACCATTTTGCTCAAGTTGATTCGCATCCCGGTTGGCCGACCAGTTCTATCCGTTAACCCCGCCAGCGGCTTCAGCAGGAATTTCATTGGCCAACCGTCCATGTTGTCAGCGTACTGGACTGGTTCTGCAGTAGTCGCCCAAACAAAGATCTCGCCATCCTTGACTCGGACCGCCGGATTTTCCTGAGTACTCCTCACTGATATCGGCCCTACCGACACCTGAAGGGGTGGTTCGTTACCGTTGATCTCGGCCGAATCGCTCACCACAAACTGCAAGTCGCTTCGCTCCACATCACTGATGATGTATTCGCTCCCGCTAACTGACACTTTGCCTCGTGCGTTAAACAGTATCCGTACGAATCGATCACTACCTTTGCGGTCCGTGCCGGCCTTGAGACGGATTGCCAGATGAGACAAGAATTCTCCGGTTCTCGAATTCACTTCAAGCCTACTGTTCTTCGACTTCCAACCTTCCGGCAACTCCGCCGCAAACTCTCCTGATTTGCCATCCTTTGGACGCAATGGTAGTAACTGGCCGAAAAGCCGGATGCTACCAGAAGTTTGGGCATGGGCCGCTCTTGCCCAGACAAGCCGCGCCCCCAGCGCGCCAGCCCACGAGAGAAAGTTCCGTCGGTTCATGTGCGGAGCTCCCGCAATGGCTAGGTAATGATCCGACTCTGCTAAAACTCGGCCTATTTCTGAAGATCTCGATGCGGGACTTCCCGTAACCGACCGACTACCACAATGTCGTCGGGCGCCACGACGATGCTGCCTTTGTCCTTCACGTTCGCTAGAAACCCGTTCCCAGTTATCCACTCATTACCATTCACAAAGCGGACGCGATGATACTGAAGGTCCCGCAGTTCGTCGAAAGGGGCATAAGACGGAGACGGGGTAAAGTCGATCAGTTCTCGGCGTCTCGCGAAGCCTAGAACTTCAACTCCGAACTGAGCCTCTAGCTCTGCGTATGTCCAGCATATTGGCACGAAGATGCGCTCCGCGCCCTTTCCGATTCGAATGGGAACAAAAACACTCATCCCCCCCAAGTGGCCGTTAATCACAGCATTGCTCAGATAGCTAGAAGAACGCCGGTCTCCGGCGAGGGAACCAACGCTGCCAAGAAAGGGAGTCGAGAAGAAGCTGTATTCTAAAAGCGTCTTCTCTGAATCCTGATTCGGCGGATCATATACGGTAAATGAGAGCACCGTTCGCACTGAAATCGCATTTGCCTTGTCACGGTCGTCCGGGGAATCCAGCAAGTCCCGCAAAGCACTAGCTTGTGGATGACAGAACTTATTTCGCCTAGTGATGAGAGGGTCCGCCCCGAGAGCTTGTTCTTGATACCTCTGGTAGTCAACGGCCATCGATCTAATTATTGGCACTATCGCGTCTCTCGCAAGTTGCGAGAAATCCCGCTCGTCTCGCTTGACTTTTTCTTCCCTAGCTCTTAGGTAGCCCCCGGAGTCTTGCTTAGCTTTCCCTTTGGGCAGATATGCGGCCGCGAGTAGGAACGAGACGAATCTCACATCTTCCTCGCTGATAGCCGTATCGGTGGGGACAACCCACTCATATTGCGAGATGCTCGGTATCGTCTTGTTCGACGAGGCCTCAAGCGTCGTAGACACAACCCTGAGCTTCATTCCAGGACGGAGAAGGACTATGCTGCTCATTTCCGAAAGATATTGGGCTCGTACAGACTTCGGGTCGTTCTCCTTGGCTCGTCGCGTTTCCAAGCTATCCTTGAACATCAAACCATCATTAAGTGAACTCGCTCCGATTGGGATTCCGCACCCGGCGACGAGGAACGTAAGCAAGGAGGCTAGAATAACGCGCGAGTTCATCGGTTTCCTCCAAGCGGAGTATCTTGTGTGATTTGAATCAGACCCATTCGGGAGAGAGTCTCCTCCGTGATACGGTCCGACGTCCTAGATCTCATGCCGCCGTCCCTCGATCAGCCAGCGGAGTATGATGAGCATCCGATGTACTGTCAATGTGGTTCGTGTCCTTACTGTGTAGACCTGCCAGCTAGTAGCCAATCCCCTGCATGGGCTTGACATTGCGCGCGAGGAAGGCCGACACGGTTTCAACACGTTTCCGATCACGCGAAAAGAGAACAAGCTTCGACGCAACGGCCGAGTCTAGTTCCCTAGATGCGCCTTAACCTAGGCGCCGTATTGCCGAGCGCTATTCCTGACCGCGCGATAGCAGTGCGGTCGCCACTTCTCGTAATGAGGAGTGCCCCGCTTCGCAAGAATGCATTCGAATCCTGCATCCGCCTAATTCGCCCTCAGCGTCTCTACCGAGGTGCCGTACAGCTAGATCCCTACGACCGCCCGAACAGCCGGCCCCATGGTCCCGAGCGTTCAGCAGCGGCGCCGCAGGCCGCCATTTCATCTCTGATCCCAGTACAGCCATCCACCCAGGGGCTCGGGACCTCGCGAGGCCAGAGAGACGACGTAGAAGCCGGAGGGCCGTAGGCGGAGACTTCGCCCTGACCAGGTAGGGAGTAACCTACTTCCAGGACCCGTTTTCATCCTGGGCCATGCCCTGCCGCCGTCTCTCGGGCCGACCCACTAATTTCTAGTTAGATAGTCTTTGCGGCGCCTTGAGAAGGCAGGACCTTGCGGCACACTGCTACCACCGTGCTACCCATCCCCACCAAGCCAATCCGTGCCCGGGGAAGCCGGGGGACCTGCCTCGTGAAGCCCGTGATCCCAGGTCAAGAGTTTGGCCCGCCTGCTCGGCGACAATAGCTGCACGACGCTCCTGCACAGAAATCCTTCCACGCCTTCCCTGGCCATGAGCTCACTTCAGAATGGCGTAGAGTTCGACGGCGATGCCGTCGGGATCGTAGAAGACCAGGCCCTTCGCATTGAGCGCCGGTTCGTCGTGGATGCCATCGTTGGGAACCCTCGCGGCGTCTAGGTCCCGTTTCATCCGCTCGAGCAGCTCGACTGTGTCGACCGCGAACGACAGGTGGTCCAAGCCCACGCGATGCGGATCAAAGCGGTCACCCGGCTTCGCCCCGGCGGCATCCCCGCGGATGCCCAGGAGGGCGTTCCCTACCTTCACCAGCACTACACCCTCGAGCTCCAGCGCCACTGGGAGGCCGAGGAGATCGACGTAGAAGCGCCGGGCCCGCTGGAGGTCCGTCACCCGAATCGCCACGTGGCTGAACCCGCTGCTCTCGAGCTTCATGCCTGGTCCTCCTTGCTATATGCCTAGACGGGTCACCCGTCCGCGCCCATGAGCCCGCGCACCGCGGCCTGCGCCCGGAACCGCTCGGCGAGACCGACCGACCGCAGCGAATCCTCGATGCCCGCGACGATCGAGCGAGCCTCCTCGCGCGTGCCCGCGGCCGAAACGCTGTGCCCCTGCGCGTCCTCTATGGACGCAAGCGCCGCGAGGATCTGCCACAGGATCCGCCGGTTACCGAGCGCTGCCGCCGTTTCGCGTGCTCGCGAGAGAGTCTGCGCCGCGGCGTCGAGCCCGCCGCGCAGTCGGGACGCCTCGCCCTCGAGGTACTCGAAGTCAGCCACGTACGGACGCATGAGCGCTCGCTGCTCGTCGCCTCGCGCGCGTGCCTCCGCTACGGTCCCCTCGTAGTCACGCCTCGCGAGCTTCAGCTCCACCGCCGCGAGGCTAACCTGGGCGTGCTGGAACGCGAAGAACTCCGTCCTCGCCGCAAGCCCTTCTTGTGCCCGCTCCAGGTAGCGTGCCGCCAGATCTAGAGTGCCCCGAGCCGTTGCCGCTCGAGAGCGGTGACCAAGCGCCCACGCCCGCAAGTACGGAAAGCGCGACTCGACCAGCGCATTGGCGGCGTCCAGGTGCCGCTCGGCCTCTTCCCCCGCACCGACGGAGCGGTAACACCAGGCCAGATCCGACTGATGCATCGCACCAGGCATGAAGAAACCGACCGCCTTAGCCAGACGCAGACTCTCCTCCCACGCGAGAATCGCCTGACCGCACTCCCCGCGCTCGAACCTCGTCCATCCCACCCACGCCAAGCTCATGGACTGGCCCCAGAAGTTACCGATACCCTCTGCGATGCTGATTGCCTCGCCCCAGAGCCGCAAGGCAGTATCGTAGTCGCCGTCCATGACGTCGAGGGTGGCCCGGGTCGCAAGGCTGTTGGCGGTGAGCGGCTTGTTCGCAATCTCCCGCGCGAGCGCGGTGGCCCGGAGCGCTGCCGCGCGGCCTCTTTCCAGCAGGCCGGCCTCACGGTAGGCGCACACGATATCATTCGACGTGTACATAAGCTGTTCCTGCGACCCGATCTCGGTCGCCGCCGCGAGCGACTCTTCACCGGCCTCGATCGCCTGCTTCACGTGACCCCGGAACAGGTGGATATGCATCTGATCGCGCTGCAGCTGCGCAATCAGCGTCTGGTCGTCGAGCCCGCGCGCGATCTTCAACGCAGCGTCCAGCAGCTTCTCGGCGCGTGCGGCGTCAAAGCGGGTCGTCGCGGTCCGGCAGATGGTCGCCTGACGCGCGAGCGCGTCCGCGCGGAGGCGATCGTCACCGCGGTCCGCAGCCAGGCGCTCCAGCGCCTCGTACGCTTCGATCGCTTCGTCGTAGGCTCCACGGAGCTCTAGCGCGCGGCCACGACTCACGTACAGATGCTCGAGCACCTCAGACCCGCCTCGCTCACGGCTGCCGATCTCGATCGCTAGCGAGTAGTGACGGGCCGCCTGCTCCGTCGCATAGAGCGCGAGGGCGCGGTTCCCCGCGAGCCCGCTCCAGTGCAGGGCCCGCGCCGTCCGTCCGGTCACCGCGTCGCCCTCAAGACGTAGCTCCCGGCTCAGTAGGTATGACTGCGCCGCGTGGTAGGCGAGCAGTTCGCTGAACTCGTCGCGTCGATCCGCCACCTCCAGCTCGAGCCGAGCGCCAACCCGATCGTGCAACGACGCACGATCGGCCTTCGACAGCGATCCGTACGCGACGTCGCGGATCAGGAGGTGCTTGAAGCGGAACGACCGGCCGGACGGATCGTCACGATCAGCCACGAAGAATCCCTTGCGAATCAGAGCCTCCGGCGCGGTCCCTGCCTCGTCGTGCAGCGCGAGGAGCTCATCGAGCGCGAAGCGTTCGCCGATGACGCTCGCGCGCTGCAGGCTGGTCTTCTCCGGCGGCGGCAGGCTGTCGATCCGTGCCGCCACGACCGACTGGATCGACTCGGGGAGGGGAAGGTTGGCAAGCGAGCGGGTCGCCTTCCAGTGCCCGTCGGCGAACTCGAGGTAACGCGCCTCGATGAGCATGCGGACGAACTCTTCGCAGAAGAGCGGGTTGCCAGCCAACCGCTCGGCGATCCGCAATCCAACCAGCGCTGGGATGTCCGCGATTCCCAGGAGCCGTGAGAGCAGCTCGCGGGTGTTCGCCTCGTCCAGCGGTTCAAGCGGAAGCAGCGATGCGTTCGATCGGCCTGCAGACCACGACGGGTACCGCTCGAGCAGTTCGGGACGGGCCACGCAGATCAGCAGGAGGGGCACCGCGCTGGATCGGTCCGCGACCTGCGCGAGCACCTCCAGCACGCCGGGCTCCGCCCACTGCAGGTCGTCGATGATGACGACGAGCGCGGTGCGCGCCGCGATCGCCTCCAGGTATTGACGGACGCCCCAGCTGAGCTCCACGGCGATCCGCTCGGCCGGGACGTTCGGTAGCGCCACACCTGCGGCTTCGAGACCCAGGAGCAGCGCAAGCCGGGCCTGAACCGCTGGCAGGCTATCGACGGGAAAGAGCGTGGCAAGCTGTGCGGCAAGCTTCGCCAGCGC
>Ga0075425_100009175_pt1 | contig 10520 bp, 3 predicted proteins | sample SoiMethybrSBSTD4_FD_75300 | JGI IMG/M metagenome (GOLD analysis project Ga0075425, IMG submission 75300) | Bulk soil microbial communities from a Populus tree surrounding site in Tennessee, USA - Soil MetaG P. TD hybrid SBSTD4 | ecosystem: Environmental > Terrestrial > Soil > Tree plantation...
GTCACCCGCTATGCCTACGACGCACAGGACCACGTGACGCAGGTCACGGACCCGAGCGGCACGGTGACCAGCAGCACGTACAGTGATCGCAATCTGCTGACGCGGGACGTCTCCGAGTCCTCGGGGACCACCACGTACACCTACAACGAGCACGGCGTCCAGGTCAGCCGGACCGACGCCCGCAACGTCACGGTCTCCCAGACCGTCGACGCGCGGGACCGCGTGGTTTTCGTCGACTATCCGGAGAACAACCTGGACATCACCTATACCTACGACGATCCAGCCGTCCCCTTCTCCAAGGACCGGCTGACCGCCATCGCCAGAAACGGGCAGACCGTCAACTACCGCTACGACCGCTTCGGCCGCGTCCTCGAGGATGGCGGGTTGAGCTACAGCTACGACAAGAACGGGAATCGCCAGAGCATCGTCTACCCTGGGAACGTCAGCGCGTCGCTGACCTTCGACTTCGCGGACCGGCCGGCGACCCTGACGATGCAGGACGGCCCCGGCCCGGTCCAGACCCTGGTTTCCGCCGCGGCTTTCAAGGCGTCCGGACCGCTGAGCTCCCTGACTCTGGGGAACGGCCTCAACGAGATCCACGCGTTCAGCCTGCGGTACTTCCCCAGCGCGGTCTCCGTGGCCGGCCGGCTCGACTGGACGTACGCGACGGACGCGCTGGGCAACGTGACGGGGATCACCGACAATCTCAATGCCGGCGGGTCCCGCGCCTTCGGCTATCAGGATGTCCAGTACTTCCTAACCCAGGGCAACGGTCCCTGGGGCACGCGCGCCTGGACCTACGGCAAGGCGGGCGACCGGCTGAGCGAGACCCGCGACGGCGTCGCGAAATCCTACAGCTACAGCCCCAACGCCGCGGGTCAGAGCTCCTCGAAGCTCGCCCGGATCACCGATCCGGCCGGCAACGTGGATTTCTTCTATGACTCCGCGGGCGACCTGACCTTCCGTTCCGCAGGCCCTTCCAAGCTGCGCCTGACTTACGATTCCGATCAGCAGTTGGCGCAGCAGCGCGTGGAATCCGACGCCGCCGTCACCGGACTCTCCCAATTCACCTACGACAGCCGGAGCTTCCTCGCCAGCTCCTCCTTCTTCTCCTTCGTGGGCGGCACGATTCCCGACCGCGAGGTCGCGGCGACCTACGACTCTCAGGGCGTGCTCCACCATCGCCTGGACCTGCAGCACCGGTCGCCCTCCACGCCGCGCAATCAGCCGGAGATCCGCGACGACGCCTATGTCTTCTATTTCGCCGACCGGCCGGTGGCGATCTATCAGAAGCGGCTCTCCACTCCCGCCTCCGGAGCCCCTTCGCTGACAACGGCCCTCACCTATCTGACGACCGATCATCTGGGAGCTCCCGTGCTCGCCACGGACGCGGCCGGCGCCATCCGCTGGCAAGGAGGATTCGAGCCCTTCGGCGCAGACTGGAACGGCGCCGGATCGGCGGGCCTCTTCCTGCGCCTTCCCGGGCAGTGGGAGGATCCGGCGTGGAAATCCACGGACCTCTTCTACAACCTGAACCGCTGGTACGAGCCGGAGACGGGCCGGTACACGCGGCCAGACCCCCTCTCCCTGCTGGCCGCTCTGGTGCCCTACCGTTACGCGCTCTCCAATCCGCTGCGCTTCCAGGACCGGAATGGGCTGCAAGCGCTCCCCAAGCCGCTGCCGCCGGTGGAGCCGGTGCCGCCGTTTCCGCCGCTGCGTCCCGTTCCTCCTCCCGTCTGCGCGCCGGAGACGGCTTTGGGGGCCGGCCTTGCCGCGATCGCGGGCTGGGCGACGGTCATCCTGCACGAGCTGTTCGATCCCCCGCCGCTGGGAGGCCCGGGGATCGATGATTTCACCGATCCATCCTGCAAGCCCAAGTGCGGGAAGTGCGATCCCTCCGAGCACGGTTTCCTGCAGTTCATGGTCAACATGGCGTGCAAGGTCCCCAGGCGGTGCACGCCAGGCATGTCGCCGGCCGAGCTCGAAGCCAATTTCGCCCAGAACGTCCAGTGCCAACTCGCCCGCAAAGAGATCAACGAGCGTTGCTATGATGGTGGCGACAAGGGGCACCAGCAGGCACAGGACGAAGCCCGCAAGGCGGCGCTCCGCTGCCTCGACTTGATGACGGCGGGCGGCAAGCACTGACGACGAAGGCGAGAGGGCTCCGCGGTGACAGACGGTGATGAGATCAGCGCGTTGATGGAAGGTCTCGAAGCCGCCTTCGGCGGGCTGCCGGTGCCCGCCGACGACCGTCTCGTGCTGGACGACTCCGGCAACCACCTGGAGTGCAACCAGGTGAAGGCCCTGTTCCGTGGCCGGCATTGGCGAGACCTGTCACCCGAGGACCTGGAAGGCGAGGCCGACTCGCTGAGCTTTCTGGCTCCGGAAGGATTCCGCTTCTTCCTGCCGGCCTTCGTCCGGGTCTCTCTGCTCGATTTCGAGCGCGCCGATCTGATTCCCATGGCCGTGATCGGCGCTTTGACCCAACCCGAAGATCCGGATCTCCAGGAGTACTTCAGCTCCAGGCTCGGAACCCTCGACGCCGGGCAGCGACGCGTGCTGAAGGAATTCCTCGCCTTTCTGCGCAGAAGATACGAGGCCTACTTCCTTCCCGGCGAGCTGGAGCGGGCGGAGGAGTCTCTGGATAAAGCCTCGTGACGAGGATTGCGCTCGCCATCCCACGCCTTATACACTAAAAGCACGCAAGCTGTTTCCCAACGCAGGCGCAGCGTCATTGAGAGCGCTTGGAGCTCTCCGGAGACGATATGAACGTGGAATTCCGGCGGTGGCGTTTCCTGTCTCGGTGTCTGGTGGTCCCGGCTCTGCTCGCCGGGCTGGGCCTCTCCCGTCCGGCCCTGGCGCAGTGCCTTCCCGGTTTTTGCACGGGCGACCTGACCGCGGGGCAGTGCGGCATCGACGACACCGTCTGTACCGGCAGCCCCAACAACTACAGCCCGCCGTCGCCGTGTGCCGGCAACGGTTGCAATTTCGTCAACAACTGCAGGCTGCCCACCGTGGACAATGGCTCCATCGAGGTCCTCCCGGGCGGCAACGGCACGTTCATCGCGCGGCTCAAGATGGACGTCCGCGTGGCCTGGAACAAGTGGGCTCAGACCCAGAACCCCAACGGCACGCTCGACATGCACTGGTTCGATACCGCCACCGTCCCTTCCCAGTGCGCCACCAACTTCAGGACCACCATCTGCGAATATCTCGGCTCGGACCACACTCAATGCTGGCTCCAGCAATCGGGTCTCACCTGCGATGGCGCTCCCTATAACTTCGGAACCTACTCCTTTCGCGCTGAAACCTGTGGCGGCGGCTGTTTTTGCGAACAGAACCCGGCCTTTTGCACCTGCTCGAGAAAGGTCGACCGGAACAATCTCGCCTTCGTCGTCACCAAGGCGATGCTCGACTGCCCCACGCCGCGCAAGTGGCCGTGCCACGATTGCGAGAATGGCAAGGGGGCCGGCAACGGCAGCGGCAGCCCCGCTGGCAAGGGCGGCGCGGCCGACCCCGCCGACTCTGGACCGGGAGCGATGTTGCGCTACGTCGCAGGCGGTGCCGGAGGACCGGGCTTTCCCGGCTCTGCGGCCTGGAACACCATCCTGGGCCGCTACTGGTCGCACGACTATGCCCAGCGCGTCGTCCTCGATCCGGCCCTCAACAACGACACCCACGTCTGGCTGATCGTCCCTGACGCGACCTTCCGCGAGTTCACCAATCTCTCGGGCGGCATCTACCAGACCGCTTCGCCGTCGGACGAGTATCACAAGCTCCATCGCACGGCTGGCGGCTGGGAGCTCCACGAGCTCGACGGCACGGTCCACTTCTTCGACAACGGCGGCTTGTGGACGCAGACGGTGGACCGCAACGGCAACACCAAGCAGGGTCACTACACCGGCGGCAAGCTCACGTCCGTCGACTTCCCCGACCGCCGGACCGAGAGCTTCACCTATGACGCGACCACCGGCAAGCTCGCCTCCATCACCGAGGTGGGAGTGGGCAGCGCAGCCAGCCGCACCTGGACCTACACCTGGACAGGCAACGACCTCACCCGCATCACGCGACCGGACAATACGAAATGGGAATTCTTCTACGGCGACGCAGCCAATCCCGGCTGGATGACCCGCATGGACCTGGTAGGCACGGACGGCTCGCGGCGCGTCGACGCCGCATGGGAATATGACTCGCGAGGCAACACGGTCAAGCTGTGGCGCGGCGATACCAGCTCCACCGGCGCCAACGCAGTGGGAAAGTGGAGCTTCAGCTTCGACAATCCGTCGTTGCCGGCGGTGACGGCGGTGACCGATCCGCTCGGCAAGGTGGCGACCTTCACGATCGGCCGCGACACGGTGAGCGACAAGCCGCGCGTGACCGCGGTCTCGGGGGACTGCCCGAGCTGTGGCCTGGGCCCCAACACCCAGCTCTTCTACGAGGACCCAGCCAACCCGCTGCGGCCGACGCGCACCATCGACGGCCGCGGCACGACGATGGCCTACACCTACAACGCCAACGGCCTGACCACCTCCAGGACCGAAGCTGCAGGCACGCCGCTCGCGCGCACGACCACTTGGGAATACAACGGCCCCTTCCCGGCGCTGGTGACGCGAATGGAGCAGCCTTCCACGTCCGGAACCGGCGTGAGAGCGACCGCCTATGTCTACGATGCAGAGGGGAATGCGACGAGCCGGACGATCAGCGGCGTCGAGGCGGAAAGCGCCTTCAGCTACACGACGACGACCATCTTCAACGCCGCCGGACGCCCGACGAGCATCGATCCACCGGGCTACGGAAACCAAGACGTGACGAGCTTCACGTACGATCCAGCGCGCGGGGACCTGCTTCCCTTGACGCGCACCGACCCGCTCGTCGGCACGACCGCATTTTCCTACGACGCCTTCAATCGCGTCATCTCGACAACAGACCCGAACGGCGTCCGTACGGAGAAGGCCTACGATCTCCTGAACCGCCTGACCGCGACTACCCGAAAGGGCGACACCCCAGCGGAGGAGCTGGTCACGACGACCGTTTTCAACCCGTTGGGCGATCTGCTCCGTACCATCCTGCCGAGAGGTAATGTCATTGAATATGGGTACGATGTGACCGGCCGGCTGATCACCCAGGAACGCAAGCCCGATGCAGGAACTCCCGGCGAGCGTACGTTCTATACCCTGGACGCCGCCGGCAATCGCACCCGGAATGAGTTGCAGCGCTGGAACGGCTCCGCCTGGACTACCGACTCCTCCACCGACTACGTCTACTCGAGCCGATGCCGTCTGGACAAAGTGATCCATCCGGACGGAACCGTGACCGAGTACAGCTATGACTGCGAAGGGAACCTGGAGCGCGTCTGGGACGCCAACCATCCCAGCGCCAACCAGACCAACCCGGCGACCGCGGTCTATACCTACGATGCGCTGAATCGCATGACCACAGTGAGCCAGCCCTGGGGCGGCAGCGGTGGCGGTACGGCCGGCAGCAGCCTTACCTATGACGTGCAGGGCCATCTGGCTCAGGTCCGGGATGCCAACGGCACGCTCACCAGCTATACCTTTGGAGACCGCGACCTCCTGACGCGCCAAACGTCCGAGGTCTCGGGAGTTACCACCTCCTCCTATAACGAGCATGGTGTCAAGGTCAGCCAGACAGATGCCCGGAACGTGACCGTGAGCCTCACGGTCGACGCCGCCGACCGCGTCGCCTTCATGGACTACCCGGACAATGCGCTGGACACCGGCTACGCCTATGACGATCCGGCCGTGCCCTTCTCAAAGGGGCGGTTGACGGCGATCACCCGCAACGGTCAGAGCGTCGCCTACACTTACGACCGCTTTGGCCGGATGCTGCAGGACGGCGGGCTCGCCTACACCTGGGACAAGAACGGGAACCGCCAGGCCGTGGCTTATCCGGGCAACGTCACGGGTGCCTATACGTTCGATTTTGCAGACCGGCCGACCACCCTGACTCTACAGGACGGCTCCAATCCCGCGAAGGCGTTGGTGACGGCTACAACCTACAAGGCTTTCGGCCCGCTGACCAGCCTCGCGCTGGGTAACGGCTTGACCGAGAGCCATAACCTCAACAGCCGGTACCTCGCAACTGGGATCGCCGTGCCGGGTCGGCTCGATTGGGCCTACACGACGGACGCTCTCGGCAACGTCAACACCATCACCGACAACCTCAACGCTGCAAGCTCCCGCAGCTTCGCCTACCAGGACTTCCAGTACTTCCTCACTCAGGGCAATGGCCCCTGGGGAGCTAGAGGCTGGACCTACGATAAACCCGGCAACCGCTTGAGCGAGACCCACGACGGCACGACCGACACCTACGCCTACGCCCCCAACCTTGCAGGCGGCAACACGCCGCGGCTCGTCCAGATCAGTCGCGGCGGGGGCGGCGGAACCTCTCAATTTTTCTACGACGCCGCTGGAGACCTTACCTTCAGCTCAGCTGCCGACAAGAAACTGCGCCTTTCCTACGGGGCCGATCAGCAGCTCTCGCAACTGCGCGCTGAGTCGGGAACCCAAGGCATGTCTCAGCTCACCTATGACGGCAGGAGTCTTCTCGCGGCCTCTAGCTTCCGCGCCTTCCCTGGGAGCTCAATGCCGGAGCGAGAAGCCGCCGCCACCTACAGCTCCGATGCCCTGCTGTATCACCGCTCCGACTTGGAGCATCGCAGCCCCTCCTCACCCCGGAATCAACCGGAGATCCGCAAAGACGCCTATATCTTCTATTTCGCAGGCCGGCCCGTGGCTCTCCTCGACAAACGCCTGTCGACCCCGCCGACCGGCAGTCCGACTTCGACGGCGGCCCTCTCCTACTTGACGACCGACCACCTCGGAGCTCCCAGCCTCGTCACCGATGCGCAAGGAGCCACGGTCTGGCAGGGAGGTTTCGCACCCTTCGGTGAAGACTGGAATGCAGCCCAGGCAACCGGCCTCTTCCTCCGATTCCCAGGGCAATGGGAGGACCAGACTTGGGAAAACCAAAATCTCCACAGCGGGCTCTACTACAACGTCAACCGATGGTACCAAACGCAGGCCGGGAGGTACACCCAGGTTGATCCGCTGCTGACGCAAACCGCCACTTCGCCCACCCTTTCGTTGCGTCTGCCTCCATACATCTACGGCAACGACAGGCCGACCGTTTTCACTGACCCCTTTGGCCTGTTTTCGTTCGGCGGCTTCATTCGCACCATCTGGCGATTCCTCACTGGTGCGGGCAATGTTGAGACCGTGTGCTTGGCGGTCGAGTGCCCGAAGCTTTATGTGGAATGTATCGACCAATCTCAGGAATGCAAGCGGCACATCGCTCCCTTTGACGGTGATTCCTGGCCCGACGATCAACCGACACCCCCGCATGGATCCGATTACTACGAAATCAGGTGCCTCAAGGAGTCTGCATCTCCTTCATGCGACAGATTCTTCAAGATAGATTGCCCGAGCCTCGCAACGTTCCCGATCACGCGGGGACCGAGCTTTACGGGTGGTGTTCCTCCCGGCGTGTTTCCGGGCTTTGGCGAGGGCCATTAGTGCGTTCCATCGGCTCTACTTGCCCTCGGCGGTCACCGCAAAGTCCGCGAGCTCGCTGACGCTGTCCGTCTTCGATCAGACGCCGACCTTGCCGGACACCGGCGCGGCGAGGGTGTAGTCGAGGAGCTTCTTTCCCGCAGGCCAGCTGAACGGACCCTGAACGGTCTGTTCAGCAGCCGTTCAGCTGGAGCGCCCTATACTGGCGGCCTTACTGGAGAGGGCAAAATGGTGGAATGGATCGGAGAAGGGCCGTCGCACCCCAACGCGCGGATGATCGGTGTCGTCTTTTTGCTCTACTTCCTGGCGGCAGCCGTTGGGGGATTCCTGACGAAAGGCATTGTCGTTCCAGGCGATGCTGCCGCCACGGCGAACAGCATCCTGGCGCATGAGGCGTTGTATCGCTCAGGGTTTGCCGTCGGCCTCATCGCGAACGTGATCTACATCGCCGTTACGGCACTGTTCTATCGACTGTTCGGGCCCGTGAGCTGGGGGCTCTCCGCAGTTGCGGCGTTCTGTAGCCTGGTTGGGTGCGCCCTTCAAATCTTCGGCGGCCTCCTGCAAGTCGCCCCGTTCCTCATCCTTAGAGACCGTCAAATGTCAAACGTCTTTACGGTGGAGCAGTTGCAGGCAGCGGCGCTCCTGGGCCTCAAGCTGTACAACCAGGTCTTCCACATTTCCTTTGTGCTGTTTGGGTTCTTCATGCTCGTGCTCGGCTATCTCATATTCAAGTCGACATGGCTCCCTCGCATCCTTGGCGCGCTGTGGATGTCTGCCGGCGTGGGGGCGCTAACCTTCGTGTGGCCGCCGCTGGCGACCGCACTGTGGCCCTACGTGGTTCTACCGCTCGACGGATTGGCCGAAATCTCGTTAATGCTTTGGCTCGTCGTGAAAGGCGTGAATGTTTCGAGGTGGCAAGAGCTAGGGTGAGCTCCCAGATACTGCCGGGCGGCCGGGTGGACGACTCCGGCCGCCCGCATCGTCGGGGGGCTGCTGAGCCTCACACTACGAGGCCTTCTGACCGCGGATGTGACAGACCGCGAGGCGGAGTGAAGGATGGGCCTGTACGACCAGTTTCGGGTGTGCTTCCGGTGGTCGTCTGGCGGCGCCGAGGACGTCGAAATCGGAGACCCTTTTTGACAAAAGCCGGCAGGATGCCGGCGCTCCTAGGGGTGCCCCAACCAGCGATGTTTCCGCAGTTCACCGTCATTCACGGTAGACCGGTAGGCGCTGATGCGGACGGCGTCGCGACCGTGGAGCGCCGCCCGGCCGAAGGACAACCCGTCGAGCCTGCTGCGCGCTGAGCTTGGTCACTTCACAGCATTGCGTACCTGCTGGACATGCTCTTTGTAAATCGTCACGCCGGGTCCCGGCGATGGCACGCCGGCATAGGCGAACGGCGGCAATGACAGCACCGATCGTGCTGGATTCAGCGCGTTGACGATCCCAGGAGCCTCAGGGCCGACAAAATGTGACGCCAGGATGAGACCGGTTTGTGGGGCATAAGAAGAGTACACCCTTGCCAGACCTGCGAACTCCCGCCATGCGTCGACTGCCTCGCGCAATTGCCCCAGGTGACGACCAAAGATCAACGACCCGCCGCCAACAGTCGGTCCAGCGATCGGATCCTCGGTGAAACTGACGGTGACCGCATAGTCGCGTACAGTACCAGACGTTCGGCCGGACGTGTCAACAGCTATAATTTCATACTCGTACATCTTCGAGGCTGTCACAGCCGTGTCGGTGTAGGAGGTGGCGCTTGTGTTTGTCACAAACACCCATGCAGCGCCGGGACCGGTTCGGCGCGACAGTTGGTAATACGCAACACCGACATCGTCTGTCGATGCCGTCCACGTCAGTGCCACGCCGGCAGTGCTGCTGCCCGTCGCCGTGAACGATCCGGGATTGGACGGAGGCGTCGAATCGACGAGCCTATCTGTCCAAACATCCGCGTCGTTACGGGAGCCGACGAAGTTGCGGTCGTCAGCCCACTGCACCACATGGCCAGCGGCTGTCACGACGGACTGGTCGTAGTCGCCGTGGTAGCAGGTGAGGAGGTTGGGATCCAGGCGAATCGGACTACTGACATCAGTCACCCGCTGGTTGGGCCCCCAGGTCAGGCCGCCGTCCGGCGAAATACGCTTGTAATAGTCCTGGAGCAGATTGGCGCTGTCATTGCGGCGGTCATACCACGTGGCGACGAGGGTCGAGCCGTAGGCCTGAATCGTCGGGAAGTACTGGTCGCCGGTCGCGACGTCATTGAGCCGGATGGCTGTGCTCCACGAAGCACCACCATTCCTTGAGCGTCGGTAGTAGACGTTGACGACGTCACCCGAGTTGAACGTGTCCGGGTCCTGACTGTAGACCACGTGCAACACGCCGCTGCTGTCCACCGCGATTTGTGGCGAGGCCAGGTAACGAACGTTGCCGTTAAGAGCAGGGCGGTCACAGGCTGAGCTCGCCGTAGAGTCGCGGGGGCTCACGGCATCAGTAAGAGGGCTGGTCACGGGGAAATAGCTGACCCCACCGTCGGTGGAACGGACCACCTCGATGCTGATGTTGCCGTTTGGCCAACTCGCATATCGTAGCCAGGCGACGAACACGTCACCGTGGGGGGACACCGCTGGCCATGCCCCTTGAACAACGCCGGCGGCGCTCAAGTTAACGGGCGGCGACCAGATCAACTCCCCGTTCGCCCCGTTCGTCAAGCGGGCAGCGCGGATGATCTGGCTATCATCACTGATCCAGTCCGTCCATACCAGGTAAAGGTTGCCGTAGTTCGGGCTCACCGGGTTGTTGTCGGCGATAAGCATCTCTTTGTCGTCTCCACCTGTGGTCGGCGGTGTGCTCAAGAAAGAGAAATTACCGCAGTCATCCGTGGAGCGCCACACCGCGAGGTCGCTGTCGCTGGCCAGGGTGGCTAGATAGAAGTAGCCATCCGCCCGTCTCCAAACCAGGCTTGGATCTCCAAACGAGGTGGCACCGACG
>Ga0075425_100009177_pt1 | contig 10517 bp, 13 predicted proteins | sample SoiMethybrSBSTD4_FD_75300 | JGI IMG/M metagenome (GOLD analysis project Ga0075425, IMG submission 75300) | Bulk soil microbial communities from a Populus tree surrounding site in Tennessee, USA - Soil MetaG P. TD hybrid SBSTD4 | ecosystem: Environmental > Terrestrial > Soil > Tree plantation...
TCTCGCAGCTCGACGTCCGCAGCCGCGCGCTCGGCTACGTCGGCGCCGTCCGGATCTCGTAGCGGGCTGGAGCGGCGGGCTGCCGGTGCCCGCCGCTCGCCGCCGCCGCTACGCGGTTACTCCCATGAGGCCGTGAGCGGCTCGCCGGTCTCGACCAGGGTCTTCAGCCCGCTCATGATCAGGAGCCAGCCACCCGCGACACGTTCGGCCGTCTTCGGCGCACCATCGAGCTGGTCGTGTACCAGCGTCAGCTTGGAGTAGCCACCATCCTGCGGCTCGATCTCCCAGGTGACCCGGCTCTCTTCCTCTGACGCAAGCTCGTCGTCGTACAGGCTCCGCCAGGTGTGCACGAGGCGTCGCGGCGGGTTCGCCTCGACCACGGTGTTGTCCGTCCAGAGCTTGGCGCGATCGGGTGACCAGCTGCGAAGCGGAGTCCCGGGCTCGTACGTGGACTCGACCTGGGCGCCGAAGAAGTACTTCTCCACGAACTCGGGCTTCGTGATCGCGTCCCAGATCCGCTCCGGGCTGGCCTTGATGAACAGTTGGTAGACCTGCGTGGTCGTTTCCGTCATCGTCGTCATCCTGCCTCCTCCAGTTCGGTCTTGAGCTCGGTGAGCGCCGAGACCCGGCGCTCGGCGTACTTGTGGATCCAGCGATCGTGGATCAGGCGGATCGGGACGGGATTGAGGAAATGGAGCTTCTCCCGACCCGATCGCCGCGTGACGACGAGCCCGGCCTCGGCGAGCACGCGAAGGTGCTTCATCGCGCCGAAACGGGTCATCTCCAGCTCGGACTCGAGCTCGGTGAGCGTGCGGCCGTCACGCTCGAACAGTCGGTCGAGCAGGAAGCGCCTCGTCGGGTCGGCAAGCGCCTTGAACACGCGATCGTCGTCCTCCACGGCAATCAGGATATGTGACCAAATGGTCACATGTCAAGCACACCTAGGCACCCGCCGCTGACCGCTCTATCATCGGAGGCTCGTGAGCGAGCCCGCGATCATCATCGCGCTCGCGGCCGTGGGCATCCCGTTCTGCCTGTTTCGCCTCTGGTGGATCTGGTGGCAGAGCACCTGTCGAGGCTGCGGCCTCGAGCACCGCGCGTGCGTCTGTCCGCCGGACGACCAGATGATGCGGCCTCGCCGCTAGTCGCGACGAGGCCAGCTTCTCGTCCGGCGCTACTCCTCGATCGTCTCGGCCTCCGCCCGCTTCTTGATCTCCTCGACGACGGCCGGATCGGCCAGCGTGGTCGTGTCGCCTAGCTCCCGATGCTCCGCAACGTCGCGGAGCAGGCGACGCATGATCTTGCCGGATCGTGTCTTCGGTAGCTCAGGCGTGAAGACGATGTTCGCAGGCTTCGCGATCGGGCCGATCTTGCGGGAGACGTGGTCTCGGAGCTCGTCGAGCATCTCGACCGATCCGTCGCGTCCGCCCTTGAGCGTGACGTACGCGACGATCGCCTGCCCGGTATGCGGGTCGGTGCGGCCGCAGACCGCCGCCTCCGCGACACCCTGGTGGTCGACTAGCGCGCTCTCGACCTCGATCGTCGAGATCCGGTGGCCCGACACGTTCATGACGTCGTCGACACGGCCCAGGAGCCAGTAGTCGGCGTCCTCGTCGATCCGCGCGCCGTCGCCGGCGAAGTAGGCATCGGAGTAGCGAGACCAGTACGTGTCGACGTACCGGTCGGGATCCTTGTAGATGCCTCGCAGCATCGCCGGCCACGGCCGCTTGAGGACGAGGTAGCCGCCGCCGCCCGGTCCCACGTCGTTTCCCTGGTCGTCGTATACGGCTGGGAGGACGCCCGGGAACGGCTTCGTCGCCGACCCGGGCTTCAACGTAGTCACGCCCGGAAGCGGCGTGATGAGGATCATCCCCGTCTCCGTCTGCCACCAGGTGTCCACGACCGGGCAGCGGTCACCGCCGATGTGCTCGCGGTACCAGACCCAGGCCTCCGGGTTGATCGGCTCGCCGACCGTGCCAAGCAGGCGCAGGGAGGAGAGATCGTGGCGCTCCGCGTACTCCGGTCCCCACTTCATGTGGGCACGGATCGCCGTCGGCGCCGTGTAGAGGATGTCGACCTCGTACCGCTCGATGATCTCCCACCAGCGATCCTTGTCGGGGTAGTCGGGCGTGCCCTCGTAGATGACACCGGTCGTGCCGTTGCAGAGCGGCCCGTACACGATGTAGCTGTGGCCGGTCACCCAGCCGATGTCGGCCGCGCACCAGTAGACCGAGTCGGGCTTGATGTCGAAGATGTAGTGGTGGGTCGTCGCCACGCCGATGAGGTAGCCGGCGGTGGTGTGCACGATCCCTTTGGGTTTCGCGGTCGTCCCGCTCGTGTACAGCAGGTAGAGCAGGTCCTCCGAGTCCATCGGCTCGCACGGACAGCTCGCGGGGTCGTCGCTTTCGCCCTCGACGAGGTCGTGCCACCAGAGATCGCGTCCCTCCTGGAACGGGACGCCCCCGCCCGTCCGGCGGACAACGACCATGCGCTCGACCGTCGTCGTGGACTCGAGCGCCTCGTCGGCGTTGAGCTTCAGCGGCACGGTCGTGCCGCGCCTCCAGCCCTCGTCCTGCGTGATCAGCAGCTCGCACTCCATGTCGTTGAGGCGACCGGAGAGCGACTCGGCGCTGAAGCCGCCGAAGACCACGGTGTGGGGAGCGCCGAGCCGGGCACACGCGAGCATCGCGACCGGGAGCTCCGGAACCATCCCCATGTAGATCCCGACAGGCGTGCCCTTGCCGACGCCGAGGCGCTTGAGCGCGTTGGCGAAGCGGACGACCTCGCCCTGGAGGTCCGCGAAGCTAATCGTTCGGCGGTCTCCAGGCTCGCCCTCCCAGAAGAAGGCGGCCTTGTTCCCGAGGCCTGCCTCCACATGGCGGTCGACGCAGTTGTACGCGACGTTGAGCTTCCCGCCGACGTACCACTCCGCGTACGGCTGGTTCCACTTCAGCAGTGTCTGGAAGGGCTCGAACCAGGTGACTCGATCCCGCCCTTCGGCCTCCCAGAACTCCTCGAAGTCGCGCTCGTAGATGTCGGGCTTCGCGTTCGCCTGGACGGCGAACTTCGGCGGGGGCGGATAACGCCGCTCCTCGAGAAACAGCGTGTCGATTGCCTGTGCCGCGACTCTGGCGCTCATTCCATCGACCTCCCGGCCATTCAGGCTTGCGTCCGCCGTGCAAACGGCGATCTCGCCTCGGCTGCGGCCGGCAGCTCACCCCACATCGGCCGCCCGACCGGGAGAACCGCCCGCGGCGCCATGCCGTTGATTACACCTGCGGCGGATGTATACCAGGCAACGCCTGCGGTCACGATGCCTGCCCAGCCGCCGACGTGCAGCCAGTACGCGCTCTGACCGTGCGCGAGCCGGAAGAACCCGATCGCGAGCAGGATCTCGGTGATCTCCAGCGTGAGAAAGACCCCGGTGACAGCCCAGTTCACCCGCGTGGCGAACATCAGCATGTACGTGTTGAAGATTGCGAATGCGATCAGGAACCATGCCAGGCCGTTCTCGAGGTCGGGCCCCTTGAGCAGGCTCGCGAAACCGCCCGAGGCCGAGACGAGGACGACGAACGACCCGAGCGCGAGCCAGAAGCCGCCGTACGACGAGAACGCCGTCGCGCCGAAGACGTTCCGGTTCCGGAACTCCCACATGCCGGCGAGGAGCTGCACGACCCCTCCGTAGAAGAGCGCGAGTCCAACCCAGATCGCGTCGGGCATGAATCCTGCGTTGTGTCCGCTGAGGACAACGGTGGTGAGCGCGAACGCCGCGAGCCCGAGCGGCGCGGGATCGGCGATCGGCGAGAGGACGATGCGCTCCCGACTGAGCGCGGCCTCTTCGGTAGCAGTGGCCATGTTGACCTCCCCGTAGTGCCAGTCAACGTCCGCCGCACCGAGAGACCGGTGCGGCCTCTTCACGCCGAGAGGTTCTCGCAGCGACCGACGGTAAACGCGGAAGCCGGCGCCAGAAGCAGGGATTAGCGGACGAGCGCTGCGGACTCCCGCGTCCGCCGGAGCCGCGCCCACGGAACCGGCGGCGTCAGCAGCGACTCGACCCTGAGGTAGGCGAGCCCGACGACCGGAAAGTCGGTCAGTCGCTCGAAGCACATGTAGCGCGGATGCCAGTCGGGAAAGAACTTCGCGCTGAACGTGAACAGCCGGCGTAGCTGGAAGACCCGGTCGAGGCGGACGAGCGCGAAGCCGAGCGCGCGCCCGGCCGTCGAGCGGGCATGGTCGATGCGGAAGGCGTCGGCGAAGACGCAGAAGTTGAGCGCGATCTGGGAGACGTCGTTGTCGCGCCCCCACTCGAGGGCCTCCGCGATCAGGAACTCCATCAGCCCGTTCGGCGTCGACCGGCGGCGCCGCATGGCGCCCAGCGAGTAGCCGGCGGCGGCCGGAGAGGGAACGAGGTGCAGGAACCCGCCGACGTCGCCCGCTCCGTCCTCGGCGATCGCGAACACGGCGTCGCGCTCGCGGTACAAGCTGTCCATCGCCATGGTGAAGCCACGCTCCGGCCAGTTCCCGAGCCACTCGCCTGAGACGTCGTCGAGCGCCTGGCGGAGGGAGGCGTCGACTTCCGCGGCGCGGACGACCCGCACGCGGTAGCCGGCTCGCCGAAGCCGGTGAACGGACTGGCGCACCTTGCGGATCGGCCGGCCCTCCAGCGAGAAGCCGGCCGGCCGCACGACCGCCTCGTCACCGAGTTTGAAGACCCGGAGTCCGACCGACCGATACAGCGGGAGCAGTTCGCTGCTCGCGCCCAGGACGGCGAGCCGCCAGCCACGCGAGTGCGCGACCCGCTGGAATTCCTCGACGAGCGGCCCGAATTCGGCGGTATCGCCGATGGGATCTCCGCTGACGAGCGCGCATCCGGCGACGACGCGGTACGCGAGAAACGCTCGTCCGCTCGGCGAGAAGAAGTAGCTCTTGTCGTGGCGAAGGGCGAAGAACGCGAGGCTGTCGTGCCCGTACCGCTCGACCAGCGCCCGTGCGCGGCGGCGCTCGCCGACGCCGGCGCGAGCCCGCTCGCTGAACGGCCGGAACCAGAGGTACAGCGAGTGGGCGGCGAGCACCGCGGCGGTCGCCGTGGCGACGTCCTGGAGATCTTCGACCGCGGACATCGGATGGAGCGCGTCAACGGCCAGGAACGTGCCGAGGACTGCGAGCGCGAACGCCGTCGCGACGAGCGGGCGAACCGCCGCCGGATCCCCCGGCACGTCGAACCGCTTGCGGTAGTAGACGAGCGCGCCGAGAAGCAGCAGGCTGGCGACCGCCTCCTCGACGTCGAGACCCTTGGCGAGGTGCGCCGCCGCAGAAAGGACGACGACGGCGACGGCGAGCAGCCAGGCGTGACGCTTCCTGCGGGCGAGCGAGTACGAGAGCCAGATCAGCACGAGGCCGAAGGCGAGTGCCGCGGATCGCGCCGCCGACGGGACGCCCGGAGGGAGCACGCCGTTCACCAGGTCGCTGCGAACGGCGATGCTGGGCGTCAGGGCGGAGGCGATGCTGATGACGCCGACGACGGAGGCCGCAGTCGCAAGGGCGGCCTCGGGCCGTAGGTGAAATCGGCGCATCGCTCGCTGACGGTAGCGCAGAAACCGCGCTTCAAACGGAAGCCCTGTCGGCTCGCCGGAATCGTGGTGGAACGCGGAGCGTTCCTCATTTCGAGATGGTGCGAACGCCGCAGCGGTGGGCCATCGCCCTCTTCGCGGGCGCCGCGCTCGTCCTCGTGCCCTGGGTGGTGCTCCTGATCCACGTCCTTCCATCGGATCACGAAGCGACTCACTGGGACATGGCGTGGGCGGGGTTCGACGCGGCGCTGGCGCTCGTCCTTCTGGGGCTCGCCCTGGCGGCGTGGCGCCGTTCGCCCTGGCTGCAGACGTTCGCCGCGGCGGCGGCGACGCTGCTCTTCGTCGACGCCTGGTTCGACATCCTCACGTCGTCCTCGCGGGCACAGCTTGTCGTCGCCGTCGCCGAGGCGGCGCTCGTGGAGCTCCCGCTCGCCATCCTCAGCCTGCTCGTCGCGCGGCCCCGCGCCGTGGCCCGTCGTTAGCGTGCCGCAGCTGACGACGAACGACGGTCGGAGGCTCGCCTGGCGCGAAGTCGGGTCGGGGCCGCTTCTCGTCTGCCACCCCGGTGGCCCGGGCTTCTCGTCGCGCTGCCTCGGCGATCTCGCCGAGCTCGCTCGCCAGCGAACGCTGATCCTCCTCGATCCCCGCGGGACCGGCGACTCCGATCGCCCCGCCGATCCCTCCGCATACGATCTCGACGACTACGCTGACGACCTCGAGGCGCTAAGGCGGGAACTTGCGCGGGAGCGGCTCGACCTGCTCGGCCACTCGCACGGCGGCTTCGTCGCCATGCGCTGGGCGGGGACGCATCCCGAGCACGTCGGACGTCTCGTCCTCGCGAGCACGACGCCGCGCTTCACAGACGCGATCCGCGATGCGCGCCGCGCCCGCGTCGCCTCCCACGCCGGGCAGCCGTACTTCGAGGACGCGATGCAGGCGCTCCGGGCCCATCAGGAGGGTCGCTACGCGAACGACACGGAGCTGACCGCGCTGTACGCGCGCGAGTGGCCGGTCTTCGTGCCGCTTGGCTTCGACGCCGGCCCGGCGTTCGAAGCTCTCCTGCAGGCAGGGACCAACGCCGACGCGCTCCGTCACTTCAACGAGCACGTGGCGCCGACCATGGACCATCGCTCGCTGCTCCAGGCGATCCGGTCGCCGACGCTCCTGATCTTCGGGGAGCTCGATCCGTTCACCTCGGCGGCCGGCGAGATGGCCGACGCGCTCCCCGACGCCACGCTCATCGTTCTACAAGGCGCCGACCACTTCGTGTTCCTGGAGGACGAGCACCGCGCCGACTGGAGCCGGGCGGTGCTGGAGTTTCTCGACTCCTAACGCGTGAGGTACGGCATGAGCTTGGCCGTGCCGACGCGGCTGTCCAGGTAGCGACGCTTGAGCTTGGCCGGCACGCCGGTGGAGGCGAAGCGGAAGAAGTCCACGTGGGAGACGAGGTCGGCCTTCGTGTCCTCGTCGCCCGAGAACGCGTCGATGCCGACCTGCATTGACGCCGGAAGGTCGCCGCGGGCATACACCCAGTGGAGGCGCCACCGCTTCCCCGGATACCGGCGTAGGAGCACGAATCGCCAGCCGACGCGCACGATCCGCAAGTCGACCCATCCCGGCACCGCGTCGTTGAGGACGAGATCTGAATGGCTGTCGCGCGTGGTCTTTGGCTCGAACCGGGGACTACCGTTGACGGCGCCGCTGCGGAACGAGACCCAACTCTCCCGTGTGCGATCTTCGATGGCTTCGCGGACGAGGATTCCCGAGAGCGACCAGTTCCCAGTGGGGAGCGAGGTCTGCTTGCCAGTCACGTCGACGAGCATCGTCGCCTTGAAATCGCCTCGCACCAAGCTTGTAGAGGAAGAACGCTCGCGTACCGCCGAACCACCAGCTTCGCCCGGGGATGACGTCGTAATGGGGCGGAACGCCGTCCTGCAGGTCGCCCTGGAACAGCCGCCAGCTCGCCTGGGTCGCGGCGGCGTCGCCGAACTCGTCGCTGAGCGCCGAGAGCCCGCTCGGTCAGCTGCCCGGGCGTCGTCAGGCCGACTGTCGTCTTCACTCGGTCCAGGTGAACGCTACCGCCCGGCAGCTCGAGCTGACGGCGGGCGGCGACTGGCGCCAATGATGTAGTCTGCGCGTAGACTATCTACGCAACGACTATTTCGGGGAGGTGTCTCATGTGGAAGGTCGAGCACAGCATCGAGACGAGCGCCGCCGCGGAGTCGATCTGGACCCTCTGGTCTGACGTCGCGCGCTGGCCGGAGTGGAACGCCGATCTCGCCCGTGCGGAGCTCGACGGCGATTTTGCGGCCGGCGGTGCGATCCGGATGACGTCCGTCGAAGGAGACGTCGTGGAGCTGCGCATCGCCGAGGCGGAGCGGCCGGAGCGCTTCGTCGACCAGGCCGACGTCGGGCCGGTGACGGTGCGGACGATCCACCAGGTCGAGCCAGTCGAACCCGATCGGGTGCGGGTCGTGTACCGCATGGAGATCACCGGGCCGGACGCGGACACGATCGGGCCCGATCTGGGGCCGCAGATCAGCGGCGATTTTCCGGAGACCCTGGCCGCCCTCGCCGCGCGCGCCGCACACTGATGCCGCTCGACCCGATCGAGAGCCCGGGTTTCCTTCTCTGGCATGCCACGCTCCGGTGGCAGCGGGCGATTGCAGCCGCGCTGAAGCCGCTCGGGCTCACGCACGTCCAGTTCGTGCTGCTGACCTGCACCTGGTGGCTGACGAAGCAGGGCCCGCGGCCGAATCAGGCAGACGTCGCCGCGCAGGCCGGTACGGACGTGAAGATGACGTCGCAGGTCGTGCGGAGCCTCGAGCGGAAGGGGCTTCTCGAGCGCGAGGTCGACCCGGCCGATAGCCGCGCCCGCCGCCTCCGGCCAACGCGTCGCGGAGCGGCGCTCGCGCCGCGCGCCGTCGCCGTCGTCGAGCGGGTCGACTCGGAGTTCTTCGCCGGGATTCCGCCGCAGCAAGCGCTCCAGCTGCTCAGCCGGCTGGCACGGATTCCTGAGACCATGAGCGAGCCTTGACCGACCGCGGCGATCTTCCCCAGCTTTCCGGCGGCACGTTCATCACCGACGGTGGGATGGAGACGACGCTGATCTTTCACGGCGGGATCGACCTGCCACACTTTGCGTCCTTCGTGCTGCTCGACGACGAGTCGGGGCGGGACGCGCTTCGCGACTACTACCGGCCGTATATCGACATCGCGAGGGCAAACGGCGTCGGCATCGTCCTCGACACGCCGACATGGCGTGCCAACCAGGACAGGGGCGAGCGACTCGGCTACTCGCCGGACGCGCTCGCCGAGGTGAACCGTCGAGCCGTCGCACTCCTCGAGGAGCTTCGCGACGGTGCCGGCGAGGTGACCTTCGTGATCAGCGGTTGCATCGGGCCGCGCGGCGACGGCTACCGCGCCGACCAGCTGATGACGGTCGCCGAGGCGGAGCGGTACCACGCGCCGCAGGTCGCGACGTTCGCCGACACGGAGGCCGACATGATCAGCGCGCTCACGCTGACGTACGCGGAGGAGGCGATCGCCGTCGCTCGAGCAGCGGGGGCCCGCGGCATGCCGGTGGTCATCTCGTTCACGGTCGAGACGGACGGACGGCTGCCGAGCGGTCAGCCCCTCCGCGAGGCGATTGAAGAGGTCGACGCGGCGACGGGAGAGGCCGCGGCGTACTTCATGGTCAACTGCGCGCATCCGACGCACTTCGCCGAGGTGTTCGAGGAGACCGGACCGTGGCTCGGCCGTGTCCGCGGGCTGCGGGCGAACGCGTCGGCGAAGAGCCACGCCGAGCTCGACGAGGCCGAGGAGCTCGACGAGGGCGACCCGATCGAGCTTGCCGAGAGCTACCGCGAGCTCGCTCGCCGGCTGCCGAACCTGACCGTCGTCGGCGGCTGTTGCGGCACCGACCATCGGCACATCGGCGCCATCTGCGAGATCTCGACCGCATGACATCGCCCGCACGCGTTCTCGTCGGCAAGTGCGAGTGCGGCGCCGTGCGGTACCGCGTCGCGGAGGAGTTCCGGTACACGGCGAACTGTCACTGCTCGCGCTGTCGTGCCGCCACCGGCTCGGCGTTCAAGGCGTTGGACGGCATCGAGCGGGAGGATCTGAACGACACCGCCGTGGAACGTGCGGCTCGCTGCTCTTCTCAGGCGTGGCGAACGTGCCTCCGTCCGCGTCGCATCGGGGGTCGCTCGGGGGCGAGCCGAGCGTCCGCCCGACGGGAACACATCTTTGTCGGCTCGAAGGCGGCCTGGTTCGAGATCACCAACGAGCTGGCCCAGAACGAGGAGTACTGACCTCCGGCATCGTCCGCTGGGCGACCGGCTAGCTGACGTTAGCCGCCAGGTCTTGATAGGCAGTGAGGAGCTCTTTCCACCGCGCCTCCGCCTCGCCGAGCTCACGCCCGCCGAGGTAGGCGGCGAGATCTTCGACATGGATCTGGATCCCCGCCCCGTAGGCGGCCAGCAGCTCTAGGGGCATTCTTCGTTCCTCCCAGACCAGGATGGTCTGGTCGCCGTCCGCGGTCAGCGTGACCTCGATAGGGTGGTCGTACGGCCCATCGGGCTGGTCGGCGTCCCTGGTCAGCACCAGCAGCCGCTGCGGGGGCTCGCATGCTTCCACGCGCCCGGTGCCTTTCCATCCGCTGGCAAAGAAGTCTGCGCGGAACTCGCCGCCAAGGCGCAGGTCGCCCTCGACCTCACCGATCCAGCGGGCGAGACGTATGGGATCCGTCAACGCCGACCACAGGTCGTCGATGTCGGTGTCGAAGCGGTCCTCCATGCGCACGACGCCCTTGCCGTCTTCTGATCGCAGGCTGCCCAGGATGCGGGTGCCTCCGCGTGCGTTCGTGGTCATCTCGTGCTCCTTCGTTCGCGTTTTCCCCGGGCCACCTCGGTGTGGAGCGCATCCAGCCGCTGCTCCCACAGC
>Ga0075425_100009178_pt1 | contig 10517 bp, 8 predicted proteins | sample SoiMethybrSBSTD4_FD_75300 | JGI IMG/M metagenome (GOLD analysis project Ga0075425, IMG submission 75300) | Bulk soil microbial communities from a Populus tree surrounding site in Tennessee, USA - Soil MetaG P. TD hybrid SBSTD4 | ecosystem: Environmental > Terrestrial > Soil > Tree plantation...
TGCAGCTCGCGCTCGACCGCCCTTGGCTTCTACCGGCTCGGCACCACCAGAAGATTGCCACCCTCCTCTTTGTCTGCTTATCTTCTGGTATACCATTCGGTGCCCACGCGTCGCAATCCGGATCCGATGCAACTCCCGGCCTATCTCGACCAGGTACTCGCGTCCTTCACCGACCTCAAGGGGCGTGCCGCCACGATGCGCTGGCTGCGGCGCCCGCAAGACTGCATGACAGCACTCAAGCTCAGCGCCATGAAATCGACGCGCGTGAGCTTCGCTCCTGTTCTCGCGCGCCAGATGATCCGGCAGCGCTGGGTCATCGAGCGCAAGCGGTTTCACTGCGACTCGGATGGCGACGGGCACGGCATCTATTCGATCCGGGCCGGAGGCCACGATCTCACCTATATCGCGCGCTCTTTTCGCTGGGACGGGATCGAGAAGGTGGGCCGCCGGTCGGACGGCGCCAAGCGCGATATGTTCGGCGCGGTCTTTCACCAGCGGCCGGACGAGGAGAGGATCGCGCGCGAATTCGCGATCTTCGACCTGCGCGACGCAGACCGCATGCGCACCGATTCCTTGGTCACGGGCTGGACGCCGGCAAACCGCAGCGCGCGCTTCTTCGACCACGTGGTGGATTGCCTCACCGCGGGGCAACAGCCCGACCCGGGCTTCCTAGGCAGCGGCACCGGCTACCTTCTCCGTAACGGTGGTTATCTGGGCAGCGGCCGCAACGGCTCGCTAGCGTTCGAGGGCATACCGGAGGGCCACGTCATCCGGCATCCGTTCTTCGGCGATCTCTTCGGCCTCTACTTGGTGCGCCAGGTCTCGATTGACCTCGTTAACGGCATCGCCGCGGCGCGCAACCCCAAGGCTGCCCGACTCGCACCCGAGATCGCCCGCTATATCGGCGTGGGCAATTCCTCCGGACAGGGCATGTGCGTGGCCCTGCAGCGCTGGCCGCATTGGGTCTCCACTTGGCTTACGGTGCGGGAGCTTGCGCTCGCCTTCGCCAAGTCGCGGCCAGCCGCCGAGGACAGGCAACGCGCCGAGCGGTTGAGGATGCTCGTCTCCCGCGCCAGCGACTATTACCGCTCCACCAAGCTTCAATGCGAGGACTACGTTGTGCCGACGGACGTCCTAGCCGGGAACCTCAATGTCGTACGACACTGGGTTGCCGAGACGGTGCAGAACGGCGCGCTCTGGGGTGAGCTCGTGCGGCGCGTCGAGGCGCAATTCGATGGAGAAACCGTCGAGCAGCTCAACTCGCTCCTTCTCGAGATCTATCCCGAATTCGCGGACGCCTGCGCTGGCTATCTGCCGATCGGTGCCGAGCGCGAGCGCGACCTGATCCCGGAGATGGCGGTAGGGGAGCTCAAGGCACTGTTGCGCGACCGCTACGACTGGGCTCTCCGTTACGACATGCGGCTGTCCGATGCACGCCGGCATTTTTGGTATCACTCGGCCGACAACGGTGAGCAGCGGCGCGGCGAACGGATCATCGATCCGCACGAGGAGTTCGAATCCTTCATCGATCACATCGGGTTGGTGCAGCGCTTGGCCAGCGTGCTGACGCTATACGCGGATGACCGACGCGTTGCCGAGGTCGTGAGCGACACACCCGATCTCGCCTTCGCCGTCTCGCGCGTGCAGTATCTCGCTGATCTGCCCTATGCGGAAATCCGCGATAACCTCATCCATAAGGATTTCATCCCGGCTCACCTGATCAGGTTCTTCCTGGCCGCACTCGGCATGGAGTGCACCAATCCGCTCAGCATTCGCTATGTCCGCGGCGTCTTCTTTCAGGGGATGCCCTTGCCGGAGGAGATCGCCCGCGGGGCCGCGGAGGATTGGATCTTTCCCATGCAGCCGGGGACCTCCGCGCTCAAAGGGGCCACCGCATGACCACAACCGTCGCGGCCATGTCTGAAATCACGCGCGTGGCGCCGTGGTCGCTGCGCGCCCTGGGCTATTCCTTCGGCGTTGCCGAGCGGGCAGTGCGCTTCCTCGCCTGGGCGGAGGCGGTGCACGGGCAGACGTTGCGAACGTTGCGCACGCACGAGCAAGACATCACCCGTTCGACGTCGCTGCCACCGGCCGGCCGAAGCCGCAATGGCCAACGCGCTTGGCGCATTGATGCAGGAGGCAAGTATCTCCTCGAGGTCGGGCCGCCCGCCATCGATCTTCTTACCTGCGACGTGCGCACGCAGGGTGCCGGTCACATTGCGCTTGCCAACGCAAGCGGCGCCGGGCTCCTGGCTGCGCTCTGCGACCTCGCCGCCCGACGCCACATCGGTTGCATCGCAATCTGTCAGGCCGGCGAGAGCGATGACCTGCCGTACGACGTGGCACGCCTCGGCTGGATCGCGGCGCTGCCGTTGAAGGGCCGCACGCTCTTTCTCCGTGGCACGGCAAAGCCCGATGACGCGCTCATCCTGTCCGTCGTCCGGCCCTGGTCTGCCCCGGTGGATGGCGTCGACGAGCCGGCGATCCGCGAGGACGTAGGGCGGGTTCTCGAAGGCTTGCAGGGCGCCTATATCGGGCTTTCCGGGTTCCAGCCGAATCCGGCAGTCATCGAGGCGCAGGCGGCATTGGGCCCGCACGCCCTGGCCGGCCTGCATGCCCTCGACTACGCCGATCGGGTGGTGGCGGCTTACCGGTCCGGCGTCGAAATGGATCTTGTCGATCTCGCCCATCTGTACGAGCTGGAGAAGCGGACCTGGGCTCCCACCTCTGAGAGGTCGCGGGCACAGGCCGGATACGGCCAATATTGAGAGGTGGTCCGAAACATGGCGAAGGCACCCTACGATATCGGAGTGAACTGGCGGTTCGACATCCATCCCGATATGCGGGATCTGCTCGCGGCGAAAGATGCAGTGCCGAAAACCACGGACTCCGACAGCCTACGTTCCGGTTGGGTTGCCTATGCCGCTTCCATGCAGCAGCCCTATCCGCAAGGCATGCTCGTTGCCGACACGGTTCTCCATTGCGCCTACGAGGCATCGGCCGGGGCGATTCCGGTGCGCATTTATCGGCCGAAAGGGGCGCCGCACCCCTCGCCCTGCGTGGTCTATCTGCACGGCGGCGCCTTCATCAAAGGCAGCCCCGACAGCGGTGATCCAATTGCCTGGGGCGTCGCCGACCACGTGGGTTGCGTCGTGGTCAGCGTTGATTACCGGCTCGCCCCGGAAAATCCTTTCCCCGCCGGGGTGGAGGATTCCTACGCCGTTGTCCGCCATCTCGCCAGGCAAGGCCACACGCTCGATATTGACCCCGACCGCCTAGCGATCTGGGGTGATAGCGCCGGCGGCAACATGGCGGCGGCGGTCTGCCTGATGGCGCGCGACCGCGCCGGCCCGCGCATCCTCGCCCAAGCGCTCAACTACGCGTGCCTGACCGACGAGTTGGATGCCCCCGCGTACAGTCGCTACAAAGATGCACCGGTAACCACCGCCTCCATCGACCGCGCCTGGACCCTCTATCTTGGCAACCGGCGCCCGACGCGGAATCCCTACGCCGTACCGCTGAAAGCGGTCGATCTGAGCAACATGGCGCCGGCTCATATCCATTTCGCCGAGATCGACTGCCTCGCCGACGACAGTCGCCAGTATGCAGAACGGCTTAAAGTCGCCGGCAATCAGGTTGTGTTGCGCTCAGCCGACCGGATGATCCATGGCTTTCTGCGCGCTCGCTTCAGCGGCCCTGACGCCGCGGCCGAATTCGCTGAGCCCTGTACCTTCCTGCGAGGGATCCTCTTCGGCAGCACGGCGCACGAGCAGCAGGCGGGGACGGCCGCATGATCAGCATGGTCGGACGCCGCCTGCTCTGGGCCATTCCGAGCGCTCTGCTGATCACGGCACTCCTCTTCTTCAGTGTGGCCGGGCTCCTCGGCAGTCCCGCCGCCTTCATGCTGGGACAGGACGCGACGCGCGAGAGCATCGCGGAGCTCAATGCCCGGCTCGGCTTCGATCGGCCACTCATCGTTCAGTATCTCGACTGGATGGGCAGGGCGCTCGCCGGGAATTTCGGTCGGTCCTATTCGAGCCACCAGACGGTCGCCGAGGCGATCCTGCCGCGTCTGCCGGTTACCTTGGAACTTGGCGTTGCTGCCGTCTTGCTCGCGGCCATCATGGCCGTTGGCCTCAACAGCATCACGACCGGACGCACGGTGGTCCGGCCGATGGCGACCGCGCTGGCCGTGCTCGGTGTCACGCTCCCCAACTTTGCCCTCGGCCTCAGCCTGATTTTCCTGTTATCGGTGAAGCTCGGCTGGCTGCCCTCGGTTGGTTGGGCGCCTTGGTCGGCCGGAATCGGCGTGCATCTGACGCATATTGTCTTACCGATCGTTACCTTGTCTGCCTATTACTACGGCACGTTCACTCTCGTATACCGAGCGGAATACGACGCAACCAGTCAGCGCCTCTTCGTGCGCGTTGCGAAGGCCAAAGGGTTGTCGGAGGGGCAGGTCTCCTTCCGGCATGTGTTGCCGAACTCGATCCTGCCGGTGATCACCTATGTGGGGTTAAGTCTCGGCCAGCTTATGGGTGGGGCGGTCGTGACCGAGGCGCTGTTCTCCATTCCCGGCGTCGGCAGCCTGCTCGTCGATTCGATCATCGCGCGCGACTACCCCGTCATGCTTGCGATCGGCATGCTCACGATCGCCGGCGTCGTCATCATGAACTCGGCCGCGGATGCCCTGTATGCGGTAGCAAACCCGCAGATCCGGTTGAAATAACAGAGGGGTTCACCGCCATTTCTAGGAGCGAGCATCCATGTGGCTAGGACATCCGGTGAGAACGGCACTCGCGGCTTCAGCGGCCGTTGCATGGCTCGGGTTGGCGCCGGCTGCAGCCGAGCAGCCGCAACATGGCGGCACACTGACCGTGTCGCTCCCCAATGATGCGAAGTCGCTCGACCCGACCTTTCAAATCAATTTCTCTGAGCGCCAACCACTCTATCTCCTCTTCAACACGCTCGTCGGCCTTGCGTCTGATTTCAGCGTCAAGCCCGAGCTCGCGAAGAGCTGGGAAGTGCGTGATGGCGGCCGGCTCCTCGTGCTCCACCTGCTGGGCGGTGTGAAGTTCCACGACGGCACTGCGTTCGATGCCAAGGCCGCGAAGTGGAACCTCGACCATCGCATGACCGATTCGGTGAACTCGCCGTCACGGGTTCAGCTCACCGAGCTCATCGAGTCGGTCGACGTTCAGGACGAGGCTACCCTCGGCATCCGGCTGAGGGGGCCTGCGCCAAGCCTCCTCGGCATGTTGGCGCAGCGCGAAGGCTTCATGATTTCGCCGCAGGCCGCCGAGAAGTTTGGGCCGAGCTTCGGCCAGAATCCGGTTGGGACGGGTGCCTTCATCTTCAAGGAGTGGACGCCGGGCAATCGCATCGTCGTCGAGAAGAACCCGAACTACTGGGAGCCTGGTAAGCCCTATCTCGACCGGGTCGTCTTCATCCAGACGTCGAACCCGGTGGTGGGAATCCCGCGCCTCCTCACGCGCGAGCTCGACTTCATAGGAGCCCTAAGCCCGATCGAGGTAAGGACGCTGGACAAGCAGAGCGGCATCAAGCTCGAACGCAGCCCCGGAAGCCGTTGGCTCGCACTGCAGATGCGCATCGACCGCCCGCCCTTCGACAATCTGAGGCTGCGGCAGGCCATCGCCCACGCCATTGACCGCAAGCGCATGGTCGACATCGTGATGGACGGCAAAGCGACCATTGCGGAAGGTTTCACCCCACCCGGCCTGTGGTGGTTCGATCCAGACCTCAGGTCCTATGCCTACGATCCTGCCAAGGCGAAGGAGCTTCTCGCCGAGATCGGCCTCATGCCTGAGTTGCAGCTCACTCTGTCAACTCAGCCGGTGGTACTCTATCAGCAGATAAGCCAGCTCGCACAGGAGCAGCTGAAGGCAGTCGGATTGAAGGTGCGGGTCGAGCCCGTCTCGGTCAGCGATTGGTATCCGCAGCTCATCCAGGGCGCGATCAATTTCCTGCCAATCCGGTGGACGCAGCGCCCCGATCCCGACGGTCTCTTTACCTATCTCTTCCACAGCAAATCGAAGGCGAATACCAGCCGCTACTCCAATTCGCAGGTGGACGAACTTCTCGATAGGGCGCGCAGCTTCGGGGATGAGTCAAAGCGCAGGGCGCTCTATCGCGACGCCCAGAAGCTGATGACGCACGATCTCCCGTACATCCCGCTCTTCTTCACCGTCGAATATGCGGCGATGCGCGACAATGTCCGCAACTTCGTCTGGATCCCGGACGAGATCCCGCGCTTCCGAGAGGTGTGGAAGGCGGCCCCCTAGCGCCGCCTCGACCCAAGCAAAAAGCAGCTGCGCCGAGGCGACAGTCGAGGAGAGCGTGAAGGTGAATGTCGAGTCAGTGCTCTGGGTCGACCGGCAGGTCGAGCCGCTTCGAGAGAAGACCGTCAAGGTTCTGCGTGAAGCGATCCTGTCCGAGCATCTCAAGCCCGGCCAGCAGCTCGTCGAGCGCGAGCTCTGCCAGCAGACGGGCGTCAGCCGCAGCAGCATCCGCGAGGCATTGCGCTACCTCGAATCGGAGGGCCTCGTCGAAAGCCGAGGGACGAAGGGGATATTCGTTGCGGTCTTGACCGTGCAGCAGGCGCTCGAAATCTACGAGGTCAGAGCCGCACTGGAAGCAGAGGCGGCCCGGCACTTCGTGAAGCGCGCAACCGACAAGGAGATTGCCGCGCTGCGGACCTGCCTCCTGCTTATCAAAAAGGTCGCGAGCAAGGATGCCGACGCCTATGGCCGAGGCATCGACCACTTCTTCGAGATCCTGTTCACCGGAGCGCGCAACGCGACCGCGCACGCCATCATGCGCTCACTCGGGGCGCGCATCAATTTCCTTCGGCGCAAATCGATCCGCACGGCCCCGAAAAGCCGGATCCCGGGTTCGCTCGCCAAGATGGCCCTGATCTACGAGGCGCTGGCCAAACGCGACGGGGAGGCGGCAGCGGCCGCCTGTCGCGCCTTTGTGGCCCGGTCAGCCGAGTTCGCGGAGCGCAGCGTCGTGCGCGCGCTCGCGGAGGCGAAGGCCGAGGGGGAAAATTTTGGGCAACCCGAAGTCCATCATGTGAGCCCTCCGATATGGCGCCGATAGGAAAGGAGTCGGATTTGCTGAGCCTTGTCGCGAAATCGAAAGGCCTTATCGGACTTGCGATCGTCCTCGCGATTGTTCTCATCGTGACCGCGGCTTCCGTCCTCGCCCCATACGATCCGACCCAGAGCAGTCTGTTCTTCCTGGCGCCGCCGAGCGCGGAGCACTGGATGGGCACCGACGATCTCGGGCGCGACACCTTCTCGCGCCTGCTGTATGGAGGACGCTCGTCGCTCATCGTGGGGATCGGCGCCGCCATCATCGCCGCGCTGATCGGCGTGCCGACCGGGCTTGCGGCGGGCTATGTGGGCGGCAAGGTGGACCTCGTGGCGAGCCCGGTCATCGACCTCTTCATCGCCCTCCCGGGGCTCGTGCTTGCGCTCATAATCACGGCGATGGTAGGCCCCACGCTGATTAACCTCGTGCTCGTGCTTGGCTTCGTGAGCTGGCCGCGCGTGGCTCGGCTGACGCGCGGCCAGGCGCTCGCGATCCGCGAGTCGGTCTTTGTCGAGGCCGCACGCGCCGTGGGTGCGGGGCCGGCTTGGATCATCCACGCCCACATCTGGCCCAACACGGCCCGGATCGTGGCCGCGCAATTCGCGCTGACCGTCGCCTATTCGATCTTCACCTCCGCGAGCCTGAGCTTCCTCGGTCTCGGCGTACAGCCTCCGACGCCCGACTGGGGCGCCATGGTGCGCACCGGTTTCGACTATCTGGCCATCAATCCCAGCATGAGCCTTGGACCGAGCGCTGCCGTCGCGCTCACTGTCTTCGGCTTTTATCTCGTCGGCACGAGCATCGAATGAGCATCGCCGAGGACAATGCCCCGCTGCTCGCCGTGCGGGATCTCGCCGTCGTCTTCGGACGCGCCGCAAACCCCACGCCCGCCGTCCGTGGCGTCTCCTTCGAGATGCACCGGCACGAGGTCGTAGCGCTTGTCGGTGAGTCCGGCTCCGGCAAGTCGACGACCGGTCTTGCGCTGCTCGGGCTCCTCACTCCCAGCACGGCAGCAGTCAAGGGCTCCATCAATTTGACCCGGAAGGACGGCACAACGGTCGAAATTGCCAGGCTCCCGGAGCGCCTCCTCCGCCAGGTGCGTGGTAACGACGTTGCCATGGTCTTCCAGGAACCGATGTCGTCCTTGAACCCGATCTATACGATTGGGGCACAGATCGCGGAGGCGCTCAGGGTTCATCGCAAGATGTCGGCGAAACAGGCGAGGGCCGAGAGCCTCCGGCTTCTGACTTGGCTCGAGATCCCGAGCCCCGACAAGTGCCTGACCTACTATCCCCACCAGCTCTCCGGCGGCATGCGTCAGCGCGTGATGATCGCCATAGCGCTGAGCGGCCGACCCGCCCTCCTCATCGCCGACGAGCCGACAACATCGCTGGATGTCACAATGCAGGCGCAGATCGTCGACCATCTCAAGGCGCTGCAGCGCGAAACGGGAATGGCCATCCTATTCGTCACGCACGACCTCGGTCTCGTCAGGGAGATCGCGTCTCGCGTGCTCGTAATGTATGCCGGCCAGATCGTGGAGGCGGGCTCCGTCGAGCAAGTCTTCAAGCAGCCGCGCATGCCCTACACCCAGGCCCTGATGCGCTCGCGACCGCGGCTTGGCGGGGACTACCAGGGTGGCGTGAAGAGAAGGATCGAGGCCATACCGGGCACGGTGCCGAATCTGGCCGCGCTGCCGCGCGGCTGCGGCTTCCATCCGCGCTGCCCGCACTTCCTGGCCGACGTTTGCGATGCGGCCGAGCCGCCGCTCGAGGCCACCGAGCCAGGGTGGTGGGTGCGCTGCGTGCGCTGGCGCGAGCTCGCGGCGAGGAGCGCATGACGGCTCAGCCTCTGCTCAAGATCGAGAAGCTACGCAAGTTCTACGACATCCGCCACAGCGTCTTCTCGCGTGTCGCCGGCCAGGTGCAGGCAGTCAACGACGTGTCGTTCGAGATTGCTTCCCGCGAGGTGCTAGGGCTCGCCGGAGAATCGGGTTCCGGCAAGACAACCATTGGCCGGGCAGTGCTGCGCCTCGTCGAGCCGACCTCGGGGAGTGTCCGCTTCGAGGGACAGGAAGTGACGGCCTTCAACCGTACTGAATTGCGCACCTTTCGCCGCAAGGCGCAAATCGTGTTCCAGGACCCCTATGCCTCGATGGATCCTACAATGACTGTGGGGGGGGTCATATCCGAGCCGCTGCGCGTGCAGAAATTGGTGCCCCGTTCGCAGATCCCGGAACGGGTCGAGAAGCTGCTCGCGGACGTGTCTCTGCCGAGCCATTTCGCCCGTCGCCGTCCGAGCGAGCTCTCGGGCGGCCAGCGCCAGCGCGTCGTCATCGCCCGCGCGCTCGCGCTCGAGCCGCGCTTCATCGTGGCAGACGAGCCCGTCTCCTCGTTGGACGTCTCCATTCAGGCCCAAGTCATCAACCTGCTCGAAGACCTCAAGGCGCGGCTCGGGCTCGCGATGCTCTTCATCTCGCATGATCTTGCGGTGATGGAATATCTCTCCGATCGCATCGCGGTGGTCTATCTCGGGCGCCTCATGGAAATTGGACCGAGCCGCGAGATCGTCACGGCGCCGAAGCACCCCTATACTGAAGCGCTGATCTCCGCCGTGCCCGATCCGCTCAACGGGCGCAAGCGCATAATCCTGAAGGGCGATGTACCGCGCCCCATCTCGCCGCCCTCGGGCTGTGTGTTTCGCACGCGTTGTCCCTACGTCGTGCCTGTCTGCTGCGAGCAGGTGCCCGCGCCACGCGAGACGAGCCCTGGGCATTGGACGGCGTGCCATCGCGACGACGTGCTCTAGGCCGCGGGAGGGGAGCCTTGGCGGCGCTGGGAGGTCTTCATCCACGTGGCGCGGTTACCGGCAGGAAGATATCGGTCGCGGCGAGAGCCCTTCTCCAGCTCGAAGCGCCGATTGTGATGAAAACGGCGTCACGTAGCAGGCCCCCGTGGGATTTGTTTGAGTGCCTTGCGCCATTATCATCCACCCGTGTGGTTTGCTTTGTGGCACGTACCTACCGTCGTCCGTTGATCTTGCGACAGGTTCGCCTCGGAACAGGACGTATATGCCAGGGTGAAAAATGAATCCTTGCGAATGTAGGCTGCGCTGCGCCATGGTTGCGGCACCATGCTACCAGCTCTCATCGATGTTGTTCCTCCCAGTCAACGGATCGAGTCAACCGTTGTCCTGCCTGGCTCCAAGAGCCTAACCAATCGCGCCCTGGTACTCGCGGCACTTGCGAGCAATCCTGTAGTCTTGCGTGGTGCCCTCTGGAGCGAGGACACACAGGCGATGGTGAATTGTCTCAAGCGTTTGGGCTTTGACGTTCGAGTGGCGACTGATCCCGTCGAACAAGCGAACCGTACCCTCACCGTTCACGGCTGCGGCGGGACCATTCC
>Ga0075425_100009179_pt1 | contig 10513 bp, 7 predicted proteins | sample SoiMethybrSBSTD4_FD_75300 | JGI IMG/M metagenome (GOLD analysis project Ga0075425, IMG submission 75300) | Bulk soil microbial communities from a Populus tree surrounding site in Tennessee, USA - Soil MetaG P. TD hybrid SBSTD4 | ecosystem: Environmental > Terrestrial > Soil > Tree plantation...
GCAGGGCCGGGCGCGGCCAGGCAAAAAACGGCAAGAAGCTGCAGCAGCAGGCAAAGGCGGGCTAAACTTCGCAAAATGTGCCTTTCCCCACAGAACAGCCAAGCTAGATTGAGGAAGATTTTAGCCAGCGCTGGAGGCGTTCGGCTAGCCACCAGTACGTTACGGACGTAACCACCAGGGCAATCGCAGGTGTCAGCATCCACCAGTAGGAAACCAGAACGCTGTATTGCTGCAGGACCGCCAGCATGTTGCCCCAGCTGGGAACCGGCTCACTGACGCCCAAGCCGAAGAAAGAAAGCGCCGCTTCCGCGGCCACGAACTGCGGGATGAGAAGCGCGGCCTGGGTGAGCAGGACGCCGATGGTCATAGGCGCGATGTGGCGGCGCAGCAAATAGGCATCTGTGGCGCCAAAGCCGCGGGCCGCCAGCACAAAATTACGCTCGCGCGCCGTCAACACCACGCCACGAATCAGGCGCATAGGGCGGGCCCAGCCCAGAGAACCGATAACCCCGACCACCAGCAGAAAGGTGGCAGCCGCGCTCAAATGCAGAGGCAACATGGCACGCAAAGCGAGCAGGAAGTATAGCCAGGGGACGACCAGAAAGAGCTCGGCGCCGCCGGTGAGCAGTTCGTCAGTCCACTTCCCGTAATAGCCCGCGACCGTGCCGATCAGCATGGCTAACAGAAGCGAGACCAGGGTCGCCAGCAATCCAATGGCGAGCGAGATACGGCCTCCATACAGCAAGCGCGACCACATGTCGCGACCGTAAGAATCGGTGCCGAGGATGGAAATCCTCCCAGGAGCCGAGACGCCGAACAGATGCACGCTCGACTGCATTCCCGCAAAGCTGTACTGCCAGCCGTGAACAAAAAAGTGGACGGGATAGCATGGTGATTGCTGGTTTTCAGCGGCAGTCCCGCCTGCGACGCATGCGTATGGCCGCAGGTGGAAGCCTTGCGGCCCGCGAAACTGCAGATGGGAGGGAGGGGTGTAGGGCAGGTCGCGGTCCTGTTCTGCGGGATCGTAGGGAGCGAAAAAGCCGGCGCAAAGAAATGCCAGATGCCACAAAACCAGCAAGGCGGCGGGCAGCCAGATTGCGCGTCTAAGCCGCATCGGGGCTCCCGGTCCTTATGCGCGGGTCGGCGGCCAGCAGCAGCAGGTCAGCCGCAAAGTTCCCCACAATCATCATCACCGCCGCCAGCATGGCCGCCGCCACCACCACATCGAGATCACGCGCCAGGGTGGCATCCAGGATCAGTGGTCCCAGACCCGGCCAGCCGGTCACCACTTCCACCAGTAGCGACCCGCTCAGCAGCGCAGCCAGCGACAGACCGAACAAGGAAATGGCGGGATTCGCCGCCGCGGGAAGAACATGCCGGAACAGAAGCCGCGCCCCGCCAATGCCGCAGCCGCGTGCTGCTTCCACAAAGGGAGCGTGCAGCACCTCGAGCACGCTGGCCCGCAAATGGCGCACGATGACCGGCACGCCCACCAGCACGAGTATGCCAACTGGAGTCAGCATATGCCGCGTGATATCGCCGGCCTTACCCCCGGCGGACAATTCATCAAAACCGACCGAAGTCATCCCTCCGACCGGCAGCACGTGCGAGCGCACCATCAGGGCCAGTAGCCCAACCGCCAGCACAATTTCAGGGACAGAGATGAATAGGGAGGTAAAAGCCGAGATGCCACGATCGAACAGCGAGCGTTCGTACCTTGCCGACCAGACCGCCAGGGGAACGGAAATGAGCCAGCACAGCAGCATGGCCACGCCGCCCAGCAGCAACGTGTGCTCCGCCGGGGCCAACATCAGGCGCGCAACCGGCGTGTTGTAGGCAATGGAGAATCCGAAGTCGCCGCGCAGCACAGAGCGCATCCAGCGCGCGTAGCGCACCCCCAGCGGCTGATTCAGCCCATAGCGTGCCTGCAGCAGGGCGATGGTCTGCGGTGAAATCTGGGGGTTCAGGCGGATTTCGTCAAAATAAGTACCGGGCGCCAGCCGGGTCAGCAGAAAACAGAGCACAGAGACGGCCAAGAGCAACAGAACCACGCGGGCCAGGCGACGGGCAAGATAGCTCTTCATTGCGCCGACCCCGTCGCCGTCAGCGGGCGGGTGGCTGCCGCCAGCAGCTTTCTGGTCTCGGCGTGTTGTGGCGTGGAGATGATTTGCCGCGCCGGCCCTTCTTCCACCAACCGGCCCGCCGCCATGATGGCGATTCGATTCGCCAGGTGCCCCAAAAGGAAAAGGTCGTGCGATATGAAGAGGTAGGCGATTCCGTGCGCCGCCTGGAGATCAAGCAGCAGGTTGACGATTTGCGCGCGGGTGGAGAGGTCGAGGCCGGTGAGGGGTTCGTCGAGAACCAGGAGTTTGGGCTTGAGCACCAGAGCGCGGGCCAGAGTGAGGCGCTGGCGTTGTCCGCCGCTGAACTCGTGCGCGCGGCGGCCAGCCCATTCAGGCGGCAGGCCGACCTCCAGCATGGCTTGGCGCACCCGCTCCCCGCGCTCGGCGGCCGTTCCCAAGCTCTGGATCAGCAGGGGCTCGCCTATGATTTCGGCCGCGGTAAAGCGCGGATTCATGGCGGTGGCGGCATCCTGAAACACCATTTGCATATCCACCCGCAGGGGCCGCAATTGTCGAGAGCTGAAGCGCGCCAGATCGCGGCCGGCAAAAAGAATCTCGCCTTCATCCGGGCGCTCGATCCGGCTGACGCAGCGCGCCACGGTGGATTTTCCGCATCCTGAACTGCCAGCCAGCCCCAGCGTGGTTCCAGCCGTGAGCGTGAAGCTGACATTTATGGCAGCCTGCACCCGCGCACCCGGCCGTCCCAGCGTGCCGCGGCGGGTGTAGCTCCTGGCGAGATTTCGTACCTGCAGCAAAGGTGTTGACGCCGGCGCTTCTTTATTCATATTTGAAACAACTGACCTGCTGCTTTTTCGGCTGCGCGCGCGGGGCCGGGCGAGAGCCGGAACAAACCGCCATGCGCTCGGGACAGCGCGGCTCGAAGGCGCAGCCCGGCGGCAACCGCATGGAATCCGGCGGCTCGCCGGCAATAACCGGGAGCCGATGGCGCGGCGCCACCTCGGCGGCAAGGCGCACCAGCGCCTGCGAGTAAGGGTGCAGAGGCCGACCAAACACCTGTTCGCGCGTTCCCGCTTCCACGATTTCACCGGCATACATCACCAGCAGGCGTTCGGCCCATCCGGCAAAGACCGAGGGATCGTGACTGATGATCAGGCAGCCCATGCCATAACGTTCGCGCAGGTTCGCCAGCAGGGTGAGAATTTCCACTTGCAGGGCTGCGTCCAGCTTACTGGTGGGTTCGTCGGCGATAACCAGCGCGGGGCGGCAGCACAGGGCTTGCGCGATGGCCACCCGCTGCCGTTGCCCACCACTGAGCTGATGCGGGTAGGCGCTCGCCACCTCGGCTGGCCGATCGAATCCAACTTCCGCCAGTAACGCCGGCACACGCGCCGCGCGCTCCCGCCGGTCACGGCAGCCGTGGGCGCGCAGCACCTCCGCAATTTGTGTTCCTACCCGAATCACTGGGTTGAGCGCCAGTGCAGGGTCCTGCCAGATGATGGCAATTTGCGCGCCCCGCAAGGCGGCCAGCTGCTTTTCCGTCATCTGCAGCAGGTCGGCGCCGCGAAACTTGACGCTGCCGCTCTCGTAGCACCCGCTGGCCGGCAACATTCGCGCCAGCCCAAGGGCCAGCGTGGTCTTGCCCGAGCCGGACTCGCCCAGGATTCCCACCACCTCGCCCGCCGCGATAGAGAAACTGGCGTGCTGCACGGCGGGGAGGCGTTGTTCACCATTGCCGTAGCTGATGCTCAAATCTTCGATTTGGACCAGATCCCCCATAGGCAGTCACTCCTACTATGTGGCTACTGCCCGCCAACGCCAATTGACCAATTGGGAGCCTGCCGGAGCAGCCCGATTCGCGGTGCGTTCGCATCGCGCCGGAGTCCTGTCGACGTCCGCTGAGCGCCGGACGATTCCGGTGAGTTTCGTGATGGCGCTTGGTTGCATTAGGTCCACTCGCAAGAGTGGGTGTGCGATTTCGGACAGAAAAACGCGAATCTGAACACCAATGCCCATTGCCAGCGTACAGAACGCACGTATGGGGTTGATTTTTCAGCACCTTGCAATTTGTGGAGTGGCTATCGGAGTGCACCCCCTCGGGGTTCTCCACTGTGATTATGAGCCAGCAGGAGGAACAGTGCTTCAGGACTTCCGCTATGCCGCCCGACAGTTAGGCAGGTCGCCAGGTTTTGCCATCATCGTAGTGCTCACCTTGGCGCTGGGAATCGGCGCGAACGCCGCCATTTTCAGCATCGTAGACTGGCTGCTGTTGCGCCCATTGCCGGTCGCAAATCCAGGACAACTGGCCACCATTTGGCAGCAACAGGGGAACCAGCAAGTTCTATTTCCCGGTTCATCCGTCCCCGATTATCGCGAACTTGCAAGTCAGAGTACGGCCGCATTCGATGATGTGTTCGGCTACGCCCCGGACCTGATAGGGCTTCGTGTCCGGGACAACAAGCCGGAACGCGTCATCACCAATTACGTTACTGGCAACTTCTTCTCTGCCTTGGGGCTGAAGCCGGCATTGGGCCGCTTGATTTTGCCGTCGGAAGGCAGAGCGCCCGGCTCGGATCCCGTAATCGTCCTCAGCTACTCCTTCTGGAGGCGGCGAATGGGCGGCGATGCCGGCATTCTGGGCACAAGAGTATTGGTAAACGGCCACCCGCTGACCGTCGTGGGCATCGCTCCCGAGGGTTTCCATGGAATTGCGCCATTTCTTTCGGTAGATGGGTACGTGCCGCTGGGCATGGGGACGGTGATTGACCAGCCGCCGGATTTCATGAGTAACCGCGGCCAGCGCGGGCTGATTCTGCTGGGAAGGCTGCGCCCCGGCGTGAGCCCGCAGCAGGCACAGGCGGCTATCGCCGTCGTAGCGCAGCGCCTGGCGCGGCAATATCCGGACGTTGACAAGAACCTGACGGTGATGGTGTTTCCGGAAGCGGGGAGCCGGTTGGGTGACCCGCGAACCAATAGCGTCAGCCTGATATGCGGGCTCTTTCTCGGGTTGGCTGGTCTGGTGCTGCTGCTGGCTTGTGTGAATGTGGCCAACATTCTGCTGGTGCGAGCCAGCACGCGTGCCCGGGAAATGGCGATCCGCGCCGCACTCGGCGCCCGCCGTGGCCGGCTGGTGCGGCAACTGCTGATCGAGAGCATCCTGGTGGCCGTGCTCGGCGGCGCCGCCGGCTTGCTCATCGGCTGGCTGGGCACCACGGCACTAACCTCGATAAATCTCCAGACCGATCTGCCCATACTTCTGGAGTTGAGTTTCGATTGGCGCGTGTTTGCCTATGCCTTCATTGTGGCGCTGCTAACCGGAGTAGTCGTGGGCGTGTTCCCCGCGTTGCGTGCCTCGCGCCGCGATTTGAGCAGCGCATTGCATGAAGGGGGCCGCGGGGTTATCGGGGCCCGCCAGCGGGTTCGCACGGCGCTGGTTGTGGCCCAGGTGGCGGGCTCGCTCATGTTGCTCATCATGGCCGGCTTGTTTACCCGCAGCCTCGGGCATGTGCAACAGACGAATCTCGGCTTCGATCCCACGCAGGTGGTGAACCTCACCATGGACCCGGCGGAAATCGGTTACCATCCCGAGCAGACTCGCGAGTTCTACCGCGAACTACTGACGCGCATTCGCGCCACCCCCGGCGTGGTCTCGGCTACCAGCGCCTCTTCCGTCCCTTTCGGCTATTACGGTAGTTCCGACAGCCCGTTAGTTGACGGATACCAGCCGCCGCCCGGACAGGGAGCGCCGGTTGCCATGGTGAACTACATCAGTACGGAGTATTTCGGTACGCTGCGTGTTCCCCTTACCCGCGGCCGGGCCTTCACCGACGCGGACAACGAAAGTGCCCCTTACGTCGCGATTATCAATGAAACTTTCGCCAAGCGCTTCTGGCCCAATCAGGATGTGGTGGGCCACGAATTCAAACTAACCGGAGATACGAAACACAACCTCAAGATTGTGGGCGTTGCCCGCGACGCACGCTATCAATTCTTCACCATTGCCGGCGCCGGCCAGCCTTACGTCTATTTGCCTCTTGCGCAGCACGCGGAAGCGGCCACTTTACAGACGGTGCAGGTGCGGACAGCCGGAGACCCGGGGAGCATGATTCCAACATTAGAGCAAGCCGTCTCCGCCCTTGCTCCCAACCTCCCGGTGTTTGAAATGAAGACCATGAGCCAGGCCCTCTATAGCTTGAATGGATTCCTGATTTTTCAGGTGGGGGCGGGATTGGCGGCGGCGCTGGGAGGCCTCGGCCTGGTGCTCTCGGTGGTGGGAGTGTATGGCGTGATTTCTTATGCCGCCAGCCAACGCACTCACGAGATTGGGGTGCGCATGGCGCTGGGCGCGCAACCTGGGGAGATCCTGCGCATGATCTTCCGCCAGGGCATCTTCATCGTCATTTTGGGTCTGCTGGTGGGAGTTGCATGTGCGCTGGCGGTTGCGCGAGTGGTGGGGACGTTTCTGACGGTCAGTGCAACCGATCCGCTGACCTACGCGACCGTATCCATTGTGCTGGCCGTGGTGGCGCTCATAGCTTGTGCAATTCCCGCGCGAAGGGCTATGCGAGTGGACCCGATGGTGGCGCTGAGGTATGAGTAGGCAAGGCCCCGTAACGCGCCCTTGGCTGAACGAGGGCCGCCCTTCGCTATTGGTAGCGGAGTGCGATCATGGGGTCAACGCGCGCCGCTCTTCTGGCCGGGATCCAGCACGCGAGAGCCGCCGTCATGGTGAGCAGCAGCGTGGTCCCCCCCAGTGTAGCCGGATCGTAGGCGGTCACGCCTTCGAGCTGTGCCCCGATTAACCGCCCAAGCATTACACTTATGGCGATCCCGATGGCCATGCCGGCAATCACGAGGCGTAACCCCGTCCTGACTACCATGCGGAGAACTTCGGTGTCTTCCGCTCCCAGCGCCATCCGGATGCCGATCTCGTGTGTCTTCTGCGCGGTCGAGTACGCCAACACGCTGTAGACGCCCACCGTTACCAGGATGAGCCCGATGCACCCGAAAATCGTCATCAACACGAAGCCAAACCTGGGTCCGGCATACAGGATCTTGCTCAGGCGGTCGTCCAACGTGCTGGGGTAAGCCAAACCTACTTCTGAATCGGCAGCCCAAACCTCCTTCCGGACTACCTCCATCATGGTGCTCGGGTCCTGTGCCGTGCGCACGAGCAGAACTCGCCCTTCCGATCCCAATGTGGTGTACGGGACCCAGACTTCGGGTTCGGCCGGCGCCTGCAAACCGTTATTGGTCACGTCTCCGACTACGCCGATAATTTCGAACCACGAATCGTGTCGTGGGTCGGCGCTTTCGACACTGGCCAACCGGATGCGACGCCCGAGTGGAGTTTCACCGGGAAAATATCTGCGCACGAAGGTTTGGTTTACAACCGCCACTTTCCGCGCATCATTGACCTCTTGCTCGGAAAAGGTCCGTCCTCGTTTGAGCTCAATTCGCAAAGTGCGGAAGTACTGTTGGCTGACGGTCTGGAGCAGGGTTTGCCAGTCGTCCTGATGAGTTTTTCCGGCGATCTCCAGCTTGCTGGTCTCGAAGCTATAAGGAGGGACGGTGCTCGACTCAGCCGCATCCACGACTCCCGGCAGCGCACCCAGGCGCGCCAGCAGCGGCCGGAAAAAGCCAGTCACCTGCTGCGGTGTTTTGTAGCGCTCTGCCGGCAGCACAGCCGCGGTCTCGAAGACGTGGTCTGCCCGCAATCCCAAATTTGCCTTGCGCAGGGCGACAAAGCTCCGCATCAAGAGCCCGGCCCCGATAAGCAGGGTCAAAGATAACGCGACCTCGCCAACCACCACCGCGTCACGCAACCACCTGCCCTGGAAGCCACCGCCCACTCCTTTGGCGCTGTCGCGAAGCGGATCGGTCAGGTCACGTCGAGAGGACTGAAGTGCGGGCAGCAACCCAAAAATCAGCGGCGTCAGCGCCGCGACCCCGAGTGTAAACAGCAGCACTGGCGCATTCAGCGCAATCACGGTTTCGGCAGGTATCAGGTCCTGCGGCATCGCCGCGACCAGCAACTTCAGCCCGCCCCAGGCGATGAATATTCCCAGCGCAGCTCCGGCGATGGCAAGAACCAGGCTTTCAACCATGAGCAGCCGCACCAGCCTTGCGCGCCTGGCGCCCAGCGCCGTCCGCAGCGCAAATTCCTTTTCACGCGTGGTCGCTCGCGCCAGCAACAAATTGGCCACGTTGCTGCACGCGATGAGCAGCAGCAGGCCCACGGCCGCCAGCACTGTGTACAGAGTTTCCTCGAAGCGGCCGGTGACCGTGTCGCCCAGCTTTCTGAGTTGCACGGTGAAATGCGCGGGGTAAGCTTGAGGATTGATTTTCGCGAGACGGTTCGCTATGACCGTCAGGTCTGCCTCCGCCCGCAGCCGCGATACACCCGGTCGGAGGCGTCCGAGCAAAAACCAGTCCGGGAAGCCTGCGGCTCCGGCTGCGCGGGCTAACCTCTCGGGAATGTACACGTCGGCGTCGTACCATCCGAAGCGGGGCGGCATAATGCCGATGAGCGTGCGGGCGGCCCCATTGAGAACGAAAGTCTTGTTCAGCACCGATAAGTCGCCGTTGAACCGCTCTTTCCAGGTTTTGTAGCGCAGGACGAAAACCGGCGGCGCGCCCGGCGCATAGTCCTCCGGTTGCGCCACGCGCCCGTGCAGCGCCGGCAGGCCGAAGAACTCGAACGTGCCCGGTGTTACATGAGCACCGTAGAGCTGTTCGGTGCCTTCGCCATGCCTATAGAGCACCAAGTCTTCTTTCGCGGCGGTGAGTCCATCCAAAACATGATTGTTTTCGGCGAATTCCAGAACTTCGTTGGCTGTGTATCCCTGCCTCCCTTCATCCGGAGCTTGCTGCGCCGCGTGAATCCGCGGAAAAACCATCCGCGCCGCACCCTGGTAGGGGAATGCGCCAGCAGCACATTGTCAATCACGCTGAAAATGGCGGTGGCGGCGCCAATTCCCAATGCCAGCGTGGCGATCGAGACTGCCGCAAATCCGCCGGCTTTCCAGAGTGTACGCAGCGAGTACCGCAAGTCGTGCCACACTTCCTCAATCAGGGGAAACCTCTGCAAATCTCTGCGGTCTTCCTGCTGCAAGGTGGTGTTGCCAAACTGCCGCCGCGCTGCTTCCGCAGCCGCTTGCCTTGACATGCCCTGCGCCATGTATCTTTCGGTGAGCAGTTGCAAGTGTTGCTGCACTTCGTCGTCGAACTCGTCCTCAGGACGGTGTTGGCGGCGCAAAAGAGTGTGCAGCTTGGAGGCGAAAGCGCGCAATTTGTCCCATCGTGCGTTCATGATTATCGTTCCCCCTCAAGCCGCAGCACCCGGCCAATTACACCGGAGATCCGTTCCCAGCTTTCCGTTTCCAGTTCCAGCTGCTTCTGGCCGCGCCTGGTGACCGAGTAAAACTTCGCCTTGCGGTTGTTCTCCGATGTTCCCCATGCCGCTGCGATACATCCTTGCTGTTGCAGGCGCAGTAACGAGGTGTATACCGTTCCCTCATTCAACTGGAGAATGTCGCCACTCACTTGCTCGATGCGCCGCGCAATCCCGAATCCGTGCAGCGGCCCAAGCGCATGCAGCGTTTTCAGGATCATCAGGTCCAGAGTCCCCTGCAGGACTCCCGATTTTTTTGTGTCCACGTGTGCGTCCGTTCTGTGCGAATCGAAGCTCTTATGGTTTCCTTTGGATTGGCCAAATGAGGGTACCACCTCTCCTTTGGAATGTCCATAGAAGAGGTAACCCGCAAATTGCTGAGAAGTAAGAGCTTACCGATTCAGTAGCGGCGGCGCGCCCTCCGGTTCTAAGCTTCTGATTGACCGTGGTTCGCTTTTGTGACCGCCATCACAAGGGGCCGTGATAAAAGTCATATCCCCTCTGTGACGAGTTTCTTATCCTGAACTCGCATTGAAAAACCCCAAGCTTCAGCTCAGGAAAGGGCTGAAAATCAGGAAAGGGCAGAAATCATGAAAAAGAGTTTTCTTATCGCGGTAATTAGCCTCCTGGCTCTGAGCCTGGCGGCCAGCGCCGGCACGCTCAGCGGCAGTGTGAAGGGCGCGCAGGGACAGTCGGTAGTTTATCTGCAACCGGTGCAGGGCACGGCGCCCGCGCCCGCTCCCACGCAGGTCTACAAAATGAACCAGCAGGGCATGAAGTTCATCCCCAACGTTCTGGTGGTTCCAGTAGGAGCGACGGTGGAATTCGACAATGGCGACGCCGGCGCGCACAACGTCTACTGGTCGTCTATCGGCGGGGACAAGAAGCTGCACCACAATCTGGGCACGTTCCCCAGCGGCCAGAAGGCCACCTACAAGTTCGACCATGCCGGGGTGGTGCCGATTCTGTGCAACATCCATCCTGAGATGTCGGCCTACATCATCGTGACGCCCACTCCCTACTACGCACAGACGGACCA
>Ga0075425_100009180_pt1 | contig 10513 bp, 5 predicted proteins | sample SoiMethybrSBSTD4_FD_75300 | JGI IMG/M metagenome (GOLD analysis project Ga0075425, IMG submission 75300) | Bulk soil microbial communities from a Populus tree surrounding site in Tennessee, USA - Soil MetaG P. TD hybrid SBSTD4 | ecosystem: Environmental > Terrestrial > Soil > Tree plantation...
AGCTGCATGGTGCCGTCGTTCGAGTTCGTCGACTGCATGTAGAGCATGTTGTCGACGCCGTTCATCTGCTGCTCGAGCGGCGTGGCGACCGACGACTCGATGGTCAGCGCGTCGGCGCCGGTATAGTTGGCCGACACGGTGATCTGCGGCGGAATGATCTCCGGAAACTGCGCGATCGGCAGCGCCTGCATCGACACGAGGCCGGCAAGCACGGTGACGATCGCGATGACGATGGCGACGATCGGACGGCCGATGAAGAAGCGCGACACGGCTCAGCGATCCTCGGCCGGGTTCGAAGGCGGCGTGAACGGCGTGGCCTGCACGATGGTGCCGTCGCGTGTCGGCGCGCCTTCGACGACGACGTGCGCGCCCGGCTCCAGCCCGTCTTCGATGATCCAGCGGCTGCCGACGCGCTCGCCGACCTTCACCGTTTTGGTCGCGACCCGGTTGTCTCCGCCGACGACGCGCACCTGAAACGACCCCTGGAGCTCGCTGACCGCCCGCTGCGGCACCAGGAGCGCGCCGCGGCGCACACGAGTCTCGGCGCGGACGCGGCCGTACTGCCCGGGCCGTAACACGCGATCGGGGTTCGGGAATGTCGCGCTGATGCGGATCGTACCGGTCTTCACGTCGATCTCGCGATCGGCCGCGAGGAACGTCCCGGTGCGCGGGTAGATGCTGCCGTCAGCGAGGACGAGCGTCAGCGCGTCGCCGCCGGACATCGAGCCCCGGGACGCCTTCGCCGCACGGCCGTTGATGCGGTCGGCCATCTCGAGATACTCCTGCTCGCTGAGCGGGAAGTAGGCCTTGATCGGGTTGACCTGCGACACCGTCGTCAGCAGCGTCGTCGGTCCGACGAGATCGCCAATCTGCGCGGTCGCGATGGCGGCGACGCCGTCGATGAGCGACGTGACGCTCGTGAACCCGACGTTGAGCTGCGCCGTCTGCACTGCCGCCGTCGCCGATTCGACCGCACCTTGCGCCGCGAGATTCGCCTGCACGTCGTTGTCGTACTGGCTCTGTGCGATCGCACGCTGCTCGGCGAGCGGCCGATCGCGCTGCATGTCCCGCTCGGTCTTCCCGAGCTGTGCCTTCGCTTCGGCGAGCTGCGCGTTCGCCTGCGCCAGTGCCGCCTCGAACGGGCGGCGATCGATCTCGAAGAGCACCTGGCCTTTGCGCACCGCCGCCCCTTCCTCGTAGCTCCGCTTGATCAGGTAGCCGCCGACTTGCGGCCGGATCTGCGCGTTGACGTAGCCGTCGAGCGTGGCGATCCATTCGCTCGTCAGCGAGACGCGCTCGGGTTGGATGGCGATCACGCGGACGCTCGGCGGCGGCGGCGGCGCCGGCGACGCCTTGCTCTCGCGGCACGCCTGCAGCAGCACAGGGAGCAGAAAAACGGCAGCGATGCGAATCGACGTGCGGACGAATGTCATGAAGGTACCGTCGTCAGTCCTGATGGGCGGGTTGTCGGATGCCGTCCAGGAGAAGACTCATGCTCGAGTCGAAGAGGCGGTCGGTGGCGCACGGCGCGAAGCGGCGGACGCCAAGATGGACGTGAAAGAGCGCCTGATGCGCAAGCGCGGAGACGATCAACCGGGCGGCCACCGAGGCATCGGCGCCGGCGCGGAACTCGCCGCTCTGCTGCCCTTCCTCGATCAACGCCTCGACGAACTTCCATCGCTGCACCAGGCCCCTGGCCCAGGCGGCGAAGACGTCGGGCGCCTCCTTCGCCATCTCGCCGACGACCATGCGCTGCCACAACCCAGACTGCGCGGTGAGCGAGTGGGTCCAGAAGTCCTCGAGGAAGAGCCGAAGGCGATCCGACGCGCTGCCGCCGGCGCCGGCGACGCGACGTTCGATCTCTTCTCGACGCTCGGCCATGCGGCTGGCGACGCTGCGGGTCAACAGATCGTCCTTGTTGGCGAAGTAGTGATACACGATCGCCTTGCTGACGCCGGCGTCCCTCGCGATGTCTTCGAGCCGGACGCGGCGATAGCCGTGGCGTTTGAGGAGCTTGAGCGCCGAGGTCATGAGGACGCGCGGACGATCGTCGGGGCGCCGCTCCCAGCGCCGATCGTCGCTGTGGAGTGCGGGTGCGTGCGCCATCGTCCGAGTATTCCATCGTAATTGACCGGCGGTCAATTAAGAGACCATTAGCGCGCGCAAAGCTCGACCGCGTGAGGTAATCTTTCACGCCGAGGAGCGAATGGCAGAACGCGACGATTCCGCACGTCCACCGGCGGGCAAACCGATCGAGGTTCCACGCGCGCTCGTGGAGTTCATCCTGCTCGGCCCCGAAGACGATCGCAGACAGTTGCAGGACTCGCCGATTCTCGGCGACGTCTGGATCGAGTTCGCGAGGAAGCCGGGCGAACGCCTCGAGCTCCTGATCACGCCGTACAAGGAACAGGCCGCCGGCACGGTGGCCTCCGTGCTGTCGGGCGATCGCCAGATCGTGGCCGGAAAGATCGTGGACGCGCCGGATCGCGCGACGGAAGCCGCACCCCCCGGCATCGCCGGTGACGCGAACATCGCCTTCCTTCAGGGCGTCGTCGCCGCACGCCTGACGTTCGACGAAGTGCTGCGCTACGTCGTGCCGATGACGTCGTGGTGGAGTGACAAGCGGATCGCCGCGGGGATTCAACATTACCTCGACGCGCCGCAGGAGATCGTCACAGAAATCGGCGCGATTCTCGACGCCGCGACGAAATGGTTCGGCGAGGACCAGGAAACGAGCCGAACCGAATTGACGATGCAGAACCTCGAGGCGCGGAAGCGCTACATCACGCTCGCCGGCCTGATCCTGTGGGCCGAGGGTCCGCGATCGGCGCCGTCGACGCGGGGAGACTCGGCGGCCGAGCGAATTCGGCAGCTGCTCGCGATGGTCACGGCCGACGACGTGGCGGCCGGGTTGAAGGCGATGTTCGATCGTCTCGGCCCCAAGCCGATCGATCCGCTGGTCTGGACCGTGTCGCTCAACCGGCGCGCCCAGCCGGCGATCGCGAAGTCGGTCCCGGCGGTCAAGGCCGATGCGGCCCGCACGCTTTTCACCGTAGACGCCAGCGAGATCGTCTGGGCGGTGATCGACTCCGGCATCGACGCCGGACATCGGGCCTTTCGCGACAAGGCGGACAAGACCGGCACGTCGACCCGCGTCAAGAAAGGGTTCGACTTCACGAGGATCCGCGACATCGTCAGCCTCGACAACCTTCGGCCGAGCCCGAGGCGCGACGCGCGCGTCAAAGCGCTGATCGATGCCGGACTCAAGGAGCGGATCGATGTCGCCGAGGCGACCGAACGTCTGAGCAAGCTGGCGCAAGGGGCCAGGGACGGACGATCGATCAACTGGGAGCTCGTCGAACCGTTCGTCGAGATCGACCCCTCGGCCACCGCGCCGCGCACCCATCACGGCACCCATGTCGCGGGCATCATCGGGGCGACGCGGCACGGCGCCACTGATGAGGACCTCGCCGATCCCGATCACAGCGACTGGGCCGACGGCATGTGTCCCGAGATCCGGTTGTACGACTTCCGCGTGCTCGCCGGATCGATCCGCGACACGGAATTCGCGATCATCGCCGCGTGCCAGTACATTCGCTACATCAACGAACGCAACAGCTACATCACGATTCACGGCGCGAATCTGAGCCTGTCGATTCCACACGACGTCCGCAACTACGCGTGCGGGCGGACGCCCGTCTGCAACGAATGCGAGCGCCTCGTCAACAGCGGCGTCGTCGTCGTGGCGGCGGCCGGGAACCGCGGCTATCAGAATTTCGAGACCAAGGAAGGGACCTACGAGGGCTACGCCGCGTTCAGCGTGACCGATCCCGGCAATGCGGACGGCGTGATCACCGTCGGCGCGACGCATCGGTTCTGGCCGCACACCTACGGCGTCAGCTTCTTCTCGAGCCGTGGACCGACCGGGGACGGACGCGTCAAACCCGATCTCGTGGCGCCCGGCGAGCGGATCCGCGCGCCGCTCCCCGAGCAGCAGTGGGGAGATCTCGACGGCACGAGCATGGCCGCGCCGCACGTGAGTGGAGCGGCGGCGATGCTCATGGCGCGCTACAGCGAGCTCATCGGCCAGCCGCGCAAGATCAAGGATATCCTCTGCCGGAGCGCGACCGATCTCGGCCGCGAGAAGACGTTCCAGGGACAAGGAATGCTCGACGTGTTGCGCGCCTTCCAAAGCATTTGAAGGAGTTTCTATGCGCCTCAGCCTCGATGTGCGCCGCGCGCGCAAGGGCGATTGCCTGCTCCTCCACTTCGGATCGAAGAACGAGCCAGGGCTGGTGCTCATCGACGGCGGGCCGTCGGACGTCTTCGCACCTCAGCTCCGTCCGCGGCTGATCGAGATCAAGGACGCGCGCGGGCTGGGCGAGGGCCAGCCGCTGCCGATCGACGTGCTGATGGTCAGCCACGTGGACGACGATCACATCAAGGGGATCCTCGACCTGACGCGCGAGTTGCTCGCGAAGCCGAAAGGGGCCCGCGCCTTCCGCGTCGCGACGCTGTGGCACAACACGTTCGACGATGTGATCGGGAACACGCCCACGGAGCTGACCGCCGCGCTCACCGCGCAGTTCGGCGCGGCATCGCTCGCCGGCGAGCTGCCCGGCGACGCGACCGTCGATGCGGACCACGAGGACGACGAAGTCGTCGCGTCGAGCTTGAAGGTGCTGGCCAGCATCGAGCAGGGTCATCGGCTCCGCGACGACGCCGCCGCGCTCGAGATCGATCTCAACACCGAGTTCAACGGGAATCTCATTCTCGCCGACAACGAGGCGTTGACGATGGGCGGCGGCCTGACGTTGACGATCGCCGGTCCGATGAAGCCGGAGCTCCTGGACCTGCAGAAGAAGCACGACGAGTGGCTGAAGCAGCAGCAGAAGACGCCGAAGCCTCCGGGCGCCGCCCTCGCCGCCTACGTCGACAAGTCAGTGCCGAATCTGTCGAGCCTGGTCGTCCTCGCGCGATCGAATGGCAAGAGCATCCTGCTGACAGGCGACGCGCGCGGAGACAAGATCCTCCAGGGCCTCGAAACCATCGGCGCGCTCCCGGCGGGTCAGACGATGCACGTCGACGTGCTGAAAGTCCCGCATCACGGCAGCAGCAACAATCTCACCCGCAATTTCTTCGAGCGCATCACCGCCGATCACTACGTCTTTTCCGGAGACGGGGAGCACGGCAACCCCGAGCGCGAGTCGTTCGAGATGCTGTTCAAGGCGCGCGGCACGGCCAGGTTCGCCATCCATCTCACCTACGACATCGACCACATCGACGCGCTGCGCAAAGCCGACTGGGAAAAGGAGCAGACCAAGGAGAAGGCCAGGAAAGCCGCGGGCGGAAAGAAAGAGCCGCGGGCCGACTGGTTGCCGGCGAAGCAGAGCCTCGCCTCTTTCTTCGCGCCGGGCCGTCTCACGTCAGGTCAGGATCTACGCATCGTCGGCAAGTCGACGCCGCACGTGATCGACCTGCTCGAGCCACTCGGCTTTTGAGTGGACAGGCCACTCAGGCTACGGATGTGATCGCAAGCCGATGCGGAGCGTCACGCCGAATGTTCGCGGATCGCCGGGCTGCCCGACGAAGAGACCGGTGTTGGCCGGCGCAGCGGTCAGCAGCTCGAAATAATTCTTGTCGAGCAGATTGCGGGACCAGAGCGTGACCGTCCACCCATTCTCGGCCCGAAAGCCGATCCGCGCGTTCAGCAGCGAGTAGCCGTCGACCACCAGATAGCGCGAGAACGTCGCACTCGAGGAGAACCACGACCGGTAACTGCCATCGACCGCCGTGAACAGTTGACCGGCGTGCGCCAGCAGCGTCGTGCGATGGTTGTACTCGCCGCCGTACGAGACCGCCCACCTGGAGATGCCGGGCAGCATGCTGCCGGAGATGTCCACGAACTGCGGTCCGCCGGTGTCCTCGAGTGCCGGCGGCGCGTCGGTGAACTTCACATAGCGGCCGTCGGTAAAGGCGAGCGCACCGTAGACCGACAGCCTGGGCGACACTCTCGCATTGCCATCGAACTCGGCGCCTCGTACGCGTACCTTCTCGGCGTTCGCCAGGTACCCGCGAATCACGCCTACGCTGCCGTTTGTCACCTGGGCCTGGAAGTTCTTGATATCGGTGTCGAACACGGTGACGTTGGCCGTGACGCCGGAGAACGGCTCCGTTTTCACGCCCACTTCGATGTTGTGGACGTCTTCCGGTTTCACGACGGCGTTGGCGAGAACCGGCCGGTTGGCCGCGTCGGTCGGGACACCGTTCAGGTTGAGGCCGACCGACTTGAAGCCGGTCGCGTAGGTCGCGTAGGCGTTGACGCGCGGCGCCACCTTGTAGCCGATCGTCATCTGACCCGACTGGTTCGTGTCGGCGACGTTCGCCTTGTACGCCTGCGGCGCGAGGACCGACAACTTCAGCGCGACGAGCGCGGGATCCGTCGTCTGCAGACCGCCGTACACCTGCTGATCGAAATCCACGTTCTTGCGGTCGTAGTTGAAGCGGATGCCGGGCATCACGCGCAACCGATCGGAGATCGACCATGCGAGCTGGCCGAACACCGCCGCGCTCGTGTTGCCGTATTGAACGCTCTGCTCGTAGCCGTAGCCGTCGAGCAGGCCTGGCGTCGCCGCGTTCGCAGTCGGCTCGAGCAGGAAACGCGCTGCCGCCGACCCTTGTTCCTGCGTGAACGACGGATTGGAATCGATCGTCTGGTGAAACGCGAAGGCGCCGACGACGACGTTCATACGCGGGGAGACGTCGCCGCTGTAGCGAACCTCCTGCGTCCATTGCTGCTGAATCGACGGCGCCGCCGACACCGTGGTGACGGGAAGTCCGATGAAGTCGCGGTCGCTCGACGGGTTCCAGTTCCAGTATCGCCAGCTGCTCGTCGACGTCAGCTGACCGGCACGGAGTTTCCGATCGATGTTCAGCGACGTGCCGCCGATATCCTGGTACGAGCGCAGCGCCGTGTCGACGTCGGTGGCACGGTCGAAGGCATTGAAGCTCGGCGCCGTGTAGCCGAGATCCGCGGCGATTTGCGCGTACTGCCGGTTGGCCGGACGCTCGGTCGGCGCGACTCCCGCGACGACCTGTGTGTACCCGTCGGGCCGCTGGCGCGTGTGGTCGATGGCCGCGGTGATCGCCAGTTTGTCGGACGGCGCGAACATCAGCTGGGCTCTCATGCCGATGTTGTTGAGATCGTTGACCAGTTCGCGTGTCCTGACGTTGTGGACCGTGCCGTCGCGGCGCGTGCCCGAGAACGATACGCGTCCCGCCACTCGCTCGCCGAGCGGACCGGTGGTGGACGCCTTCGCCTGCATGAACCCGAGGTCGCCGTAATTGAGTTCGAAATCGGTCGACGACACGAATGCCGGCTTGCGCGTCGTCACGTTGATGGCGCCCGCGGTCGTGTTCTTTCCGAAGAGTGTGCCCTGCGGGCCGCGCAGGACCTCGATCCGATCGACGTCGAGGAAGTCGAGCGTCGCGGATGCGGGGCGCGCGTAGAAGACGCCGTCGATGTAGAGACCGACGCCCGGCTCGAGCCCGTCGTTGGTGAGACCGAACGGCGTACCGAGCCCGCGGATGTTGATCGCGGAGTTGCGCGGATTGGTCGAGTAGAACTGGACGGTCGGAATCATTTCCTTGAGGCGGTTCACGTTGAACGCGCCCGAGTCCGCGGCGAGGTTGCCGTCGACGACCGACAACGGGATCGGCACCTCCTGCGCGACTTCCTCGACGCGCCGCGCCGTGACAACCACCGATTCGGTGAGGCGCGACGGGCTCAGGACAACGTCGACCGCGCTCGTCTGACCGTCGGCGAGGACAATCTTCCGGCTGACGGCTTCGAATCCATCGAGCGTGACCTCCACCGCGTACGGACCGGAGAGAAGCGCTGTGGCGTGGTACGTTCCCTCGCCATCGGTAACAGCCTCCACCGCCGTACTGGTTCCTTCATTGATGATGCGGACGGTCGCACCGGGTATGGCGCCGCCGGAGGAATCCTTCACGTGTCCATCGATACTGCCTGTGCCGGTCTGCGCGATGGCGAGAGCCGGCGACAACGCCAGGATCAATGTGACGACGATACTGAAAAGTCTGCGAGGCATGACACTCCACGCGCCGGAAGCCGCGCGCCCACGAGCGCCGCGAAGCGCGCCACCCCAACTGCAAGGCGCAGACCGTGCGCAGAATCGGGCAAGTGAGACGACGTCTGGAGGATCGCGCCTGACTCGCCCGAAAAAGTCTGCCTGACGTGAACCTTGTGTCTTCCCTCGCGATACGTAGCTCGCCACCCTGTCGGTCTCAGAAGCTCGTTGGCATTCGGCGAGCGCGGCATGACGGCAATGCCCCGGGCCATTACTTCACGTCGACCAGCGAATGCGAATCGTGACAGCCCGCATCGATTCGAGCCCGGGTCACTTCCGCAAAAGAGATCGCAAACCTCGGTTACGCCCTGGCGTTGTCTCGACAGCAGGCGGAGACGCGGAAGCCGTTGCTCCGATTGAAGACGCCGAGCACAGCAGCAAGATGAGCCGTTCGACTGGCTCGACAAGACCCTCGTCGATCGTTCGAATCGGCTCGCGTTCGCGGCAGTCGACCCGATCGCTGAGATACATCGCGGAGCGCGTGGGAACGCACGTTGCGTACAGGACGCGGTGGTATGGCTTTCGGTGCGAACATACCCAACGTTTCAGCATCTCCTGATTCCCAATCACATTGCGTGGCGCGGCTCGTGGCGATTTCGGGTCCGCTCAGCGGCGAAGTGCTCCCGCTCTACGGTCCCGAGATCTTCGTCGGCCGTGATCCGTCCAACACGATCTGTCTGGCTGATCTGGCGCTCTCACGGTCTCACTGCAGCCTCGTGCTGGACAACGGCGTCTGGCGGATCCGCGACCGGCACAGCTTCAATGGCACGTTCGTGAACGGCGCGCAGGTCACCGACTATGCATTGAAACACCGCGATCGGATCGAGCTCGGCGAATCGGTGTTCCTGTTTATCGACGAGGCTGCAAAGTCCGACGTCTCTGTCGAAGAGCGGCCGAGTCAGCTCCTCAAGCGCCTTCGCCTCGATGAGACGATTAATTGGCAGCATGAATCGGGGTCGCGCGGAAGCCGAGCTGAGAGCGATCTCCGAGCGCTGCTCAGGATCGCCACCGACATCAATTGCGTCAGAACCGAAGACGAGCTGCAGGAACACTTGCTGGAGCTGCTCGCCGACGTCGTTCCGGCCGAGCATCTCGCCATCATCACGGTCGGACCGGACGGCGAGAGCCGGATCGGCCGCACGCGCCACGTCGAGGGATCGCCGAGAGCGGCGATCAGCGACGCGGTGGTGCGTCAGGCGCTGCACGAACGCGTCAGTCTCCTGGCGCGCGACGCCGAGGACTCACAGGCCTTGCGCGATGTCGCGTCGATGGTCTGGCAATCGATCCTCTGTGTGCCGCTCGTCGTTCGCAACCGGGCGCTCGGCGCGCTGTACCTGACGACGACGAAGAAGGCTGCGTTCGATGATCAGCATCTCGAACTCCTGACCGCGGTGGCCAACGTCACCGCGGTCACGCTCGACAATGTCCGTCAGGTGGCGTGGCTCGAGGGCGAAAAGGAACGGCTCCGGACCGCGCTCGAGCGAGACCAGAGCCTCGTCGGCCGAAGTCCGGCGATGCAGCGGATCTACGAGCTCGTCGCGAAAGTTGCGCGCTCCGCAGCGACGACCGTGTTGATCACGGGAGAGACGGGCACGGGCAAGGAACTGGTCGCGCGGGCGGTTCATTTGAACAGCGACAGAGCCGGCCGGCCGTTCGTGGCGATCAACTGCGCGGCACTGACCGAGACACTGCTCGAAACGGAGCTCTTCGGCCACGAGCGCGGCGCGTTCACTGGCGCGGTCGCGCAAAAGAAAGGCAAGCTCGAAGTTGCCGACGGCGGCACGGTGTTCCTCGACGAAGTGGGCGAACTGCCGCCGGCACTTCAGAGCAAACTGCTCCGCGCGATCCAGCAGCGCGAGTTCGAACGGGTCGGCGGCACGCGCCCGGTGTCCGTCGATGTCAGGGTGATCTCGGCGACGAACCGCAACCTCGCAGACGAGGTCGCCGCCGGACGTTTTCGCAGCGATCTCTACCATCGGCTGAATGTCGTCCAGATCGATGTGCCGCCGCTCCGCGAACGGCGCGAGGACATTCCGCGGCTCGCCACCCACTTCGTCGGCCGCTTCGCACGCAAGGCGAGACGTCCGGTTCGCGGCATCTCGCCCGCGGCGATGAAGCACATGACCGCATACCCCTGGCCCGGGAACGTGCGCGAGCTCGAGAACACGATCGAACGCGCGATCGTGCTCGGGTCATCGGATCACGTTCTGGCCGAGGATCTGCCCGAAGCGCTGCTCGAGCATGCGGGCCCGCGCACCTCGCAGCTGCCGCGCTACCACGAGTGGGTCCGCGACGCGAAGGTCCGCGTCATCGTCGACGCGTTCCGCGAAGCGCGGCGAAGCTATGTGGAAGCCGCGCGGCTG
>Ga0075425_100009181_pt1 | contig 10513 bp, 7 predicted proteins | sample SoiMethybrSBSTD4_FD_75300 | JGI IMG/M metagenome (GOLD analysis project Ga0075425, IMG submission 75300) | Bulk soil microbial communities from a Populus tree surrounding site in Tennessee, USA - Soil MetaG P. TD hybrid SBSTD4 | ecosystem: Environmental > Terrestrial > Soil > Tree plantation...
CCTCCGGAGAGCTCGATCTCGGTGCCGTCCTCGATCAGGATGGCCGCCCAGCCGCCGGGGCCGGGATTGCCGCTGCAGGCGCCGTCGACGTAGATGTGGATGGGGGAAGAGGACCTGGCGGGATTCATCGCCCCTCACCCTGCCCTCTCCCCAGAGGGGAGAGGGAACGAAGGTCCTCTCCCCTTCGGGGAGAGACCATCGGATCGGTCAGGGGAGCCAGTAGAGGTAGCGGCCGCAGGACTCGCAGGGGAGGAGCGCGGTCTGGGCGCGCAGCTCCTGGAGCCGCTGGGGCGTGACGGTCATGCGGCAGCCGCCGCACAGGTTGGGCTTGATCACCTGGGCGAGGGCGAGGCCGCCGCGCGCCTTGAGGAGCTTGTCGTAGTCGGCGAGCACGTTGGCGGGGAGCTGCTTGGCGAGCTCGGCCCGCTCCGTGCGCACGAGGGCCAGATCGGCCTGGACCCCGCGCAGCTTCTCCTGGAGCGCGACCTCCTCCTTCTTACCCTCGCCTTCGCGCGTCTTGAGGCGGCTCTCCGCCTCGCGCATGTCGGCGGTGAGGCGCTCCTGGCTTTCCATGAGGACGAGGATCTCCTCCTCCACCCGCGCCTTCTCCTGCTTGATCTCCTCGATCTCGGCGAGGACGGCGGAGTACTCCTTGTTCGTCTTGACCTCGTAGAGCCTGCCCTCAGTCTTGGAGCGCTTGGCCTGGACCACCTCGAGATCTTTTTCCCTGGCGCGCTGCTCCTTCTTGGCCGCGTCCAGGCGGGTCCGTCCCGCTTCCACGTCCTTCTTGGCCGTCTCGATGGCGGCGTGGACGGCGGCGATCTCCTTGGGCAGGCGGGCAGCCTCCGCCTCGTGGGCGGCGATGCGCGTGTCCACGCCCTGGAGCTCGATGAGGGTTTTGAGCTGGGCGTCCACTACGTGCGTCTCCCCTCACCCCTACCCTCTCCCCTGAGGGGAGAGGGAGGAGTGGTGGGCCCACTTGGACTCGAACCAAGACCGAACCGGTTATGAGCCGGGGGCTCTGCCAATTGAGCTATGGGCCCGCGGGTGGCGATCATGGCACCGCTCACGACTCCAGGAAGCTCCGGAGCTTCTTGGAGCGCGAGGGATGGCGGAGCTTGCGGAGCGCCTTGGCTTCGATCTGGCGGATGCGCTCGCGGGTGACCGCGAAGTCCTGGCCAACTTCCTCGAGGGTGTGCTCGCAGCCGTCGGAGAGCCCGAAGCGGAGCCGCAGCACCTTCTCCTCGCGTGGCGTCAGCGAGTTCAGCACCTTGTTGGTCTGCTCGCGCAGCGAGAGCCCGATCATGCTCTCCACGGGCGAACCCACCTGCTTGTCCTCGATGAAATCGCCCAGGTGGCTATCCTCCTCCTCGCCGATGGGCGTCTCGAGGGAGATGGGCTCCTGGGCAATCTTGAGGACCTTGCGCACCTTGTCCACCGGCACTTCCATCTTCACCGCGATCTCTTCCGGGCTGGGCTCGCGTCCCAGCTCCTGCACGAGCTGGCGGGAGGTGCGGATCAGCTTGTTGATGGTCTCGATCATGTGCACGGGGATGCGGATGGTGCGGGCCTGGTCGGCGATGGCGCGGGTGATGGCCTGGCGGATCCACCACGTGGCGTACGTGGAGAACTTGTAGCCGCGGCGGTACTCGAACTTGTCCACGGCCTTCATGAGGCCAATGTTGCCTTCCTGGATCAGGTCGAGAAACTGGAGCCCGCGGTTCGTGTACTTCTTGGCGATGGAGATGACGAGGCGGAGGTTGGCCTCCACCATCTCCTTCTTGGCCCGGGCCGCCTTCACCTCGCCCGCGCGGATGTCCTTGACGATGCGCTTGAGGTCGTCGGCCCGCGTCTGCGCGTTCTCCTCCGCCCGCTTGATCTTCTGCTGGGCGACCCACACCAGGCGCTCCTTGATCGACGGATGCCGCGCCGCCGCCTTCTGGTAGAGATCGCGGTCGCCATCCTCGCGGTCCTCGGAGAGCGAATCGAGGAAGGCGTCGACCTCGGCGGGTGCCGGGCGCTTGCCGTCCGACCAGAGCGCGATCTCCCGCTCCGCGACGAAGATCTTCTCCACGAGCTTCTTGAGATCTTGACCCCACTGGTCCAGGAGGGAGGGCTGGAGGCTGAGGGTGCGGAGGGTTTGCAGCGCCTTCACCTGCTTGCTCTGGGCGGCGACCTCGTACTTTCTCCAGGGCGGCTCGCCCCTGCGCTTCTTGCGCCCCCCGGCCTTCGCGCGGAGCTTGCGCGCCTGGTCGAGGAGCTTTTCTCGCTCGCGCAAGAGCCGGTCGACCGTGCCGAGCTCTCGCATCACCGAGCGCCGGAGATCGGCCTCCTTCTCCTCGGTGAATTCCTCCTCCGGATAGTCGACCAGCTCCTTGATGGGGACGAGATCCTTGCGCAGCTCGTCGCGCACGGCGCGGATCTTGTCGAGGGCGAGCGCGGTGGAGAGGATGGCGCGCGTCGCCTCGTCCTTGCCTTCCTCGATGCGCTTGGCCAGGGTGATCTCGCCCTCGCGCGTGAGAAGCGACACGCGGCCCATCTCGCGGAGGTAGAGCCGCACGGGATCTTCGGTGCGCCCGACGGGACCCGGCGTGAGATCGATGCGCCGCGGCTCCGCGGGCTCGTCGTCGTCGGGCTCGGGATCGGCGGCCTGTCCCGCCGCCGCCTCCGAGGGCAGGCGGCCGGCTTTGGCCGAGTCCACCACCTCGATGTCCATGGAGCCGAAGAGCATCATGATGTCGTCGAGCTGGTCCAGCGAGACGATGTCGGAAGGCAGGGCGTCGTTGACCTCGTCGTAGGTCAGGTAGCCCTTTTCCTTCCCCTTGGCGATGAGCTTGTCCAGCTCCTGCAACTTTGGTTCGTCCGCCATGCTCGTCGACTCTCCTGGTGGGGGGTGCTGGTTCAACGGCCGGTGTTCATGTTCCACACCGCTTGGCCCTCGTCCTGCAGGCTCCGAAGCTCGGCTTCGAGCCCCGCCTGAGCCGGGTCACCTTTGGCCTGGGCTTGGGCAAGGGCCACGTTCAGCTCCCGGATCCGCTGTTTGCGCCGCCGGATATCGTACCGCTTCTGCAGGTCACTCACCTGATTTTGTACGTCGGTCCACTCCCGCTGCTCCATCAGGAGCGAGGCCAGGAGACCCCGCTCCGCTTCGCCGAGCTCGTCCATGAGCGATTCGGCGGCCGCGCCCTCGTGAGCCCGGCGGAGGGCGCCCACCACAGCCCTGAGCCCCGGGTGCGCGATCTGCTCCTCTTCAAGATACGGCAAGAGGCCGATTCTCGCCTGCTCCTCGTGCAGGAGCATCAGGACGAGGTCGCGCTCGAGCAGGCTGGGCGGGGGCCAGGCCAGGGTCGAGGCCTCCGAGGTGGCCCCGGTGTCGGCTGGGCGGTCGAGGCGGCCCTTGCGCGCGCGGGCGCCCTGGAGCTGCTGGGCCTCGATCCAGAGCTGGGTCGCGTCGACGCCGAGGCGCCGCGCCGCCTCGCGGGAAAGCGCGGTCGCCTCCTCGGCATTCGCCACCTTGGAGAGGAGGAGGGCGACCCGGGCATGGGCCGTGGAGCGGCCGCGGGCTGTCCCGAGGTCCTCTTCCCCTAGGGTCCGCTCCAGGACGAAGTCGAGGACGCTCCTGGCCGCGTCGAGCCGGGACTGGAAGGCCGGGGCTCCCTCGGCCCTGAGCAGGCTGTCCGGGTCGTGTCCCTCGGGGAGGAGGGCGACCTTGATGGGGAAGTAGTCCGCCTTCTCGAAGGAGCCGGTGCGAGAGACGGCCCAGCCGAGGTTCCGCAGGTCCATGACGTCGGTGAGCATTTCCTCGAGCCGGCTCGTGGCCTTCTGCCCCGCCGCGTCGGCGTCGAAGACGCTCACCACCTCGTCGGCGTAGCGGCGGAGGAGGCCGAGCTGGGCGGGGGTAAAGGCGGTGCCGAGGGCGGCCACCGTCTCCGTAAAACCGTGCTGGTGGGCCATGAGGCAGTCGAGGTAGCCCTCGACGACGACGGCGCGGTTCTTCTGGCGCATGCTCTCCCGCGCCACGTCGAGGGCGTAGAGCATCTGCCCTTTCACGTAGAGCGCGGTCTCCGGCGAGTTGAGGTACTTGGGCTCCTCGGCGCCCATGGCCCGCCCGCCGAAGGCGACCACGCGCCCCTGCAGATCGCGGATGGGGAAGAGGAGGCGCCCGCGGAAGCGGTCGTAGAAACCGGGGGCGTTCTGTCGAGGCAGGGCGAGGCCGGCCGCCACCAGCTCGGTCTCGGTCACGCCCTCCTTCCCCATGTGCGTCAGTAGCGCGTTCCATCCCTCGGGGGCATAGCCGAGGCCGAAGCGCTTCGCCACTTCGAGATCCACGCCGCGGCCCTCGACGTAGGCGCGGGCCTTGGCGCCCTCCCGCGCCCAAAGGGCGTCGGTATAGAACTGGGTCGCCAGCGTCATCACGCGACGGAGGCCCTCGAGCTTGCCCTCCACCTCCGGCGTCCGCCGGGTCGGCAGCTCCACGCCGGTGCGCTGGGCCAGCGTGCGCACCGCCTCGGGGAAGGCGAGACGGTCCTGGCGCATGAGGAAGCCGAAGGCATCGCCGCCCACGCCGCAGCCGAAGCAGTGGAAGATGCCGCGCTTCGGGTTCACGGTGAAGGACGGCGTCTTCTCGCTGTGGAAGGGGCAGAGGCCCTTCCAGTGCTCGCCCGAGCGCTTGAGATTCACGAACTGGCCGACGATCTCGACGATGTCTACCCGCGAGCGGATCTCGTCGAGAATCTGCGAGGAGAAGCCTCCCGCCATCAGGACTGTCCGAGCACGGCCACCGTCGCGCCGGCGCCGCCCTCGTGAGGCTCGCCCGGACGATGGCTCAAGATCAGCGGGTGGGAGGCCAGCAACTCCTCGACGGCCCGGCGCAGCGCTCCCGTGCCCTTGCCGTGAATCACGCGCACCGAGGGGAGACCGGCGAGAAACGCATCGTCGAGGTACTTCTCGAGGAGATCGCGCGCCTCGTCGGTGGTGCGGCCGATGAGCTTCAGCTCGTTGGGGACCGTGGGGGCGTAGGAGCTAGCCCCCTGACCATCCAGCCCTCGCCTCACGGCTTCGCCCTTCGGCTCGAACTGCGCCCCGCTCCGGCCGTGGATGCGGGGCCCTCGCCCCTCTGGGGAGAGGGTAGGGTGAGGGGCGGTGCTGTCGGCTCGGCCGATGACTCTAAGGGCCTGGGCGGGCACCTTCACCGTGACCGAGCCCGCCTGCACCGTTGCCGTCCCGCCGTCCACCGCCAGCACGTCCCCCTTGAGCCCCAGGTGAGGTACCTCCACTCTATCGCCTGCGGCCGCTGCGCGCCTGCCCAAGTCTACAGGCTCCGTCGGCCCCTCGACGGCGCGCGCTGCCTCACTCAGTCGCCTGCGGCTCTGCTCCAAGGACTCGCGCGTCCGGTCCTCGCGCTTGAGGCGATCCCACTCCGCGTTCACCGAGCGGCGGATCTCCGTGAGCATGCGCTGGGCGTCGGCCTTGGCGCGCGCGGTCACCTCCGCAGCCTGCCGGGTGGCCGCCTCGAGCTTCGCCTCCGCGCGCGAGAGCATGGTCGCGCTCTCCACCTCTCGCCGTTCGACCGCCTGCAGATGCTCCGCCTCCTGCCGGTCGCGCTCCTCCAGGCGCTGCAGGAGCGCTTCGAGCTGGCGCCGCTGCGCCGAGCGATAGCTTTCCGCGCGCTCGATGAGATGCGGCGGCAACCCCAACCGCGCTCCGATGGCCAGCGCGTAGCTCTGTCCGGGCCGATCGTAGACGAGGCGGAAGGTGGGCTCGAGCCGCTCGGCGTCGAACTCCACGGAGGCGTTGCGCGCGCGAGGATGGTTGGAGGCGAAGCCCTTGAGCGGCTCGAGGTGGGTGGAGGCGACGCAGAGGGCGCCGCGCTCCGCGACCTCCTCGAGCACGGCCTGGGCCAGCGCCGCGCCCTCGTCGGGATCGGTGCCCGCCCCCAGCTCGTCGACGAGGAGGAGGGAGCGGTCATCCAGCTGCTCGAGGGCCTCGCGGAGCTGCTTCACGAAGGCGGAGAAGGTGGAGAGATTCTCGGCCACGCTCTGATCGTCGCCGATGATGGCGAAGATCGCGGAGAGCAGCGGCAGCCGCGCCCCCTCGCGCGCCGGCACGTGAAGGCCCGACTGTGCCATGAGGCAGAGGAGGCCGAGGGTCTTGAGCGCCACCGTCTTGCCCCCCGCGTTCGGCCCCGTGATGACGAGAAGCGGCTTGTCGCCGCCGACACGGAGATCCATCGGCACTACCGTCCGCTCGCGTGACTGCCAGGCCTGGGCAAGGAGGAGCGGGTTCCGCGCGCCCATCACTTCCGCGAGGCGCTCCTCGCCCACCAGAGGCAGGCTCGCCTCCATCGCCTCCGCGAGCTCCGCGCGGGCGAAGGCGAGATCGAGGCGGCCCAGCTCCTCCACGAGCGTCTCGAGCTCGGGCAGGGCCTGCCGCACCTCGTCGGTGAGGGCCTGGAGCACACGCAGCACCTCGGCGTCTTCCTCGCGCGCCGTCTGCACCAGCTCGTTGTTGTCGTCGACCACCGCCTCGGGCTCCACGAAGAGCGTGGCGCCGCTCTGCGAGCGATCGTGGATGATGCCCTTGAAGCGCGACTTCGCCTCCGCGCGGATGGGCAGGACGTAACGGCCGTGCCGCACCGTCACGTAGCGCTCTTGGAAGATCAGATCGGCGCCGGCTCCGTGGAGGAAGCTCTCGAGCCGCTTCACGAGATCGCGCCGCTGCTCGCGTCCCTTCTGCCTGAGCTTGCGCAGGGCCGAGCTCGCCTCGTCCCGCACGCCGCCGTCCGCCTCGAGGGAGCGGCGCAGCAGGTCGGCGAGCGGCTTGAGGCGGGGCAATCCCGCCAGCGCGCGCGACAGCTCGGGCGCCTCCGAGGCGATGGCGCGGCCGTAGGCGGCGAGACGCGCGGCGGCGTCGAGGAAGGGAAGGAGTGCGGCGAGCTCCGCACCCTCGGCCACGGAGCCGGGCACGCGCGCCCGCTCCAAGAGCTCACGAACGTCGGGAATCGACTCCCAGGGAGGGCTGCCCGCGACGGCCAGGGCCTGGCGGCCTTCGCGTGTTTCCGAGAGGGACGACCTGATGGCGGGGAGATCGGAGCGGGGCTCGAGGCTGAGCGCTCGCTCGCGGCCCATCGGGGAGTGGGTGTGCCGGGCCAGGATTTCCCTGACCCGGCTCCATTCCGCACTCCAGCCGGCCGCGACTAGTCGAAGAACCGCTCCCGTTTCTTGGCCTTCTTGCGCGCAGCCAGGGTCTTGCGCTTGCGCTTGACGCTGGGCTTCTCGTAGTGCTGGCGCTTCCTGAGCTCGGACATGAGCCCGGCCTTCTCGCACTGCTTCTTGAAGCGCTTGAGCGCGTTCTCGAAGCTCTCGTCGGGCTCGACGATTACCTTGGTCACTCGGAGTTCACCCCTCTCGTTCCCTACCTGAAGCTCTGCCTGTATACCACGCCCCTATAGGCCTCGCAACTCATGCGCCCAGCCGGGAGGGCCGGGAGGGGGTGCCCACCCTGGACCACGCTGAGCCGCTCTCCCCGTGGCCACTCTGGCGAGCCACGAGACCACACCCGAGCCTTCGACAGCACGCAGAAGATACGGGTCCAGGGTGAGCACCCCCTCCCACCCCTCCCTCTCCGCTGTAGCCCACCCCACAAACTTCGGAGCCCCACCGCCTTTCTTGCGCAGTTGTGGGATGGCCACGGGCGGAGGCGGGCGGGGGAGGGGTGCTGCTCCCGTGGACCCGTATCTTCTGAGGAGCTTCTCCGAAGCGGCAAACCAGAGTCTCGTGGCTCGCAAGAGTGCCCACGCGGAGTGCGACTCAGCGTGGTCCACGGGGGCAGTACCCCTCCCCCGCCCGCCGTCGACCCGGCGACCCAGAAGGCCTAACGGAAAAGTGGAGCGAGGACGAGGGCGACGACGGACATCAGCTTGATGAGGATGTTCATGCTCGGCCCCGCGGTGTCCTTGAACGGATCTCCCACGGTGTCCCCGACCACGGCGGCCTTGTGCGCCTCGAGTCCCTTGCCGCCGAGGTTCCCCGCCTCGATGTGCTTCTTCGCGTTGTCCCACGCGCCGCCCGCGTTGGCCATGAAGAGGGCGAGGAAGACGCCCATCAGCGTGGCCCCCGCGAGGAAGCCGCCGAGCGCAGCTTTGCCCAGCACGAAGCCCACGAGGGGCGGCATCACCACCGCGGAAAGACCCGGCACGATCATCTCCTTGAGGGCGGCGCCCGTGGCGATGTCGACGCAGCGGGCGGTGTCGGCCTTGGCCGTGCCTTCCATGAGCCCGGCGATCTCGCGGAACTGCCGTCGCACCTCGTGGACCATGCCGAAGGCCGCGCGTCCCACCGCGCGCATGGTCAGCGCGGCGATCAGCATGGGCACGATGCCGCCCAGGAAGAGGCCGATCATCACCCTGGCGTCGGTGAGGTCGATGCTCTTGAGCCCCACCGACTCTGTGTAGGCCGCGTAGAGAGCGAGCGCGGTGAGCGCGGCGGAGCCGATGGCGAAGCCCTTGCCGATGGCCGCGGTGGTGTTGCCGAGGGCGTCCAGGCGATCCGTGACGGCGCGCGTCTCCGGCCCGAGCTGGGCCATCTGCGCGATGCCGCCCGCGTTGTCGGCGATGGGGCCGTAGGCGTCCACGCTCATGGTGATGCCGACGGTGGCGAGCATGCCCACTCCCGCCAGGGCGATGCCGTAGAGGCCGAAGGCGTAGTGCGACACGAAGATCGCCGCGCAGATGGCGGCCACCGGAAGCGCGGTGGACTCGAAGCCCACCGCCATGCCCGTGATGATGTTGGTCGCCGCCCCCGTGCGCGAGCTCTCCGCGATCTCCTCCACGCGCCGACCCGACGTATACAGCTCCGTGAGATAGCCGATGGCCGCGCCCGCGAAGAGACCGGCCACCACGGCCAGGAACGGCGCCGACCCGACCTGGAGGATGCGGACGGCGACCCAGCTCAGCACGATGAGAAGCCCGCTCGCGATGAAGGTGGCGTTGCGAAGGGCGACCTCGGGATCCAAGCGCTGGAGGAGAGCCACGGAGAGCACCCCCACCGCGGAGGCCACGAGCCCCGCCGTCACGATGGCGATGGGCAGCAGCATCATGGCCACGGGATTGGGCAGGATCGAACCGATGGCAATGGCAGCCACGATGGAGCCCACGTAGGACTCGAAGAGATCCGCGCCCATGCCCGCGATGTCCCCCACGTTGTCGCCGACGTTGTCGGCGATGACCGCGGGGTTGCGCGGATCGTCCTCGGGAATGCCCGCCTCGAGCTTGCCCACGAGGTCCGCGCCGACGTCGGCAGACTTGGTGAAGATGCCGCCGCCCACGCGGGCGAAGAGCGCGATGGAGGAGGCGCCCATGGCGAAGCCGTTGATGACGAGCGGCTCCGGCCAGCGAAGGAAGAAGAGCCCCAGGCCGAGGATGCCCAGGGCAGCCACGGTGAGCCCCATCACGGAGCCGCCGAAGAAGGCCACGGCGAGGGCCTTGTCGCGGCCGATGCTCCGCGCCGCCTCCGCAGTGCGCACGTTGGCCTTGGTTGCCGCCTTGATGCCCACGAACCCCGCGAGCATGGAGCAGAGCGCGCCCACCACGAAGGCCAGCGCGGTGTAGCGGCTGATGACGAGGGACAGGAGCACCGCCACCACCACGATGAACACCGCGAGGATCGAGTACTCGCGGCGGAGGAAGGCCATGGCCCCCGTGTGGATCGCTGCGGCGATCTCCGTCATGGCGCTCGAGCCCCTCGGCTGCGCGGCCACGTAGAGGTAGAGGATGAAAGCGAGGACGAGACCGCCCACGGCGACACTGGGAGCAAGGACCGGGACAGGCACGAGCGGGTCGAGCTAGAAGCGGCGCGCCCCGTGAGCTTCGATCTGCTTGAGGGCCTGGGTCGCGGCTTCGGTGCAGGCCGCCTGGACGACGGGGAGCTCCTCGGCCTCGAAGGCCGACAGCACGTGATCGACGACCTCTTCCCGCGGGCGGTCGGGGGCCACGGGCCGGCCGATGCCCACTCTCACTCGCCGGAGTTGATCAGTGCCCAGGGTGCCGATAATGGAGCGGACGCCATTGTGGCCGCCCGCGCTCCCCTTCATGCGCACGCGCACCTTGCCGAGGGGGAGATCGAGGTCGTCGTAGATGAAGACGAGCTCGCTCGGGGCGAGCTTGAGCTTGCGCGTGGCGCGGGCCACCGGCGGCCCCATCACGTTCATGAGGCACTGCGGCTTGATGAGATAGACCACGTGGCCGCGCCACCTGCCCTGGCCGACGAGGTGGCCGCCCGAGCGCTGGAAGCGGACCCGAAGCTTCCTGGCCAGCACGTCCAGCACGCGGGCGCCCACGTTGTGGCGTGTGTCGCGGTACTCGGGCCCGGGGTTGCCGAGCCCGATGATCGCTTGGTCCACGTGCGCTTACTTCTTGGCCTTCTTGTCGTCGGCCTCCGCTTCTTCCTTGGGCTTGCGCTCGGTGAGCACTTCGGGCTCGGCCGGCGTCGCGGCCACCACTTCGGCCGCCGCCGCC
>Ga0075425_100009182_pt1 | contig 10512 bp, 6 predicted proteins | sample SoiMethybrSBSTD4_FD_75300 | JGI IMG/M metagenome (GOLD analysis project Ga0075425, IMG submission 75300) | Bulk soil microbial communities from a Populus tree surrounding site in Tennessee, USA - Soil MetaG P. TD hybrid SBSTD4 | ecosystem: Environmental > Terrestrial > Soil > Tree plantation...
TTGGCCTTGTCCTCCGCGCTCATGGCCGCGTAGTCCACGCTCGTGAGTACGCGTACGTCGCGGCGCGAGTAGATCGCCCGGGCGAAGGTGTACGTCTCGTCCATCACGCGCAGCGGGGGTTGGCCCTTGAACGCCGCGTTGAGCGGGTGATCGGGCTCGTCGACCTTGACCGTGACGACCTGGCCGTCGTTCCAGTGGAACTTGAAGAGGCCCCCGATCAGGCGGCTGAACTCGGGCCACGTGCTCAGCACCCGATCCGGGCCGAGCTGGGTCGCGGGCGGCTGGACCGGGAACCCGTTCGGCCCGAGGGGCGGCGGCGAGGTCGGGGGAGGCGTTGTCGAGTTCGCGGAGCTCGAAGGCACCGCGTCGGGTGCGGGGAGCGTCTGATAGTAGCCCACGGTGGCGGCGTGGATGCCGGCCAGGCCCTTGCCGCCCCGTACGAAGTCGAGCAGCGCCTTGCGGCGCGCCGCCGTGACCGCGGCGTCCTCGGGATCGTCGAGGAACGGTCCGCTCGTGCTGGCCAGGAAGAGCGCGTCGTATTGCGCGAGGTTCTTCTCGTTGATGTCGGCCGGGTCGTAGGTGATGGCGGTCGACCAGGCCCCGGTCTTGCGGCCCATCTCCTCGATGGTCCGGGCGGCGAGCGGGATCGACGAGTGCACGTAGCCGAGCGCCCTCCCCAGGACCAGCACCCGGCGGGGCCGGCGCGGGTTCACCGCGGCCGTGTCGGGGAGCGCGGCCACCATGGCCTCCACGTCCGCGGGCTTGGGGGTCTGGTTCTGTGTCGTCTCGCGAGCGCCGGCGAAGGGGCCGGCGAGCACCACGACGGCTGCGGCCAGGGCGGCGCGGGTGAGCCTCACGGGGCGGTGACCTCGAACATGGCCTTTGATGCTAGCAGCGGACGCGGCGATGTGATGCGATAACGGCGCGCAGGAGGAGGGCTCATGATCAACCGCCGTGAATTCCTCGGAACGCTCGCCGCCGCCGCCGCCTTTCCGGCGCTGCGCGGGCAGGGCACGGGCACAGCCGCGAACGAGTGGGGGACGCCGGTCTTCGACCTGCACTTCCACCTTCGCCCAAAGCCCGAGAGCAACCTCGCGCATCTGGACGGCGCCGGCGTCACCAAGGCCAACCTCCTGACGCGCGGGGACGCCCTCGAGCAAGTCAAGGCGTTGGATGCCGCCGCGCCCGGGCGCTTCACCTGGTTCAACAGCTACGACGTGGCCAAGCCCGACGCGGAACAGGTGCTCACGCAGGCGGTCAAGGACGGAGCGCAGGGTTTCGGCGAGCTGAAGTTCCATGTCGCCGCGGACGGTCCGGAGCTGCGCCGCATCTATGCGCTCGCCGCGGATCTGCGCGTGCCGTTGCTGATTCACTTCCAGGAGGTCGATCACTTCCCGAACGAAGGCACCTGGAGCACCGGCTATGCGAAGACGTTCGCGTCGATCCTCGACGCCTATCCCCGGACGACGTTCATCGGCCACGCGGATGCGTTCTGGGCCAACGTCAGCGGCGACTATCACAACGAAGCGGCCTATCCGACCGGGCCCATCAAGCGCGGCGGCGTGACGGACAAGCTGCTCGGCGACCATGCGAATCTCTTCGGCGATCTGTCCGCAAATTCCGGCAACAACGCGATGTCACGCGATCCGGAGTTCACGGCCGATTTCCTGAAGCGCCATCAGGACAAGCTGCTCTTCGGCAGCGACTGCAGCTGCAGTGACGGCCACGGCGCCGGCGTCAGCCAGGCCAACAACCCCGCGGCCACGCGATTGGCGGGGAAGTGCGTGGCGCGCGAGACGTTGGGTGTGCTCAAGCGGTCGGCCTCACCCGACATCTTTCGCAAGATCGCCTGGGGCAACGCGCACAAGCTCCTGCGGATTCCGGCGTGAGGCGCCCTTGACCCTCCTCCTGGCGCTGGCGCTGCTGCCCTCCTTCGCGGTCGGGTCACAGAAGGACCTGCGGCTCTACCTCGCCACGGCCACCCACTACGGCTCCGGGTATCGCACGGCCGCCCTGCGCGAGATCCGGCAGTGGGGGCTTCACGAGATCGCGGGGGCGACGGCGGCGCTGCGGCACAGCGAGAAGCATCTGAGATCGGAGGCGAAGGACCCCGACGACATCGACTTCCACACCGTCGAGGCGGCCGTTCTCATGCACGCGCAAGCCGGGATTCTGTTCCTCCAGGAACAGAGGCTCCGGCCGGCGAAGGTCCACCTCGATGCGTCCTCCGAGCTCCTGCAGTGGTCGCGCCGCGCCGCGAAGGACAGGAGGAACTGGACCAACATGCGGCGGTTCGCCTTCAAGGATCGTCCGATGGACACGTCGCTCGAGCTCACGGAGTCGATCGACGCTCGGGACTTCTACGTGGCCCTGGCCTCGGCCGCGCTCGTCCTCGGCTACGCCGAAGCGGCCGGTCCGTTCGCGGCCCAGGCGGCCTTCGAGGCACCGCGCGATTCCGAAGTCCAGCTCGTGCTGGGCTGCGTGGCCTCCGGTCTGGCCACGGAGAAGGCGGTCCAACATCGCGACGGGGACGCGGCCCGTGCGCGCAAGGACGCGGAGAAGGCGTTCCGCGACGCCCTCGCCGTCGATCCGCGGACACACGAGGCGCGGCTGCGTCTGAGCAAGCTGATGCTCGACACGAACCGCGCGATCGAGGCCGAACCGCTGCTCGCCGAGGTCGACGCGAACGCCACCGACGAGCGACAGCGCTACCTTGCCCGTCTCTTCCTGGGCCGGGCCGCCGAGCGCGGCGGACGCTCCGAGGACGCGATCCGCTCGTACCGGCGTGCCCTCGAGGCCTGGCCCGACAGCCAGGCGGCACGGCTCGGCCTGGCTCACGCGCTCGAGAAGTCGTCCGGGCCCGGCGCCTCCCGTGAGCTCGTCGGCGCGCTCCTTGATCCGGCTCGGCGCCGGGCGGCGTTGCCGGACCCCTGGTTCCTGTACCCCATCGGCCTCCCGGGGCTGGCGCAGGCCGCGTTCAACCGCGTCTGGGAACGCCCGCCCGGCCGATGACCGGCCTCCTCGCGCCCGCGCTGCTGGCCGCGGCCGCCGTTCAGGCGCCGCCGGTATTCCGCGCGGAGGTCGGCGTCGTCCGCGTCGAGGTCCTGGTGACGCGCGGAGGTTCCCCGATCGGCGGCCTCGCCGCGGCCGACTTCGAGCTGCGCGACGAGGGGATCGTCCAGGAGCTGGAGCAGATACAGGAGGAGCAGACGCCGGTGGACGCGGTGCTCGTGCTCGACGCGAGCGGGAGCGTGAGCGGGGGAAAGCTCGACTCGCTTCGATCGGCCGCGGGGGCGTTCCTCGACGGCCTGCGCAGCGGCGAGAACGGGGGTCTGCTCGCGTTCAACCACGAGGTCCAGCTCCTCCAGCCCCTCACCACCGACCTCGCGGCGGTGAGGGGAGCTCTCGATCGCGTCTCGCCCCGCGGGAACACCGCGCTCGTCGACGCGGTCTACGCGGCTCTCCGGCTCCGCGAGCTCGGCGAGCGCCGCACCGCCGTCGTGGTGTTCAGCGACGGCATCGACAACCTGAGTTGGCTCTCCGCCGCGGATGTGGTGGAGGCGGCGGGGCGCTCGAACGCCACCGTGTACGGGGTGACGGTGCGCGCACGGGGCGACCCCAAGGAGGCCTTCCTCGGTCACGTCGCGCGAGCCACCGGGGGGAGGGTGTTCGAGGCCTCGAGCGAGCGCGACCTCAGGGCGCGCTTCCTCGACGTTCTCGCGGACATCCGCTCGCGCTACGTCCTCCGGTACGTCCCGCGCCCTCCCGGCCCGCCCGGCTGGCACGCGCTCGAAGTCCGGCTCCGCAGCGGCAAGGGTGACGTCCTCGCGCGGCCGGGCTACTGGCGGACGGCCTCGGAGTAGGGCGTCCCGTCAGCTCTTCTTCGGCGGCTTGAACGCCTCCTCGACCTGCTTCTCGATGCTCTTGTAGTGCTTGTCGAGCATCTTGTCTTCGTCCTTGGTCAGGACCCGGAACGGCACGCGGATGAGGCTGTCCTGGAACTTCACGTTCAGCCAGTGCTGGCCGTACGTGATCCCACCGGGGATCTCGAAATAGACCCGCCCCAGGCAGGCGCGCTCCTGGGACAGTTCGACCTCGTCCCAGCTCATGGCCCGGGAGTCCATCTGGGAGAAGAAGCCGATCCGGCACGCACGGTACGCGCTCGGCGGGAAGTAGTTGATGGAGTCGCGTTGGACCTTCTCCCGGCTCTCCAAGGCGCGTGTGTCTCCCTTCCGGAACTCCTCCATCGACGCCAGGGGGATCGTCTTGCCGTCGGGCGTCTCGAGCGATATGGCGTCACGCTTGAGGGTGTAGTCCTTCACGCCCTCACGGACCGTCATGCCGACCTCCAGGAGCATCCACTTCTCACCCACGGAGAATTGGACCAGGCGGTAGCCGAGGATGACGTAGCCCTCGTTGTTGTAGGCCGCGCGGACGTAACGGCCCTCCATGGTCATGACCTGCGGCACCCCGGGCTCCGGGATCTTGATCTTCGGGGCTTCTTGCTTGGGCTTGTCGTCGGCGCCGGCCAGCGGCGACAGCGCCACCAGCCCGGCCAGGACGAACGACGAGACAGTCACCGCGTTCATGACTCCTCCTGAATCTTTCCTTGCCAGGGAGTGAACACCCGGGCCCGCGGGTGTGTCTATGGGACTTTGGGCCAAGAGCCTCAGAGACGGGGGCTCGGGGCGCGGTGATAGACTTCGCCGCGCTTGCTGCGGGGGCGGCGAGGAGACGCCTGATGCGTGCGTTCAAGTGGTTGTTCCTGGCCGTCGCGGTCGGCGCGGGGGGGACCCTCGGCGCCGCGGAACAGCCCAAGGCCGCGCCGTCGCCGAAACCCACGGCCGCGCCGTCACCGGCTGCGCCCTCCGCCGGACCGTTCGGCGCGCTGAAGCTGCGCTACGTCGGGCCCGAGGGCAATCGCGTCTCCGCCGTGGCCGGAGTGCCCGGCGACCCCAGCGTCTACTACGCGGGCGCGGCCTCCGGCGGGATCTTCAAGACGACCGACGGCGGCGTGAACTGGCAGGCCATCTTCGACGACCAGCCGGTCTCGTCGATCGGGGCGCTGGCCGTGGCCCCCTCCGACCCCAGCGTGGTCTGGGCGGGTACGGGCGAGGCGTTCATCCGCAGCAACATCTCGCTCGGCTGGGGCGTGTTCCGCTCCATCGACGCCGGCCGCACCTGGACGCGCGCCGGTCTGGAGGCGACGGGCCGGATCGGCCGCATCGTCGTGGACCCGCGCGATCCCGACGTCGCGCTGGCCTGCGCGCTGGGCACCGCCTACGGGCCGCAGCCGGACCGCGGCGTCTTCCGGACGAGCGATGGCGGCAAGACGTGGGCGAAGACGCTGTTCGTGGACGAGAAGACCGGTTGCTCCGACCTGGTCATGGATCCCAACAATCCGCGCGTGCTGTTCGCGGGGATGTGGCAGCTCGAGATCCACACCTGGGGCCGCGAGAGCGGGGGACCGGGCAGCGGGATGTACCGCTCGAGCGACGGCGGCCTCACCTGGAAGCCGGTCGAAAGCAACGGCCTGCCTCCGAAGCCGTGGGGCAAGGTCGGCCTGGCCATGACGCGCGCGAGCTCGGACCGCGTCTACGCGCTCATCGAAGTGGGCGACGGCCAGCCCTGGAAGGGGAGCGACACGCCGACCGGCCGCCTCTGGCGTTCGGACGACGCGGGCGGGAAGTGGGCGCTCATGACCGCGGACCGGCAGGTCGCGGGGCGCACGCACTACTACAACCGCATGGCCGTCGAGCCCGACGATCCGGACGAGGCCTACTTCCTGACCGCGGCCTGGTCGAAGACGCGCGACGGCGGCAAGACGATCGTCGACCCCCCGCCGCTCGACGCGCCCGGCGGCGACCACCACGACATCTGGATCGATCCCGGCAACGGCAACCGCATCGCGGTCAGCCACGACGGCGGCGTCTCCATCAGCACGAACCGCGCGAAGACCTGGCTGCGGGTCCAGCTCCCGATCGCGCAGATGTACCACGTGACCGTGGACGACCGGATCCCGTATTGGGTCTACGGCAACCGCCAGGACGGGCCGTCGAGCCGTGGCCCGAGCAACAGCAAGCTCGGCGTCCAGGACAACCAGCCCAACATCACCCGAGGCATGTGGACGAGCGTGGCCGGCGGCGAGAGCGGCTGGGCCACGCCGGATCCGGAGGACCCGAACATCGTCTGGTCGAGCGCGTCCGGCTTCGGCAGCGTCGGCGGGATCGTCACGCGCTACGACGCGCGCACCAACACCGCGCGCGCGGTCGAGGTCTGGCCGCGGGCGACGATCGGCTGGCCGGCGGCGGACCTGAAGTACCGCTTCGTGTGGACGTTCCCGCTCACCATCTCGCCCCACGACCACAACCGCATCTACGTCGGCAGCCAGCACGTGCACCAGACGACCGACGGCGGCGCCACCTGGCAGGTGATCAGCCCGGACCTGACCCTGAACGACAAGTCGCGACAGGGGAGCTCGGGCGGCCTCACGCCCGACAACATCGGCGTCGAGTACGCGGGCGTGGTGTTCGCGATCGCGGAGTCGCGCCTGAAGGCGGGGCTGATCTGGGCCGGCACCAACGACGGCCAGCTCCACGTCACCCAGGACGGCGGCCGGAGCTGGGCGAACGTGACGGCGCACGTGCCGGGCCTTCCCGCGTGGGGGACGGTGAGCTGGATCGAGCCCTCGCGGTTCGACGCCGGCACCGCCTACGTCGTGTACGACCTGCACCAGGTGGACAACCGCGATCCCTTCGTCTTCAAGACCACCGACTTCGGCCGCACCTTCAAGCCCATCGTCGGGGGCATCCCGAAGAGCCCGCTCTCCTACGCGCACGCGCTGAGCGAGGATCCCGCGCGGCGCGGCCTGCTGTACCTCGGCACCGAGAACGGCCTCTACGTCTCGTTCGACGACGGCGGCCAGTGGCAGCCGCTCCAGTCCGGCCTGCCGCATGCGCCGGTCTACGGCCTGGCCGTGCAGGAGCGCTTCGGCGACCTCGTGGTCGCGACCTACGGCCGCGGCTTCTGGATCCTCGACGACTTGACTCCGCTGCGGCAGTTCGCGGGCAGCGCGCCGAAGGACGCGCAGCTCCTGCCGCCGCGGCCGACCTACCGTTTCCGCGGCGTCGAGGCGCCGTACGCGCCCGTCTACGATCCGGTCGCCGGGTTCAACCCGCCCGACGGCGTGCCCATCCACTACTGGCTGCCGTCCGCGATCAAGGGCGAGAAGGACAAGGAGACGGGCGAGCAGAAGGACGAGATCGACATCAGGGTCGAGGACTCGTCGGGCGCGGTGGTCCGGACGTTCAAGGGGCCGGCCAAGGCGGGCTTGAACCGCGCGTATTGGGATCTCGCGTTCGACAAGACGCTGGAGGCGCGGCTGCGGACGAGCCCGCTGGGCGCGAAGTACATGAAGGTCGGCGTCGAGGGGGTTCCCGCGCCGGGGGTTTCGCGCGTGGCGATCCTCGCGCCGATCGGCGAGTACAAGGTCAAGATCAAGGCCGGCGACCGCGAGCTCGCGCAGCCGGTCACGGTTCTCAAGGACCCCGGTGCCGGCGGCACCGAGGCGGACGTGCGCGCCCAGGGGGATCTGGTCAAAGTGCTGCTCGACGACGTGAAGCAGACCGTGGACGCCATCAACCGGGCCGAGAACGTGCGCAGCCAGCTCGCGACGCTGCAGGTCCGGCTGGGGGAGAAGAAGGACGGCAAGGAGCCGGTGCACAAGGACGTGAAGGACGCGGCGGAGGCGCTGGACAAGAAGGTCGTGGCCGTCGAGGAGACGCTGTTCCAGATGCGCGTCACCGGCCGCGGCCAGGACATCCTGCGCTGGCCGATGAAGACGGCCGAGCAGCTCCTGTACCTGCTGGGCCGCGTCTCGGAGACGGACTTCGCGCCGACGGCGGCGCAGCGCGAGGTCCAGCAGATCCTGCACGAGGAGGCGGCGAAGTCGCGCCAGGCCCTCGACGACGTCCTGGCCACGGACCTCGTCAAGTTCAACGCGCTCCTGTCCGAGAAGCAGCTCGCGGGGGTCGTCGCGAATTTCCCGAGCGCGCCGACTCCGTAGCCGCTCACCGCCTCCGGACACGGGCAGTCCCATGTTCGAACGGCCGGTGGCATACTCGCTTGACGTGTCCGACCCGCCCACCTCCAACGCCGCCCTCGCGTCGCGGTTCCACCAGATGTTCCCGGTCCTTTCCGCGGCCGAGATCGACCGCGTCCGGCGTTTCGGCGAGGTCCGGCAGTTTCCGGCGGGGGGCCTCCTGTTCCAGGCCGGAGAGGCCGTCCCCGGGATGTACGTGATCCTCTCCGGCCGCGTCGCGATCGTGCCGCGCGACGGGCTCGGGCAGTCAGTGCCGGTCGCCGCCTTCGCGCAGCTCATCGGGGCCCCGGTCGAGGAAATGACCGAGGTCGTCCCGGGCGAGGTCATGGCCGAGATCGGACAGCTCTCCGGCCGGCCGGATTTGAGCGTCTTCGACGCGCGCGCCGTCGGTGACGTGGAGGCGATCGTCGTCCCCCCGGAGGCGCTGCGAACGCTGCTCGTGGCCGAGGCCGAGCTGGGCGAGCGGATCCTGCGCGCGCTCATCCTCCGTCGGGTGGCCCTGATCGAGATCGGTTTCGGAGGCCCCGTCATCATCGGAGCGCTCAAGTCTCCGGACGTGACGCGCCTGTCCCACTTCCTCGAACGCAACGCGATTCCCTTCCGGGTGGTCGATCCCGACGAGGACCGGGATGCCTCCGCGCTGCTCGCGCGGTTCGCGGCGAAGCCGGGGGAGCTCCCGATCGTGGTCCTGTCGGACGGCACGGTGCTCAAGAACCCGACGAAACACGAGCTGGCGCGGGCCCAGGGCCTGGTGGCGGCGAGCTTCCGCTCCGAACCCTACGACGTGGCCATCGTGGGCGCGGGTCCGGCCGGCCTGGCCACCGCGGTCTACGGCGCGTCCGAGGGCCTCTCCATCGTGGTGCTGGAGGCGATCGTGTTCGGAGGACAGGCCGGGGCCAGCGCGCGCATCGAGAACTATCTCGGCTTTCCCACCGGCGTCTCGGGGCAGGCGCTCATGGGCCGCGCGTTCACCCAGGCGCAGAAGTTCGGGGCCGAGTTCAGCCTGTCCACCGAGGTCAAGCGGCTGGACTGCGTTTCGGAACGCTCGGGTCCTGACCCCGTGCACATCCTCGAGCTCGCCGACGGCCGAAAGGTCCGGGCGCGCGCGGTCGTCGTCGCCACCGGCGCCCGCTATCGCCGTCCGGAGATTCCGAACCTCGCGCAGTTCGAGGGCCGCGGTGTCTCCTACTGGGCTTCGCCCGTCGAGGCCCGGCTGTGCCACAACGAGGACGTGGCCCTGCTGGGGGGAGGGAACTCGGCGGGCCAGGCCGCGGTGTTTCTCGCCAGCCACGCGCGCCACGTGCGCATGCTGGTGCGCGGGTCCGGCCTCGCGAGCACGATGTCGCGTTACCTCATCGACCGGATCGCGGGCTCTTCGAACGTCGACGTGCTCACCGACACCGAGGTCGTGGAGCTCCTCGGGACGGCGGACCTGGGACTGCGTGGCCTGCGGTGGCGCAACCGGCGCACCGGCGCCGAGGAACAGCACGATATCGCCCACCTGTTCCTCTTCACCGGCGCCGATCCGGCGGCGGGCTGGCTCGCCGGCTGCGGCATCCCGCTCGACGAGAAGGGCTTCATCCGCACCGGCGCCGACGTGCCGCCGGCCGAGCGCGTGCCGCTGCCGCTGGAGACGGGCCTCGAGGGGATCTTCGCCGTCGGTGACGTCCGTTGCGGCTCGGTGAAGCGGGTGGGCGCGGCCATCGGGGAAGGGGCCGCGGTCGTGGCGCAGCTGCACACGTTCCTGGCCCGGCGCGGTGCCGTCCAGGCCGCGACTCCGACTCCGCGGAGAGGGTAGCGCCGTCGGCCTGACGCCGGCCCCTTCGAGGAGCGACCTCCTCAGGCGATGTCGTCCGCCAGCTCGTTGACGTCGTCCGCCGAGCGCGGCAGCACGGGCTGAAGCAGATCGCCGAGCGAGGCGATGGCGATGGAGAGCGCGGCGGCGTCGGGCATGCGCCGCCCCGCCGACGCGCGGATGAGCGACGCGGCCCTCTCCCAGGCCTGCGCGTCGACGGCATCGCGGACACCGCGGTCGGCGAGGACCTCGGCCTCCCGCTCCAGCCGTGAGACGTAGACGAGGATCCCCGTGCGTCCTCGCGTGTCGGCGATTCCCTGGTCGTGGAAGGCGGCCCGCGCTTTCGTGCGCACGTAGCCCTCGCGGATGTGGCGAGGGGTCAGTAGCCTCTGCAGGTCGGGCAGGACCGAGGTGAGCATTCCGATCGCCGTGCCCACCGCCGCGGGCGCGAGCTGGATGAGGAGGAGCGAGTACTCCCACGGCGAGAAGAGCTGGAACCAGAGGGTCAGGTAGGCAGCGATCGCGCCGGAGAGGAGGCTCGCGTGGAGATAGGGTCCGGAGCGCTCGCGCACGAGGATGACCACCTCCGCCGCGCTCCGCTCCTCCACCGCGCGTA
>Ga0075425_100009184_pt1 | contig 10512 bp, 4 predicted proteins | sample SoiMethybrSBSTD4_FD_75300 | JGI IMG/M metagenome (GOLD analysis project Ga0075425, IMG submission 75300) | Bulk soil microbial communities from a Populus tree surrounding site in Tennessee, USA - Soil MetaG P. TD hybrid SBSTD4 | ecosystem: Environmental > Terrestrial > Soil > Tree plantation...
GTCGCCGGCCTCGAGACCGGGAGGTAGACGTTCATGAACTTCCGGAGCTACGTTCGCGAACACTTGCCCGCTCTCATAATCCCTCGTGAAGAGGAGATCGTCGAGGAGCTCTCACAACATCTCGAGGACCTCTATCACGACGCGATTGGATCGGGCCTCGACCACGACGCGGCCTTCGAGCGAGCCACCGCGGCGCTGCCAAAAGTGGCGGAGGAACTCGCGGCCGCGATACGGACTTCGAGCCGTTCGCCGGCGAGCCGGGCAGCGGACACCCTGCGCGCGCATCTCGACGAACCCCCCCGCCGCTTCGGAGGATCGATGCTCACCGGATTTCGTCGCGACCTCCGTTACGCACTTCGAACGATGTTTCGCGAACCAGGCTTCACCGCGGTGGTCGTCGTCACACTCGGACTCGGAATCGGTGGAACGGCAGCGACGTACAGCGCCATCGATGCCATCGTGTTGCGAAAACCCCCGATTGCCGATCCGGATCGAGTCGTGAGTGTCTATATGCTCTACGCCGCACGCGCGACCGCAAATCCGAGTGCCGGAAATCAGGTGGGCGGCGCGTCGTACCTGGATTACGTGGACCTGCGAGACAGCAAGGTCCTCGACGGACTTGCGGCATTCACGGGTGTCGAAGTGACGGTCGATCTGAACCGCGAAGCGCAACGAATCCCCGGGCAACTGGTCAGCGGTAATTTCTTCGACGTGCTTGGGGTGCCGGCGGCGGTCGGCCGTACCTTCAATACGGAAGAGGACCGCCTTCGATCGCCGGTTCGCGTCGCCGTTCTCTCGTACGGCGCGTGGCAGCGGCGGTTCGGCGGAGATCCGGGTGTGGTCGGCCGTTCGCTCTCGTTGAATGGAAACCCCTATACGGTAATCGGTGTCGCGCCACGGGGTTTTGCGGGGCCTCTGCTCGGCGACGCGGCGGAGGTGTGGTTGCCAATGGCGTTGCAACCGGAAGTGCGGCCACCATCGGCAGGCGCGCTTCGCCAGCGGTTCGCAGACATGCGGTTGCTCGAAGCCCGCGACGTGCGCTGGCTGGCGATGATCGGACGCCTGCGACCCGCGGCGACAGCCACAGAAGCCGCTACCGCTCTCGACGTTGTTGGCCGCCGGCTGCAGGCCGCCTACCCGGAGTCCAACGCCGATCTCAGCGCGACCGCACTGCCCCTCGGCTCAGGTCCGGGGTTGCGCCAGGAGGCGCAGCCGCTGCTACGGCTCCTTGGTGTGGCGGTGACACTCGTGTTGTTGATCGCCTGCGCAAACGTCGCGAGCCTGCTGCTCGCACGCGCGGTTACACGACGACGCGAGGTTGCCGTGCGAATTGCCATAGGCGCCGGCAGGCGTCAGCTCGTGAGTCAATGGCTCACCGAGTCGGTCCTCTTTGGCCTGATTGGATCACTGGCCGGGCTCTTCGTCGCCTATTGGGAGACTTCGCTTCTGTATGGAACTGTTATTCCGCAAGGCGTCGATCTCAACCTCAACCTGCGCGTGTTGATGTTCACGATTGCAATCGGTGCGCTTGCCGGCGTGATGTTCGGGTTGGCACCCGTTGTCCAGTTGCTGCAGCCTGAGGCACTCACCGCGCTCCGGGATGAAGGCGGTGGTGTCGCAAGCGGCGTGCGCGCAACCCGCGCTCGCAGCGCCTTCGTCGTCTTGCAGGTGGCGCTGAGTCTCGTGCTGCTGGTAGGCGCCGGACTCTTTCTGCGAACACTACAACACGCGTACGCGGTGGACCTGGGTTACAACATCGACCGTATGCTCCTCGCGACGATCGAGCCAGGCGATCGCTATCAACCGGCTGCCGCGCAGGCCTTTTACGCGGACGTGCTGGACCGGGTGAACGCGCTGCCCGGCGTCGTCGCCGCGGGCGCCGCGCGCGTCACCGTCCTGAGTGGCGCGGCACGCACGGTTGCAGTCAGCGTTGACGGCCGGCCGGTGCAAACCGATCGAAGCAATGCGATTCCCGTCCGCGTGAATGTCGTGAGCGATCGGTATCTGGACGCCATGGGGATTCCGCTTCTCATGGGCCGGAACTTTCAGAAAACGGATCTTCCGACCGCACCGCGCGTTGTGATCGTCAGCCGATCGCTCGCCAATCGCCTCTGGCCCAATGAGAACGCGATTGGCAAGACGCTTCTCTCGTCAGCACCGCTCGTCGTCGTCGGCGTTGTGCCCGACACCGTGTATCGCCGAACGACGGACCGACAAGTTCTGCCTGTTTACTACGTGCCGTTATCGCAGAACTACGAGGCGTACGTGACCCTGCACGTACGGACCGATGGCGACCCGATGACGTTACTCCCTTCTGTGCGTCGCATCGTCAGCGACGTCGATCCTCGAGTTGCGCTCGCCCGGCCGCGCCGGCTGGAGGAGGAATTCAGCCGTTCGCTGACGGAAGAGCGGACGATGGTGAAGTTTGTCGGCGGCCTGAGCGCCATCGCGATGCTGCTCGCAGCCGTCGGGCTATACGGCGTCATGGCCTACACGACGCGACAGCGAACCACTGAAATCGGCGTCAGGCTCGCACTCGGCGCGAAACCGTCGTCGATCCTCAACATGATCGTGCTGCGCGGCCTGCGCCTTGTTGCTATCGGCGGAGCGTTCGGGCTTGCAGGCGCGATCGTTGCCGTCCGCTTCGTCAGGGGTCTTCTGTTCGGTGTCGAGCCAAGCGACCCGATGACGTGGATCGCGGTATCGACCGCACTCGTGATCGTTGGCGTTGTGGCGTGCGCTGTCCCAGCGCGGCGAGCCATGCGCATCGATCCCGTCAGGGCGCTGAGAAACTTCTGATATGTGGCTTCCGGCTTTAGCCGGAAGTCAGGTGTCGCCGCACCGCAGCTTCTGCGCTTTTCTTCGTGCTCAAATTGGAGCCTTTAGTACAACCGAACCGTAACAAAAATCACGCTTTCGAGTGACTTCTCAGCGACTGCACACCGAAATCCCGCAAACAGTCGCATCGAGACAGCGGCACCCGATTTGTGTGTGTCCCGCCGTTCGTCCCTGATTCAACAGCAGGAGTTTCCTCGTGCCGAAACGCATTCCTCATGTCTTGATGGCCGCTGTTGCTATCGTCACCGCAACGGTCATGCTGACTGCGCAGCAAGGTCCGCCTCAGAGCCGAGGACAATCTCCGATTCGCCTAAAGGCGACAACCTTTACGCCGACGCGTGGCGACGAGCCGAATATCCCTGCCGGGCTGACGATCCCGGGTTATGGCGCGAACCAGCGTGGCTACTACCTGGTGCAATTCGAGGGGCCTGTCCTCGAATCGTGGAAGACCGATCTCGCCGCCGCGGGCGCCGACATCCTTGACTACGTACCGGAGTTCGCGTTCAAGGTCCGCATGACGCCGCCACAGGCGGCGCAGGTTCGGCGGCTGGAATCGGTGGTGTGGGTCGGTCTGTTCCACCCCGCCTACAAACTCGGTCCCGACGTCACACGGAATGGGGCGCGACCGTACACGGTCCGAATCGAACGGGGTGCGGATGCGGCGGCAGCACAAGCCGCAATTGCGGCAACTGGCGCGCAAATCCAGAACCGCGGCGGACTATTGCTCGAGGTGACCGCGACCTCGGCTCAGCTTGATGCGATCGCGCACGTCCTCGACGTCGCGAGCATCGAGAACCTGCTTCTGCGAAAGAAGAACAACGAGTACGGCGGCGGCGCAATTATGGGCGCAACGGTTGCCAACAGTCACGGGTTCGACGGATCGACGCAGACCGTCGCTGTGGCCGACACGGGCCTCGGGAATGGGACAGCTGCGACGGCCTTCATCGACATCCCATCGGGACGTATCACCGGAATCTTCAACTGGCCTGGCGCGGCCGGTGGATGTTTCTCGAGCATCACCGATGACGGACCCGTGGACGTCGACAGCGGGCACGGCACGCACACGACGACATCGATACTCGGCGCCGGCGGTCCAAGCGGTGAAGGCCGCGGTACTGCCCCGGGGGCGCATCTCATCTTCCAGGCCGTGGAAAACTGGGCGACCATTTCAAACTTCTGCAAAACGCTTTATGGGCTTTCAAACGGCTATTACCTCGTCGGTCTTCCATCCGACATCCGGCAGCTGTTCCTCCAGGGCTACAACAACGGCGCGCGCATCCACTCCAATTCGTGGGGAAGTGACGCGGCTGGCTCGTACACGACCGACAGCGTCAACGCCGACGAGTTCGTCTGGAGCCATCGCGACATGGCAATCACGTTCTCGGCGGGCAATGCAGGTGTGGATGCCAACGGTGACGGGGTCATCGACGCCGGCTCCATCGGTTCCCCTGCAACGGCCAAGAACGTCATCAGTGTTGGCGCAAGCGAAAACGATCGAAGCGGACAGTGGTCCTGCGATGCCGGCCTGACCTACACGAACTGCGCCGCACAAGGCGGACAGAACACGTTGTTCACGTACGGCGCTGCATGGCCGGCCGACTACCCCGCCAATCCAATCAAGGATGATCCAAGCGCGGGGAATGCGGACCAGATGGCTGCCTTCAGCAGCCGCGGTCCCGCCGACGACGGCCGCATCAAACCCGATGTCGTGGCTCCGGGCACCTGGGTGCTTTCAGGATACGCCGACAAATTCCAGCAACAGTACGATGCATCTCCAAACCCGCAGAACGGCGCGTATCAATATGATGGATGGGGATTCCCGCTCAACTCGTACTACAAGTACATGGGCGGCACATCCATGTCGAACCCGCTGGTGGCCGGCGGCGCCGCGGTCGTTCGCGATTTCTACCAGAAGAGCGCAGGACTTGCGGCCAGCGCCGCTCTCGTCAAAGCGACACTCGTGAACTCCGCTGTCGACCTGCTCGACGAGAACAACGACGGCATCAACGACAACGCGAATCCGATTCCAAACCGTCATGAAGGCTGGGGACGAGTCGATCTTGCTGCTGCCACCGACGGCATCCGCCAGGTTGTCGACGGTGCGACAACGCTCACCACGAACACGAGCGCGACATACACATACTCGATCGGCACGAGCGGTTCACCGTTGAAGGTCACGCTTGCATGGAGCGACTACCCGTCGACGACGTCCGCGTCGAAGAACCTGGTCAACGATCTCGATCTGATCATGACGGCGCCTGATGGCACGCGATATCTCGGGAACGTCTTCGCCGGCGGCTGGTCACAACCTGGAGGCGCAGCCGATCGCACGAACAACCTGGAAAACGTCTATGTGCAGTCGGCAGCCAGCGGGAGTTGGACTGTGGAGGTGCGGGGCTTCAACGTTCCGAACGGCCCTCAGCCATTCGCGCTGGTGATCGACGGCGCGTTTGGTGCGCCGCCGCCTCCGCCGGCGCCGCTGGCTCCGAGCAATCTCGTCGCAACGCCGATGTCCACCAGCCAGATCAATCTGAACTGGTCGGATAACTCCAGCAACGAAACCGGCTTCGACATCGAACGCTGCGAAGGCAGTGGCTGCACCACGTTCATCGCGATCGGTCAGGTCGGAGCGGGGGTTACCGGTTTCAGCAACACCGGGCTTTCGGGAGGAACGACATACACATATCGGGTCCGCGCATTCAATGCGGGCGGACCATCTGACTACTCGAACACCGGCGAGGCGACGACCCCGGTTGCGCCGGTTCCGCCTTCGGCGCCAGACAGCCTCATCGCAACAGCGGCGTCATTCAGCCAGATTGATCTGAGCTGGGCGGACAACTCGGCGAATGAGGATGGCTTCGATCTCGAGCGGTGCCAGGGCACAGGCTGCGTGAACTTCCTCAGCATCGCTCAGCTGTCGGCGGGGACGACGACCTACAGCGATACCGGACGATCGGGTGGCACGACCTATCAATACCGCGTGCGCGCCTTCAATGCCGGCGGCTCGTCCGGCTATTCCAATACAACGAGCGCAACGACACCAGTGCCGCCACAGTCTCACGCCGGAAACCTGGACGGAAGCACGACAAGCACCAAGAACTCGTGGCAGGCGGCAGTGACGGTAACGGTACATAACTCGGCGCACAACGGACTGAGCGGCGCGACACTGACAGGAACCTGGAGCGGCGGCTTCTCCGGATCGGCCTCGTGTACGACGAACGCTGCGGGTCAGTGCGTCGTGCAAACCGGTAGCATGAATCGCAATCGGACCAGCGTCGTGTTTACCGTGACCAACATCACCAGCTCGCTGACCTACGCCGCCGCGAGCAATCACGACCCAGATGGAAGCAGCAACGGAACGAGCATCACCGTAATCAAGCCGTAGTGTGATCTCGAGCACGTGGCTTCCGGCTTTAGCCGGAAGTCAGGAGTCGCTGAAGGGGGCTTCCCCACGTGAGGTGTCAACGGACGACAGCTTGTGCGCTCGCCAGCGTCGCGGCGGATCCAGCCGCCATCGAGTCGTAATAGCCGGTAAAACGCTGCGGCTCAGGAGCCGTGCTGTACTCTTTCAAGTTGTTCGCCCACCGGTAGCCTATCGGCTGATAGAGAAGTTCCGCAGTCACGGCGAACGGCCTCGTGGCGTTCGCGATCGGCACTGAGTACCGAATCTGATCGTGCCCGCCGGCGAAGTCCGAATCATCAGCCGCGTGGCCGTGGACGGCAATGTCCGGTCCGGCGGTCTGCTTATCGAACCCGCGCGGCAGCAGCCTGTTATCTTTCAAATACCCGACAGCCGTAAGCAGACCCGTTGTCACGCCACCGCTCGGATCGCCGAGGATGCTTTCGTAGATCTGCACTTGATCGGCGCTGTGGATTTCTGTGTAGTGCGGTTCGAACTTCTTTGGATCGGCGTCGTTGTCGTTGCCCCCGATGGCACCATCGGCGTTCAGCGCGCCCGACTCGAATACGACGCGGCCTGCGGCATCACGGACGACAACGTGCAGCCACGCTCGACGCGAGGGATACGCGGTCGGCAACTTGTGGCCGCCGAGATTTTCGATCGCGATATCGACGAGCAGCCGGCCCTGTTCGACGCGCGGGTCGCCGATGCGAATCGCAGCGGCGCGCGAGCCGAGATACTCGACCGTGCGATCGGCGGCAGCCGTCAATTCCTGCGGCAGCGCCGCAACACTCAAGGTCTGTCGGTAGCGGTTCAGCATCCGCTGCATGAAGAAATTCGACGCAACAAAGACGTGCCGCGAGACACCTTCACGCGGCTGACCGAAGACGCGCGTGATCGGCACGGGTGCTTCGAGCTTCGTCATGTGACAGGCTTGACAGCTTTGGGTATCGCGATACTCGCTGTGCAGCCATTCTTGATATGGCACCTGCTCTGGCAATCGTCCGATCTCACGGCCATCACGGCCGAGCGCCCTGGTGAACAAGGTGTGGCATGTCGCGCACATTTCCGATTGCCGTATGTGATCCGATCGCGTCGGCTGATAACCCTCCGTCGAACTGAGCATGATTCGTCGATGACCTTTATCGACTTCATAGGGGCCGTACTCGGGTCGGGCTGCCGGATCGACCGGAGGCTGCACGACGAAGCCGCCGTTGAAGCTGTCTGTCGTGCCCAGCTTCTCGGTGCTGATCTGATGGCAGACGGAGCACGACACACCATCAGCGGCCTTGATTCCGCTGTCGCCGGTGCGATCGAACGGGAGATGGGCGAAGATCCGGGCACGCTCGCCGCGCACCTTTGCTTCATACCGCACAATCGGCATATGGCAGACCGCGCACTCGTCTTCGATCTCCGCGGCCGCTTTCGGATGATCGATGGTTTCGCGGCGGACGCTCGCCTGCCAGTAGGGATCGCGCGACGAGTTCGCCATCATGCTCGCGCGCCAGTCGAACCCGATCGACATGTCTTCGCCCGCCGCCGTTCGCATTCCGTTATGGCACGCGACGCAGCGGTCGGAGGTGTGGAACTCGACCGAGGGCTTCGAGCCGGCGGCGCCGATCGTGGTGCCGACGATCGCCGCCGAGAGCGCGAGGGCGCCGCACGCGAGCGCGGCAGGCGTTCCCTTCACTTCCATCCCTCACGGAAGCCGCCGTCAAACCAATCCCACATCAAATAAAAGACGAGTTGTTTTGAACGGCCTTCCGTATTGCTCATCGGCAACTGCAGGCCGACGTTCACGCGCACGTGCTGGCGGCGATTGAGCGAGACCTGAAACTGCGGCACCAGATCGACCTTGGCGCGAGCGTCCTGGTCGAATTCCCGCTCACTCACGACCTCGAGCATGGGCGACCACTGACGGCCAAGCCCATTTTCCTGGCGCCAGGTTCGGCCTCCGGCGGCCCGCCAGAAAAAGGTGCGCGGCGACTTCTGGGTTGAGGTCGGCTGATCTGTGCCAATCTGTCCTTGCACGAACGACTCACCAGGCAGGATCTGACCAATCGCACCGAAGAATCCGAACGTCGTCACGCCACTGCCCAGACCGCGATCGCTGTTGCCACTCGGGAACACGATCTCGCCGAATCCGCTGACGATCGTGCTGCGGCCGGTGAACAACACGTGCTTCAAGCCGACCGCGACATCGCCGATTCCCGTGGCGCGTTCAGTGTCCGTGGTTTGAATGCTGCTGAAGGGGATCGCGACCTCGAGCTGATCGCGCACCGCGAGCCGTCTCTCGTAGGCGAGCTCGGTGTCCCAATCGGGCCCATGATCGGTCGTTGCGCCCACCGTCAGCACGGTCTCGCTTTCGGGAAATGCTTTTTCAGTGCGCAGGGGCCGCGGCAGATTCAGCTCGCCGCGCGCCCAGCGTTTGTCGTCGCACTGAGAGCGTAAGTAACCAATCACCGCGTCGATCTGTTCGGAAGTCAGGGCGTCGATGAACGACGGCATGATCGGCGAGAAACCGCGACCATGTCCGCCCTTTGTGATTGTCGCCCGCCAGTCGACATCGCGTTCGGGGGTGGTGGTCGCGCAATCGGTGAAGTCGGGATAGGTGGACGGCTTTTCGAAGCCAATCGTCGTGTCTTCGGCTCCGCCGCCGCGCGGACCGTGGCAACCGGCACAACCGGCGTTGAAAATGGCCTCGCCGGATGTAAGACCGCGCGCGGGCGATTCCGGCTGCTGACCGCGAACCGGATCTGCGCATGCACACAGGAGGGCGAGGACGATGAGAAACCGGGAGTGAGGAATGGTTACTCTATGTCAAAAGACAGCGAACTTGCCAAGTTCGTCTACTTCACCAGGAACAATCGATCTTGCCGGTGGAGTGCCCAGCGGATCCTGCCATCAGCGCCGACGATCGCGTCTTCTTCCTGCGCCATGCGCACTGGTTGTCCACCCCACTCCGCCACTGGCGTGGTAGCCTGCAACTCGATCGAAAACCACATACTGGGGATGACCTTCGCATCCCCTCTGCCGGCGACGCCGTCCTGATAATCCCACAGACCGATCAGCGGACCCGCGCCGTGGCCGTGGAGCCCGATCGGATGCGAATAGAGGCTGCCCTGTATACCGCGGGCCTTCATGCGCGTGAGCGCTGCGCTCAGGATCTCGTTGCCGCTCCGTCCCGGCCGGATCTCGTCCATGGTGATGTCCTGGAGCGCGTTGGCATTGGCGAGCGCCTTCCGTAACCCTTCGGGCGCGTCGACTTCCCCTTCGCGAAGCACATAGGCCAGATGCTGCGTGTCGGTGTTGAGGCGGGCCACTGTGATCCCTACATCACAGTGCAACACGTCGCCTCGTTCAATGACCGGATCGTCACCGAGACTCTCTTCCGCCGCGCCCTTGCGCTGGATGTCGACCGACGGCTGGAACCAGGTGCCAAGACCGAGGTCATTGACTCGCTGCCGCCACCACCACGCAAGGTCGCTCGCCCGTGTCGTCCCCGGCTTGATCGTTCGAGAAGAGAACATCTCCTGCGTCAGCGACCAGACGAGTTCCTGCATCCGGACGAAAAACGCTTCCTCCTCGGGCAGTCGCACCGTGATGATGTCGAGCGGTAAGCCTTCGGCGTCACGGTATTTCGCAGTCCATTTCTCACCAAGCGCCGCGCTCATGCCCTTGAGCTCGCCACTCGAAAGGCCATCGGAAAATGCGAAGACGGTCGACCGATCGATCCCGATCGTCCGCGGATTCCGCTCGTCTATGACTGTCTTCAACGCGAGCCACTGTTCGTCTCCCCAGAGTTCGGCCTGCTGGCCGCGGCCGACGTTCGACGCCGCACTTTTCGTCGACCGCCGCGCCTCGTACACGCCGCCTTGCGACGTGCCACCGAGCGCGATGCGTTCTAAGCACTCGGCAGACGCTGCTGTTCCGGCGGCGGCGCATTTGTCGAAGAACACGTAAATCGTCCGGCGGCGCGCCGCGAAGGTTTCAGGAGCGACGAGCGCAGAGAACACCGGGTCCTCGTTGTATTCGCGCATCGGCACTATCCATATATCGATGCGGTGTTTGCGCATCAATGCCGGGAGGAAAGTCTCGATCCGCTTGCGCAGCCACTGCTGCTGCATCTCCGCCTGTTCGCGCAGCGTGCCGAAGGGACGCTGTACGGTCTCCTGCGCTGCTACGCCGGTCAGAGCGACCGTTACCAGTCCAGCAACGACTGCCAATCGGCGGGCCACCAAGAGAATCCACGATTTGATGCGCATGAACAGGGA
>Ga0075425_100009186_pt1 | contig 10511 bp, 8 predicted proteins | sample SoiMethybrSBSTD4_FD_75300 | JGI IMG/M metagenome (GOLD analysis project Ga0075425, IMG submission 75300) | Bulk soil microbial communities from a Populus tree surrounding site in Tennessee, USA - Soil MetaG P. TD hybrid SBSTD4 | ecosystem: Environmental > Terrestrial > Soil > Tree plantation...
TGCGCGAGGTTGCCGACCGTGCCGGAGTGGCGATGTCGTCGGTCTCGCGTGTTCTCTCGGGGCATCCGGACGTGAGCGTGGCGATGCGCGCCCGGGTGATGGCCGTCGTGGACGAGCTGGGGTACGAGCCGAACATGCTCGCCGCCAGCCTGCGGCGGGGCTCGACGATGACCGTCGCGGCCATCGTGCGCGACGCCTCCTCGCCGTTCTACGCGGCGATGGCGCTCGCCGCCGAGAGCGCCCTGCGGAAGGCCGGCTACGCGATGCTGGTGACGAGCTCGCAGGGCTCCCCGGAGCTCGACGCCGCCCAGGTGAGCCAGTTCCGCCGTCGGAAGGTGGACGGGCTGCTGCTCTCGGTCGCCGACGAGTCCGACCCGGCGACCGTGACGGAGGTGGCGCGGCTGCAGGCGCCGGTCGTGCTGGTCGACTGCGAGCTCGCCGGGGTGACGGGGATGAGCGCGGTGCTGTGCGACCACGCGGCCGGGATCGAGCGGGTCGTGGAGCAGCTACGCGGACTCGGGCATCGCCGGATCGCGCTCGTCGCCGGACGGGTGGCCTCGCGGCCGTCCCGCGAGCTCGTGCGCGCGTTCGAGGCGACGTGCGGCTGGCTCTCGATTACTGCTGTCGTCGAGCACGACGTCGTCGACCCGGCCGGGGCCGAGGCGGCGACGGCACGGATGCTTCAAAGCCGGCCGACGGCGGTCGTCTCCGGGTCGGCGGCGATCCTGCCCGGCGTCCTCCACGCCGCCCGTGCGGCCGGCCTGCGCGTGCCGGCCGACCTCTCGGTGGTCACGTTCGACGATGCGCCGCTGCTCGAGGCGGTGGAGCCGCCGATCGCGGCCTTCGACCGCGACCCGGTGGCGGTCGGCCGCGAGGCGGCACGACTGCTCCTCGCCCGCATCGACGGCGGGCCGCCCGAGACGTCGGCGGTCGCGATCCAGTTCACGCCCCGGGCCAGTTGCGCGCCGGCGCCGGGCGTCTAGGCCTCGCCGAAGAGGAGCGCGTCGAGGCCGCGCACGAGCCCGGCCCGCTCGCGGACGCGGCGGGCCGCCAGCAGCGATCCGGCGACGAAGATGCCCGGGTCGCCCTGCTCGTCGTGGCGCAGGATCAGCCGCTCGCCCGGCAGCCCGAAGACGACCTCGACGGCGGGGTTCGATCCCGCCAGCCGCACCGAGTGCACCCGTGCCCCGCCGATCTCGGCGCCGCGCGCCTCCGGCGGCCCGACCGGCTCCACCACCGCCGGGGTTGGCTCCCCTTCACGCTCGTGGGCGAGCAGCTCGGCCAGCTCGCGGGCGGTGCCGCTGGGCGCGTCCGGCTTCGTCGCCGAGCCGTACTCGATGATCTCCCAGTCGGGCACGTGCCGGGCCGCGAAGCGGGCCAGGTGCTGCATCAGCGCCGCCGTCAGCGAGAAGTTGCCGGTGGCCACGCCGACGCCGGCCGCGCGAGAGGCCGCGTCGATGCGCTCGAAGTCGGCATCGGTGAGCCCGGTCGTCCCGATCACGACGGGCACCCCGCGCGCCATGGCGAGATCAATGTGCCGGCGGACGACGGCGGGGTGGGTGTAGTCGATCAGCACGTCGGGCCGGCGGTCGAGCACGCCTGCCAGGTCGGCCTCGACGGCGACGCCCAGCGGTCGCCCCAGCACGAGCTCGCCGATGTCGCGACCGGCGTCGCGCCGGGCGACGGCCGAATGCAGCCGGAAGCCGTCGGTGGCGACGACGCCGGCGACCAGCTCGCGCCCGACCGCACCGAGGGCGCCGGAGACACAGACATCGATGTCGCCGCCCGTCACGGCCGCGGAGGGTACCGCGGATGTGTCCGGTCTCCGCGCGCCCGGGCCGGAGAACCCATACACTCGGGGGCATGTTGAGCGTGCAGGCCCCGTCGCCCGCGCAGACAGATGCGCGGCCGGCGATCATCCGCGTGGCCTGTCCGCGGGCGCGCCCGGCGGCCGAGTGCGGGTACCTGCGCCTGCCGCTCGACCGCCGGCATCCCGACGGCCGCAAGATCAGGATCTACTTCGAGCGCTACCTCCGTACGGACCGCGCCCAGCCGCAGACGTCGACGGTGCTCTCGATCGAGGGCGGCCCCGGGTTCTCGACCACCGCCGACCGAGCGGCCCGGCTGCAGCTGTGGCGGCCCATCTCGGCACACCGCGACCTGCTCCTCGTCGACCTGCGCGGGACGGGGCGGTCGGGCGCGCTCAACTGCCCCGCGTTCCGGCATCACATCCTGCCCTACGTCGTCCGTGCCGGCCGCTGCGCCGCCCAGCTCGGGCCGAAACGCGACTTCTACGACACGGCGCAGTCCGTGCAGGACCTGAGGGCGGTCGTCGCCGCCCTCGGCATCCACCGGCTCGACGTGTACGGCGACTCCTACGGGTCGTACGCCGCCCAGGCGTTCGCGATCCGCTACCCGGGCCTCCTGCGCTCGCTCGTCCTCGACGGCACCTACCAGCTGCCCGGCTCCGACCCCGCGCTGTCCGACCTCGCCGGGAGCACCCAGAGCTCGCTGCAGCTCGCCTGCGAGCGCCGCCCCGGCTGCCCCGCGGGCCGCCATCCGCTGGCCCTGCTCGGCCGGCTCCTGCGCCGGGTGCGGCACCACCCGATCGTGGGCGTCGCGCCCGACGCCGACGGGACGATGACCGACGTGAAGGCCGATCCGGACACGCTCGGCCAGCTCGTCCAGTCCGGCTTCTACTACCAGGGCGTGTGGCGCGACATCTTCGCGGCGACCCGCTCGGCGTTCGCCGGCGACACCCGGCCGCTGCTGCGCCTGGTGGCCGAGACCGAGACGCTCGACGGCCCCAACGGCGATCCGCGCGAGTTCACCGAGTCGCTCTACCTGTCGGTGATCTGCCACGACTACCCGGAGCTCTGGCCGGCGGGGACGCCGGTGTCGCAGCGCGAGGGCTTCATCCGCTCCGGGCTCGCCTCGTACCCGCCGGGCGCCTTCGCGCCGTTCACGGCGAAGGAGTGGACCGGGCTCGACTACGAGGGCGCCCTCGCCTGCCTGAACTGGCCGCCGGCAGCATTCCCCGACCCGCCGGTGTCGCCGACGGCGCCGTACCCGCACGTGCCGACGCTGATCCTGAACGGCGACCTGGACAACATCACGCCGCTCGCCGACGCCCGCGTCGTCGCGTCGCGGTTCCCCGACAGCACGCTCGTCGTCATGCAGAACAGCGGCCACGTGACGGCGCTGCTCGACCAGAACGACTGCGCGTCGGTCATCTACGAGCACTTCGTCAGCGACCTCGGCCCGGGAGACACGTCCTGCGCGCACCGCACGCCCGAGGTGCGCGTGGTGCCGAAGTTCCCGCTCTCGCTCTCGGACATGGCGCCGGCGCTTCCCTCGCCGGGCGACCAGTCGACGTACCGCGACCGCCGCATCGCGGCCGCCAGCGCCGCCGCGGTGGCCGACGTGCTGCAGCGGTGGTGGGCGAACCTGAGCGGCAGCGGGGCCGGCCTGCGCGGCGGCACGTGGTCGTATTCGGGCGGGAACCTGACGACGTTTGCCCTGCACGACGTCGCCTTCGTGCCGGGCGTGAAGGTGACCGGCACCGTCCGCTGGAACTACTCGACCGGCCGCGTGCGCGCGAGCGTGGTCACGCGGGCCGGCGGGACGGTGGAACGGCTGCGGATGGCGTGGTCGCTGCAGGTCCGCGCCGCCCGCGGCCGCCTCGTCGGCAGCGAAGGCGGCCGCGCGCTGCACCTGCACATGCTCGCGCCGTAAACGTCTGTCACGTCGCGGCTGGAGATGGAGCAGTGTTGGGGTCAGACCCCACCGACCCACGGAGGACGAGCGTGGGTGGGGTCTGACCCCCGGCCGTCGCCGGCCCTCGGCTACTCGGGTAGCGGGATGTGGAACTCGAGCGTCGTGCCGTGGCCGGGCGAGGAGGTGACCTGGAGGGCGCCGCCGGCCGCACGCAGGCGCTCGCGCGTCGTCTCGAGGCCGATGTGCATGGCCCGGCGCGAGCGGCGCTGGCTCGTGCGGAAACCGCGGCCGTCGTCGGCGACGCGGCCGTGCAGCGATCCGCGCCGTTCGCCCAGCCGGATCACCACGTGCTTCGCCCGGGCGTGGCGGCGGACGTTGATGAGCGCCTCGCGCACCGTGCGGTAGACGAGCGTCTCGACCTCGCCCGGGTAGCGGCGCGAGCGCGTCCGCACGCTCACCTCGGCCCCGGTCTCGCGGGCCAGCGCCGCCGCCAGGTCGCGGATCGCCGCGGAGAGCCCGGCGGCCTCGAGCAGCTGCGGCCGCAGCTCGAACGTGAGCCGGCGCGTGCGCTCGGTAGCGTCGGCGAGCACCTTGCGGGCCGCCGCGATCGCCTCGCGGGCGGCGTCGATGTCGGCCTGGCGCAGGTGGCGGTCGCACCGGTCGAGCTCGAGCAGCGACGCGGTCATCACCTGGATCGTGTCGTCGTGGAGCTCGGCGGCGATCCGGCCGCGCTCCTCGTCCTCCGCCCGGATCATGCTCTCGAGCAGCGCCTGGCGCCGGCTTTCGGCCTCGCGCAGCTGCCGCGACATGTCTCGCTCGACCGTCACGTCGCGGTAGTTCAGGACGATGCCGCGCACGGCCGGCTCGTGCAGCAGGTTCGTGGCGACGCCGGCGACTGTGCGCCATGTCCCGTCCTTGTGACGCAGCCGGAACTCGGCCTCGATCTGCTCGCCGGGGCGGTCGTGCAGCTCGACCAGGATGGCGCGCGCGCGGGCGGCGTCCTCGGGCCCCATCAGGTCGAGCGGCGTGCGCCCCTCGAACCACTCCGGCGGGCGGCCGACGACGGCGCCCATGCTGGGGTTCTGGTACACGACGACGCCGCGCTCGTTCACGATCGTGACCGCCTCGCCGGCGTGCTCGACGAGCGCCTTGAACAGTCGTCCCGCCCGCTCGGCGATCTCGTAGGACGTGCGCTCGTCGGTGACATCGACGACGATTCCGTGGACGAGCGGCTCGGCCTCGGGGTGGGTGCGCAGGAGCAGCGAGCGCTCGTGGATCCAGCGCACGCGGCCGTCCGGCAGCACGACGCGGTACTCGTCGCTCGGCGGGCTGCCGGTGCGCATGAACTCCTCGCTCCGTGCCACCGCCCGCTCGCGGTCGTCGGGGTGGACGCGGGCCGCCCAGACGCCGTAGCCGCTCGACCATTCCGCGCGCGTGCAGCCGAAGATGCTCTCGATCTGCGCGCTCACCCACACCGAGGTGCCGTCGAGCCGGTCGATGTAGAAGGCAGCCGGAAGCGTCTCGATCAGGGCGGCCCAGGGTGGTTCCGGGTCGCCCGCGGGTGCGTTGGGATCGTCGGTCGTGGCGCCGCCTTTGGGGCGTGTCATGTTCTCACGGCCTCGACGGCGTCGCAATTACCCGGATCGGGGAGCTCCGGCCGCCGGCAGCGTGGGCACCGGCAGGCGCCGCCGCTCCACCGCCGCGGGGTGCGGCCGGTGGACATCCCACGCGAGGCCTGTGCGCTCGAGCCCGCGGATGACGAGCCCGGTGACGTCCGGCCCGGAGCCCATGCCGTGGTAGGCGGCCGCCGGGAAGGCGTGATGGTTGTTGTGCCAGCCCTCGCCGAAGGCGAGCACCGCGATCAGGCGGTTGTTGCGGCTCTCGTCCCCGGTCGCGAACGGCTGCGAGCCGAACGCGTGGCAGACCGAGTTCACCGCGAACATCGAGTGGTTGTGGATGGCGATGCGCACGATCCCGCCCCAGAGCAGCCCGCGCCATCCGTCGATCGCGGCCGGCACCGCCAGCCCGAGCGCCAGCCACAGCACCGACGTGCGCTCGATCGCCATCACCACCGGGTCGTCCAGCAGCCGGCGGCAGTAGCGCTCGCGTTTGGCCGGGCTGACGGAGAAGATCCAGCCGACGTGCGCGTGCAGCAGGCCGTCGACGGGTGAGTGGGGATCGCCGTCGCGATCGGCGTGGGCGTGGTGCTCGAGGTGGCGGGCGGCCCAGTCGATCGGTCGGCTGGGGACGGCCATGGCACCGGCGGCGAGCGCGGCGCCGGCGATCCACGGCGTCGTGCGGAAGCTGCGGTGGGTGAGCAGGCGGTGGTAGCCGAGCGACGTCCCCAGGCCGGTGATGACGGAGAACGTCACGAGGAGGACGAGATCGACCGGCGCCAGCGCCCGCTGCCACAGCGCCCACATCGCGTAGCCGACGCCGATCAGCGGGCCGACGACGAACACGGCGATCGCCGCCCGCACGACGACCGGCGCCAGGCGCTGCTCGAGCATCTTCACCAGCGCCAGCGCCGCCAGCACGGCGACGACGGGGACGACCGCCGTCATGCCGTCTGCCGCTCGACCCGCATCGCGACCACCCCGAGCGCGAGGGTGATCGGGCCGACGAGGAGGTGGAAGACGTTCTCGCCGCGATCGAGCCGGAGGCCGAAGGGGTGGTGGACGGCCAGGCCCAGCACCGCGAGCGCCGTGTAGAAGACGCCGAACGCGAGCGTCAGCTGGGCGTACCCGCGGTCGCTCATGCCGCGGCCCGCGAGCACGAGCATCACCGCGCCCCAGGCGACGTGGATGAACGCATGCCGGGGATCGGAGTTCGCGAAGCGGTTGGGGAGCTGATTGGACGCGTGTCCGCTCCAGTCGAGCGCCCACGAGACGAGCCCCTGGCCGAGCAGCGTTGCGCCGAGGACGAGCAGATAGGGCCGCAGCGTGGGCGTCACGTCGGCTCCGTCCGGCGTCGCAGCGACGCGGCCGAGGCGGCCGCGAAACCCGCCAGGCCCGCGGCCAGCCCGACGGCCCAGACCCAGGTCGAGACCCCGCCGTCGAACTTCGCGTGGTGGACGAGCGAGGCGGCCGCCGCCGCGGCCACCAGCACGAGCGAGCTCAGCGCAAACGGCCGCACCGCCTCGCGCCGGCGTTCGCTGGCGGCCAGCGCTGCGCCGAGCGCGAACGCCAGGAAGATGGCCGCGTAGGTGCGCGCGAGCACGGCGGTGAGCGCCCACGGCCACATCCGCACGGCCAGGCTCGGTGACGCCGCGAGGATGACGCCGAGCACGCCGAACACGACTGCCTCCGCGATGTAGACGGCGCTCAGCCGGTGTCTGCCCGGTTGCGCCGGGCGGCCCAGGTGCAGGGCGCGCAGGATCACGACGCCCGCGATCGGCTCGAGCACGTACGAGACGGTCCACGGATACGGGATGCCGCCGGCCGTATAGGTCGACCAGTACCAGATGGTGGCGGTCAGGAGCAGCGCCGTCACCGCGACGAAGCCGAACAGGAAGATGCGCGCGTCGACCGCCCGGCGGACGGCAGCCGACGCGATCAGCCCGGCCGCTCCGGCGAGGTAGAACGACGCGACGAAGCGGGTGTTGAGCGGCGTCGTCGCGAGCGGGAACCCGACCACGTGGGCGGGCCGGAACATTCCGGTGAGTCCGATGGCGAGCCCCTGCACCGCGCCGATCAGGAGGTATGCGCGGAGCCACCACGGCACGTCTGTTGGTGATGGTTGCAACATGCTCGCCGGCTGGCGAGAATATCGCACCTGGTGAGCGCTCACCGTCTCCCGCCCGGGCCCGGCCTCGCCGGGTCGCTGCGCGTCATGGCAGGCCTTCATCGCGACCCCCTGGCCGTGATGTCCGACCTGCACCAACGTCACGGCGACCTGGTGCACTTCCGGATCGGGCCGCAGCACGTCTTCTGCGTCCTGCGCGCCGACCTGATCCGCGAGGTGCTGGTCAAGCACCAGAAGTCGTTCAAGAAGGGGCCAGGCTTCGAGGCGGCCCGCATCGTGCTCGGCAACGGCCTGCTGACCAGCGAGGGCGACTTCCACCTGCGCCAGCGGCGGATGCTGCAGCCCGCCTTCCACCGCCGCCGCGTGGCCGCCTATGCGGACATCATGGTCGAGGAGGCGGTGCGGGTCGGTGACGCCTGGGAGGGCGGAAAGCCTCGGGATGTCGCCGAGGATATGAGCGGCCTCGCGCTGCGGGTCGTGTCGCGGGCGCTGTTCGGCGCCGAGCTCGATGACGACGCCCGGAAGATCAGCCGGGCCGTGGCGGAGGTCGGCGAGTTCTTCGACTACCTGACGGTCGCGCTCCTGCCGGTACTGCTGCGGACGCCGCTGCCGCGGGTGCGGCGATTCCGGCGCGGGATCGACGACCTCGAGGCGGCGACGGAGCGGGTGATCGCGGCCCGCCGGTCGGCGGCCGCCAACGGCGACGGCGACCTGCTCGCCATCCTGCTCGCGGCCCGCGACGTCGAGGGGGACGGCACCGGGATGACGGACGAGCAGGTTCGCGACGAGGCGCTGACCCTGATCACCGCCGGCCACGAGACCACGGCGAATGGGTTGACGTGGACATGGCACATGCTGGCGCAGCATCCGGAGGTCGAGGAGCGGTTCCACGCCGAGCTCGCCGCCGTGCTCGGGGGCCGCTCGCCGAGCGTCGACGACGCCCCGGCGCTCGGTTACACGGAGGCGGTCCTGCTCGAGTCGATGCGGCTCTATCCGCCTGCCTGGGGGATCGAGCGCCGTGCGGTGTGCGACCAGGACATCGGCGGGTATGTCATCCCGGCGCGGGCGGCCGTGCTCATGCCGACGTACATCGCCAACCGCGACGAGCGGGTGTATCCGGAGCCGCTCCGGTTCGACCCGGAGCGGTTCCGCGGCGACGCGGCGGCCGAGCGGCCGGACTGGGCCTACCCGCTGTTCGGCGCGGGCACCCGTAAGTGCATCGGCGTCGGCTTCGCGATGCTCGAGGCCGTGCTCGTGCTGGCCGAGCTGGGGCAGCGCTTCCGGCTGCGGCCGGCGCCCGGGCACGACGTCGTGCCGCAGGCGCGGGTGTCGCTACGGCCCCGCGACGGCCTGTGGATGCGTCCCGAGGCCAGGGTGGCATGAGCAGCCGCTCGGACGGGCCCGGCATCCGCGAGGCGCTGTGGGGATGGGCGGTGTGGGGCGTGGTCGCCGGCACCGTCTTCGTCACGTATGCCCGGCTCCCGGCGCGGGACTTCTACAACGTCACCGGCACGGGCATCTGGTCGGGCGCGGCCCGGCTGCTCGTCCTGACCGGCTGGCCGATCTCGCTCGCGGCGATCGCGCTGCTCGCCGTCGCCACCGACCGGCTGCTGGCGGCGGAGCTCGATCACGGCGCGCGCCGGGCGGTGACCGCGCTCGCGATCGCCGCGACCGTCCTCTGCGCGACGATCGCCGTCCCCGGCGTCATCAAGCAGTCCGACCTCGACGCGAAGCCCGTCAACCTGCTGGCCGGCGCGGGCGTCCTCATGGCCCTGGGGCTCACGCTCTACACGTGGCGCCGCACCGGTCCAGGGCCGCCGGCCGAGCGCACCCGGGGAGATCGGATCGCCATGTGGGTCGCGGTCGTCTACGCCCTGGCCGCGCTCCCCTGGATCTTCGCGAACCTCGGCTTCTACGTGGGCGATGTCCCCGGGCTGCACGCCGTGTTCATGTCGAAGAAGATCCTGCCCGAGGCCGGCCATCCCACTCTCCGTGCCGTCCACCTGGGAAACCACGAGGGCCTCGACGGCTGGCTGCTCGCCGTCACGGCGCTGCTGCTCCGGCCCGGCCTCGCCCGGATGCGGGCAACGCGGCTGCGGCCGGTCCTGGCCGGCTATCTCGCGCTCCTGTTCTGCTACGGGGTGATGGTCTCGGCGAACGACGGCTGGAACGAGCAGTTCGTCAAGCGGGGGTGGACGTCGCACGGCCTCCCGAGCGTGCTCAGCCCGGCGCTCAACTACGGGACGGCGATCCTCGTCGCCGCCGCCGTGATCGCCTACCTCGTCGCGTTCCGGGTGCGGACGCGGACGGCCGAGCCCGTCCCGGCTTGACCGCCGCGGCGGCGTTGGCGACGATGCACCGCGCATGAGCGAGCGCATCGATCCCGTCCTCGTCCACGCCGACGGCTCGGCAGTCTTCCACCGCGAGCTCGACCGCGGCTATCCGCTGATCGAGCGGGGCGAGGGCATGTGGCTCGTCGACACCGACGGCAACCGCTACCTCGATGCGGTCGGCGGCGGCGCGATGGTGGCATCGCTCGGCGCCGGCGCGGCAGACGTGGTCGCGGCCGCGGCGGCACAGCTCGGGCAGCTCGGGTTCATCTACAACCAGCAGTTCACGAGCCCGGTCCAGGAGCGGCTTGCCCGTGAGCTGGTCGGGCTCGCCCCCGGGTTCGCCCGCGTCCACTTCACGAGCGGCGGCGCCGAGGCGAACGAGACGCTGCTGCGGCTCGCGCGGGCCTACCACGTCGAGCGCGGCGAGCCGGAGCGCTGGAACGTGATCTCGTTCGCCCAGGCATACCACGGCCCGACCATGGCGACGCTCGCGCTGACCGGGCGGCCGGGCCTGCAAGGGCCGAACCGGCCCTACCTGCCCGGCTTCATCCACGTCCCGCCGCCGACGCGCCGGTTCGACCCGACGGCCGAGCGCACGCTCGCGGCGATCGAGGGGGCGATCGCCGAGCACGGCGCCGGGACGATCGCCGCGTTCTTCTGCGAGCCGGTGTCGGCGGCGGCGATGCCGGCGTTCCGGCCGCCCGACCGCTTCTGGGA